>Ga0315277_10012042_pt1 | contig 10860 bp, 12 predicted proteins | sample YL17G05_15_MG_FD_203695 | JGI IMG/M metagenome (GOLD analysis project Ga0315277, IMG submission 203695) | Sediment microbial communities from Yellowstone Lake, YNP, Wyoming, USA - YL17G05_15 | ecosystem: Environmental > Aquatic > Freshwater > Lake > Sediment | place: USA: Wyoming | collected... | reverse complement strand
GTCCCTGAGCCAAAGAATGCGTGGATAAATTGCTCGATGGTGGTCTTCATATCCACCATACTGACACCCTCGTCAACAACGAGGGCTTCGAGCTGATGGAACATAAACATATGTGTTGCATCAACGGTGTCTGGCCGATAAACCCGCCCAGGCGCAACGATGCGAATGGGCGGTTTTTGCCGCTCCATAACGCGAATCTGGATTGTGGATGTCTGGCTTCGCAGAAGGATTTTTTCATCAATATAGAAATTATCCGCGGGGTCTCTTGCGGGGTGTTCAGGCGGGATGTTCAATGCTATAAAATTATGCCACTCATCTTCAACTTCCGGGCCATAAGCCACGGAGAATCCCATTCGGCCAAATATCTCCAGCAGTTCGGTTAAGGTTTGCGTAATGATGTGCATTTTGCCGGTCCGAACCACTTGCCCCGGCAGAGTAACATCTATAAACTCCTTGCCTTTTCCCTCCTGCGATTCGAGCAAAGTTTTTTTTACCTGCTCAAATGCTCCAGTAATCTCTTTTTTTATTTTGTTCGCAAGCTGCCCCGCTTGGGGTTTTATGTCGGCGGACAGATTTCCTATCCGGCTGAGCATATCGGTAATCAGGCCTTTGCGGCCCAGGTATTTTATGCGGAAATCCTCCAATTGTTTAAGGTCGGTAACTTTCTGGAGGTGGGCAAGGGCGTCTTTGCCGATTTTTTCAAATTGCTCAAGCATTTGTTCGTATATTAGTTTATTGTTCGTTGTTCGTAGCTCATCGATGAACAATGAACTCGTCACGAAGTGCAGGCTGCTTTGGCAGCTTCAACGATAGAGTCGAACCCTTTCGGGTCGGCGATAGCGATTTCGCTTAACATCTTTCGATTCAGCCCAATACCGGCTTTTTTGCAGCCATTGATGAACTGGCCATACCTTATGCCTCGTTGTCGGCAGGCCGCACTTAACCGTATAATCCACAGACCACGGAAATCACGCTTTCGCCGCTTGCGGTCTATCCGCGCATCGACTGCTGCTTTAACGGCGCCTTCTTTGGCCAAATGATACAAATGACCTGGTGCTCCGCGATGTCCCTTTACTGCCTTGAGGATTCGTTTCCTTGCTTTGCGTGTTGCAGCGCCTTTTCTGGCTCTTGTCATATCAACTTTCCTTTGAATAGTTAATTGTTATGAGTTCATAGTTCGTTGACAACGAACCACGAATCACCAATCACGAATCGCACGCGATATAAATTCTAAATACAGAGTTTAACCTTGGTCCTTTTGGCCATCGTGCCGGTCATAATAGCCGGACGGCTTATTTTTCTTCGACGCTTGGCGTTTTTGCTGCTCATAAGGTGGCTGCCGCCGGGGCGTCGGTATTTGAGCTTGCCGGTCGCGGTAACCTTCAATCTTTTGGTCAACCCTTTATGGGTCTTTTGTTTCGGCATTTGACTCTCTCAAGACAGTCTATGTAAAAATCTAAAGCACATAGTCTACATCAATTGAAGCTATAGGTCAACGTTTTATGTGTAAATTCTGCCGGAAATTTAATCCGCTCTTTACAAGACTGTGCGACATCCCCCTTGCATTTGGCTGGAAATTCAGCATGCCTTCGGCGTAACTATCCGCTGCCTTTAGGCACAAGCAATAAGGTTAACCGCCTTCCGGTCATTTTGCCCGGTCTCTCCACCTTTGCTAAGTCTTCCAGGGATTGAGTAACCTGGTCAAGCACTGCGTAACCGAGGTTCTGGTGCAGCAACTGACGTCCGCGGAAGAACATCGTGAATTGCACTTTGTGGCCTTTCTCCAGGAATTCCCGGGCGTGATTGACCTTGATAGCCAGGTCGTGTTTGTCGGTTTCGGGCCTGAGCCTGATTTCCTTCAGCGTCCCTCCGTGGTGGGCGCTCTTTTTGTGCGCGTCGCGTATCTTGCGCTTTTGCTGATACAGCCATTTGCCGTAATCCATAATCCGGCAGACCGGAGGGTTGCTTTCGGGGGAAACCTCCACAAGGTCCAGGCCTGCTTCACGGGCTTTGCTCAGCGCCTCGGTTAAGTTTACGATACCGACTTGATTGTTTGATGCGTCAACCAGCCGGACTGTCTCAGCTTTTATTCCCCCGTTTATTCTTAAACCTATTTTACTTATCGTGCACCACCTTACCTTTCTTAATAGTTGTCAGTATTTTTAGTTCACCCCGTTAGAAAAGATTTATCCTTCGTAGTTCCTACTACGGAGAAGGAAAGTCGTTTTTCTAACGGGGTTCATTGTTTATCGACGAACTACAAACAACGAACTACGAACTCATAACATCCTGCTTATGGCGGACCAGCCATCGGCAGGGCCAATTCCATATCTTTATCGGCAATTTTGCGTTTTGCTATAGTCAAGAATCTGTCAATTGGCACTGTAACGTTCTCTTTAAGACCTCGGATTCTTACATTTACGGTGCTGGACTGGGCCTCTTTTGGACCGACGACAAGCATATACGGCAGCTTGTCGGCGTGCGCTCTGGCAATTTTGGCGCCGATTTTCTCATCCGAAAAATCGCAACTACAGCGGATATGCGTATCTTTTAAGCTGTTCTCAACGGCTCTGGCATAATCATTGGTCTTTTCACTTATCGGCAGGACCCTTACCTGCTCCGGCGAGAGCCACAGTGGGAAATTCCCGCCGTAGTGTTCTATAAGAATTCCGATAAAACGTTCAAAAGAACCCAGAATTGCTCGGTGAATCATAACCGGCGTCTTCTCGGTGTTGTCTTTGTCGGTATAGACCAGACCGAATCGCTGCGGCATAGAAAAATCCAGTTGGATTGTCCCGAGCTGCCAGGACCTTTTCAGGCAATCCCTTATATGAAAATCTATCTTTGGCCCATAGAATGCGCCTTCGCCCTCATTGAGTTTGTATTCAATATCTTTATGTCTGAGGGCATCTTTGAGAGCGTTTGTAGCCGTGTCCCAAATCTGGTCCGAGCCGATGTGCTTTTCCGGCTTGGTGGACAGCTCAATGTGGAAGTCTTCAAACCCGAAGGCCTTGTATATCTCGATTGTAAGTTCGATGACCCCCACTATTTCGGATTCAATCTGCTCAGGAGTGCAGAAGATATGAGCATCATCCTGGGTGAACTGCCTTACCCTGAAAAGCCCGTGCATAACGCCGCTGGCCTCGTGCCGATGTACCAGGCCAAGCTCGGCAATACGCATTGGGAGTTCGCGATACGAGTGTTGCCTGGTTTTGTAAACCAGACACCCACCGGGACAATTCATCGGCTTTATCGCATAGCCGGTGTCGTCGAAACTGGTGAAATACATATTCTCCTTGTAATTGTCCCAGTGCCCGCTTCTGTGCCAGAGCTCTTCATTGAGGATAATTGGTGTCCGGATTTCCAGATAGTTGTACCTGTTGTGAACACCGCGCCAGAAGTCCACTATGGCGTTCCAGATAATCATACCTTTGGGATGAATGAACGCAAAGCCTGGGCCGGCCTCGTTGAAGCTGAACAAATCCAACTGCCTGCCTAACACGCGGTGGTCTCGTTTTTTCGCTTCTTCCAGCATCTGCAGGTGGTCATCGAGATGCTTTTTGGTAGGCCAGGCGGTGCCATAGACCCGCTGGAGCATTTTTTGTGTCGGGTCGCCGTGCCAGTATGCACCGGCTACGGACATAATCTTGAAGCTTCCGACCATACCTGTGCTGGGCAAGTGCGGCCCCCGGCACAAATCCTCAAAGCCATCCCCGTGTGAATAAAAACTGATAACGTCGCTGTGTGTGCGGTTGATGTTGTCGCTCTTATATTTGTCGCCGGCCAATTTCGCCAGTGCTTCTGCCCTGGTCATTTCTTTGCGGACAAATGGCTTGTCCGCTCTGATAATCTCTCGCATTTTTTCTTCTATCCGCTCGAAATCAGCCGGCCGAATCGGCTCATCAAGGTCGATGTCATAATAAAACCCGTCTTCGACTGTTGGACCATAGACCAGTTTTGTCTGAGGCCAGATACTGCATATCGCCTCCGCCATTATGTGGGCGCAGCTATGCCGCATTATTTCAAGACCTTCCCGGTCTTTGGCAGTGATAATTTGAACAGATGCCTGGCTGTCAATAGATGTGGACAAATCTACCAATTGGCCATTTACTTTTGCTGCTACAGCCCCTTTAGCAAGTCCCGGCCCTATCTTTTCAGCTAATTGTTTTGCTGTTGTGCCGCTCGCAATTTCCAATGTGCTGCCGTCAGGCAGTGTTATTTTTGCCATACACCTGTCCGAAATTACCGACCCACCAAACGAAGGCGGGTATCAATAATAGGAATATATCGGCAAAGCCGATGTTGTCAAGTAAGTCTCTGTTATTAGTTCGTTGTTCGTTGTTCATTGTTCGTCGATGAATTTGCTTTTGGCGGAAACTATGAACTCGTAACAGCCTATCTCGGCGAAGCATAACACCTGTATCAGCAAGTAGTTGCGAAACTTTAGCCACTTCGTTTTCGCACTTTTGTCTTTTCACTTCTGTCTTTTTACTTTCCTCTATGTCCCTTTTGACGATATAATAGGGTAGTAGTTGGACCTGGACTAACAGAGAGGAAGGTAGGATGGACATAAACTTGATTCTATTCAAAAAGGATGGGTCGCAAAAGGCCTTTCCTTTGCCGAACAACGCCACGGTAATCGGCAGGCGTCACGATTGTGACCTGCGTATTCCTCTTATGTCCGTCTCCAGAAGACACTGCCAGATAAGCTATAACAAAGACACTTTGAAGGTTCGTGACCTTGGGTCGCGTAACGGCACTTATATCAACGACAAACGTATAGATGATGAAGTAATGCTCCAGGCAGGCGACTATCTCAGAATAGGTCCTCTGACATTTTTACTTCAGATAGACGGCCAGCCCAAAGAAATCATTCCACCTGCTCCAGGCGAAGACATTCGGGGGCCTGAGCAGGCCAAACAACCCGCCCCAAAAAAGAAAGAACCAGCAGAGGCCGCTGCAAAAGAAGACAGCTTCTTTGACCTGGAAATCGATGAATCTGACAAGTCCGACTCTTTTCTGGATGAGCTAAAAGACCTCTGAGCTGCGGGTTTGCTGCGATACCGCCGGTGCGAGCCGGTGCTTGAAATGCGTGCCTGATTTTTTGAATAATCTCTGGACACTGTGCGTGCCAGTGAGTTATATTGATGTGAAACAAGCGGGTTTTTTATCCTCGGTATCTGCGGCAAGAGAAGGTATATGCCGGTATTGGAGTTAATCCAGGTTTTTCTGCCGGGTTCGACGTACTTATCGTCACGGATGGCTGATTCTGTCCTGTCTGCGCCCTCGCTATTCTTTAATCCGATTAAACTCGCTTGTCTGGTGATATGGTTTTATCTCTGCCTTTATTTCGTGCAGCGGGTTGAATTCAGTCCGCTGGTGCCAAAACGATATAAATCGATTGCAAATATCATTACCCTTTTCACAGGCCCGATACTTTTACTTACGCTGCTGATAGCGGATGCAGCGAAAAAGGCTTCAAAAAACGAGGGCAGCTTCCTGGAGATAATAAAACGCCAGATACGGGATGTCTTTAGCAATATCCGGCGCACTGAATCCGCGTCCGACGAAGACGCCTCGACGATAAAACTGCTTGATTCATCGGGCAAAAGTATAGATGAAATATATGGTCATGGTCACGGCAAACGACCGGACAGCAGGATTCTCAACCTGACGGAGAAAGTTATCGCCGATGCTCTCGACCAGCGGGCCAGCGATATTCTAATCGACCCTAAGGACGAAGCGATATACACAATCCGATTACGAATAGATGGCGTTCTAAGAACAGTGAGGGAGCTGGAAGTCGAGACCTGCAGAGCGGTCGTAAACAGCATCAAAGCTATTTCCAGTATGGACATTTCCGAGAAGAGAAGGCCGCAGGATGGTGCCTTCATTGCAAAGAGGGGTGGGAGGACAGCTTCTTTTCGAGTTGCCAGCGCCGGTGTGCTCAACGGAGAAAAGGTGGCGCTGCGAATACTCAACCAAGATGCCGGTAGTTTCACGCTGACCGATGTGGGGCTTACGGAAAAGCAGCTTTCGATAATAGAAAGTGTAATAAAAAAACCATCGGGGATGGTGCTTATCTGTGGCCCAACCGGCAGCGGCAAGACCACAACGATGTATGCTATGCTCAATCAGATAGACCGTTTTACGCGCAATGTCATTACGATAGAAGACCCTGTGGAAGCCTTTCTGCCCCAGGCCAGCCAGATTGAAATCAATCCGAAAGCCGACATTACCTTTGCAAAGACTTTGCGCAGTGTTCTCAGGCAGGACCCCGATGTAATATGTGTGGGGGAAATACGTGATGAGGAAAGCGCGGAGATTGCGCTTCGGGCATCGCAGACCGGCCACCTTGTGCTGGCAACATTGCACTGCGATAGTAACACCGCCGCAATAATCAGGCTGCTCGATTTAGGGGTATCGTCCCTGCTGCTGGCGTCGGGACTTAGTCTATTGGTCTCTCAGCGGCTGCTTCGCGTGCTTTGCGAGCACTGCAAAAAGCCGGCCCAGCTAACCCGCGGTCTAATCGAGGAGTTCGAAAAAAAGGGTATAGAATACCGAAATATGTTCCAGGCCGAAGGGTGCCGACGCTGCGGTGGAACCGGCTATTTCGGAAGGATAGCAGTCTGTGACCCGCTGCTTATAACCGACCAGTTGAAGGCCGACATCGCAAACAACAAGACCCTGATTACGGAGTTGAAAACCGAAGGCACAAGGAAGGACAGGTTTAATATGAGGAAAGAGGGATTAAAAAAGGTGTCAGCCGGAATAACAACTCTCGAAGAACTCAAGAGAATGGTGGGATAAAAGTTATGATATTCTGGGTAGGAATACTGGTGGGCGTATGTTTTGCATACTTCACCTCTAAAATGGGGTTCTACCAGACCTGGGCAATGGTGTTCAACATCGTAATCTCAATTTACGTAGCTATTTTTCTGACCCCTGTGGTTGCCGATGCCGTTCCCGCGGCCACGGATACCGCGTATGGTTACGCTTTGATTTTGATAGCCATCACAATAGGGACGCTTGTAACTTTGCAGGGTATAACATACGCACTTTTTACAGGGCAATTCATCCCTACATTTCCACGGGTATTTAATACGGTAGGCGGCGGCATCCTGGGCTTTCTGGCCGGATTTCTTGTCTGGAGCTTTGCGGCTTTATTGGTCTCGACGACGCCGGTTTCCCAAAGCGCCTTCGCACAGAAAATCGGCCTCGGCAGTGGGGTTGAGCAGACCAACGTATCCTACATATCCTGGTGGTGCAATCTGGTCAATACCATAGCCGCTTCCCAGGACAATAAATGCACCCCGCAAGAAGTCATCCACACCCTGCTGGCTGGCCAGAAGAAAAAAGCAGACGAAGGTGTTAGGCAGAGAGAGTCCAAAAAGCCGGCTGAACCGAATAGTGTCCAGAAACGTCCTGCCGGGGAAAAACAACGCAGCCGCTCACGAAATGCCGGCCTTGAAGATATTTGAGCCAGTCCGCCAGAAGCGGAAACTATGAGAAGGGGCACGTGCCGGTCGGGCAGGAGTCAGACAAGTGAGGGCCGCCCGGACAGGTTTCACAGCCGGGGGCTGGCGGCTTACTTTGCCCGACGGAAAATCCTGAGAACAGCTTTTGCAGATTCTCGCTCTTGCACTTTTCGCAAGTATGTTTGCCCGCCTGTTTCTCCAGGAACTCCATCGTATGACCGCAGTCATTGCACTTGTATTCAAATATCGGCATTTTTCAATCCTTCCGGCCTGCCTAAAGCGGGCCATCATTATATTAGCTGGAAAGATGAGAGTTTGCAAGGAATAGAGGGGTCGGCGCGGGTGCCAATAACGGTATAGGGTGGAAACAGAGATATCAAAGTATATGGCAACCCATCAGAAGTATTGCCCGCGGCAGGATAAAAAAGGTGATTTTTCAGGACGTCTTAAGGAGTATCCGGGGCCGGCTAACAAAATAGAAGGCTAATTTTGAGAATAGAAAACTCTTGACCTTGGCTGCCGTTTATGTAAACTTATGTAACAACTATAGAACTAAATCATCAGAAGAACCTTGATTTTTGCCGAAGAATCTGTATAATTTACACAGTGGCTGATGCCTGAGAAAGAAATACAAAAGGATATACCACCGCCCGTTTTACTGTCGGTTATTATATGCGAGAGGGTAATTATTGACCGCATTAGTAACCAGCCGAGCATTATAGGCGCCTTCGAAACAATCAGCGCTCCTGCGTATCCGGCAAGGCACGCACGGCTTGCTTTTTTCTGTCAATTAACGAATGGACGCGGCAAAACCAAAATAAATATTAAGTTGGTTGATGTGGAGGAGGAAGATAAACCCCTCTTTCAGGGCGTTGTTGAACAGGAGTTTAGCGATATAAGACAAGTTGCCAATTTGACGTTCGATATTAGCGGGATAGTGTTTCCGCATCCGGGAGAATACAAGTTTCAAATTTACGCGGGAACAGAGTTTCTTGGAGAACGCAGGATTATTTGTAGAGAGATAAAATTGCCTCCGGGAGGTAGGAGTAATGAGTGAGCAGATAAGTCAAGCAATCGGCCAGAGCGCCGGAACTAATCTTCGTGAGATAAGGCTGGGTCCCGCTTACTTACCTGGTATTACTGTGATGCCGAAGCAAAATTATCTTTTCGGGTTCCCTACAGCCCCGTTCATCCAAGATATTGAAGCGATAGAAGATGAAATTGATTTGAAGGATGCCCTGAAATCGCTAAAGGAACCCGGCAGCATAAGTCTGGCTGATTTTAAGAAAAAGCTGGGGATTTAGATTTGTACATGGATGTATTCTGTCGAATTAAAACCGCAGGCCCAGAAGTTTATAGAAGCTCAGCCGGGAAAAATCCAGAGGCAGCTTATCAGAAAAATAGAATCTCTTGTAGAAAACCCCCACCCTGCTGGTTCCAAGCTCTTGCACACTGAAAGAAAGCTGTATCGTATTCGCTCAGGTGACTACCGCATTGTATATCAGGTCCAGCACGAAAATCTCCTTATCCTAATCGTCAAAGTCGGTCACCGGAAAGACGTTTACGAACGCCTATCCCAGTGAATTATCGTTAAGGCAACCAGCATCATTCCACGCTTGACCCGCCAAAGGCGGATTTACCCCGTTAGAAAAACGAATTTCCTTCTCTGTAGTGCCTACTCCGCCGAAGGCCTTCTCCGCCGTAGTGGCTACGAAGGCTGGACAGCTGCGAAGGCTGGAAGGAACTACGAAGGACGAATCTTTTCTAACGGGGTGAACTACGACCCTTGAAGTGCCTCAAGCGTTTCCATCACTATTGGGATGTGTGTATATGCGGGGCCGCCAGCCATCATTACCGCCACCGAAGCGGCTTCGAGAATCTGCTCTTTTGTCGCCCCTGCGTCAAGGCATTTTTGCACGTGCAGCCGGATGCAGGGCACACAGCGTTGAGCCACACTTATACCCAGAGCGACAAGCTCTTTTTCCCGCACTGATAGCGCACCATTAGTCATAACCTTGCTAAATAACCCCGCAAAACCACCAACGGTATCGGGAAGGTGCTGTTTCATTTTCGCTACATCGTTTTTGAATTTTTCAAAGAACTCCTTCGTTTCATTTGCCATAATCCGGTCCTCCTGAAGGTGTATCTAACCTCTCATAAAGGCATCGCCTAACGCTTCAATTATATCCGTAGCTATTAAGCTCACCTGGCCGAGTTTTTCTGCTGCGATGTCACCGGCTAATCCGTGGATATAAACGCCCAGAACCGCGGCGTCGAAATTGCTCAAGCCCTGACCCATAAGTGCGGTGATGACACCTGTCAGGACATCGCCTGAGCCGGCTGTAGCCATACCGGGATTGCCAGTCTTGTTGATATAAACCTTTTGGCCATCGGTTACAACCGTTCCAGCCCCTTTCAAAGCTACGGTAGTTCCGGTAAGCTGTGCCAGTTGCACCCCCTGTTTTTGTCGGCTCGTGCTACGTAGCGAAGTAGTTCCGCTACTTCGCAGAGTAGTATCGGCAGGTAACTGCTCTCTGGAAAGGACCGACCATAATCGTTTCATTTCGCCGGGATGAGGCGTCAAAATCAGCTTTGCTTTCAGTTTGTTGACCCAGCTTTTCAGGGCAGAGAGGTTATTGAGACCATCGGCATCTATAACCAGCCGTAGGTTCTCCTGCTGCAAAAGTGTCTCAAGCACTGACTGAAGCCCGCCACTGACGCCAACGCCCGGCCCAAACGCAACAGCATCATTTTCGCTGACGGCGTCGAGAATGATATTGATTGCCTTTGCGGATATTCGGCCGGCACCATCTTCCGGCAGGGCGATAGTGGTAAAGGATGGCTCTATTGAAGCAACTATTGGTAAAACACTTTTGGGGGTCGCCACCCGCACCAGACCCGCGCCGGCCCGCAGGGCGGCTCTACCGGCTAAAGCCGCAGCGCCGCTCATACCCATACTGCCGGCGATGATTAAAACCTTGCCGAAATCTCCCTTATGAGCATCGGCTGCCCTCGGCTTAAGTTTCGGTATCGTTTCTATCAACTGCATACAAACTCGTTTCGAGCAGTATATTACAAATAATACAGGATATGGTCAATATCGAGTACCGTAATTCGTATAATCCCTTTCCGGCAATCAGGATGCGCTGAATGTAATGGAAAAATTCGATTTAAAAGATTTGACAAGCAGATAAGAAGGTTTATAATTATCAAATAAAGGGAAGAGTTTGTTTGGGAGCAGTGGTAAAAGAGTTCGTCGGTTTTCGCAGGGATTAAAACCTATGAGTGAAATTATATTTGTCGTTGAAAATTCTGATGAGGGTGGTTACACTGCTAAAGCTCTCGGTTACTCTATTTATACCGAAGGTGAAACATTAGACGA
>Ga0315277_10012038_pt1 | contig 10864 bp, 11 predicted proteins | sample YL17G05_15_MG_FD_203695 | JGI IMG/M metagenome (GOLD analysis project Ga0315277, IMG submission 203695) | Sediment microbial communities from Yellowstone Lake, YNP, Wyoming, USA - YL17G05_15 | ecosystem: Environmental > Aquatic > Freshwater > Lake > Sediment | place: USA: Wyoming | collected... | reverse complement strand
ATCCTCCATCGGTTTGTCGAACAAGCCCCGCGCGAATTCGTACAGATGGGTCACGAAAAAGACTTTGATACGCTTCTCCAGCAAAGCGCAGACAATCTGTCTTGCGATCTCCGACCCTTCCCGTTCATTGGTGGCGGCAAATGACTCGTTGAAGAGCATCATGGAATTCGGTGAGATGGTGTCGGCGATATCGCTCATGCGGGCCATTTCCTCATCGAACTTCCCGCTCTTCATCGTCGCGTCTTCCTCCCGCTTGTAGTGGGTGAACAGCCCCGTACACAGCTCGGCATCGAAGGAGTCGGCCCCGACAAACATGCCGCACTGCATCATCATCTGGGCCAGTCCGATGCTGCGCAGGAAGGTCGACTTCCCTCCCTGGTTGGCGCCGGTGATGATCACCAGGCTCTTGCGGTCGGCATCTACCGTGTTGCCCACCACTCTGTGGTCCATGTGGAGCGAGAGGCACACGTCGTACAGTCCGCTGAAGCGGTTCCTGCGCTCGCCCGCGGGTGCCGGCCGGGGGAAACACACCGGCTCTCCCTTGGCCTCCAGTCGGCCGTACAGATTCAGGCAACCCACGTAGAAGGCCAGTTCCGCCTGCAGCATCTGGAAGAAGCTGAGGATGTGATCGGCGGACTGGGCCAGCGCATTGGCGGCCAGGTGGATGCCCCGGTCCCGCAGCTCCGACAGGGCCCTTCCGCCGGCCTCGTCGCGAGGGTCGATCCGGAAAGAGAATGCGGGCGGACGTTTCCCGAGAAACTGCTGCACCCAGCTTTGCGCTCTGGGCTTTCGCAGGACGTAGTTCCTGCCCTCGTTGCCCCTGCCCAGCTCGGCGCTCACCAGGATGCCGGCGGGGAACATCAGTTGCTTGAGATGATCCTGGGTGTTGGCCAGGTACTCGTCGCTCAATTCCTTCTCCAGCGTCGCGAAGAGGGCCCTGAACGCTTCGGACTCGAATTGCCCGGCGTTCTCCTGGGCGATGTTCCTCAACCTCCTCAGGATGCCTGTGAACATCTGCATCAGGTCGATCGCGCCGTGCAGAATCGCGCCCGGATAGTAGCTGAAGATGCCCAGCCACTGGCTCCGCTTTGCTTCGATCGCCTCTACCGCGAGAGCGTAGAGCGCCCTGACCGCCGCAGGGTTCTTCAGACAATCCTTCAAGGCAGCCTGCCGATACAGAATCGTGTCCACGTCGTTCTGCAAGCCCGAAAAGAGGGCTTTCCGCGCCACGTCGAGAAGAAACGTGTCGCCGTCCACCATGGCGCGAAACAGCGTGTCCAGTTCCAGGTCCTGCATCAGCGAGGATTCGTTGCACGGCAATTCCTGCTGCAGGTTGAAATCCCGATCCCTATGCATCAAGAGCGCTTTCATGCCTTGATCCGCTCCTTCAGCCGGGCGTAGGTCACCTGGTGTTTTTCGGCGATGGCGAGGGCGTAGGCGAGTCCGTCGGCTGGTCGCCGCTCCAATCGGTAGGTTCGCACTGCCGGATTGTCCGGATCGACCGTACTGACCATACTGACCGTCTTATCGCTGAGCGAGGCCAGCTCATCGAGAAAGGTGACGCAAACGCACAGCAGGTCGAGTTGCGATATCCTCTCGAGCACCTGCTTGCTCAACCAGATCGCGTCCTTGAGCGTGGTGGACGCGAATATCTCGTTCATGACGACGATGCTGTTCGGCGTCGCCTGGTCCAGAATCCACCGGAGCCGCACTAGGTCGTCCTGCAGCTTGCCGCGGAGGTTAGCGATGTCTTCTTCCCTTTCGAAGTGCGCGAAGAGGCGGTCGAAAAGAAAGAGCCGTGCTTCCGTGCCCGGGACTGGACAGCCCAGACTGGCCAGATAATGCAACTGGCCGAACATGCGTGCGAACGTCGTCTTGCCGCCCTGGTTCGGCCCGGACACGACGAAGATACGCTCCGGGCCGAACAGGAAGAAATCGTTGGGCACGACAGTGCCCTGTTCCTGGACGAGCTTGCGGGCCAGCGCCGGATCGAAGGCATCCCGGCCGCGGACTTCCTTGCAGCGGTCCGAAAGCCGCGGGTAGCAGAAGCTCAGGCCGGCGCGCCGGAAGTATCCGACATACCCGAGATAGGCGACGTAGAACTGGATCTCGCGGTAGAACCTCATGATCGTCTCGTCCGGATACCCGGCGTGTTCGGCGCAAAACTCCTCGAGGGCGCGGAACGTGTCCGGATTCAGCCGTGCCACCCGGTCCAGCACCTGAGCCTCGACGTGGTTCATGCCCGACCCTTTGAACTTGACGCGGTAATCCTTCGCGGCGCCGCGGCGGAACTTGTAGAACGTCTCTTCGACGGCCGCGCTGTAATCGACCTCCCCGTCGTAGTGGCGAACGGTGACGCGGCTGCCTTTGATGACAAGCGAATAGCGAATGGCCGACAAATCGGCCGTGAGCCTCCTTGCTTCGTCCGCCAGCTTGCAAAAGGCGCCAGAGCGCACGTACGCCGCCAGAGATTCCCGGAAGGCATGCAAGCCGCGGGATGCCAAGCGCAGCCCGGCCAGATCCTGCGACAGATGTTCGACCGCTTCGCAGTAAAGCTCGACGGACGCGAGGAACCAGCCTTCCTTGTGATGCTTGTAGGAGAGATCCTTTTCCAGGTTGAGATACCTGCGCATGTCGCGTACGCGTTGGGTGAACGAGCTGACGGCTTGCGTCACGGCCCGGTCCTCCAGATCGCGCATGACTTCCTGACGATAGGCGATCGTGTCCAGGTCGTTCAGGGGGGTGTGGAAGAAGGGCGCGAGATCGTAGTCCTGCCAGCCAGTCGTGATGGCTTCCACGATCTGATCGAGATTCAGGTCATGAAAGAACACAGGTGCTTCGCTCGTTTCCTGCGTGGCGGGGTCATACGGTCCGGAAAACAGAATGCTATGGAAGCGCATGGGGCCGCTGCCTGACTGGCAAGACGGGTTGCGCGGCGGTGGCGGATAGCCGAAGACATGTGGGTGGAACCTTTCTTGCGTCATGCATTGCCTCCGCATTGCTGTCCGAAGTACGCCTGTTTTCCCAGTTCCTGCTCGATCTCCAGCAGGTGGCTATACTTGGCGATTCGCTCGCTTCGGCAAGCCGAGCCAGTCTTGATCTGCCCTCCGTCCATTGCCACGGCGAAGTCAGCCATGAAGGCATCCTCCGTCTCGCCGATGCGATGCGAGACCCTCCTCGGATGCCTTCTCTTCCTCGCTCAGCAAATGCCTGGGCATGAAGAAGGCGTTCGCGATCAGGGTCGGAATGAGGGCGCTCCCGATGACCACGGCCACGAGGTACGAGTACTGCTCTTGCGAGACGATCCCATGGGAAAGGCCGTACAGCGCCGAGATCGTCCCAAACGTAAGGCCAGTGGACATGAGGAGTGTGTAGTACCAACGCTCCTTCCGATCCCGGCGGAAAAGGCGGATGATCGGATGGAGGCCCAGGATCTTGGCCGCCACCTTCCCCGCAAGGAGAAGGAGGAAAGCCGCCGGGACTGCCAGGAGCGCGGGCAACGACACGAGGGAACCAGCTCGGATGAAGTAGAAGGGAGTCAGAAACCCAATGGTCAGTGTCCGCAGGCGACGGATGAAGAACTGGTCCCTGCTCACTGTCCGGGCGAGGACCATCCCCGCGATGTAGGCAGGAAGCACCGCCTCGCTGCCCGCCCAGACGGACAGGGCTCCCAGTCCGAACAGAACGAAGAGGATCCACTTCGTTCTGACGGCGGCCGTCTTGTTTCCGTAGCGCGCGGTGAGTCGCGCAGTTAGGAACGGAAGGAGCAACAGGGTGCACGCAGCAACGCCAATGAAGACGAACGTCTGATAGGTAAACGGCGCGAAGAGGAGTCCCAGCGCAATGACGGTCCCCAGATCATTGACGAAACACGCGCCGAGGATTCCCTTCCCGAACTCCGTCTTGTTGAAGCCGTACTCAAGCATCACGGCGTAGACCACCGCCATCGAGGTGGTGGAGAGGGCAACGCCAGCGAGCCAGCTCGCCGGGGAGCTCCAGCCGAGCGCAAACCGAGCCAGGGCCGCGCAACCGAGGAACGGTGCGAGGAAGCCAACCAGACCGACAACCAGGACTTCCTTCCACTTCAGGCGCAGCACCGTCGGGTCGAGCTCCGTGCCGGCCAAGAAGGTGAGGAGAATCGCTCCCGCGCTGGCCACGAAGCGCAGCCAGGGGAGGTCTGCCCCCATCGCACCGGGGCTGAAGAACCGCGTGGCGATGGCGCCTGCGGCAACACCGACGCAGATCTCGACGAGCGCCATGGAGATCTTGAGGCGCGAGGCGACGATGGTAGAAAGGACCGCGAGACCGAACCAGATGGCAGCGACTTGAAGGGCTTCCACCCTAGAGTCCTCCTCAGCGACGTGCTGCCTTTGAGCCTCCGAACGACCAGTCCTCGCGAAGGCTTCCACCCGGTCGTCGACCCCCTACCCGGTGTCAGCACATCGGTAGGAGTCATCAGCCCAAACCGGAGCAGTTGTGAGGGGGACTCCATCCCCAAGTCGACAGGAATTCTACATTGGCCCTCGCGGCGATGCAACTGGACTCGATCCCTTCCCAGCTAGTAGCGCTTCGCCTAGCCACCGGGGCCCCACCAGGCCAAGTCCTCGGTGGCTCAGCGAGGGAAGGAGGCCGCTACCCAACTGCAGTAGGACAGAGAGACGGAGTACATCGGCGCGCGTCACCAGTTGCCGACGGCGACGCGCGTTCCTAGGATGGCGGCCAGGCTCCAGCGTGACCGGCTTGGACCGAGACTCGCGACTACTCCGCCACAATGACTCTGTCGAGCGGGCTGCTCGGCAGAGTTCTAAAGCCGTCCACCACTTCCAACAAGCAGCGAAAAGTTCGTTCTATTCTATATTACAGCGCGCGGGCTCGCATTCTTAGGAGTCCTCGAGCTCGAGCCGCCTCAGGTTCACAGCAGGTTCGAAGTGGAAGAGCAGCTTGTGTCTCGGCCCGAGGCACGGTTTGGCCCAGTGCAATCCCTCCCTCAGCCGCACGAAATCGCGGCGCAGTGGACGGTTGCTCGCATCCGATGCCCTCCGCGTGAGCTTGAGGAGACCCTCAGGTCGAGAGTTATGGACATATGTGTATAATCCTTTCGGAGGTCGACTATGGCCAGGCCACCGTGTTGTCGAAGAATCGCGGCGATGCCCATTGCGGAAGTGTTCGGGCCGGTTCCCGCTTCGACACGCGAGCCTGATCAAGTTGTCGTCACTCTCGACGAGTTCGAAGCGGTGCGCCTCGCTGATCTCGAAGAGCTTTACCAGGAACGCGCCGCCGAGAGGATGGGGGTTTCCCGACCCACGTTCAGCCGGATCATCGAGTCCGCACACCGGAAGATCGCCAAGGCCCTGGTAAGCGGGAAAAGCCTCAGGATCGAGGGCGGTTCCGTTCGCATGGCCCAGAGGGGTCCATCTCGCTGCCCGCGGTGTGGGCGGGAGTGGACTGGCGCGTGTGAGTGCCCACGCTGCAGCGGGGATTGCAGCGCGCCGAGCACGCACAAGGCAGGTGCCGTTGTCGCGCCGGCACGTCACTGCAGACGCGGGCGGAGGGCGACCGACGGGATCACGTAGGCCGGGTGCATGGAGCACCCGGGAAAGGAGAGAAGAAGATGAACCTCTGCATTCCGGTGACTGAGGACAAGGGACTGCAAAGCCCAGTGAGTGAGCACTTCGGATCTGCGCCATTCTTCGCGATCGTCAACCCAGACACGGGGGCTTGTCGCGTCATCCCCAACAGAGACTCCCACCACAGTCATGGCGCATGTCACCCGCTTGCGACCGTCGCCGGCGAAGGCGTAGACGCCGTGGTGGTCAGCGGTATCGGTGCGGGCGCGCTAAGCAAGCTACAGACAGCGGACGTCCGCGTCTACCTGTCAGAGCAGCCAACAGTGGAGGCCGTGGTGGCGGCTTTCGAGGCCGGAACGTTGCGGTTGGCAACGCCCGCCAGTGCTTGTGCGCACCACCGGCACGGCCGGTGTCATGAGGAAGCCGCGTGATGAGCGCAGTGTCAGAGGTGCCCAGGGGCTGACGGCCTGGGCGGTGCTCTTCACCCCGGGCGGGCAAACAGGAGGCTGGCGTTGGATGCGATCATCCTGTACGTGATAGCGGTTGTCCTGTTGGCAGTCTCAGCAGCCAGGGACCGCGAGAAGACGAAACGAGCCATCCTGAAAGGCGCGAAGGCCTTCGAGAGCATCCTGCCGCAGCTCGTGACGGTTCTGCTTGCCGTCGCTGCCGTCCTCGCGGTCTTCAATCCGGATATGGTCTCGCGGGTGATCGGCGAGCAAGCGGGAGTCTTCGGCGTCCTTGCTGCGTCCGTCGTCGGAGCGATTGCGCTCATCCCCGGGTTCGTCGCCTTCCCCGCTGCGGCGGAGCTCCTGACGAGCGGCGCGGGAACCATGCAGATCGCGGCCTTCGTATCGTCCTTGATGATGGTCGGTGTTGTGACCCTGCCCATGGAGATCAGGTACTTCGGCCGACGTGCGGCCATCGCTCGGAACTCACTCGCTTTCGCCTTCTCCTTCCTTGCGGCAGCTTTCGTTGCGTGGGCGGTATCGCTGTGAGCATCCGGGTTGGCGCACGGCGGTACCGCGTGGCGATCATTGCTGCCGCTGCCTTCCTGGTTCTCGTCCTCGCCTTCCCCGCCGTCGCGCCCAAGGCCGGGCGCTCCTTCGTCGATCAGGTAAAGACGATGCTCCTCGTTCTCCCGCCGATCTTCCTGCTTCTGGGTCTTCTTGACGTCTGGGTCCCGAGAAAGACGCTGATGAAGTACATGGGTCCCAGGTCGGGCCTCAAGGGTCCCCTCATCGCCTTCGCGCTGGGCTCGGCAGCGGCGGGACCTCTCTATGGCGCTTTCCCTGTTTCCGCCATCCTCATGAGGAAAGGGGCAAGCTTCACCAACATCCTCATCTTCGTCGGTGCCTGGTCGACAACGAAGATACCGATGTTCCTCTTCGAGATGCACGCCCTCAGCACCCGCTTCGCTGTCTCGCGGCTTCTCATTGACCTTCCCGGCATTGTCCTCATCGCCCTCGCCCTGAAGGCGATCATCCCCGCCCGCGAAGTCGCCCGCCTTTACGCGGCAGCGGAGTCGACGGGAACTCCTGAGGAATGAGGGAGCACGTGGCGCCCGGACCAGATCCCTAGGTCTCCGACAGATGGAGTGACGTTTCGCCTAGTCCGAAGCACCCATCACCGGCGGAGGAGACTCGAACCGTGACTCACGTCTCCTCCGCCAGCATGACCCCGTCGGGCGCGCCATCCGGCAGAGTTCTAGAGCTGTTCACCACTGCCAACCAGCAGCTGAAAGTGCGGTCTGTTCTGTATTACAGCATTCTACCTGGCAGTCGAGGCAGTCCTGAAGTTCAAATCGCCTGGGCTTTGTTACTACTAGGACCAGCTTCAAGGTGTTTGTTTCCGTGAAGCCCCGAACCAGGTCCACGGGGAGTCTCGCAAGCGATGGGTTGCAGGGCTTCAGCCCTACGGTGTGTGCAGTTCACCCCACCGGCGCAACCTGGCTCTCTCGGGGGCGGCAGGCTGTCGTTGCGCGTCGCCCTTTCCCAGCCCTATACTCCTTCTCGATCTCATCGTAGGGCAACGAGAGCGGCGAACAAGAGGGGGAATTCGTGGAGGAACTGCCAAAGACGACAGGGCTGACGCAGCGGGGCTGGGAAGGCGCTCAACGAGGCCGCAAGGTGGCCTCCGCAACTCTCGTATGGAACGGGTCATTCGTGACCACTAGTTGCGGGAACCCGAGTTCCGTGCTCGCAGGGCGAGCTCGCGAATGGACCGTCGGACGAAAGGGGCAAGCGCGCCGGTGGAGGGCGTCCCTCCGCCAGAGGGCGGGAAGCTCCCAAAGGAACGGTGGCAGAGCGGGAGACAGAGATACTCTCAGGGTCGGGGGAGTGGCTTCTCAGTCGATACGCCGGTTCGGAAGCTCAGCCACGTGAGGTGGCATGTGACGGGAGAGAGCCAAGGGAAGCGAGCGAGCGGGAAGACAGCCGCCCGGTACGACCGGATCGCACCGGTCTACGACATGATGCAAGCCGGGATGGAGCGCATGGCCCGCAAGTGGCGAGCCCTTCTCTGGGCGGAGGTCAAGGAGGCGTCGAAGGTCCTCGAGGTGGGGGTAGGGACCGGGAAGAACATGCCCTTCTACCCACCGGGGGCCGAGGTTGTGGCGATCGACCTGAGCGAGCGGATGCTGGAGAGAGCGCGGCGCCGCGCCGAGCGCGAAGGTGTCCGGGTAGACCTTCAGCAGATGGACGTCCAGTGTCTCTCCTTCCCGGATGCCTCGTTCGACGCCGCAGTGGCGAGCTTCGTCTTCTGTTCTGTCCCGGACGCCGTGAAGGGGCTTCGGGAGGTGGGTCGCGTCACCGCGCCGCGGGGAAAGATCGTGCTCCTTGAGCACATGCGGCCGAGAAGCCCGTGGTTGGCGAGGCTGTTCGACGTGGCCAACCCCATCGTGGTTCGCCTTCTTGGCTTCAACATCAACCGCCGGACGCGGGAGAACGTCCGCGAAGCTGGCCTGGATATCGAGAGCGTAAGGGAACTCGATAGAGGAGGGATCTTCAAGTTGATCGTGGCTCACCCCGGCAAGGAGAGGTGCAGCGAGCGAGGCCAACCGCCAGGGAAAGAGTCGAGAGCGAACGGCGGGGCAGAGCAGAGAGGAACCCCCAAGAGATGACGGAGAGGCGCCGGACGCGTTCGTCGGCAGGAGGAGAGCCACGAGCAACTACGGCTACAGCAAGCGGGTCGATCTCCCGGTCGATGAAGCCCAGAAGAGGGTGGAGGCAGAGCTCGCTCGCGAGGGCTTCGGCATCCTGGCGAGGATAGACGTGCGGGAGAAGCTGAAGGACAAGCTGGGACGCGACTTTCCGCCGTACGTCATCTTGGGGCCTGCAACCCGCCTTTCGCCAAGCGGAGTCTGGAGTTGGAGAGCGAGCTGGGGTTGCTCCTCCCCTGCAACGTGATCGTCTACGAGGATGACGGGGAGACGCACGTTTCGGTCATCAAGCCGACGGAGATGCTGCGTATCGTAGGGAACGCGGAGCTGAATAAGATCGCGAGGCAGATCGAAACCAAGCTGAAGCGAGTGCTCGATCGAGTCTGAGGAGGGCGAGATGACTGGTGGGAGAGAGGAGTCAGAGAGATCAGTTGCGGCGTGCATCGTGTCGCTGCTCGCGGGGGTATGGATGCTGGCGGCCGGTGCAATGTACGGCGGCTGGCACATGGGGAGCTATGGGGGGATGGGCTGGATGTGGGGTCACGGGATGATGGGAGGCCTTGCGGCCGTTCCGTCCTGGTGGCCGTGGCTCGGGGTCGCTGCCGGAGTGGCTGTCGTCCTCGCAGCGGTTATGGCCTGCGTCCGGCCACGGCAGTCGCAGTCCTGGGGGATCGTCATTCTGGTGGCGTCGGTGGCTAACCTCTTTGCCGGCATGGGCGGCTTCCTCGCGAGCGCGCTTGGGATTCTCGGCGGCGCGCTGGCAGTCGCTCGGCGTCCAGAGTGAGGAAGGAGGGGGCGAGACGGCGTGAAAGGAGAAGATCACCCAGACCATGGACACCATGGCTCTCGGCCTGGCCACGAGGCTCACGACCATGGTTGGGCGACCGGGTACAACGCGATCGCCATTCCCCTCGCCGCGGGGGCCTTGCACACCTGGGGAGTCCTGCTGACTCCGGCGCTGGGCGCTGCCGAGCGGTAGGACGTCTCCCCGAGCGGTCCTGGATGACAGAACCTCGTCTCCACCCCGGGCGCCACAAGAGAAGGGCGGAGAGTCCATTGACCTCCGCCACACGGTTTCACATCCTATGCCTTATCGCCCGGTTCCCCAGCCTCAGCGCGACGCCCGGCAGGAGCCCGTGTTCGCTGGACTAGACAATCTCTGCATCATCTGGCCCATCATTCCGCCCATCATCATCCGACCCATGCTCATGCTGCAAGACCCCGTGGAGTCCGGACCCGTGCACTTTTGGCCCCCGCCGGCGCCGGCGTTTCCGCCGCTCGCGCATGACTCCATGGAGACCCCACCTCCCGATGTGCACTGAGCGTTGCCGGCCGCGCATCCAGCCCCCGTAGGCATATGGGTTCCGGGCGCTTTCTGAGTTCCCATCATGGTCGAGGGACTCCGACTTGTCATGTGGGCGACACCCTGTGCCGGAGCGAACATGACCGTCCCGACGACGATCAAGCCCGCTGCCACTACTCCAAGAGCGACCTTTCCTCGTGTCTTCACAACGACCACTCCTTTTCCAGCTCGGATTTCGGCGAGGGTACAAGGCGCCTGTGAGTTCAGTGTGGGATTGCGGTGCGCGAACTGTGGGGGTTGAGGAGATCTCTTCGGCCGATGGGAGATCAAGAACCTGTGGGGAGGGATGCGGTTCTTGCCCGCCAGCAGAGGAAGCCACGGGTGAGAGTTCAAGATTCCCCTACGGGTCGTGGTCCGTGTTGAGACTGCAGAAGTTGTCAGTCACTGCACACGCACCTCAGGGCTTGTGGAGGCCCTCTCAGACTCGACCTTGGGCCACTCCGCAGTTCGAAAGTCGTCCGCCAGACTCCAGCTTGACCGGCTCGCACCTAGACTCACGTCTCCTTCGTGGCCAGGGTGCCCCCTCGAGCGGACTGCTTGGCAGAGCTCTAAAGCTGTCCGCCACTCCCAACCACGATGAAATGCCCTTCCATAGAACGCTTACCTCTTGGGCGGCGAGACTTGTCGTCCGTTGCTTACCAGTGGAGCGCGATGCCCATCCCTAGGCTGTCGAGCCCGGCGACGGACACCGTCATCGATCCCGTGAGGACGATGTCGGCGCTCAACCCCACCGACCCTTCGGCGTACGTCATGCCCCCGCCGAAGACCCCGCTGGAA
>Ga0315277_10012037_pt1 | contig 10864 bp, 7 predicted proteins | sample YL17G05_15_MG_FD_203695 | JGI IMG/M metagenome (GOLD analysis project Ga0315277, IMG submission 203695) | Sediment microbial communities from Yellowstone Lake, YNP, Wyoming, USA - YL17G05_15 | ecosystem: Environmental > Aquatic > Freshwater > Lake > Sediment | place: USA: Wyoming | collected... | reverse complement strand
TCGGGCCAGCGGTTGTCCGGATTCCGTCCGCTTGGAACGGCGTTCTTCGGATCGCAGGGCTCATGGACCGTGCCGCTCAGGCGGCGCCCCTCGATGACGATATGGAGCACGACCTTGAAATTCCGGCCGTGCAGCTCATCGATCATTTTCTTAGGCTCGGGGAAATTGCCGTTGTGCCAGGTGAACTCTCCGTTCCGCGTGTTCCAGCCCGAAGGCGTGAACTCGGTCCCGAGATAGATCAAGGCATCGCAAGGGAGCTTCTTCTCCCGCATCGTCCGGGCGACGCCGAGGACCTCGTCGGGCCCGGCGAGGGTCCGGTGCGACTGCATATAGCCCAGCGACCAAAGGGGAGGCATTTCCGCGAACCCCGTGATCCGGGCGTATTCCCGGATGATCTCGGCCGGGTCGGACGAAGAGACGACGAACACGTCCAGCGGAACGCCGTCCGCCGCCGGCGAGAATTTTCCCTCGGCCCCGGTGAAGTCGAATGCCCCGAGCGGCTGGTGGATGAACATGGCCCAGCCGTCCGTCCCGATGAGCCACTGAATCGGGACGCGGCCGCCGTGCGTGGAAAGCTTATACCCGCCCTGGCCGCTCCGCATTCGGTCGGTCGTGCCCCTGCGGTCGAATTGGGGACCGCCCTGGCCGAGGCCGAGCAACGGACCACCTCCGAGAAGAAAAGACATCCCCGCCGCGGCGGCGTCAAGGCTCAGCGTCTGAACGGTCTTTCCTTTGCCCGTCTCGATATGGAGCGTCGGAGGAGCGTTCGTGAACCTGACGATCAGATCTCCCGCTTTGACAGGAGCGAACGTTTCAACCTCGCGTGTCCGCGAGATGGGGCGTCCTTCTCCTTCAGGCACGAGCGCTCCATCTACGGGAACGGCGATGTTGCTCACCCCTTCGATTGGAAGGATCGTGATCCGCACGGTCCGAGGTCCAAGCATGGCGACGGCGATCTCGACCGGTTTGCCGGCGATTATGATCTCCGAAGTCCGTCCACGGATCGTGACCCGCGAGAGGATGAGCCCCGCGCCTGCCGCCCCGATCCGCTTCAGCGCCGCCCGGCGGGTTGTTGGTTTCATTGCGAGGGAGACGCCCGGCTAATAAACCACCTTGCTCAGGGCGGCCGGATCGTCCCCCGGGAGGAGCGGCCGGAGCCGGAGCTTGAAGGTGTAGTCCCGGCCGCGGAGCAGATACTGGGCGTGCGGCTGTGCGCCCCAGGAGTCGTCGCCCCCGACGCCCATCTGTCCGTAATCGAGGTCGAGCGAGACGAAATCCCGCTGGGCGATCTCATAGGGGTGCTTGGCGGCGCGCTTTTCCTGGGTCAAGTCCTCGTCCGTGTACGGACGGGCGGAGAAGTCGAGCTGGGGCCGCCCGACGGCGAGCACGCCGGTCCCGTTCGCGTCGGTCAGGGCGACCCAGCGGACATCGGTCCGGTTGCCGTATTCCTGGATGCTGACATATGGAACGAGTCCATCCTTGACCTCGGCCGAATAGAGGCCGACGAACGCGCCGGTTTTCCGGTCGACGTAATTATCTTGCGGGCCGCGGCCGAACCACTTCACGGTAGAGAAGGCCTTCGGGAGGGCGGCCGTCAGACCCAGGCGCGGGATCTCGGGGAGGTTCCGGGCGGCGGTTGTGAAACGGGCATCGATCAGGACATCTCCCGTGCCGAGGATGCGATAAACGATCGTCGTTTTGCCCTGCACGTCCTTGAGGTCGTATCCGACACTGACCGTGACCTCGGCGGGGCCCGCCTGCTTCGCTTCGAAGGACTCGACGATCCGGTTGGCGCCCGTCTTGCGCCAGACGGCGAGCCGGCTGGGCATCCGATTGCCGAAATCATTGTCCGTCGGGGCCCGCCAGAAGTTCGGTGCGGGTCCATTGATGATCAGGGGAGTCCCCTGGGCTGTCCACGAAGTCAGGAGGCCCGTCGCTTTGTCGAACGCGATCGAGAATCCCGCGGATTCGATCGTCGCGGCGGCCGGCGTCTGGGTGAGCTTGAGGGTCGGGAAGACCGGGGCGGCGGCCGTTTGCGCCGGCCGGACGACGATGTCTCGGAACTGTTCGGCCGCGACGATGTGGCCTTTCGGTAGGAGAGGTGCCGCGGCCTTGGTGACGACGCGGACATTCAGGAAAATTTCCGAACCGGGCTTGGGGGCCGTCTCGGGAATGTCGAGCGGATAGATGCGGCTCGCGCCGGGGCCGAGGTCGAGGCTTTCGATCACGCCCTGGGCGATGGGTGTCCCGCCGTCGGCCGCGAGGTCCCATTCGACTTTGAACCCGCTCAGGTCGATGAAGGCATAAGCGTTCCGGACGAGGATCGCCCGGCGGCCGGCATCGGCGCGGGTCTGGTCGATCTTCACGGATTGATAGACCTTCTTGATCTCCCAGAGCCCGGGATGGGGCGTCCGGTCGGAGGCGACCAGCCCATTGCAGCAGAAGTCGTCGTCGCTGGGTGTCCCGGGCGGTCCCCAGTCGCCGCCATAGGCGTAGAATTTCGCGCCCGTATCGCTCGTCTTGAGATAGCTCTGATCGACCCAATCCCAGACGAAGGCGCCCTGGAGCTGGTCGTATTTTTCGATGACGTTCCAGTAGTCCTGGAGGTTGCCCGTGCTGTTGCCCATGGCGTGGGCGTATTCGCAAAGGATGTACGGCCGGGACTGTTTCTTGAGTGCGTAAGCCTCGAGCGATTCGATCCGGGCGTACATCGGGCAGACGATGTCCGTGTGCGGCTTCAGCTCGGCCCGCTCATATTGGACGGGGCGGGAGGCGTCGCGGCCGTGGATCCAGGCCGACGTGGCCTCGAAGTTGATCCCGTCCCCGGCCTCGTTGCCGAGGGACCAGATGATGACCGAGGGGTGGTTCTTGTCCCGCTCGACCATGCGGATCGTCCGGTCGAGGTGGGCCGGTCCCCAATCGGGGTTCTTGGCCAGGCTGCGCTCGCCGTAGCCCATGCCGTGCGATTCGATGTTCGCCTCGTCGACGAGATAGATTCCGTACTCGTCGCATAGCTCGTACCAGCGCGGATCGTCGGGGTAATGGCAGGTCCGGACGGCGTTGATGTTGAATTGCTTCATCAGCTCGATGTCCCGGCGCATCGATTCCTCGGAAATGACGTGGCCGGTGATGGGATCGTGCTCGTGGCGATTGACGCCCTTGAGAAGGATGCGCCGGCCGTTGACGAGGAGGACGCCGTCGCGGATCTCGACGCGGCGGAACCCGGTTTTCGCGGCGGCCCATTCGGTCGTCTTCCCCGAAGCGTCGGCGAGCGATAGAACGACGGTGTGCAGGTTCGGAGTTTCGGCCGTCCATTTCGGGGGATTCGGGATCGTCCCTTCGAACGTGACCGTGCCGTCCGACTTGGCGTTCAGGTCGATCGTCTTGGCCTGGGTGAGAAGCGAAACCCCGCCGGCGTCGAGAAGCGTCATTTCAACCTTGGCCTTGCCGCCCCTGAGGTTGGCCGTTTTGTTCTTCAGGTCGACGATGACCTTCAGGACGCCGTCCCGGTAGGAGTCGTCGAGACCGGCCTGGGCCCAGAAATCGCGGATGCGGACCTTCGGCGCGGCGTAAAGATAGACGTCGCGCTCGATGCCGCTGAGGCGGAAGAAATCCTGGCACTCGAGGTAGGACCCGTCCGACCAGCGCAGCACCTGGAGGGCGATGGTGTTCGCGCCCGGAATGAGATACGCGGTAATGTCCCACTCGGCCGGCGTCTTGGAATCCTCGCTGTAGCCGATCTTCCGGCCGTTGATCCAGACATAGAACGCGGATTTCACCGCCCCGAAATGGACTAAGACCTGCTTGTCCTTCCAGCCGTCGGGGACGGTGAAAGTCCGGCGGTAGCAGCTCGTCGGATTGTTGTCGTGGGGGATGTTCGGCGGATTGGGCTGAGCGGGCGGCTTGACCCACTCATAGGAGCTGTTGACGTAGATCGGGATGCCGTGTCCCAGGAGCTCGACGTTGGCCGGGACGGGGATGTCGAGCCAGCCGGCCGCGGCGAAAGCGGGCTGGAAGAAGTCGGCCGGGACGTCGCCGGGCTTGGGGACCCACAGGTATTTCCACGTCCCGTTGAGCGATTTGTAGAGAGGGCTCGCCGACGGGTCGTTCCGGAGCGCCGAGGCCCGGTCTGCGTAGGGAATGAACGTCGCGTGCATCGGCTCCGCGTTGACGCTGAAGATCCGGGGATTTTCCCATTCCGGCACGCCCGCCTTCGGAGCCGGAGTCTGCCCGGCGGTCGCGGCGATGAGTAGAAGACAAGCGAGGCTGGTGGGGATGATCTTCATGGCGGATTCCTTTCTCATACCAGGCCGAGGGCCTGGAGGCGGGCCTTGATATCGGTCTTGGCCCGGTCGTCGATGGGAAGGAGGGGCCGACGGGCCTGGCCGCCGTACCAGCCCTGGAGCTCGACGGCATACTTGAGGCCGGGGATCCCATACGTTTCCCCGATGGCTTTGTTGAGAGGGATGAGGTCGAGCTGGCGGCGGGCCGCCTCCGCGATCTTCCCGGCTATAAAAAGCTCATAGATCTCGACGCAGACGGATGGCGCCGCGTTGGCCACGGCCAGGATCGCCCCGCTCGCCCCCAGGAGAAGCGCGGGAAGGAAAGCGCTGCCGTGGCCGAGGAGATAGCTGAAGTCGGCCGGCAGGCGGGGGATGAGTTCCCCGGCCAGGACGAGGTTCCCGCCGCTTTCCTTGAGCCCGGCGATGTTCGGGTGGGCGGAGAGCTCGAGGATCAACGCGCCTTCGAGGGTGATCCCGGTGTTCTGGGGGACGTTGTACACGATGACGGGGATGGGGGAGGCGCCGGCGACCTCGAGGTAATATGTTTTCAGGACATCGCGCGTCATCTTCCCCTTGAAATAGCTCGGGGTCCGGACGAGGGCGGCTTCGGCTCCGAGGTCCGCCGCCCTTTTCGTGAATTCGACGGTCAAGCGGGTGGATTCGCGGGCCGTCCCGGCGATGACGGTTTTGCCGGGCGCGGCGGCCGCGCGGGCCGCTTTGACCAGGGCGGCCGATTCGTCGTCCGTGATCGAGACGCATTCGCCGGTCGAGCCCAGGACGACGTATCCGGAAAGGCCGGTGGAGTTGTATTTGACGATGTTGGCCTGGAAGCGGTCCAGGGCGACCTCATCGTCCCGGAACGGCGTCAGGAGCGCGGCGTAGATTCCGGTGAAACGCTTGGGCATGTCAGCTCTCCTTCTTGGGCGGGTCGGGCATCCGGCGCCGCGGACCGCGGCGCGAGCGCGGGAGGTCCCGGGTCAGGTCGGGCGCCTCGCCCCGCTCGATGTCGCGAAGCTCGCGGTCGGAAAACCCGAAGTAATGGCCGATCTCGTGGATGACGGTGGCCCGGACCTGATGGCGCACCTCTTCCTCTGTGTCGCAAACGCTTTCGATCGACCTTTTATAAATGACGATGACGTCGGGCGGCAGGTTTCCGTAATAGGGTCCGCGGTGCCGGAACGGCACTCCGTGATAGAGGCCGAGGATGCGGCCGCCCGAGGGTCCGAACCGCTGCCGCTCCTCCGGGCCGGGTTCGTCCTCGACGATCACGGCGATGTTGCGGAGGAGCTTCTTGAACTCCTTGGGCAGCTCGGCCACCGATTCCTTGACGAGGAGGGCGAACGCTTCGCGGTCCAACGTGAACATCGTTATTTCTCGATGCCGCGGCGGGCGGGGACGTTCCGTTGATAGTAGTGCTTGCGCTCCTTCATCTCAGTGACGAGGTCGGCCCGGCGGACGACCGCGGGCGGGGCGCAGCGTCCGGTCAGGACGAGCTCGACCGAGGGCGGTCTCTCGTCGATGACGGAAAGAACGTCCGCGGCGGAGAGGAGGTCGAAATGGACGGCGACGTTGACCTCGTCGAGGACGACGATGTCATATCGCCCGGAGAACATGGCTTCGCGGCATTTGTCGAGCCCGCGCTTCGCCCGGCGGATGTCCTCCGGATCGGGGTTTTTGGTGATGTGAAGAAACGTCCGCCGGCCGAATTGCTCGATTTTGACGAAGGGGGCGAGCATTTTGACCGATCTCAGCTCGCCGTAGCGCTGACCCTTCATGAACTGGCCGATATAGGTCCGGAGCCCGCTTCCGGCGGCCCGGAGGGCGAGGCCGAGGGCGGCCGTGGTCTTGCCTTTGCCGTCCCCCGTATAGACCTGGACGTATCCGCGGAAGGGAGGACGGCGCGGCGGGGGAGTCATGGGGTTCTCAAATATATGGGAAAGAAGAGGGAGAGTCAATTTTAGGGGTACGAGTGCCACGTCCCTCTATTTCAGAAGGCGGGCGGCGTTGCCGCCCAGGATGAGGGCTTTCTCTTCAGCTGGGATGTCCATTCTCTTGATCTTGGCGATATTTCGTTTGAGCGTGTCGCGGCCAAACGGCGTATCGGACCCGAGCATGACCCTTTCCGGTCCGAACGCCTCCAGAGCGAAATGGATCCGCGAGGCCGGGCTCCCCCAGGCGGGCGAAACGTCCCAATAGACGTTGGGCAGCTCTTTGGCCGAGGGCGCGAGGATTTCGACCCCGATCAAATGGGCGACGATGAAGACAGTCCGGGGATGGACCCGGGCGACGTCCCCGAATTTCCGAATTTCGGGCGGCGAATAGAAATGGATGAAGATGGGAATCTCTCTTTCTGCGGCGAAGGCGGCGAGCTCGGCGACGATCGGAGAGTCGATGGGGAACGGATTGATGCATTGGTGGAGTTTGATGCCCCGAAATCCATCGAGCGCAATTGCCGTCGTGATCTCCTTCAATGTGTCCGGTTGGGCGGGATTCGCCCAATAGAACGGAATGACGCGGCCCCGGCATTGTTCCGCGAGAGCCAGGACATCGCGGTTCCGCCCGATCCTTCCCTTTTCGGCGCGAAGAAGCCATCCACCGCCCCGGAGGAACAGGTTGCCCGCGTAGGAAACCTCCGGACGCCGCGTGATCTCACCGTCCTCGAAGGGCAAAGGCCGGTCCCGGTCCTCGTTCCGGACGTTCTGGCACAGGACCACCCGGTCCACGCCGAGCTTGTCGAGCGCGGCGAGGAGCGTCTCCGGATGCCGGAAAACCCCGGAGGAATGGGCGTGTCCGTCGATGATCATGATTCGATTATATATGATATAATCCGGCCGATGTTAGACCCCAAATTCGTCTATGAAAACAAGGATTTCGTCGTCGCCCGGACGGCCACCCGAGGCATCAGCCTGGACCTCAACGAATTCATCATGCTGAGCGAGGAGAAGAAGGCGGTCCAGAAGCGTTCGGAAGAGCTCCGGACCGAGCGCAATCGGTCGTCCGAGCTCGTTTCCCAACTTAAGCGCGAAAAGAAGGACGCTTCGGCCCTCATTGCCGAGTCGCGTAAGATCGGCGACGAGATCCGGACGCTCGACGAGGCCCTGCGGGGATTCGACGAGAAGATCCGGGCCGCCCTTCTCAATGTCCCCAACCTGCCTCACGAATCGGTGCCGGTGGGGAAGAATTCCGCAGATAACGTGGTCGTCAGGATCTGGGGCGAGCCGTCGGAGTTCGACTTCGCCCCCCAGGCCCACTGGGACATCGGAACCCGGCTCGGCATCCTCGACTTCGAGCGGGCGGGCAAGATCACGGGCTCCCGGTTCACCGTTTATCTCGGAGCGGCGGCCCGGCTCGAGCGCGCCTGCATTAATTTCATGCTCGACCTCCACACGAAGGAACGCGGTTTTTGCGAGGTCATTCCGCCCTTCATCGCCAATGAGGCCAGCCTGACCGGGACGGGGAACCTCCCGAAGTTCGCCGGCGACCTGTTCAAGATCGAGAACTTTCCCTGGTATCTCATCCCCACGGCCGAGGTGCCCCTGACCAATTTTTACCGGGACGAGATCATCGATTGCGAGCGGCTCCCGGTGCGTTTCGTCGCCTACACGCCCTGCTTCCGGAGCGAAGCGGGCTCTTACGGAAAGGACGTCCGCGGCCTCATCCGCCAGCACCAGTTCAACAAGGTCGAGATGATGATCTTCTCCCCGCCGGAGAAATCCTTCGACGAGCTCGAGTGGATGACCGCGAGCGCCGAGGAGGTTCTCAAGCGGCTGGGGATCCCGTACCGCGTCGTCGCCCTGTGCACGGGCGATATGGGCTTCGCCAGCCAGAAGACCTATGACCTCGAGGTCTGGATGCCTTCCCGGGACGGCTACATGGAGATCTCGTCCTGCTCGAACTGCGGCGATTTCCAGGCCAGGCGGGCGAACATCCGGATGCGCCGCAATCTCAAGGCCAAGCCCGAATTCGCCCATACGCTCAACGGCTCCGGGTTGGCGGTGGGACGGACGGTGAGCGCGATCCTGGAGAACTACCAACAGAAAGACGGAACGGTCGTTGTCCCTCCGGGGCTCCGGCCGTTCATGGACGGGCTCGAAAAGATCTCATGAGGAGCGGCGGTTCAAACCGGGTTTGACCCGGAAAGCCGCTCGCGGGGTTCCAAGGGGGTATGCCCCCTTGGTCGCAGGGCGGAATTTCGCGCCGCCCGAGAAGGGGGGCAGGGCTGCCGGGCTTCCCGGCGCCCGTTGGAGGGGAACGCGTGGCGTTCCCCCCAAAGCTCCCGACCGCGGACGGTACTTTGTTTTTTTATGCGGAGAGGTGGCCGAGTGGCTGAAGGCGGCGGTCTTGAAAACCGCTGTCCGGGTGACCGGACCGGGGGTTCGAATCCCTCCCTCTCCGTACCTCTCCCGTCACACTGACGAGGTCCCCCACTGGTTTTCCATTAGCGCTCGATGATATAGCGGCAGACTTTCGGGAAATTGTCTTCTTCCGCGAAATAGATGCGTCCCCGGGCATCAACGACATAAGGAGTCCCGGAAACGTCCTGGGTCCCGATCTGTTGGCTGCCTTTGAAAACGTCCATCTTTTTCTGCGCTTTCCTGTCAGGATTCTGGAAGGCGACAAAGACATAATCCCCGCTCTTGACGATATGGGCGGCGGTAGAAACGAATCCCCGGCCCATTTGTTGGAGCGGTTTGAAAAGGGGACTCTCTCCCTGGAGGATCTTTTCGACCCGATTGGCCTGGAAAATCGAAACTTCATATTTGGATGGATTGAGGACGAATATTTTACCGTCTTGGGAGCAATCGAACAGCATAGGAGCTTGGAACATCGGCATATCTTTCATGGCTTCGAATTCAGAGGGAACAGGGAAGGGGTCCCCGAAAGAATCCAGGAGTTTCCCAGTGGGATCGAAAGTATGAAGAATTTTGCCGCGATTCGGTCCAATGGCGACCAGGTTTTCCGTACCTGGGCAGCCGATCGATGAAATCATGAAATCCACCAGGAAAGACCGTTCAAACTTGCCATCCGAACCGTAGACGATGACCTTGCGCATGTCGTTAATAAAGAGTCTGCCGCTGGGAGTTACGGCGATCCCGCTGAGGTTCGTTGCTTCCTGGGGGCCCTGCCCGGCGGGGACCCTGATGGTTCTCAAGTATTGCCCGTTTTGATCGAATACGATGACTTTGCGGAACTTATAATCAAGGAGGAAAATGTCGTTTCGTCCGTCCAAAGCGATGCGGCGGATACTACCAAACATCAGGTTTTCGTTCCCGTCCTCGACGCCTATGCTCAAATCAGGTTTGAGGATTATGGGTTGCTGCGATCCCGACGAAATATTGGGAATGATGGAAAAAATTGCGGCCGTCAAGAAGCCCACGAAACAAGCCGTTAATATTTTTGATCCTGGGACGATATTTTTCATATTCCCTCCGTTATTCGTACGGCCTATTTTCCGAAGATCTCAGGCAGATTTTTAATCCGGTACTCGCGGTAGACCGAATAATCGCCGTCCTGTTCGATCGTGCCGAAGCCGGTTGAAAAGAATTGAAGTTCGTCGGACCGCAGGCCCGGCGGTAAGATGACGGCGAAGAGATACCGCCCCTCCGAATCGAAGATGTCGAGCTCCAATATCTTGACGCCCGCGATCCGGAAGACTCCCAGATGTCCCTTCGGGAGCGGCCGGACGTCCTTGATCGCCGCGAGACGGTCCGGGAAAGCAGAGTAGACCCATTTGAGCCGCTCTTCTTTGGCCGCCCAGGGCAACAGGACATCGATGTCTTTCCGGCCGATCTTGACCCGATCGCAGGGCCGCTCGATGACGAGGAGATCCTTCCCGGCGTAGTCTTTCACGTAGATCTTGTATTCCTGGTTCAGGCCGCAGAAGACCCTTCGCCCCGCGGGGTCCGCGGTATAGAAGTAATTCGGCGTCGCCCAGTCTTCCCCGATCCCGCCCTGCCCGCCAGGATTCATGATCATTCCGATGTCCTTGGCCGAGAGGAGATCGACCGTGCTTTCAGCTCCGTCCATGTCGAAGGCGGCCAGCTTCAGGGTCCGGGTGGATTTCTTCTGGGAGTCCCAGGCGACGGCGAGGGTGAAGAAATGCCCGGCGTCCACACCGGCATAGAAGTGGTTCTTCAGGGTCCGTTCCTTCAAGAGCGCGCCGGAATCGTCGAAATGGGCGGCCTTCATCCCGCCGAAGACCCAGATCCCGGGATTAAAGAAGAGGGCCCAATAGCCCTGCTGAGGGCTGAACTCACCCGGCCCCTGGCCTTTTTTGGTCACCAATCCGATGTATTTCCCCGCGGTGTCGAACCGGTGCCCTTCGGCGTTGTTGGGATCGAAGAGCAGGACGTTTCCGGCCGCGTCCCGCGAGAAGAGGATCATCCGGAGGCCGACATCGCTCTGGTCGTACGGGTTGATCGTCCGCGTCCGCTCGATCTCGAGCGTGATCGTCCCCTTGAGCGGCTTGGCCGGGTTGATGACATGCGGCACGCCGTCGATTGTCTTGTACTGAACCTCTTGGCTTGCGCCAAGCAGCGACACGGCGGCGAAGACCACGATTCCCAATAAAAATGCGTGTC
>Ga0315277_10012035_pt1 | contig 10865 bp, 8 predicted proteins | sample YL17G05_15_MG_FD_203695 | JGI IMG/M metagenome (GOLD analysis project Ga0315277, IMG submission 203695) | Sediment microbial communities from Yellowstone Lake, YNP, Wyoming, USA - YL17G05_15 | ecosystem: Environmental > Aquatic > Freshwater > Lake > Sediment | place: USA: Wyoming | collected... | reverse complement strand
AGCGCAAGTTTTTCTCGCCCTCGAGCAGGGCCACCGAGGTTTCATCGCAGGAGGTTTCGATACCCAGGGTGAGCAATGGTTTTTTCCTGAAATTTAAAGATTGCGGGCGAGGCATGCCTCGCCCCTATAAAAACAATAATTTTCTTTGTTGCTACTTTTATGCCTTACTTTCCCGTTATCTATAGCAGTTTCATGGATAAATTTCCGTTTGAAGATGGATTTTAGATCTTACGCAGGCGGGTTACGGCCTCGATAACCGCCTCAATTGCCCGGTCAATTTCCTCTTCGGTATTCCCGCGCCCCAGGCTGAACCGCACCGAGTTCTGGACGAGCTCCACGGAGACGCCCATAGCAGTGAGCACATGAGAAGGCTCGAGAGATCCGCTCGAGCAGGCTGAGCCGGTAGAAACGGCGATACCCTTGAGGTCGAGGTTTAAAAGCAGGGCCTCCCCCTCCACCCTGTCGAAAGAGATATTCAAAGTATTGCTCAGCCTTTCTGTCGGATGGCCGTTGAGATATACGCCGGAAAGCTTTTCAGCAAGACCCTGCCAGAGACGGTCGCGGAGTGCGGCGAGTCGAGTGTTTGTCTCTTCCAGGCCGGCGGAGCAAAGCTCGCAAGACTTGCCCAGGCCCACGATACCGGCCACGTTCTCTGTGCCGGCGCGGATACGGCGTTCCTGAGAGCCGCCGAGGATAAGGGGATCAAGCTCCACTCCGCGGCGCACGTACAGCACCCCGACACCCTTGGGGCCATAAATCTTGTGGGCACTGAGGGAGAGAAGATCAATAGGGAGTTTTGAGAGATCAATGGCCAGCCGTCCGGCAGCCTGGACTGCATCCACGTGGAAAAGCGCGCCGTGATCGCGGCAGATTGTTCCCAATTCCTTTACAGGCTGGATAGTCCCCACCTCATTACTGGCGGCGATGATGCTCACGAAAGCTGTCCCTCCGGTCTGCAGGGCCTGTCTTAGATCCCCAGGTTCGATTCTGCCGTAACGGTCCACCGGAAGGACAGTGAGCTCAAACCCTTTTTCGGCAAGCCTTTGCATGGGTTTGAGCACCGCATGATGTTCCACGGTGGAGGTGACCAGGCGCACCTTCCCTTTCCCCAGTCGCCAGGCAATTCCCTGTATGGCCAGATTATTGCTTTCCGTGCCGCCCGAGGTGAAATAAATCTCCTCCTCCCGGGCGCTGAGAAAAGAAGTGACCTGGGAACGGGCATTGTCCACCGCGACCCGGGCCGCGCGCCCCTCGGCATGGATACTCGAGGCGTTGCCGAAATGTTCCGAGAGGTAAGGGAGCATGGTTTCAAGGACCCTGGGGTCAAGAGGGGTCGTGGCATTATGGTCGAGATATATTCTTCCGCCGGAATTTTTCATAAGAAATGTCATTTCCTCTTAAAGCCGGGGAAAATAGTTTTCAGACCCTTTATGCTGGTGACTCAACAGCCGGCAAATTACAGTGATGAGACTTTATACTTTTTGGAAGGATTTGTCAACATGATGAAGAGCAGGTGGAAGATCAGTGTATTTCTTTTTCGCTTTCCAGGCTGCGGTATTTTTCCGCTATGCGGTAAATTTCCTGGGAGAGGATGTTTCCCGGAGCTTTCTGGATATACGTGTGAAAAGCTTCGGCAGCCAGCTTGAAAACCGAATCTCTTTTTTCCACAGGCATTTCTAAGCCTATCCGGTTATAAGCGTCGCCGATATTAAGATAAATAACTGCCCGATCAGGATTATATCTGGCTGCGGTCTCCAGATAACCTATAGCGGAATCCGGCTTACCGCTGGAGAGAGAAAACGCTCCCAGAAGCAGATAAGCCAAGGCAGTATCCTGGGTTGCGGTACGGAGGTATTCCTCCCACCGCATAGAATCCGCCTGGCTGAGAAAGAGGCTTTGCTGGGCCTCCCCCACTTGTCCTTTCGCTTCAGATTTATTTTCCTCCTCGCCCTTTTTCCCGCAAGAGACAAAGGCAAGGCAGAGGATCATTATCGCGGCAATCAGGCGAAGTATTTTCATTACGTTTTTCCTTTATCTCAGGGCCAGGAGCCGAAATATCTGTTCCAGATCTCGGCGGGTAACTGGTATTTAATATCATACTCCTTGATATAGATCTGGAAGAATTTCCAGAATTCCTTGATCGACAGCTTGGCTGTATTAGCATGCTCTACAGCCTTGGCGTAATCATCCTCCGGCCCGTCGTTAAGATAAGCGTACAGGAAGGTAACTGCCAGACTGTCATGGTAAGCAATGTAGGAGATATTTCTGTAAAGGTCACGACCCGGGTCGTGCTGAATCCGCGTGTTAAGAACGTCCAGTCTTCTTTCCGCGCTTTGGAATTTGGGCATCAGGTCCTGCTCGAAGATTTTCTTTACCTGCCATCGCTTTTGGACATAATCATTGGAGGTGAGCCTGACGAACTCGAAAAAGTGGGCGTTGATATCGATGTAGTAATTGAAGAGGCCGGAGAGGAGGGTCAGCTCAGCCTGGGAAGTAAACCAGAGCATGTCCTCAGATCCCTTTTTTTTCATCAGATACTCATTGTGGGAACTGCGCGAATTCGAGCGCAGAAGGGTTCTTTTCTCCTGAATGTCTCTGGCCCGCAAGCTGGAAATAAGAGGTGTCGGCTCCTGGACAAGCTTTTTTTCGGCCTCCTGGCGGGCCGGGCGAGAAGAGATAAACCAGAAGGCTGTGACCGAAGCCAAAACAATTGAAATGCCGGCAACGAGCAGAAAGAGTTTCAGGTTTTGCCTCAGAATCTGGACAAAACTCCGTCCGCCTGGGGAGGAATCCCATTTCAAATCTTTTTCGTCTTCGGCGGAAAGACTGCTGTTTGACTTTTCCGAAAGATCAAGGTTCATATAGTCATTCAATCGGTGAAAATTAACGACTGCAAAATGGGCAACTTTTTCTTCAGGGACATTTTTATCGGAAGCTATTTTATCCGGTAATATCCAGCCAAATAAATCCTAATTAGCTGAATTATATCAAGTTATTTCTGTGCCGGACTATAAATTCCCGGCCTTTTTTTCTGGTACAGAAATTGCTTCTTGAGTTTATCACGCCAACGATGATCATCACCTTTGGCTTACCGGCCAGAGTCTTTAGCCGGGGAATATATTATTAATATCGAATATCCGGCGAATATGCTTAAGAAAAACCTTTTGCCATGACAGGGAGTGTTAAATGACAATAACCACGCATGAAGTCGACGACATAGCAGTCGCCGAGGTTAAGGGCCAAATCAATTTCCAGAATACACAGACACTCAAGGATCTGTTCACCCAGCTGGAAGCGGCCAACCACAAAGCAATAGTGGTAGACCTTAAAGAAACCGAATATATCGACGGTTTCGGGTTAAGCGTGCTGGTCAATATAAGCCGCAATGTATACAAGGGCGGAGGCCAGCTTACCCTCACCAGCCTCAATAAGGAACTGAAGCGGATTTTCAGCAAAACCAAACTTGACCGCTGGTTCAATATTTACGAGACCAAGGAAGAAGCCTGCAAAAGCCTCATGGGCCATAGGCGCAAAAAAGCTGCAAAAGCCTGAACGATTTATTTGATCGATTTCGTGTACCCTGCTTTTCTTGCCTGTTCCTCCGTGTCGAAATAAACCCGAAACTCCTCGGGAATTTTATCGTAAAAGACGGTTCCCGGAAGATGATAAACCTTGGTCGCCTTGTTTCCAATAATAGGCCGCTGAATACCCTGGGACTGAAATCCTGCTGCCGGAGAGTTGTAAAGCTGGCTTTCTCCAGACCCGGCGGAAGAATTAGCATTCCTGTTCCAGAACTGGACCTGAGCTGTCAAAGCGTTGATCTTTTCGTTTTGCTCAGAGAGCGCCCTCTGCAAATCGGCCACTTTCCGTTCCAATCGATCGACCTTATCCTCCAGGCTTAAATTTTCTTTTACACCAGTCTGCTCGCTGACTTTCTCTGGCAGCGGAGGCGATCCGGATTGTTTTATAGTTCCCGGGCCGGTATCTCTCACCAGGTCTTCCCTGACAAATCCGATTTTGGAGTTGGGCAGACGAACCCGATACCAGTTACCCCGTTTGATAAATTTTTCGAGATGGTCGCCCCGGTAAGCCCTGCCGACTATTTTGTAGCCCAGGCCCGGGCCTTCGCGCACATTGGCAAAAGTGTTGATTACCACAAGATAGAGTCCTGAGGCTGTTTCCTGAACTGCGTTTGAGAGAGATGAATCGCTCCTGTTTTCTGCTCTCGAACTGTCTCTGGATTCCAGACCGGGAATTTCTCCATAGACGCTGTACGGGATAACCCATCCCTCGTATCCGCCGTAGCTGACCAGATAAAAAGAATCTTCGGCCGCCAAAAGGTTGAGCTGCGAGCCCTTTTCCAGATACTTGATGATCGGAGAGGAAATCGAGGGCTCCTTGAACATGGGAGCTTTCTCCTGGACTACGGTCAACTGACGGGCGGGAAGGGCGGCCAGGAGGCCAGGCAAAAGGAGGAGTATGGCAAACGATGACCTGAGGCAGAAAGTTTTTATCTTGAATGTCATGGCCACACCCTTGCGAAATAGTTTCCTTAAATTGATAACCCGGGATAGGCGGAAAGGAACATATATTTTGCTATTTGCGTCATTCACCATAGGCGAATGGTTTGATCCACCACTGCGGAAAGAGGTCGGGTGAATTATTGTTCATATTTACAATAATCACAAGCCCTTATGTGCGCAAGTGTTTTACATCCGCACCGCCGGGAAAATAGTATGCTGGAAATCAGAAAATCCCCCGGGCTTCAACTCTTTATTGCCTGGTAAAAGAGTTTTGAAAATTAATCCGCGTGATGGAAAGTTTTAAACGATTTTCACATTTGTCAGGTTCATTTTCTTTTAGCAATAAAACTTGTTTAATATTTGACAGTTGATTATATAAAGTTCAACATATATTATGAAAACAGGGTTTTTCAGGATTAGAGACGGTGTCTTTAAGGCAGAAACCGCTTCTTTGAAGTGAAAGAGACTCCATGGAACAGGAAACTATATCCGATATCCTGGCTCAGATACTTTCTTCAAATGATAAGTGGAAGCTGGAAGTGGAACGAAATATTCTCCTTCAAAACACCCTCGAGGACCTTTTCACCGATGAGGTCTTTCAAATTCTGCTGGAAAACATGGTCATCCCCAAGTACCATGATACCTTAATACCGCATTTCCGGGCAGTGGAGCTGATCTGCTCTTTCCGGGAGCTGGCCCGCCAGGCCAGGGAGGGTGGCGCAGACCAGGCTGTAGTGAGCAGGGAATTAGAGGACCTAATGTTTAAGGTCAGCGATAAGTGGGGCACAGCGGCATCTTTCGAGGCTAAGCGAAATCTCAAGGAAGGGTTTGAGGAAGCCCAAAGGATTGCCAGACTCTATAGGGGTGATCGGCAATTTGCCGCCCGTGTGGACAAATTCAGGCTGCTGGTCTTGCCTTTATGTTTAAAAGACGACAGTTCTATAGCCTGCCAGATTCTGGTGCTGGAAAACATCCGCCCGGCGCGCAATGCCTGGGCCAGGAAATAACCTTCTTTATTTTTCTTTTTGATTTAAACGCAAGAGACGCAAAGGGCGCTAATAAGCTTCAGCGTCTCTTGCGTTTTTTGCGTTAATCTTATATGGAAGCCGTGATCAGTGGTTATTTCAGAAGGAGATGCTCATACTGAAAAGGTGGCAGGCGTTGAGCCGGCCCCAGTTGCGGTAGGCATAGTCGATAGAGGCCTTGAAAGAGATGAAATTGTAATTGATCCCTCCGCCGGCGGAAAGTCCCCGCAGGCGGTCAAGGCCTTCGAGGTCGAGCTCATCCCTGCGCAGCTCCCAGCCTCCGCGCAATGCAGCCATGGTATTTTTCCCCACTTTGCGGGAGAATTCACTGCCTAAGTGATAGGAGACAGGCATGTTGTTGTTCTGGGAGAATTCCCCGGCGGCGAGCCAGTTGAAATTGTCCCCGGCCATTACGCTGTAGGAGAGCGAGATGTGGAAACTTGTGGGCAATTTGAAAGGTGTCGAACGGCGCACGGCCTCACGGTTCTGGCGGGTAATGTTTGTTCCGGGATAAATGTCCTCGGGGGGAACATCCAGTTTCAGGCTGTTGCCGGAGAAAGCGAGATTACCGCCGATATTGCGGATAAGGAAGGCAAGCCTTATCTCGTGTCCCATGAGATTCGAGTGGTAGTTGGTGCCCAGGTCGAAAGCTATAGTGCCCTGGGTGTTGCCGGCTATGTCTTCATGCACGGCCTTGACATTAATGCCGGCAGAGGCGCGGTCGGAGAAGTTCCAGGCGAAGGCGGCCCCGGTCTGGAGGCTGTAACTGCTGAAAGTGGCTCCGGTGCCTCCCGGCTCGCTCACTGTGGTGATCTCCTGCTCGCCGCTGGTCAATACGCCCATGAAGCCGCCCATGACCAAACGGCCCTCGAGGAGAGGGAATGCGGCGGCGCTGTAAGTGTAACGCACATCCAGCGGCTGGTCGGCCACGGAGAGGAACACCTGGGGGCCGGTAATGAATCCGAGGCCAGCCGGGTTCCACCACACCGCGCTGATATCGTCGGCCAGGGCGCCGAACGCCCCGCCCATGGCCACCCCGCGGCAGCCCACCGGGATAGTGAGAAACTCGGCCGCTTTCGTGCCGGCTTCGCTGAAACCAGGGGCGATCCCCGCAGCCTGGTTGAATTTTCCGCTGTTCGCGGCAGCATTAAGCGCGGCTGCACAGATGACCAAAAGGCCCAGTATATTGCACGACATTCTCTTTAACAATTCCAGCATAATATTGACCTGATAATCCTTCCGGGACAGTTATCTGATTATCGAGAACTTGCCGATAGACTCTTCATTAGTGCCCTTGCTCTCCACATGAAAATAATATGTGCCGCTCGCCATCTCCTGGCCGAATCGGTTGCGCAGGTCGAAAATTCTCACCCCTCCCCCGGAATCATAGGCGCTGAAACGGCTTTCAGGCACGCCGGGCCCGTGATCTAAGACATTGACCAGCACGCCGGAGATAGTATAAATCCGGATCGTGCACTCTCTGGGCAGACCCACGAACATGATTTCCCTGTTGGCCGGCCCCGGATCGAGAGGGCTGGAGACGAGATAGGGATTCGGTACCACCCGTACCTTGGCCAGAGCCTCATCCTTAGGCTGGTCCGTAGCTCTCCGGAAGCGGAAAATCACGCTCTGGCCGGAGAGCGGGCTGACAAACTCTGTGCCCGGGTTGTTGAAATCGCACCTTATCAGCCAGACATCGCCAGCCGCCGGTTTTTTCCGGATGGCAGTCAGATAAAGCTCCACACCGCGCACATAAAGGGCCATGACATTCAGTTCGGGATTGTCAGGGTCCGGGGCATAAACCGGCTCCTGGCTGAGGCGGTAAGAGCGCCTGTCTTTAGGACGCACATTTAAGCTTTGCCAGATCATCTCTTCATAGGAGAACTTGTCCAGAGGCAGAAATCCCCAGCCGTCATCGGTGAACTGGCTCCGGCGTACCTGGATGCCGTGGGTGAGATCGGTGACCCGGATGAGGGTGGCGCTTTCCCAGGCAATTTCAATATCTCCGGGAGCGAAGGCGGCCATGTTGCTCGTGGTACGGGCGCTTTCACCGGCAGTGTATTCGCTGTTCAGCTCATCCAGGTTCATCGGCTGATGGACCAGGAAAGGAAGACCGGGGAAAGCCACGGACGCAGGGATAGCCGTGAAACGGTATTCGGGGTGGGGATAAGTTATCCCGGCGCTCAAAACCGTGCCGGTCACCCCGTTGACCCTGAGCGGGGCCACCTTGGCATCGGCTCTTCCGCCGCGGTAAATGTCCACAGACCCGGAATAAGTGACCCCGAGGCTGTCGTTGGTGCCGTCGAAATGGAAAGTGGCTATTTTTTCGGCAGTGCTGTAAGCGAAACTTTTTTTCAGAGCCTGTCCGGCAATCGACCGGCCGTTCGAGTCGCGATAGTGGTAATAGATATTAAAGCGGTAGGTTGCCGGTTCCGCGGCTTCGACTGAGTCGATCACGAAAACCCCCGAATCGGGCAGGGCCTGGCCGTAAATTATTTCCACATCCCCGGCCACCAGGGCGCGTTTCTGCGGCCGGGGAGGATTTTTAAAATCCACCACGATATTGTGCCGGACAATGGAGCGGTTGGTAGGGTCAAGGGGATCGACAGTGACAGTGTCCGAGCTGCTGCCCAGGGTATCGGAGACAAGGGGCAGATCAGGCTGGTCATATTGGCCGCTGAGGCTCGATTCATAGCCCCCGGGGCGGAAAGAGGAGGTTTCGCCGCGGGGAGTGACCTGCTGGACAAAGTTCCCCTGAGCATCCTGGCGCTTGAACCCGATATTGGATTCGAGGGATTCGCCGCCGAAATTGAAGGGATTGAAATCGTAAGAGGTTACTGTATAGAAAACAGGCATGCCGTTGACCAGCCCGCTGATATCCTCGCCGCGGTCGACATAGGAGAAGGAAAGACCAGTGTCCCGGCCCAGGTTGAGAAGGTAGGGGCCTGTGCCGGTGAACCCGCCACTGGTCAGCGTGCGGGTCACGGTATAGTCGACTATTTTATCGTCCAGGTCGAACTGGGCGATAAGCTTGGCGTCCTTGCGTTCGCCGGTCAGGGATCGGTAAACCCGGAAGCCTTCGAAGTCGCTCTCCCGGTATCCGGTAATTTTCGGGAAGCCGCCCGGCAGGCTGTCACGCAGTACAAGCCGGCTGGCCTGAAAAGTTCCGGCGTAGTGATCCACGGTGTGATAGACCGGGAGATCATCCCAGGTGATGGCTACCTGCCTGTCGCCGGGGATGAGGCGGAAGCCGGGCGGTAAAGGAGGCTCAGGCCTGAGGAATCCGGCTTCGAATGTTTTGCGGGCCACCTCTCCGACAGCCAGAACATTGGAAAATTCGCCTTCCGGGGTCAGCTTGGCCAGATCAGCCTGTTTGCCGTTGACCGAGGGGTCATCGGTGGCTGTTCCGAAAAAGAAAGCAGCCCAGATCTCTTCGGATTGGCCCTTTGATGGCATATCGAAAGGCCCGACAATCATGTTCTGCCGCAGGTCCTCGATAATCCTGGATTCGAGGAAATCGGCATACGGGTCGTAGGCGGGCAGAAGATTCATGCCTGGGACGGCGGCGAGGATGCGGTAGGCCTCGGCATCGGAGAAAGGGTCCGGCCGCTGGTCGCCGTAAGTGTACTGGGTATAAAGGAAAAGCCGCTCGGCTTTGAGGGAGCGGATTTCCTCGGGGAAGACCAGCGGTTTGCCGGTTAGAGGGTGGGTGAGGCCTGCGGCCATGATATCGCCGAAAGTTTCATCGACCAGACCGTTGCCGTGCGGTTCGAGCACTGTGGGGTTGTCGATCCCGTCGTTCTCCGTGGGACTGTAGAGTATCGAGTTGCCGAGAATGGCCGGTTGGCGGCTGAATGAACTCTCGCGGAAATCGGAATCATAGGCCAGGGCGACCTGGCGGGTGGGCAGGACCGCCGAAGCGTCATCGTTGGGCACGCCGATATCGAAATCGGTCTTGACGTCCACAAGTACGCCGCGGATATCGTAAGGCGTGCGGGCGACCTCGGCCTGGCTCACATATTGAGTGGCATTGGCGAGTTTCCAGTAGACAAACATTATGTCGCGCTCGAGCCCGGTGGAGATAAGAATAACGCGGAAAGCCGCCTCAAGCCCAAGGCGGTGGGTTCCGGCGCTCCGGAACACCGGCCCGTCGACATCGGTGAAAAAGCCGACTATATCCTGATCCCCGATGACCAAGGGGATTCTGAGGTTGAAAGTAGGGCTGTCCGGATCGTCATCCAGCTTGCGGAACTCATCCGGCCAGGCGGCAAGATCCTCGGCAGCGGTGGAGAAAAAGAGCCGGGATGAGGGGTCTTCCCTGGTCGCGGAGGCTTTACCCTCCCGCCACTCGGCATCGTATACCGCGCTTGTTTCCACAGTGTCCGAGAAAACACCATCCCCATTGGCGTCAATTATCCCCAGGACATTCAGTCCGCTCTGGTAAACATAGTTGTTGGTCGAGCCTGAGGGCCAGAAACCGCCTGGGGCGAAGGGGCTGGTGGGGTTCACTGCCAGAAAGGCGTTGTTCGAGATATAGAAGGCGACATTGTTTCCCGAGGTCTGGCGGGCGGAGAAGCTCTGCAGCCGGGCGCCGGCCACCCGCTTCGTTTTGTAATCCTGGCGGTTCAGGGCCGTTGCTTGGCTGGCAAAAGTGAATAAGAGCAATATTCCCAAAGCATTTCTGTATTTTGTTCCGCTCATTTTGTCAATTCCAGAACTTAATGGGCTTAAAAGTCCAGGCGCAGGCCCAGGCGCACCTGGCGGGGGCTCAGGTAAGCGAGGGGATTGTCCATCGCCGCCATCATGGCCGCCAGGCGCAGGGCAAAAGTTTCCGGGTACTCCACCAGGCCGTTGCCGTTTATGTCTCTTACCTGGGCCAGGGCCAGTCTTTCTTGGGCAACAGTGGAAAGCTCGGCGTTCAGAGCTTCATCGGCTACGGCGCGGGGTTGAGGTTTGACCGTGAACCCGCTTATCTGCCTGGCCATCTCGCCCAGAAGAAAAGCATCGATTCCCGGCTCGCCGGTAGTCGGATTGACCATCGAGGGCTTTATGTTCAACGTGTTGAAAAGGTTCATGATTTCCACAAAGAAGATCAGATTGCGCCGTTTTCCAGAGACAGGCAAGCGCCGCGAGATACGGAGGTTGGCGGTCTTTACCGCACGGGTGCGTGCATTGTCGCTCTCCCCGGTAGCCAGGTTGCCCTGGCGGTCTATCACAGTATATGGCCTTCCGGAATGGAAATGCCAGGTGAGAAATGTCCTTGTTTCCGCCAGCAGCAGTCCGACAAGCCTGTCCTTGGCGAAATCAGCCGGGAAAT
>Ga0315277_10012034_pt1 | contig 10866 bp, 8 predicted proteins | sample YL17G05_15_MG_FD_203695 | JGI IMG/M metagenome (GOLD analysis project Ga0315277, IMG submission 203695) | Sediment microbial communities from Yellowstone Lake, YNP, Wyoming, USA - YL17G05_15 | ecosystem: Environmental > Aquatic > Freshwater > Lake > Sediment | place: USA: Wyoming | collected... | reverse complement strand
CGGGTGTCCGTGCCTGCCGCTGGCGTCTGAAGGGACTCCGCCGTGACCTTAAGCTGGTCGCACCGTTCTTTCAGGGCGTGTCGCTCAACCTGGATGATTCCCTTATCCGCTCCTCCCACTGGGACTGGCCTCATCGCTGGGAGGCGGGACTGGCCATTCTTCAAGCCTCCTCTGGCGGCTTTTCCATTCACACGCAAGATCACCGGTATCGCTACAAGGCGCTACACGTCGGAAGCGATACTGACCCTTACATGATCGGACTCGATACTGAGGCCTACGGACCGCTCGACGCCAACCTGGCAGCCGGGGGACTCACCTGGAGGATCAACGTCCATCAGGGAGACTGGAGGGTCCCGGCGGAGCGCTACCGGAGCTGGCTTTGGGCAGCGTACTCCCTCGCCAGGGAAGAGCGGCGCCGGGAACCGTGGCTCCATGCGCTCGCCATGGCGATTTCCTGGTGCCCGGGAGACATCGCCATCCTGAACAGCCTCGCGGAGAAGGTGGACCCCAAGAAAGTCCTGATTCACTTTTCCAACTGGCGGACCGACGGCTACGACGAGAACTACCCAACTTACGTTGCCAGCGAGAGAGCAGCGGCGTTCCTGGCTCGCGCCCACGAGATGGGATTTCACGTGATGCCTCACTTCAATATCGTGGAGACCGACCCCAACCACCCGGTCTATGGGCAGGTCAGGGACTTCCAGTACCGCGACATCGAAACCAAGAAGCTCTACGGCTGGAGTTGGGTCAACAGCCGGGCCATCGGAGTGCCCGAATCCAACGCCAGCCGCCTCAATCACCGGCGCGAAAAGGTCATGGTCAAAATTCACCCGGGATTGAGCAAATGGCGTTCCATACTGTGTTCCAGGATCCAGGAGGCGGCGCGGCAGCACGCGCTCCGGGACGTGTTTGTCGATGTCGCCCTGAACACGTTCAACCTCCACAACTGCCTGGTCGAGAATACGACTTCCACGGAAGGCGTAAACCGGCTGATCCACCAGATTGCCGACCTCGGTCTCTCCGTCGGTGCGGAGGGACTGAACGAGACATTCTTCCAGGGGCTCTCCTTCGCGCAGGTGCACCTGTTCAGGAACCCGCGCACGACCATGGAGGGACTCGAGCGGACGGGCGGCTGCCCGCTCAACAACTTCCTGTTCGGCAAACTGTGCCGGTCGTTCGGGTACACCGGTCTTGGCGGCCGCAACGCAGATGAGGAACTCCGTGCCAGGGTTCACGAAGAGAACGGAGCCTTGCCGACCATTACAATCCGGTCCGCCGCGGAGATCGCGAACCCGGCGTCGGCCGTGAAACGGGCGCTCGACCGGGCCCGGCGCTAGACCGAAGTTTCACGCGGCATTACCCTTGAGGCCGCCCGAAGGTCCACGGCACGCCGCAGGAGCAGACCGGCCTCACAGTTCTGCAGCGCGTCGAGCCCAGGCAAAGAAGCAGTTCGCCGGTTTTTGCGAGAAGGTGCAATCTGCACCCATGCGTCACATCCTTATGAACCGCAGAGACGCCGAGGCGCAGAGAACACCCGTTTGACTCTTCTCTCGGTCTCGGCGCCTCTGCGGTGAAGAGTCCTGGCCGGCAAGAGATGGAAGGCCGGTCTATCCGGCCGGGAGCATTTTGGAGATGTCGTTGTAGAGGGCGAAGACCACCACTGCCATCAAGAAGACGAAGCCCAGCTTGAAGACCGCCTCCTTGACTGCCAGGCTCAGGTCGCGCCGCATCACCATCTCGACCAGCAGGAGCATGATCACGCCGCCATCCAGAACCGGGATGGGCAGCAGGTTGAAGATGGCCAACTGGAGGCTCACGATGGCCATCCAGGCCAGGAAGGCCGAAGGACCCTCGCGGGCCGCCTCTCCCGAGACCCGGGCGATCCCGATGGGACCTTGCAGGGTCTTGGCAGACATGCGCCGCTCGATGATCCCGCGCAGGAACTGGTAGATCAGGCTGGCGCCCCGGATGTTCTGCACCACCGACTCGCGAAGAGCTTCCGGAAACGAAAGGCGGGTGATGATCAGGCGGGACTCCAGGGACACCCCGATCATCCAGCGGGCCGGGCCGTCGAGGCTGGCAAAGACGGGTTGGATAGTGACGCTGGCCTCGCGACCCTGGCGCAGGTAACGAATCTCGACGGGCTGGCCTTCGGCGACGCGGATAGTCTCCTGGGTGCGGAATCGCGAGCGGATGGGCTGCCCATTCACGGCCACCAGCACATCGCCTTTTTCCAGGCCGGCCTTTTCGGCCGGCATGCCGGGGGAAAGGCCGGCGATCTGAATCTCGGTTTGCTCCTGCCAGCCGGCGTACCCCAGCCCGCTGCGCTCGTCGAAGACCGGGGTCACGGTAGTCCAGAACTGTTTTCCATCGCGCTCGATCAGCACCTGAAGAGGCTGGCCGGCGCCGGCCACCTCCTTGACGGCCACGTCATCCCAGGTCGGATCCCGGTGCTCGTTAAGGGCCACGATGCGGTCTCCCTCCCGGATGCCGGCCCGGGCGGCCGCTGAATCCGCAAACACGTGGCCCACCACCGCGCGCATGTCCGGCGGTTTCTGGAATTTCACCATGAACAGCCCGGTCAGCAGGGCCACCGCCAGCACCAGGTTCATGCCAGGTCCCGAGAAGGCGATGACTAGGCGCTGCCAGCGGGGCTTGTTCAGCAAAGACCGGGGGTCGGCGGCGGTTTCTTCACCCGGCTGTTCGCCCGCCATTTTCACAAACCCTCCGAACAGGATGAGGGAGAACCGGAAGTCGGTTTCCCCGCGCCGGAATCCAAACAAGCGCGGGCCGAAGCCGAAGCTGAAGACATCGATGCGGACGTTGAAGATGCGGGCGGCCCAGTAGTGACCCAGTTCATGGATCAGGATCATGACCCCGATCAGCACCAGCACCCACAGGATGTTCTGCGCAATAGCCATAAAAGGTTACGCTTTCACCAGGGTAGCATTTCGAGCGGGCTGTGCCCACCGGCGAACCAACCGGCGCGCCAGAGCCCGGGCCTCCCCGTCGATCTCCAGCACTTCCTGGATGGACTCCGGCTTCCGGTTGGGCATCTGCGCGAGCGTCTCTTCGACCAGGCTGGCAATGGCGGGGAAAGAGATCCGGCCTTCCAGGAAGGCTTCCACAGCGATCTCATCGGCAGCATTCAAGGTGCAAGTGGCCGATCCGCCGGCCTGCTGGGCGCGATAGGCCAGCTTGAGCAGCGGGAATTTCTCCAGGTCGGGCGGGCAGAAATCCCATTTTCGCGGCGCGCTCCAGTCCAGGCGCGGCACCGGAGCAGGAATTCGGTCGGGATACGTCAAGGCGTACTGGATCGGCATGCGCATGTCAGTGGCGGCGATTTGCGCGATGATGCTGCCGTCCCGGTATTCGACCATGGCATGAACCGAGGACTGCGGGTGAATGACCACCTCGACATCCATCGGGGCCATATCGAACAGCCAGCAAGCCTCGATGACTTCAAAACCCTTGTTCATCATGGTGGCGGAGTCGATCGTGATCCGTTTGCCCATCTTCCAAGTGGGATGGTTGAGGGCTTCCGCGGGGGTGACCGTGGCCAGCCTCTCGAGGGGGGTTTCCCGAAACGGCCCGCCGGAGGCCGTGAGGATGATTCGGGCCACCTCGCTCCGTCTCCCCGCGCGCAGGCACTGATGCACTCCGTTGTGTTCACTGTCCACTGGAATCAACTCGGCGCCGGCTGCCCTCCCGGCCTCGATGACCAGCCGCCCGCCCACCACCAGCAATTCCTTGGTAGCCAGGCCGATGGTTTTTCCGAGCCGCGCAGCCTCGTAAGTCGCCTCCAGGCCGGCCACCCCGACGATGGCCGACATCACAAAGCCCACCTCCGGAGCTCGCGCCGCAGCCATCCGCGCTTGCCGGCCCCAACCCAACTCCGGCCAGCCGCTCTTGGCCAAGCCTGCTTCCTGCAGCCTATTTGTTAGATTCGCCAGAGCCTGTTCCGTTGCAACCACGGCCACCTGCGGCCGGAATTCCAGGATCTGCCGGGCCAGCAGATCGACGTTGTGCCCGGCCACCAGAGCGAACACACGGTACTTGTCGGTATGCCGGCCGACCACGTCCAGCGTGTTGCACCCGATCGAACCGGTCGAACCCAAGATGGTCAGGTTTTTCATCCGCGGCAGCCCAGGGCGGGCAGGCTCAGCATAGGAATCATATCATGCAACCAAGCTCTCTTGACTGGCCGTCTGGCAGGCCGGAGGTAACCACTGTGAAGCAGACAGGGCTGTCGCGGAGGGAGTTCCTCAGGACTGTTGAAACGACCGTGGCACGCGCCGCGTTCAGCGTGACGGCCGCGAGAGCTGCCACGCTCAGAGCCAGCGCCGCGGCGAGCATACCCAGCTAGGTTCCTTCCAGGCCCAGCTCCTTGGCGCATCCCTGCATGGCGCGAACGCAGAAATCGACGTGCTCGTCCAGATCTATGCCCAGTTGGGCGGCGCCGTTGATGATGTCTTCGCGGTTCACCGAGCGAGCGAAGGCTTTGTCCTTCATCTTCTTCCGGACCGACTTCGCATCTACCTCTGCCAGGCTGCGGTGTGGTTTGACCAGCGCCACAGCGGTAATGAAGCCAGCCACTTCATCGCAGGCGAACAGGGTTCTCTCGAGCAATGACTCACGCGACACCCCGCTATAGCCGGCATGCGACAGGATGGCCCGGCGGATGTCCTCGCTCACGCCGCGCCCGGCCAGGATCGGTTCGCCTTTCAGGGGATGGTCGGGGGCCTCGGGATGGATTTCCCAATCGAAGTCATGCAGCAGCGCGGTGACGGACCATTTCGTTTCATCCTCGCCGAACTTCCTGGCGTAGGCCGCCACACAGGCCTCCACCGCCAGCGCGTGCTTGCGCAGGTTCTCCGATTTCGTGAACTCGCAAAGTATTTGCCAGGCCTGCTCTCGGTCCATAGAATCCCAGGATACACTTGATCCCTGTGCTATAGTGAGGGGAGCGATCCGTGGGCCTGTGGCGCAGTTGGGAGCGCGCTTCCATGGCATGGAAGAGGTCGTGAGTTCGAATCTCACCAGGTCCACCAAGACATCCCCTACACACCAAAAGACTTGCACGTGACACGTGCGCTCTCCCTTGCGATGGAAGAGGTCGTGGAGTCCAACTGGAGACCAAATGGAGTCCAAACTCACCAGCCTTTTGGCGTCCATTGGCGTCCAAATCGTGTGCGAATATCTCTTTTGCGGGAAAAGCCGCAGCGGCCACTGCGAACCAGATTCCCCGAGGTCTTCCCCATGGTGAGGAGGCTTCCGCATTTCTCCCGCGCGGCACGCTGGAGGCGGGGGTCGCAGTCTGTTGAACAATTGGGCGCAGTTCACCCCGGAAGGCCTCCGGTATGGCGCATAATAGGAATGAATGACGCGAGAGGAGGCCATCATCGAAATCACGTGTCGGTTGGTGGAGTACTACCATCCGGAACGCATCTACCTGTTCGGCTCCATCGCCCGCGGCGACGCTGGCCCTGATAGCGACCTGGACTTCTGCGTCGTATTGCCCGACGAGGCGCCGGCAAGTCTCTACCGCCCGGGCGTGCATCGAGTTCTTTGGGGGGTGGGTACCGCCGCGGATGTGGTTCCATGCCCGGCAAGCGACTTCGATCGGCGCTCCGTTCACGTCAAGTCGTCCCTGCCCGCGACGATTCTGCGCGAGGGAAAACTGCTCTATGACGCCCGAAGAGTCGCGGCGTGACGAGGCAGGGCGCTGGCTCGCACAGGCCCGCAAGGACCTGAACGCCGCCGGGCTTCTGGCGACAGCGGAGCCTTCGCGATCCGTGTTCCACAGCCAGCAGGCGGCCGAAAAGGTTGCCAAGGCCTTGCTGGCGTTTTACGACCTCCCGTTTCGCAAGACACACGACCTGAATGAATTGGGCAAGCAGTGCGCCGCGCTCGATGCCTCGCTTGCTCCTCTGTTCAGGGAGGCAGCCGATCTGACAGACTTACGCCGTCGTGTTCCGTTATTTGGACGCTCCCCGCGAACCGGACGAAGCGGAGGCGGCGGCAGCGTTAGAGACCGCCCGGCGGCTCTTCCAGGATGTCGGCGCACTTCTCGCGCCGCCACTTGGGAGCTGAACTCGGGTCGATCGCCAGTCTCCCTGGCCTCTGGAGGTTCAGCACGGCCTGCCTCCGGGGCGGAACAAATTGGACCCATTTCCTAGTCCTATTGTGGACCAGGACATGGACTGATATACTGCCACTATGATAGAGGTCAACATCCACGAAGCCAAGACCCACCTGTCGAAGTACCTCGGGCAGGTGGAGCGCGGGGAGACCGTCGTGCTGTGCCGGCACAACAAGCCCATCGCGGAAATCCGTCCCATCCGCAAGCGCCAAAGCAAGCGGCGCACATTCGGCCAGTGCAAAGGACAGTTCCAGTTGGGTCCGGAGTTCTTTGAACCGCTGCCGGCCGAGCTGATGGCCTACTTCAGCGGAGAAAGGCCGTGAGGCTCCTGCTGGACACCTGTACGTTTCTTTGGCTGGTGCTGGACGATCCCGTCATCCCAGCGGGCGTCTGGGAGCTGGTCCGGGACCCGAACAACGATCTGTACCTGAGCGTCGTCGCCGGTTGGGAAATAGCCAGCAAGTGCAAGGCCGGAAAGCTGGCGTTGCCGGAAGCCCCGTCCGTGTTTGTCCCCGAGTACAGAAAGAAGAACAACGTCTTATCGCTGCCCCTCAACGAGGAATCGGTCCTTCAGGTGTCGAAGCTTCCGGAGTTTCATTCCGATCCCTTCGACCGGATGATGGTGTGTCAGGCCATCATGCATTCGCTGGCCATCGTGACGCCTGACGACATGATCCGGCAATACCCGGTGCGCACCATCTGGTGAAGCCGCCGCTTCAGCGATAATTGGGGGAAGCTGTGCATGCTCTCGGTCTTCCTCGCTCACTCCAAACAGGACCAGCCGCTGGCCGGCGAGTTGGCGGAGTTTCTCGAGCGCGGCGCCGGCGTCCGGGTCTTCATAGAAGAGGGGGAGATTGACCCGGAAGCGACTCTGCTGTCGAAGACTCAAGAGGGGTTGATGGCGGACGTCATCCTGGTTCTGCTCTCCCCGGATTCGGTTCCCAGCCGCTGGGCGCGAGAGGAGTGGGGTCCGGTCTTCTGGGACCAACCCAAGGAGCAGGGAGTGGAACTGGCGACGGTTCTCTGCCGGGAGTGCAGGTTTCCGGAACTGCTCCGAAAGCGGCGTCATTTCGATCTCGCGCACAACCGGCTGGAGGGTTTTCGGGCCATCAAACAGTGGCTATTGAGCTTGCGGCCCGCGGCCGGGGAGCCGGCCTTCGTTCCCGCCCGGACCGTGCCGTTCGTGGGCCGCGAGACCGAACTGGAAGCGCTGCGGCGGGCCTTGGGGGACCGGCCGGGACGTGCGGTCCTGACCGGCCCAGTGGCGGGCGCCGGTAAGACCACACTGGCGCTGGAATTCGCCCGGCGCACTCAGCGGGACTTTGAAGCGATCTGCTGGGCGGGCTGCCGCCGGCGTAGCGCCGCCGGAATTGCCGGCGACCTGGCGGCCCAACTCGACTTGCGTCTGGAAGGCGATCTCGAAGCGAACCTCGCGGAACTGCGCGGCTTTTGCGCACAACGGCGCCTGCTGGTGGTCCTGGACGACCTCGAAGACGACGTGCTGCTCGATATGATTCCAGCCGGCAAGGCCTCGGTCCTGATCACCAGCCGGCGGCGTGACCTTACGGGGTCGGTCGCAGGCGATTTCATCGATCTCGCCCCTCTCCCGGGGACGCACCTGATCCAGGAAGCGATTGCCGCCATCGGAGAGCAGGAACGGCGCCTGCTGGCCGCCATGGGCGCCTGCGCGCCGGGCGGGTTCCGTCTGGCATTGGCTGCGGAGGCAGCCGGGCTCGACGCGCGCGCCGCCAGCGCGGCGCTGGAGGGGCTGTTGTCGCGGTCGGTAGTCCTGGAACTCAACGAGAGGGGCCCGCGCTATTTCCTGCCTTCACTGGTGCGCCAAGCGATCGAGCCGGCCGCGCACGCCCATGCGCGCACTGTCTGCCAGCAGTTTGCCAGGTGGTCGCGCAACCCGTCGGGGTGCGAGGCCGATCTCCCGGATCTTCAGCAGGCTCTCATCTGGGCGCTTTCCCGGGAGGGCGATGAGGAGACCTGGACACTGGCCTGCGATCTGGCCTGGCGGGGATTTGCATTCAGCGCGCGGGAGCGCCGCGTGGCGGAGGCCTTCGAACTCATGGAGCAACTCTCACGCGCTGCTGAACAGCGGGCCGATCGCGGCACGTTGGAGCGCTGCTCCCGAGAACAGGTCTGGTTGCTGGAGGGTTGGGGGCGGCACCAGGAGGCCCGGCGACTGGACCAACACCGCCGGGTGAACTACCAGGACCAGATGTGTTTCGACTTTGGAGCGGATTGATTTCTCAGTCCCTTGGGAACATCACCTTGACCAGGCCTTCGTCCTTGGGTGGGTGCAACTGGGCGTAGATTCCGGCTGCCAGCGACAGAGCCACCAGAGCCACGGTCACCGCGGCCAGCAGGTCCAGGCCGTGGCCCCAGAAGATGGCCGCCACGCAGACGGTGGTCCGCAAAACCCAGGTCACGGTTCTTGCGCGGCTCTCTTTGCTCTGGTACAGCCGCGCTGCGGAACGGCCCAGATAGTTCCCGAAGAAAACCGCCAGTAAGCCGAGCGAGATGCGGAGCGGGGCCATCACTTCACCGCCATGGTCACCTGGGCGGGGCTTTCGAAATTGCCCACGCGCAGCAGCACTGGGACCGCGTTGCCCGAGGTGACATTGGTGGGCACCCGCACGTTGACCTGCACGAGCCCGGCCACCAGGCCGGGCGCGGCGCCGGCGTAGAGCACCTGTGCGTTCACCCCGCCAAGCAGCACCGTCACCGGCAACCTGGGCTTGGGGAGAACGTCAGCCGCGACTTGCCCGTCCACGCCCGGCGGATTCGTCTGCCCCTCGCCGGTGGCAAACAGCATGACCACGGAACCTTTCAGGGCCGGATTGGCGGCCGAGTTGAGCTGGTAGTCCTGGTTAAGGATGGCGCCCGGCCCGCTGCCGGAGGCATTCTGCGTAAACAGCGCGGGGGCGGCTTCAGCCACCTTGAGGGTCACCGGTTTGGACCGCACGCCTTGGTACTCAACCTGGAGCTGAGTGGTGGACTTCCCGGCCAGCGCGTAGGGCGCGATGGCGTTGACCTGAGTGTCGGAAACATAGGTCAGCGGCGCCGGCACGTCGTCAAACAGGACCTGTGTTTCAGCCAGCGTAGTGGTCAGGAAGCGCCCGTCGGCGGTCAGTTGCAGTGTGGCGGGCACAGCCGGGCCGATCCCCGAGCCGAACAGCGTGAGGATCTCGCCCGGCGCCACCGGCCCCGCTGCCAGGCTGGCGGCGTTCACCACCCGCGCGGAGGAGATGATCACCTCAGCCGGCCCCTGCGTCAGAGTGAAGGTCTGTCCCCCGATGGACAGGCTGCCGGAGCGAGGGGTGCGGGAGGGATTGGCGGTCACCGTGTAGTGAACCACACCGGACCCGGAGATGTTGGACCAGGAAGTGATCTTGATCCAGTCATCCAGGCTGCCCACCGTCCACTTGCAGCCGCTCCCGGAAGTGACATTGACCGCGTCGGCCCCGCCGCTGCCAGCCACTTCCGCGCTGGCGGGCGTCAGGACGACGCTACAGGAGACGCCAGCCTGGGTGATGGTGAAGGTTCGGCCGCCGATGGTGATTGCGGCGGTGCGGGCGTCGACTGCCGGATTCGCCGCGGCCGTGTAGCCCACGCTCCCATCGAGGGAGCCGCTCGCCCCGGTGAGCGTGATCCAGCGCGCGCTGGTGGCAGCCGTCCAACTACAGTTCGAGGTCACGCCGATGCTGCCCGAGCCGCCGCCCGAGGGCAAGCTCGCGCTGCCGGGCGAGAGCACGAAGTCGCAAGACGCCGCCGGCTGCGTGATGGTGAAGACCTGGTTGGCGATGGTAATGGTCCCGGTTCGGAGCTGCGCGGCGCTGTTGGCCCCGGCGGTGTACCCCACCATCCCGTTCCCGGCGCCGGGACTTCCGGAAGAAACCGAAATCCAGGCCGCGCCGCTGGTGGCCGTCCAACTGCACTCCGGCGCCGCCCCAACCTCGATAGTCCCGGCGCCCCCTCCCACCGGCACGCTGGCGCTGAAGGCTCCCAGGCTGACAGTGCAGCTCACCCCGGCCTGGCTGATGTTGTAGGTCCGGCCGCCGATGGTCAGAGAACCGATGCGAGTGCCGGCAGAAGGATTCGCCGCCACCGCATAGCCTACAGTTCCGTTTCCGGTGCCGCTCCCCCCTGAGGTGATGGTGATCCAGTCGCTGTTGCTAACGACTGTCCAGCCGCAACTGCCCGAGACCGTGATGCTCAGCGTGCCGGTGCTGCCCGAGGCCGGAACCACCGGGGAGCTGGGCGAAACGGTTATGGTGCAAAGCCCGGCGTCCTGGTTCACGGTGAAAGTCTGAATGCCGCCCACGGTCACGGTCCCAGCGCGGGTCTGCCCGGTGGTGTTCGCCGCCACGCTGTATCCGAAACTCCCGCTGCCGGCGCCGGAACTGCCGGAGGTGATGGTGATCCAACTGACGGTGCTGACCGCGGAGCGGTCGCAACTCGAGGAGTTGGCGGTCACAGTAACGCTCCCGGTCCCGCCGGTGACTGCCACCGTCACTCCGCCGGGGAACAGAGTGAGGCTGCACGCGGCGGACTGAGTCACCGTGAAGGTCTGGGTGCCCACGGCGATGGTCGCAGTCCGGGCGGCCGCATCCGGATTGCCTGCGGCTGTATAGTTGATGGCGGCGGGACCCGAACCGCTGTCCGGAATGGCCGCCAGCCAGGGGGCGCTGCTAGCGGCAGTCCAACTGCATCCC
>Ga0315277_10012032_pt1 | contig 10867 bp, 9 predicted proteins | sample YL17G05_15_MG_FD_203695 | JGI IMG/M metagenome (GOLD analysis project Ga0315277, IMG submission 203695) | Sediment microbial communities from Yellowstone Lake, YNP, Wyoming, USA - YL17G05_15 | ecosystem: Environmental > Aquatic > Freshwater > Lake > Sediment | place: USA: Wyoming | collected... | reverse complement strand
GAAGGAATCCTTAGAATCGGCAGAGGTTCCTTACGTGATTTATGACCAAGTTGAGCCCGAACCCCCTGTCCGTTGTGTTGAAACGGCCACCGATCAGTTTAAATCGGAAAGATGCAATTTAGTGGTTGGAGTAGGAGGGGGGAGTTCCCTTGATGTGGCCAAAGGTGTTTCCATCATGGCCACCAATGAAGGAAGTGTGTTAGATCTGTGTGGTATTGATCTCGTAAAAAAAGAAGGGGCAAAAAAAATATTGATTCCTACCACTTCAGGCACTGGGAGTGAAATGACCCGTGTATTCGTGATCAAGGACGAAAAGGAGAATGCCAAGAAGGTTGTGAACAGCTTTTATGCCCTTTCAGACATAGCCATTGTGGACCCTCTTCTCACATTAACCATGCCCCCCCAAGTCACAGCAGAAACAGGTATGGATGCCCTTGTTCATCTGATTGAGACCTATGTTTCTCTGAATGCCACACCCTTCTCAGATATTCTGGCCGAGAAACCAATTCAATGGATCGCCCGATACCTTCCTGTGGCCTGGGCCAAAGGCTCCAATCTCGAAGCCCGCTACTTCATGTCTTTAGCTGCCACACTGGGGGGAATGGCTTTTGCCAGTGGTGGATTAGGAGCCGTTCACGCTCTGGCCTATTCCATAGGGACGGAGTACCATCTCTCTCACGGACGTTCCAATGCCATCATGCTTCCCCACGGAATGAGATACAATCTTTCGGGTAATGCCGAAAAGTACGCTGCCATTGCTGCTTTTATCGGAAAGAATATCCAAGGACTTTCAACCCAAGAAGCCGCTCTCTTGTCGGTGGAGGCTGTTGAAAAGCTCTTGACCACTCTTCAGATCTCCTTCCATTTGCGCGACTACGGAATCCCAAAAGGAGGTATTCCGAAGCTCGTTGAAGGAGGAATGAAGTTTTCGAGGCTCTTTATCCCAAACCCGAGAGATCTGAAAGAAGAGGATGTCCGTAACCTCTATGAGGCAGCCTATTAGGAGGATTCATATATTTACCTCATCGTTGCATTAGACAGACTCGCCGGGAACACTTCCAGAGTCTTGTAATGCGGGTTTTTTAGAATTGAATGGGTTATTCAGGACGTCACCAAGAGTGAAGTCCTGCAAAGTTGATGAGCCGCGGTGCTTGGCATTCAAAAGGTTCCGCTACAAGGCTCTTCCAGTGTCCCCGCCGAGTCTGTCTTGGCAATTTTTTGCAATGTTGAGGTTTAGATTTGGACGAAATAATGGCTATGATGCCTTCCATTTTGGATCGTTTCTGTCTCAATGGGAAGGTCGCAGGTCGTGGACCGGAGGGATAATGTTAGACGTGGCATCTTTAATCCATCAAGGAAAGGGAAACTCCTAATGACTTACCAAGAGCGACTAATTCCTGCAACGTGGTAGATTCCAATGGGATGCCCTCCTTCAGACGGTGTGCTTCCGTCCGATATTCCGGCTCTCCTGGCATCAAAATCTCTGTGGCGTTCTTCGCTTTCCCGCTTTCTTTAATACTTCTGATGTAACGGTCCATATCCTTCTTAAAATTTTCCCTTCCGATAAAACAGTCTGGATCGATGACCATGAAGGAATGGCAAGTCCCCTGGATGCCGGTTTTGTCCTCCTCGTACAGGCTTTTAATATATCGGGTCCATTTGCCACCTGTTAACATAGATGTCAGCATTTCATGGACTAAAACCATTCCATAACCTTTATATCCCCCAATGGAAGCTAGAGAACCTCCCCCTTCATATCCTTCATAAGGATCTTCTGTTGGAAGACCATCCTTATCATAAGCCCAACCCAAAGGTATTTTCTCACCTTTCTTGCGGCATAATATTAATTTACCTGAAGAGACCACACTACAGGAAAGATCCAGAACAATGGGTAGATACTTATCGGCAGGAAAAGCGAAAGAGAGAGGGTTGTTTCCTATAATCCGCTCCCGTCCTCCATGGGGAGCCATCATCGGTGCGGTGTTGGTAACGACGTATCCTATAAGATCTTTTTCAACGGCCATCATGGGGAAAAGACCTGCCACACCAAAATGGCCGCTATCCTTCACAGAAACCCAACCCATTCCGAACTCCATCGCCTTTTTGATGGCGATCTCCATCGCTTTATAGGATACGACATGTCCCATGGATCCATGGGCTTCAATAAAGGTCGTTGCCCCCTTATCGTTAAGGATGGTCATTTTACATACAGCTCGAACATAACCTTTTTGAAGCCTCTGAATATAGATTGGAAGTCTTGTCACTCCATGGGTTTCAACCCCACGAAGGTCTGACCTGGCCAGAAGGTCCGCTATGATATCGGCTTCGTCATCCGGAACGCCAACTTTCTGGTAGGCCTGCTTGCAGAATTTTTTCAAGTCTTCAAACTGTACGTGCATACGATACCTCTAAATCGAGCCTCGAAGAACTCTGATCATCAAATGTCAAGAAGATAAGCTGGATTATCCTGAACCATTTTTTTAAGATCTTCTTTTCGAATTCCCTTCTCTAAAAGAACCCTTAAAAACATCCTTAAACCCTCCCAAGGAGGAGGATTATGGAGCTGCCCTAAATCGGTGGATAAGATGGTTCTCTCTGGACCAACGGCTTTGATCATTTCAACGATCCCATCCATACCTGCTTTTGTAGGCCACATGGGATACATAAAGATGGCTGGATGTTCAATAAAGGCTCCCATATTGGCAAGTTCTTTCTGCTCCTCAATCGTGCCATTGACGATAAACTCGGGATGGTTCACATAGAGACGTTTCACCCCTCTTTCCTTTGCTGTTTTAACCACCAACCTCACCTCGGAGATAGAAAGATGACCTGTAGCTAATATCATATCATGAGCTGCGATAAGATCGATCACCTCATAAACCTCTGGAAGGAGGTGACCATTCTGATCGATCACTTGAATAGGTTTTTCTACCATTTTACTTTTTCCCTGCTGTTTCATAGAGGAACCAAATTCGGGTCCGCCCATCTGATCCAGATGGTTTTTTGCTGAGAGAGTCGGAAACCAAACGATCTTTGCGCCTAATCGAATCGCTGTGTCAACGGCAAATGGATTGATTCCTCCCACCGCATTGTTCAACGCCACTCCTCCAAAGAGATCAATTCCAGAGACGAGCTTTCTCACAAAATAGATCCGATCTGAAGTAAACCCGTGGTGTTCTTTCAAAACGAGCGCCTTCATACCCATTGCTCTTGCGCCCTCGGCTGCTTCCACATGGTCGACAAGTCGAGGAAATAAGCTTGGTGCTGAATGAACATGCATATCGACAGCGCCCTGCATGAGTTCTAAATCTTCTCGCATCTCTCTTCTCCTCTCTCTTTTACGGAAAAGTTGGCTGAACGCCCTATGCGGATTGATCAAGGAGAGGGCGTAAGGTTGATCGTTTCAATTCCCATCGCAGTAGCAGCGAGGACAATCAATTCCTGTAAATCCATTTCCCTCTCCCACAGGCGGTTATCGAATTGCCTGTAGCAAAGGGGGCAGCACGTCACCAGCATCTCAGCTCCGGTCTCCTTGGCCTCTTCAACGCGATCCTTCGCAATCTTGATGCTTAATTTAGGATAGACCAGGTTGACCACGCCGCCTCCCCCGCAGCACCAGGAATGTTGCCGGTTCCTTTTCATCTCCACCAGCTCAATTCCAGGTATTCTCTTAAGAATCTCCCTCGGTGGTTCGAAGATTCCGGCTTCCCTTCCCAATCGACAGGGGTCATGGTAGGTAACCCGTTTCTTGATCTCCTTCTGGAAAACGATCCTTCCTTCGTTCAAGAGATCGAGAAGCAACTCTGTGATGTGAACCACACGAAACGGTTGTTTACCTAAAAGGCCGGGATAGTGGTGGTGAAAGACATTGTAACAGTCGGGGCAAGAGGTGAGGATCGTCTTCGCCCCTGCGGCCTCCAATCTCCTTCCGTTCTCTTCCATCAATAATTTAGCCAAAGCAAGATTTCCATTCCATAATTCGGGGATCCCGCAACACCATTCCTCTTCACCCAGAGTGGCCACTTCCAGACCTGCCTTCTTCAGAATCCTTACGAGGGACTGGGCGATCTCAGGTCGATCATAGACCGTAGCGCACCCCGGAAAATAGAGAAGTTCTCCTCGGGCAGGAAGATCCAGCCCTTCCGCCCATTGGTTTCTTCTTTTTTGACTGAACCCATATGGATTTTTGTGAATCTCGATATTAGAGTCGATCTCATCGAGGGCCTTCAGTTTGCGAAAACCTTCCTGATAAATCTCTTCCCTTTGACTACGGACGACCGATGGAGTATCCACTTTCGTTGGACAATGGGCCTTACAGTTATAACAGCCAAGGCAGGAATAGATTCGCTCCACCAAGGGATCGGTATATTCAATCCTTCCTTCAAGAAGCGCCCTGGCAACTCCGATTCGACCTCTGGCATAGGTGGTCTCAAATCCCAATTCCTCCCGAATGGGACAGATGCGATAGGCCCCTCCCAGAACCAATTCCCTGCAAAATCCACAACGAAAACAGTGGTAGATCTCCTCTTTATAACGCTCAACCTCTGAATGTTTCGTCTTCATAACAACCCCGGATTCAGAATCCCATCAGGATCAAGACTCTTTTTAAGACGCTCATAAACCTGATAAAAATTGCCAAGTTTTCCTTTCCAGTATGGATTTAAGTGACCAATCCAATAGGGGCTGACCCCGAGACCGAACATCAGTTCTGTCAGGTCCCATAGATAATTAATGATCTTTTTCCATGCCTCGGAATTGGATTCATTACAGAAGAGGGCCATGGGAATATTGACGGCATTCGTTTCCAAAAGGCCTCCCAAACTCCATTTGACCCCCAATCGCTCGATCTCCGTTTTTCGTGCAGCGAAATATTCCAGGATTGGAGCGGCCACTTCAGGATACCTTTTGATCGGAATAAATCCTGCCACCTCAAGCCAACCCGGTCCAGCCTTCCCGAATGCCTCTGCGCGGGCTGTAAATCTTCCCTGATAATAGGTTTTTCCGAAGTCAGGAATCTCCTTACCCTTTGCAGCCTTCATGAGATCAAGTCCTAAACGACTTAGCTCCAAAACCTCTGTCTTCCTTCCCTTAAGCATAAAGACAATGCCCGCTCTTCCACCGATCTCTTCAGGAAGGGGAATAACAAACATTCGGGTATCATAAGGGATCCGATATTTCGCAAGACCATGGAGTGCCTCAATCGCATCGTTTAACTCTGAAAATGAGAAAGCAAAATAATCCTCCATCTCGTGAAGGGGATAGATCTTTAAGGCAACTTCGGTGATGACCCCAAGGGTCCCATGGGAGCCGATAAACAGCCCAGCCATATCGATCCCATTACAATCCCTTGCCACCATGAGATTCGCTGGATTGGCCCCTGATCCTGTTCGGATCATCTCTCCATCTGGAAGGATGACTTCCAATCCAAGGATTTGAGAACCAAGTCCCCCATATCGTGCTGCCCCCATGGAAATGGCAGCTACTGCGATTGCCCCACCTATAGTTGCCGAGGGCGCCGACCAAGGGCCTTCCAATCCCAACTCCCAGCCCCTCTTCTCCAGATATTCGATCACCTCGGTCCACGTAATTCCCGCTTCTACTAAGATCGACATGGAGTCTTCGTTTAAGCTTACAATTCTTCTCATCCGGGTGAGATCCATCATAATAGAGGAATCCACCAGTGGGATGGGAGCACCACACATGCTCGATCCTGCGCCTCTTACGATGACAGGTTTTTTCTCCCTTTTGGCTAAACTTAAAAGACGCCGTATTTCTTCCTTTGAATTGGGAATGACAACGTATTCGGGTGACTGAGGGGGTAACGATCCCGCATCCCTTGAATAGCAGAGAAGCTCAAAATCTTCCCTGGAAACCCTTTCCCGGCCAAAGATCTCAACTAATGATTGATACAAAGTCTTCCTCCTCTTACCGACAGGCCTTGAGAATCTCGTCGATCTCCTTTTGTTCAAGAGTGATATAGTCCGCCTTCATGACATCTGCAAGCATATCGGAACCCCAAACATCATAGCCCGGATTGGCTTCGAAAATCCAGGTTTCCAATGCAGGCTCGATCACCACGTCCGGGGTGAAGAGCCAGCCGATATCGAAAACTACCTCAGGCTTCTGGCCCATGAAGACCAACTTTCCCCGATATTTACCGCCCACCAGGTAGACATTTGGACACGTGTAGTAGGTCTTGATTCCTTCTCGGGCAAACGCCTCTTGGGCGAACTTGTTGATCACATCAGGATGAACACTGGTATGAACATTGATGTGCATGTGGTTGGTTGTGGGCATGACCGGAAATTCGATGCCTTTGCGAAAATGATCCGATTGGAAGTAAGACTTGAGGGACTTTTCTTCCTTGGACCCGACCTTCCGGAACGGAAACTGGCTATAGAATTCATTGATGTACCAGCGATTCCAGACGAGGAGGTTACAACCCGATTCACCTCCATCACATGCCCTTAAGCCCACATCCTCTTTAAAGAACCACTGAAAGTCGAAATGGGGTTTACCTGTGGGCTCCACACCGTGCAAGCTTCCCATCCCTGCCTTGGGTGCCATGTGATCGATCTTTCGCCTCGATGGCCAGCCCTTCTGTTTAAAATACCCTTTCATGATGGCTTCCAAAGAGTCAGGATGGATGGATGTCTCTACATAGGCATGGATATGCGTTCCCTCGGGATCAGGATCCTGCAATGCTGCACAGAGCCGCCTCCAATGATCCGATTCTGCAAAGTAGTACTTCACCTCTTCAACCAATTTGCTTCGGTCCATTTTTCCTCCTCCTCAATGAGGTCTATTATGAATTCACTTTCTATCATAAGATCCTGGTTTGACGGGAGGGCTGAATACACTGATCAGAACTAAAGGTTCACCACCTAATGTTTTGATGCCGTGTTCTACGCCAGGTTCTGTAAAAACGCCCACACCAGGTTCCAAAGGATAGATCTTTCCCCCGACCCTCGTTTCCCCGCGTCCCGAAAGAACATAGATGATCTCCTCCTCCCCTTTGTGGACGTGTGTCCCTGGGTCACTTCCTGGAGGGAAGCTGACGACCCCGAAGATCATATTTTTGCATCCACCGTTTTCAGGGCCAATCAACTTCTTCCAGAGCCTACCCGGCAATTGAATTCCATCCACATCTTGTTCTTTTACGTAATGCAATTTCACACCTCCCGTATTGATATGTAGAAAATCTAATGGATTAAGTTGGGCACAAAGAGTGTAAGCTGCGGAAATACCGTCACCAGACTAAGGATTCCTATCATGACGAGAACAACAGGGACCGAATACAATGCTACCCTCTCCATCGGTACATCAGCGATGATCGAAGAGACGTAAAGGGAGTAACCGACTGGTGGCGTCAGGAGTCCAATAGACATGTTGATGACAAAGAGCAGCGCAATATGCAAGGGATCCAATGCTAAAGCCTGACCTAAGGGAATCAGAATCGGCACAAAGATAATCGTTGCGACCAGTATGTCAATAATGCAGCCAGCAAGCAACAATATCAGGTTTAACACAATCAAAATCACGTACTTGTTGTTGGAGATTCCGAGCATAAAATTACTGAATAGTTCGGGGACCCCTTCATTAATAGAAATATAGGAGAAGACCGAGCCTGCACCCATGATAATCACCAACTTGGAAGTAGCCTTGGCCGATGCCAACAATATTCTCGGCATTCCTGCCCAATTCATATCCTTATAGATATGAATCGCCGTTATCAAAGAATAGACGACAGCGATGATAGAGGATTCTGTGGGGGTAAAAATACCCGCCACAATTCCCCCTACAACGACGATGGGGATGAGGATGGCCAGGATCGATCTCTTGAAGGTTACGATGAGATTACGCCATGAAAATTTGGCTGTGGATCGGGTGGGGCCGTAACCCCTTTTTTTTGAAATAAAATGGCAGTAAGCCATCAGGCTGAACCCAATCATCACCCCTGGAATATACCCCGCCAGGAAAAGATCCAATAGGGAAAGACCTGAGGTCATGGAATAGATCACCATAGGAATCGAAGGAGGGATGATGTTCCCCAAAGGACCGGCCGTCCCGACGATGGCTGCAGAGAAGTCCTTGGGATAATTCTCCTTCTCCATCGATGGGACGAGCACCGACGCCACGGCCGCTGTATCTGCCACCGCTGATCCCGAAATCCCACCCATGATCATGCCGGTTAAAACAGCCACCATGGAAAGTCCCCCCTTGAAATGACCGACAAGAGCGTTACAAAAATCGACAATCCGTTTCGATATCCCTCCCTGACACATGATCTCCCCAGCCAGAATGAACCCCGGGACAGCCAGAAGAACGAATGAGTCCATTCCGATCATGAGGCGTTGGGCGATGATCTGTAAAGGAAGGTTTCCCATAATACAGGTAAAGGTGGCTGTTACCCCAAAGGAGAAGTAGATTGGCAACCCGAGGAATACACAAACTAAGAAAACAAAGATTGCCGATAACATCAACATTTTCAGTTTCTCCGAGTAGAACCCGCGTTTACTTTTTCAACGATCGATCTGACCATGATTTCCAGGATACAGATGCCCATTAATACCCCGCCCACGGGGATTGATAAGTACAACCAACCCATGGAGATGCCAAAGCTCGGAGAAGATGCTTGGGCGACAATCGGATATATTTTCATTCCCTGTTGGATCATTACCCAGCAGAAACCGATCATGAGAAGACGAACAAAGGCTGAGAAGAATAATCTCAATCTTCTCGGAAGGAGATCAACAAGAAACGTGGCCTGGATATGGCTCTGCTCACGGGTCACAAGAACTGCGCCAAGCATGATCATCCAGATGAAGACAAAGCGGCTCAGCTCTTCGGACCAGGCAGGTGGATGTCTAAATGCATAACGCATGACGACGGCATAAAAGATAACGACTACGATAACACTTATGAAGAGCTGACAGAGGATCTTGGTCAACCATTCAACAATGTCCAGGACCTTTTTCATAACAATCCTCGATGCCTAGGACGGGAGGAGTTCTCCCGTCCTAGGCGTTCGATCAGAGAGACTATTTTTTCCTTAAGGTGTTGAGAAAATTAACCGTTTCATCCATGAATTCCGCTCCGATTTTCAGCCGGAACTGTTCGTAAACAGGCTTTGTCCTCTCTCTAAAAGCAGCAAAGGCCTTCGGGGTCAGGGCATTTACCCTTACGCCCTTCTCCTCCAGCAGAGGCTTCGCCTTCTCTTCAAATTTTACCTGTTCCTTCCTGGTCCAGACCATGGCCTCTGCTGCCGTTTCCTTGATCATTTTCTGCTCTTCCGGAGTGAAGGATTCGAACAGCTTCTTACCTATAATAAGAGGGGCGGTCTCATAATAATGATCGGTTCTAGACGCATACTTGGCGAGTTCGTAGAGCTTGAGGGGATAACCCAGGCCATAGGTGGTAGATATCCCGTCCACTGTTCCCTGCTTCAGGCCAATCAGACACTCACTCCAGGCAATCGGAGTCCCGATGGCTCCCATATAGGTCATTGTGGAGACATCGAGAGGGGTTTCTACGGTGCGAATCTTAAGCCCCTTCAGGTCTTCCGGTTTGGTGATGGGTCTAACATTATTCCAGATACCGCGGAAGGACCACGTTGACCATCCAAGACCAACAAGGCCTTTATCTTCGATCAGTTTAAAAAGTTTCTGACCGATCGGACCATCCAGGTAGGCGTTGACCTCATCATGGCTGTTAAAAAGGTAGGGCATTGCCACCATGAAATATTGTGGGGTAAGATTAGCCAGTACTGATCCGCTGACGATAGCAGCATCCAGGGTTCCCAGACGGCAGCCTTCGATCATTTCGCGGTCACCTCCCATGACCGCTCGACCGAGGACCTTTACGGTTATCTTGCCGCCAGAACGTTCCTCTACAACCACTTTCCATTTATCGAGGCCTTGATGGATGGTTGTTTCAGGAAGGGCCACCGTAGCAACACGAATTTCTTTGACCGCCTCTGATCTTGCGACAAAGAAGGCCGTCAGACAAACAATACACAAACTCATTACCAACAAACCCTTTAACACTCTCTTTGTTTCCATACCTTTACCTCCTTTCCATTGAATTTTTTATAGCCCGAAATCTGCCTTCCTCGTTAATCCCCAATCCCTGCCAGACGTTTGGCACAATTCTTTTTATAGTTGATATCTGATTCCCTAAAGATCGTAATCCGGTGAGCTGCCGGCGAACCTCCTCCATGAATATCGGAGATCGTATCCGCACTCTCCATCGCCATCTTCTCAATCAGCCGCAACATCTTGATCCTCTTTTCCACAGGCACACCTGTAGCGCCCTTCAGATACTTCTTCAAAAGCTCACCAATCTCAGGGTTCTCAAAATCCCTGTCCGATGGGAGATCTGCCACATATCCGCCTGCGATATCGACCATCAGACGCACGGCCTCAGCCATCTCTTTCCCCTCATGGATCTTTGAAGCATTGGCGAGGATGGGATCGATGAAATAGGTCCCCGAAGGCTCCTTCTTTCCTTCATAGGAGGCCGCCAAACTGCAACCGTAAAGGGTCTCTGCCATATGGATCATATCGATGACCTTCTCTTTGTGGTGGCTCACCTTTGCCGTTCCGCTGTAATCCATCATCAGCAGGGCCGCACCGGTCATGGCATCGATCTTTCCCGATTTGCAGCCGCCGTGGGATTGACGGTGAAAGGCAGAGAAGCGGCTCACCATCTCTGCCGCAAATTCAACTTCCCTGAACATGAAAACCCGGTCCCATGGCACCAGTACCTCGTCAAAGATGAGTGTCGGACAGTATTTGCTATACCGGATATTGCCGCAATCCACCCCTTCGATCTCACGGGTATCCATGGAGTTTCTGCCCACGACGTG
>Ga0315277_10012030_pt1 | contig 10868 bp, 10 predicted proteins | sample YL17G05_15_MG_FD_203695 | JGI IMG/M metagenome (GOLD analysis project Ga0315277, IMG submission 203695) | Sediment microbial communities from Yellowstone Lake, YNP, Wyoming, USA - YL17G05_15 | ecosystem: Environmental > Aquatic > Freshwater > Lake > Sediment | place: USA: Wyoming | collected... | reverse complement strand
GATATCACTCGATCGTCCATGGACATTTGAGTGATATCCTCTCCCTTGAAAACGATACGTCCTCCCTCGACTGTGTACCTGGGAATTCCAGCGATGACGTTCAAGAGGGTGGTCTTGCCCGTTCCATTGGGCCCGAAAAGGGCATGGGTCTCCCCAGAGCCAATCCTTAGGTTGAAGTCCTTGAGAACCTGCTTTCCGCCGATGCTGGCCGACAGATCAACAATCTCCAGCAACCACATCACCTCCAATCAACAGATTACTCTGTCATTGGAATATAATATCTTTTTTGGCGGAAGAGCCAAATATCGAAGAAGGTGATTTGACATCATGATCAGGGGAAAGGCTTGGATCTTCGGCGACGATGTGGACACGGATGTGATCATCCCCGGCAAGTACCTGAGAACCAAAGACACCTCTCTCTGGGCGCAGCATGTCATGGAAGGGCTGGACCCAGAGTTCGCTTCCCAGGTCCGGAAGGGCGACGTAATTGTGGCGGGGCGCAACTTTGGCTGCGGCTCTTCGCGAGAGCAAGCGCCTCGGGCCTTGAAGGAGGTGGGCGTGGACGCGGTCGTGGCCAAATCCTTCGCCCGCATATTTTTCAGGAACGCCATCAATGTCGGTCTGCCGCTGGTCGAGGCGGAGGTGGAGTGCCAGGCAGGCGACGTGGTCGAGGTGAATCTTGCCGCCGGGACCGTAAAAGTGGGCGACAGAGTCTATCAGGGCACCAGGCTGCCCGACTTCCTGATGAAGATCCTGCAGGACGGAGGCCTTGTGCAGCACAGGCGAAGGCAGAAAGGGTTGGCATGATATTTCCCGAGGATTATAAGCTTGTGGGCATAAAAGATGAGGAGCGGCGGGGCGATCCTATCTACTTCTCCACCCAGTTCCTCATCAGCCGCCAGGGCCCCAGCCTCTATCGCGTCCGAAGTCGGGGCGCGGGTTTCATGCGGGAGGTGGAAGATCTGGAGCTTCTGGCCTCCGGCTCTGAGATCGCCTTTTATCCCGAGAGGGTGGACACCCGCAACCGCGTCCTGCTGATCGATCTTGCGGATGAGATCAAGCGAGCGAGCAAAGCGAACACGGTCGTCTTTCAGGGGCCGGATGAGCACATCACCTTCGTCAAGGACCCCGACATAGGTCAAATCCTGACCATTGAGGTTTTGGACGTTTCCCCTCCCGATCCACCCTGGCTCGTTCATGTCCTGAGGGGCCTGGAGAGATGCGGGGTCCTGGGAGATCTGGCGGTGCGGTTTTGCCCTCGCATCCTGGATCTGCGCAAGTTCGATGGCGACTGCGTCTACTACCCCTGCCGGGCATCCGGCCTGGGCCGCTCCCTGGACTGCGACAGAGTGGAGCACGACCGGCCCAGGATCGTGGGCTGCGAGGTCTCGCGGGAGATCTTCCAGGCCGGCAATCCTGGCAGGGATTGCGAATTCGTGGACATCTGTCCTATGCAGAGCAGTGAGCCGGCCTTTGAGCCCTCTGCGCCCTTCATCACCCGCTGCTGCAGATCAGAGAGGCGGGGACTGACCCGCAAGAACGAATGGCTTGGCATGGTGGTGCACTGGGGAGACGGCCCCTGGAGGATAGCAGAGGCGACTAGATGTCTGGTGGAAGAGCTAAGAAAGTAGCCGTGATTCCAGGGGACGGCATCGGCCCGGAGGTGATGGAGAGCGCCCTGGCGGTTCTGGATGCTGCGGGCGCGGAGTTTGAGAGGATTCCGGTGGAGATTGGCTTTGGCCGATGGAAGCGGACCGGCCAGGCCATGACCGAGGAGGATCTGGAGACTATCAAGGAGTGCGACTGCGTCCTCTTCGGGGCCGTCGCCACGCCGCCCGATCCGAGCTACCGCAGTGTTCTCTTGCGGCTGCGAAGGGATTTGGATCTCTATGCCAACATACGGCCTTTCCGGTCTCGCGATCTGGACTTCATCATCGTGCGGGAGAACACGGAGGGGCTCTACTCCGGCCTGGAGGAAGAGGGCGAGGCGGAGTCCAGGACGGTGCGGGTGATCACTCAATGCGGCTCGGAGAGGATCGCGGAGAAGGCCTGCGACCTGGCAGCTTGGCGAAAGAAGCTCACCATCGTGCACAAGGCCAACGTGCTGCGATCTGACCGGCTCTTCCTCAGAACCTGCCGGGCCGTGGCCGAGCGGCGCAAAGTTCCCGCCGAGGATATGCTCGTGGACGCGGCGGCCTACAACCTGGTAGTGAAGCCGCAGCAATTCGATGTGATGGTCACCACCAACCTCTTTGGTGACATCCTGAGCGACGAGGCCGCGGGCGTCATCGGCAGCCTGGGGCTGTGCGCCAGCGCCAACATCGGCGAGATATGGGCGTTGTTCGAGCCCATCCATGGCAGCGCGCCCGATATCGCCGGCAAGGGCATTGCCAACCCGGTAGGGGCTATCCGCAGCGCGGCCATGATGATGGAGTGGCTGGGCGAGGCGCAAAAGGCGCGCCGGATCGAAGGAGCGGTGCAGTGGGCGCTGGAGAAGGGCAGGAAGACGCCGGACCTGGGAGGAAGCTGCGGGACAAGAGAGGTGACGGAGGCCGTGGCTGGATACTTGAAAAAAATCTGATGGAAGCTATGTGATGAGGTTACTTTTTTTGCCTGCATAGGTTTGAAAACCAGCGAGAAAGGCTCCAGGGCAAGCTGTTCTCCAGCCTTTTCCTCATGAGCTCCTGGCTGTTCTTTCCATTCTTTGACTGCTTTGCCATAGAATTACCTTTGCATCCATCCTGCTGCTTTAGGCTTAATACCTGATGGATCAATTCCGCAAAACTTTATATCTTAACTAATTCTAAATATATTTGGTGTGTTAAAATGATGCGTTCATCAAGAATCTGTTTCCTTTGCTTGACGGCGTTGATTCTCATAACAACCACGTTGCCGGTCATGGCCGGGGATCTCTCGCCTTCTCCGGGGGCCTCAAGCCTATCCCTCAACGGCACGGCATTCCAGGATCTGGATGCAGACGGCTTCCTTTCCGAGAATGAGCCTGGCCTGCCCGGCCGGACCATCCGGCTGATGCAAGATGGAACAGAGATCCTGAGCGCCACCACCGACGAGCAGGGGCGCTATCTCTTCAGCGATCTATCTCCTGGCCTCTACGAGCTGCGAGAGGACCAGGTGCAGGGCTGGAACCAGACCTCTCCCGGAGGAGGCTTCTACCAGGTAAGGCTCACGGACAAGCCCGGCCTTGGCCTGGACTTCGGCGATTTGCGGCGGCCTTACGTGACAGCAGCACTTCCTGTTCCGGAACATCCTATCATGCAGCCCACTCCCGAGATAGCCAGCCTGTGGATGGAACAGTACAATACGGCTCCCGGAGCTTATCTCAGCCCTGCTCTTGCCGCTGAGCTGGCAGAAGCTCCCGGCGTTTCCTACAGCCTCCTGGACTATCTGCAGTACACAGCAGCGGAGCGTAACCAGGGACGCTGCGGCAACTGCTGGGCCTGGGCGGGAACAGGGGTGATGGAGATCGATTACACCCGCCAGAACGCCGTCAAAGACCGGTTCTCTGTGCAGTATCTGGACTCAAACTTCAACGGAGGCTGCGGGCTCTCAGGAGCATGCTGCGGCGGCTGGCTGTCCAATTTAGCCAGCTTCTACAGCCAAAAAAGCATGGTCGTGCCCTGGTCCAATGCCAACGCCCAATATCGAGATGGAAGCCATAGCTGCGGAGGATGCTCCGCTGTGTCTGCTACAGCCATCTCCACCAATCCCCATTATTCCCTGACCTCCATCGCACCCAGGACCATCCCTACCATAGGTGTGGGAAAAGAGACCGCCATCTCCAACATCAAGAACGTCCTGGCGCAAGGAAAAGCCGTCTGGTTTGCATTCTTCCTTCCCGATAGCGGCGCCTGGTCAAGCTTCAGAAGCTTCTGGAGTGCCCAAGGCGAGAGCGCTGTATGGCAGCCGGACTTTGCCTGCGGCAGCCAGTACGACTATGCCAATGGTGGAGGGCATGCCGTGCTGTGTGTGGGCTACGATGACACTGATCCCAACAATCGCTACTGGATCATGCTCAACAGCTGGGGCAGCAGCGGCCTGCGACCAGGCGGTCTATTCCGGGTGAACATGGACATGAACTACGACTGCGGATATGGCAGTCTTGGATACGCCTTCTACTGGATGACTCTGGACATAAGCTACCCCGAAAGCGAAAACAGAGCACCGGACACGCCGGAGCGGCCCTCCGGCCCAGCAACGGGCTATGTGAATCAAGACTTCAGCTACAGTACTTCGACCTCAGATGCGGACGGAGACGATGTGAAGTACATCTTCGACTGGGGAGATGCAAGCACATCCCAGACCGGCTTTGCAGGGTCCTTGGCAAGGGTCAGCGCATCTCACACCTGGCAGCGATCAGGAACCTATAATGTCCGGGCTGTGGCCCAGGACGGTCACGGTGCCGAGTCCACTTGGTCTTCATCCTTGGCAGTCATGATATCCAAGACCACCAACAGCGCACCGAAGAAGCCGTCCGCTCCTATCGGGGTGAAGAGGGGCTACGCTGGCAGGGCTTACTCCTTCACAAGCCATACCAGCGATCCAAACCGGGATCAGATCTTCTATACCTTCAGCTGGGGAGACGGCACCACCTCGCAGACGGGCCTTGTAAACTCGGGGAAGAATGGCCGCGCCTCTCACGTCTGGAGCAGTGCCGGAACCTATCCTGTCAAGGTAATGGCTACCGACAGCACTGGTGTGTCGTCACCCTGGTCAGCGGCCAATACCATCAAGATAGCCTCCGCCGCCGGCAGCTCAGAGAAAAATCGCATCCCCGTAGAAAGGCAAAGAGCAAGCCGGGCCAAGAGACCTATCCTTGGTTTTCTGAAGATGGACGGAAAAGAGATCCTCCGCCTGTCTCCCCTTTCTCATTGAGCCTGCAGGCTCTTTTGGTTTTAAGGAGACGAGCACAGGCTTTTTTCCAGATCCTTGACCAGCGCCTCGGCCCTGCGCCCCACCTCGGCGGGGTCCACGGGCCTCCTGGCCACGCCGGATTCGATGGCTGCACGCGCGACCGCAGCGGCCACTGCCGGAACAACCCTTCTGTCCAGAGGCGAAGGAATGATGCACTCCTCGGAGACGTCCTCGACCAGGCTGGCGATGGCCTTAGAAGCTGCGATCTTCATGGGCTCATTGATGTCGCTGGCCCGCACATCCAGGGCGCCCCGAAAGATGCCCGGAAAGCCCAGCACGTTGTTCACCTGGTTGGGGAAGTCAGATCTGCCCGTGGCCACCACCAGCGCGCCTGCCTCTTTCGCCAGATCGGGCATGATCTCGGGCACGGGATTGGCCATGGCGAATACAATCGCATCGCGAGCCATGCTCTTTACCATGGCCGGGCTCACGATGCCCGCCACGGATAGGCCCAGGAAGACGTCAGCTCCTGCAATGGCGTCGGCCAGAGATCCTGTGATGTTGCGAGGATTGGTGATCCTGGCGATCGCCTGCTTGACCGGATTGATATCGCGTCTTCCCTGATGGATCACGCCCCGGCTGTCGCACAGGATAGCATCCCGGACGCCAAAGCTCAAGAGAAATTTGGTGACGGCTATGCCTGCAGCGCCTGCGCCGCTCACGGCCACGCAGATGTTTGAAAACTCCTTTCCTACCACATTTAGAGCATTGATCAGAGCAGCCAAAGCCACTACTGCAGTGCCGTGCTGGTCATCATGAAATACCGGTATCTTCAGGGTTTCTTTCAGCCGCTGCTCCACCTCAAAGCATCGGGGGGCGCTGATGTCCTCCAGGTTGATGCCGCCGAAGACGGGCTCGATCCTGGTCACTGTGTCCACGATAACGGATGGGTCCTTGGAGGTGATGGCGATGGGAAAGGCGTCAATGCCTGCGAAGTTCTTGAAGAGGATGGCCTTTCCCTCCATGACCGGGATGGAGGCCAGGGGTCCAATGTCGCCCAAACCCAAAACGGCCGTCCCGTCCGTCACCACGGCCACCATGTTACCCTTGGCGGTGTACTCGTAAACGTCATCTGGGTTCTTCTGGATCTCGCGACAGGGCTCAGCCACCCCCGGCGTATACGCCAGGCTCAAATCCTGTTTGGTGCAGCAGGGAACCTTGCTGTGAACGGCAATCTTGCCCCTGGCTGCCCTATGAAACGATAACGCTTCCTCTCGAAGAGACATTCCTTCACCCGATTTAAGATCTTGAAGGGGACCTTTAGAGAGAGCAACAGATATAAAGCATGGGCTGAGACGTTGGTTGTTCGGGCCGGGGTGGCAGAGCGGACAATTTCCGCCCGCAAAAGGCGGCGGGAGTTCATACGCGGCAGGCTCGAGACCTGTTGTCCCTTTCAGGGACGCTTGGGTTCAAAATGGCGGGCCGCTCTAGACCTGCCAGGAAAATCCCAACCCCGGCGCTATTTATACGGAAAGTTCATATCATAGCAGAAAAGGGCTGATGGTCATGGCTAGATTTCCAGAAGCAGAAAACAGAATCCTGAACATCAAGATATGTATGCACTGCAATGCGCGAAATCCCATAAGAGCGACTCGCTGCCGCAAGTGCGGCTATCACGGCCTGAGGATGAAGTCCAAGGAGAGCAAGACAGCTTAAATGAGATTTGAGATCGGCAGGGTCGAGCAGCGGCTTGCACGAGCCGTGCAAGAGCAAGGCGCAGCGCATCTCACTTTGATCGACCCCGACTCCCAGAGCCCCGCCGAGTCGGCTTTAATGGCGGAGGCCGCGACGAATGGCGGCACGGACGCCATCATGGTGGGGGGTTCGGTGGGAGCTGTAGGTGTCCTTCTGCATGAGACAGTGCAACAGATCAAGAAGAAGACCGATCTTCCGATCATTCTTTTTCCCGGTAGCGTGGCCGGACTCTGCGAGAATGCCGATGCCGTCTTCTTCATGAGCCTTCTCAACTCTCGCATTACCTCCTACATCGTGGAGAACCAGGTGCTGGGGGCTCCTCTGGTCCTGCGCTATGGCCTGGAGGCCATCCCCATGGCTTACATCATAGTCGAGCCCGGCGGCACAGTGGGCTTTGTGGGCGATGCAAGGTTGATTTCGCGAAAGAAGCCGGAGCTGGCAGCGGCCTACGCCTTAGCTGCTAAGTACATGGGCATGAGGCTGGTGTACCTGGAGGCGGGGTCAGGCGCAAACTCGCCCGTGCCTTCCGAAATGGTCGCAGTGGTGAAGAGGGCTCTGGGAGACGTTCTCCTCGTCGTCGGTGGCGGGATAAGGAGCGGGGCAGCGGCTGCAGAGCTGGTGAAAGCTGGCGCGGACCTGATAGTGACCGGCACAGCCGTGGAGCGAACTAGGGACGTAACCTCTTTCGTCTCCGAGCTGACACGGTCCATTCGCAGGTAATCTCTGTGCAAAGAACGCGGGCTTTTCTGGAGGAGGCCAAATTGGACGGCCTGCTCTTCATCGGCGACAGCCTCTGCGACTCCGATATGTTCTACCTCTCTCATTTCCTGACTCAGGATCGATTCACCCTCCTTGCCCAGGAGAAGATCACTCTTCTCGTCTCCTCCATGGAGAAGGGCCGGGCCTGGAAGGAGGCCTCTGCGGATGAGGTGATCAGCACTTCCCAATATGGGGTTATGGATAAGCTGAAGGCTTTTGGGACGCCTGATGAAGCCTATCGGCAGGTGCTGGTTGAGTTCCTGCGCGACCGCGGAGTGAGACGGTTGGGCGTGCCCTTTCGGTTCCCAGCCGCAATCTACCAGCACCTCTGCAGAGATTTCCAGGTCACTGTCCTGGACAGTCCCGTCTCCCGCTGGAGGGCTGTGAAGACTCTACAGGAACTGGATGCCATACGCTCTTCGCAGAAGGCTTGCGAAAAAGCCATGCGCCTGGCCGTGGATCTTGTCGCCAGCTCCGAATCCAGGGGCGAGAATCTCTTTCGCCATGGCCGGCCTCTGACCTCCGAGCAGATCCGAAGCAGCATTGAGGTGGCTCTGCTGGAGGAAGGCTGCGAAGCGGTGGACACCATCGTGGCCGGAGGCGTGGCTGCAGCTGATCCCCACGCGCGAGGCACAGGGGCGCTCCCAGCGAATGCGCCCATTGTCATCGATATTTTTCCGCGCTCCAAGAGCAGCCGGTACTTCGCAGACATGACCCGCACCGTCCTGAAAGGCGAGGCATCTTTGGAGGTAAAGGAGATCTATCAGGTGGTTTTGCAGGCTCAGATCGTGGGTCTTGAGGCTATCCGGGCGGGGATTTCCGGAAAGGAGGTCCATTCCCAGGTCGTTCGGGTCTTCCGGGAGCGAGGCTATCCAGAAACGGAAGGTCGCGGTTTCACTCATTCCACCGGCCATGGCGTGGGTCTGGAGGTTCATGAGCGGCCCTCTCTTAGCGAAGCCGGGGATACCCTGGAGGCAGGCAACGCGGTGACCGTGGAGCCGGGCCTCTACTATCCAGAAATAGGGGGCATTCGGCTGGAAGACCTGGTGGTAGTAACCGCAAAGGGCAACGAAAACTTAACCAACTTCGAAAGAAAGCTCGTTTTATAAATCTCATTTTGGGTGGATTCAATGGAAAGGGAATTGCTGGAGAAGTACAGGAAGGCGGGACGAATCCTGGCCGAGGTGCTGCACGAAGCAGGGCCAAAGGTCGCGGTGGGCGTGCCTCTGCTCGATGTCGCGGATTTTGTGGAGACCTCGATAAGATCCAAGGGCGCAGAGCCTGCCTTTCCCTGCAACATCTCCCTGGATAGGAATGCGGCTCACTACACGCCCGGCCCCGGCGACAAGAGCGCCTTTGGCGAATGCATGGTTAAGCTCGATGTGGGCGTGCATGTCGATGGCTACATGGCCGACGCCGCCATCACTGTAGACCTCAGCGGCCATCCCGATCTGACCGAGGCCGCCCAGGCGGCTATGGAGGCCGCCCTGGAGCTTGTCGGCCCTGGCGTGAGCACGGCCAAGATCGGCGCTGCCATCGAAGAGGCCATCACTGGCTATGGCTACAAGCCCGTGTCCAATCTGACGGGCCACGGCCTCTCCAGGTACGAGGCCCACGACGAGCCGACGGTGCCCAATAGGGCCGTGCAGAAGGGCGTGATCCTGAAAGAAGGGGATGTCATAGCCATCGAGCCTTTTGCCACCAACGGCTCGGGCAGAATAAGCGAGGCGCCTATAAATGAAATCTACGGCTTTTCCGCATCCAGGCCGGTCAGGCTGCCCCAGGCGAGAATGCTGATGAAAGAGATCATGGAGCGCTACAAAACGCTTCCTTTTGCCCGGCGATGGTTGAAGGGCGAGCGGGCGGAATATGCCTTGATGCAGCTGCTGAAGAGCGGCGCAGTGCACAGGTATCCCGTGCTCTGGGAGGTGGAAGGGGCCCTGGTCTCCCAGGCGGAGCACACAGTCGTGATTTTAGAAGAAGAGTGCGAAGTGATAACCAGAACTGGAAGCTCGGTTTGATGCTCTCAGGCATCATCGCCTTCGCCGAGATCCTCGGTTCCGTCATCGTCTTTGTAGCTGTCGTCACCGAGCATGGCCGCAGATATGGCGTCTATTCCATCCATGAGCTCTGCCGTCATGGAGTAGGGCAGGTCGCCCATCTCCGGCAGGGTTTCCCCTCCGATCACCCTGGCCCCCACCTGGCTGAGCAGATCGAAGGCCTCGTCCAGGTTCTCCTGCTGCTCGGCAGCGATCGCCTTTTGTACCAGCTCTTCCAGGGGACTTTCGCGATCAAAGCTCCCTGCGATATAGCGCATACTGGAGACAAACACCGCCGCGAGAGATGTCTTGAGGGATTCAAGCATCAGATCCGCGTCTTCCCCCAGGGACTCGTGATCCTGGAAGACTATCGCCCTGATGGCCGCGATCTCAGAGATCGCTTCTTCAGCAGTCATGACCTCTCTCTCGCATCGGGCTATGACCTTGAGACAGGCCAGCACCACATCGTCCATGATATATATGAAGACAGCACCCGAATTATTATCCTCTGACTCGGTGAGCTTGAAATTGCTGTCCTTGACCTTGTTCATCCAGTTGAGCCACCGCTTCTGGGTGTAGAATTCTTCCTTCATTTCCCTTTCACCTGTATGTGTCCACCAGGGCGACCCTCTCTATTACCAGCTCTTCTATCCGTCCCTCGCCCACCGTTTCTATCTCCTGCATAGAGATGTTGAAGGCATCTTTTACGGCCTCTTCTTTAAAAGAACAACCGCACAGATCCAGCTTCATGAGGCTGGATAGCTCGGAGGCGTCCGGCCAGTGGCTTTCATCCCCCAAGGACGCAAGGAGGAGCACCATGCGCTCCGTGGAATCGGATATTCCCATAGCCAGCGCCCTCTCTATCTGTCGCTCCCCTGAAGCGTAACGCATTATCTCCATCCCAGGATCCTTGGCGATGTTTCTTCCTTGGGAGATGGCAGCAAGCGCCTTCTCGGCTGCAAAGCGGATGTGTCTCTCGCTGACTACCTTGTCCGCATCCAGAGCCTGCATCACGCATCCGTGACGGGATTGCAGATCCCGGAGCAGAGATATAAGCTTCGCTCTGTCCCGGATAACCGGTTTTCCGAAGAGCAGGCGAATTTCATTCATCGTTGAGGATCTGAGGAGGATGTTTAAAACCTTACGGTCTTTCCATCAATGCCCTTAAAATCTAAGAAGAGGGCAGGCTCTCTGCCCGTCAGGACTGAAATTTCGAACTGGATCAAACCAGGCCGGCACGCTGCAGCCTGAGCAGATCGGCGGTATTCAGCTTCTCGCCCTGCCTGAAGTGGGTAAGGATCTCCTCAGCCTCGCGCTTGGCGACCTCTTTGGCGCGATCTTCCTTGATATCCCTATTCTTCTTCTTCAAGCCCACAATGACCTTCTCGAAGTCGCGAACCTCTCGCTGGGTGCGGATGAACTCCTTATGCTGCTCATCTGCCG
>Ga0315277_10012028_pt1 | contig 10868 bp, 9 predicted proteins | sample YL17G05_15_MG_FD_203695 | JGI IMG/M metagenome (GOLD analysis project Ga0315277, IMG submission 203695) | Sediment microbial communities from Yellowstone Lake, YNP, Wyoming, USA - YL17G05_15 | ecosystem: Environmental > Aquatic > Freshwater > Lake > Sediment | place: USA: Wyoming | collected... | reverse complement strand
GAACACCGGTCGCAGCGCCGAAACCCGCATGGGCCAACGGATAGTCAACACCATGGGCGGGATCGGGGTGGCAGTCGGCGTTGGTGAAGGGGTCAGCGTCGGGGACGGGGTCAGCGTAGGGGTGGGAGTCGGGAGCGGCGTGGCCGGCACACAGGCGGCCAACAGCAGCAGGGAAACACAGGCCAGAACATAGCATCGGCATCGCATGCGGCTATGATAACACATGATGGGCCGCAGGGCAATTCATTGCGCCACCAGGCTGGCGGTGAGGCTCACCTCAGCCTTCACGACAATCTGGCCCAGACTGATGCTTCCGTCTTCGAGTGTGATCGCCCCTTCGGCGGCCAGGTCCTGCACGACGTTCTGGTAATTCGTCCATTGGCGGTTGCCGTACCACGAGCCGAAGTAGTAGTTCCCAGAGCCTTCGTTGATCGCGGTGACGCTGCCCACCGTCATACCCGCGGCGGCGGCCATGTCGCGCGCCTTCTCCAGGGCGGCCTGCACGGCCTGATTGCGCGCCCGGTCGCGCAACTGGCGCAGATTGGTGACGGAAAACTCGATCCCATCCACTGTCGTCGCACCTGCCTCCAGCGCAGTGACCAGCACCGGTTCCAGTCGTTGCACGTCGCGCAGTGTGACCGCAATGGTGGTCCGCGTCCCGTAGCCGTTGATGATGTTCCTATCATAGTCTTCGTACCTGGGCTGGATGATCAAGTCGGCGGTGGCGATGTCGCGCTCGGCGACTTGTTGCGCACGGATGGCAGCGATGATCGCCTGGCCCAGGCGCGCGTTCTGTGACTGGGAGGCGCGGGGCGTCTGGGCAAAGGTCTCGACCCCGAACATGATCACGACGCGGTCCGGCTGCACACGGATGGCGCTGGAACCGCTGACGCTGATGGAACCAGCAGCAGCCGGCGCAGGGGGAAGCGCCGCAACCGCGGCAGGACGGGCGCTTGTCACATTCCAGGCCAGAAGACAGGCAACAGCGACGAGAAGGACGGTATAGCCAGAGTCTTTGGTTTGCATGGTCTACCTCCATGTTTTGAGATGCGCTCAGTGTAGCGCCAGGCTGTGGCAAGCGAGTGTCGGGAATGTGGCAGGAACGGGGTAGATGGCGGCGCTCAGGCGGCAGACGGCAGCGTGAAGGTGAGTGACGCGCCACACCCACAGGTGCTCTCGACCCACATGTGGCCGCCGTGGGCTGCGACGATGGTCCGGGCGATGGCAAGCCCGAGGCCCGCACCGCTTTCTCCGGCGGAGCGGGAGCGGGAGCGGTCGCCGCGGTAGAAGCGCTCGAACAGGTGGGGGATCTCGTCGACAGGGATGCCCGGGCCAGTGTCGGTGACGGTGCAGGAAATCTGCTCGCCTGTGTGATCGAAGGTGATGGAGACCCGACCCCCAGCCGGGGTGAACTTGATCGCATTGTCGAGCAGGTTGACCAGCACCTGATGGATGCGATCGGCGTCGGCGAGGGCCAGTGCAGCGCAAGGCGCAGGCTCAACTGTGACGGCGACGTGTTCCTCGCGGGCACGACTCTCCAGGTGGACGGCGGCACGCCGGGCACAGGTGACCAGGTCAGCCGGGGCCAGGCGCAGGTCAAGTCTGCCAGCGTCGGCACGGGCCAGCAACAACAGGTCGTTGGTCAGGCAGATGAGACGCTCCGTTTCGGCGGCGACCGTGCGCAGGAATTGGTCACGTGCGGCCGGGTCGTCGGCCGCGCCGTCTTGTAGCGTCTCGACGAAACCCTTGATTGCCGTCAATGGGGTGCGCAGTTCGTGGGACACGTCGGAGACAAAGTTGGCGCGCAGCCGGTCGAGCTGCCGGTAGGACGTGACGTCGTGGCCGACGGCGACAGCCCCACTAACACGCCCGTCCTCGTCGCGCAAGGGTGTGATCAGCAGTTGGACGATCTGGCCACGCGCGGTGATCTCGGTCGCGTAGGGCTCTCCCGTGATCAGCGTGTGGCATATCGCTTCGCGCAGCGGCTGCGCGGCGAACTCCAGCAGGGCAGAACCGGTCGGATTGGCCAGTGTGATCTCGCCCACGGCGTCTGCCGCCAGGACCGCATCGGCCAGGCTATCGAGGATGGCCTCCCGCTGCCGGGCTTGTGCAGCCAGCGCACTGTGGGCGGCGGTCAGGTTGGTGTTCATCGTATTGAAGGCCGTGCGCAGCGAGTCCAGTTCGGCCGTCGAGGCTGGAGGGATGGGAGGGACCGGCTCACCACGCGCCAGCGCTGACGCAGCGCCGGTGAGGCGGCGCAGGGGGCGTGTGAGCCCGCGGGCCAGCAACAAACCAGCCAATCCAGCCAGGGCCACCGCAACTCCTGCCCCGCCCAACATCTGCCAGCCGAAGGTGGCCGGCAGCAGGCTGAGCGCCAGGCGGGGGAGCGGACTGGCGACGTAGGCGACACTGATCACCTCCCCATCTGGCGAACGCACGGGGTAGGCAGCGTAGAGGATGCGCCGTTCGGGTGCCCAATCGTAGGAGCGTACCGCTGTCGCAGGCTCCCCCTCTAGCGCGCGTTGGATCTCCTCGCGGGCGAGCAGGTTAGCAGGAGTGGTTGGACTGCGGCCATCGGGCGGGTATAGCCCTAGATTGGCCGCCAGTCCGCCGTCGCGAGCAGAGGAAAGCGTGTCACCTGAGATAGCGGCATCGGCCGCAGCCAGGTCGAGGACGACCACACCCTCGTCGTCAATCACGCGCGTATGGTAGCCGGGCAGGACATTGGCAGCCTGCGAGTACGGCCGGGGCGTGTCCGCGTCCAGCGTTGCGAGGCCGCCTGCTCCGCCAGCCTCAACGGTCTGGGCCACGCGGCGAGCCTGGGCCAGCAGGTTCTGGCGCAGCACTTGAAGGAAGGCGCGATCGAGCGCGTTCCAGGCCAGCCCGGCGGCGATGCCCATCGCCAGCAGGACGACCAGCAGATAGGATATGGTCAGACGGGAACGGATGGATTTGAACATGGCGCGGATGAGTACATCCGAAGACTATGGTAACAGAGTTGTGTGTCAGGAGTGTGTCAGAAGCGCATGGGCAAACGGCGAGTGATGGCGGGGGGTCGGCTACCGCTCAGGGCGTTCGAGGCGGTAGCCGATGCTGCGGACGGTGGAGATGATGGCAGGGTCGCCGCCCGCCTCTCGCAGCCTGGCGCGCAGCCGCTTGATAGCGCTATCTACGGCGCGGGCATCACCGTAATAATCGTAACCCCACACCTGGTCGAGCAATTGCTCACGGCTAAGCACCTGCCCGGCGTGGCGGGCCAGCGTCTCCAACAGGTCGAATTCCAGGTGGGTGAGAGACAGCAGGACGCCCGCAAAGCGGGCCTCACGGGCCAGTGTGTCCACCTCCAGCAGGCCCTCGCGCCGCACCGCAACAGCGCCGGCACCCGGGGACGTGGTCCGGCGCAACACGGCCTTGACCCGCGCCATCAGTTCGCGCACGCTGAACGGCTTGGTGACATAGTCGTCGGCGCCCAGTTCCAATCCCACGACACGGTCTATCTCCTCGCCGCGGGCAGTGAGCATGATGATGGGTATGGAGCCTTCGCGCTGCAATGCACGGCAGACGTCGAGGCCGTCGAGGCCAGGCAGCATCAGGTCGAGGATGACCAGGTCGGGCCGCTCTGCCTGGGCCAGCCGCAACGCCTGGCGGCCATCGCAGGCCACGACAACCTGGTAGCCACTGCGCTGGAGATTGTAGACCAGCAAGTCGGTGATGGACCGCTCGTCATCCACGACGAGGATTTTATGGCTCACAGCCGTGGATTATACACTCTGTCCGAGATTAAGTCACCTCAGGCGGCCGGCTGGACCCTGACCACGGTTGTGGCCGTGCGCCCTTCCTCGCAGACCAGGGCCACCGCGCCAACTGTGAGCGGCCGGTCGGCGTCGTTGACGTCAAAAAGAAGCCGGCCGTCAATCCACGCCCGCAGCCGGGTGCTCACGGCTTCCAGACTCAGGTCGTGGGTCTGGCCGAACTCCCAGGGAAAATCCGCCTCGGCCAGCACCGTGTCGCCGTCCAGCGCTTTGACCAGCCGCGCCTGGCCCTGGCGGCACAGCAGCAGCGCATAGTAGCGGCGCATCCCCTGCACGCGCACGGCCACGCCCGCCGCCTCCGCCATGTGAGGCGTGACGTCGGCGCTGACCCGGTAGTCGCCCCACTCGCGCGTGCCCTGGATCAGCAGCCCCCGCCCCTCGTTCTGGATCAGGCGATAGGGCTCCCCCCAAGAGGGGCACTCGTCCACGCCGTTCACCCACGCCCGCCGCCACAGCGTGCCCTCACCCTGCGGGCGCGTCAGCGTCACGTCGGGCGCGCCGCTCCACGTCACATAGTCCAGGTAGAGCGTGCCATTAACTTTCCCATCCAAGAAACCAGGTTTTTGGGAAAAACCTGGTTTCTCCGCGCTACACTCCACGCCAATCTCAGCGATTGGGGCGCCGCCGGTATCGCCGACCCGCCACTCGAATTCGTGGCTTATGCCCGGCGCCAGAACCGTCTCCGGCCCATAGACGCGCACCAGGCTGTCGCCGGCACCATACACGCGCAGGTAAAGGCGGCAGGCGACCGGCAACCCGTTCCCGGCGTCCGCCTCCACACCGGCCTGCACCGTCTGCCCCGGGTAGAGCGTGGGCGAGGCGATCAGGCCGTAGCCGGGCATCGTCGCCGCCTCGGGCGGGATGAAGGTGGGCGTCGCCACCCGCGCCACGCGCCCCGGCGCCAGGTGATGGTAGCGTAACGCCAGGCTGCGCGCTCCCTGCCGGCTATGCCCCGTCACGTTCTCTATCGTCACCGTCCCCCTGGACTCGACGCTATCTTCCGGCATAAAGCCCTGCACCGCCCCGGGCAACTCAAAGTGGAAGCGGGCGCCCCCTTTCGGTGCCAGCGGCGCTTCCCCGGCCAGCGCCAGCCCGGCGTTCACGACGTGGTAGGTTTCGGCCACCGCGTCGGTGATCGCCCGCCCGCCGTCCGCCGCGGACAGATAGAGCCGGTCGGCCACCGGTCCGCGCCAGTCGGGACCGGCCTCGATCCCCGCCAGCCCGTTCTTGATCCCCATCAGGCAGCCGGCGTTACCGGAATTGCAGTCCGTGTCCCAGCCGCCGGTGTTCACGATCATCAGCGTCTTCTGAAAGTCGTCGTCGCCATAGAGCAGGCTGAGCATGATCAGCCCGTGGTTGGGCACCACGTGGCAATTGCCGCCGTACTTGTCGTAGCCATAGTGGGCTGCCAGCCGCTCCCGCGCCATCCTCCAGTTCGGCTCCTGGGCCCGCCACTCGCGCAGGTCGCCGATCATGCGGTAGATCACCGAATCCCGAGGGATGAAAGAGACGCCCGTGTCGAGCAACTTACCGATGTCTGGCTCGACGAACGCCTGCGCCTCCATCGCCGCCAACACCTGCGCGCCGTAGATGGCCTCCCCATCGTGGCTGACGCTCGCCGCCCGGCGCGCCAGGTCAGCGGCCAGTTGCGGGTCGCCCGGCGCGACCATCGCCCACCCGTCAATGAAAATCTGCGCCCCGATCTGCTCTGCCACCACCTTCCCGTTGAGCAATATCGAACCGCTGTGCGGGGCCGGCATGCCCCGCTTCAGGCGCAGGTAGGCGGTATGTTCGGTGGACATGCCCATCCCGCCCCACCACAGGATCGTCCGTTCCTCGACGAGATAGTTGAGCCAGGTTTGCCCAATCTGCGCCGGCGTCAGGTCGTGCCGGTTGCCGTAATCGGGCAGTGCGCGCAAGAACGTAAACGTACCGGCGACGTCGTCGTCCGTCACGACCAGCGGCTTGCCCAACCGCTCGTGCACGTAATACCACACCTCGCCCAACTCGGCCATGATGCGCTCGTAGGTCCAGCCCTCGAACGGCCGGCCCAGGTACACGCCGATCAGCTTGCCCAACACTCCTGCATAGACGCGTTCTTCGTAGTCGTGTGGAATTGGCATCACGAGTTTCCTTTCGCAGCGCTGACTAGCCCAGCGCCCGCTCTCGTTCCTCCAGCAGCGCTTCGATCTCGGCGACGTCCTCCGCCGGCAGTTCCACGTCTCCTGCCGGGGCTACCTCCTCGACTTGCGCGGGCCGCCGCCCACCGACGATGGCAGCGGTTACCTCGGACCGCCGCAGCACCCAGGCGATGGCCAGTTGCGCCGGTGTGATCCCGTTGCGCCCGGCGATGGGACGCAGCCTTTCGACCAGCGCCAGGTTGGCGCTCAATTGCGGCTCGTTGAAGAAAGGGTTCCTCTTGCGCCAGTCCGTATCCGCCAGGCTCGCCACGCGTTCCCTGGAGAACTTGCCCGTCAGCAGCCCTGCCTGCATGGGGCTGTAGGCGACCACACCGATGTCATTGGCCGCGCAGTAGGGCAGCAACTCGTCCTCCGCCCCACGCCGGAGCATGCTGTACGGCGGCTGCAGCGAGGCCACCGGATGAATCGGCTGGGCGCGCTTTAATTGCGCCACGCTAAAGTTGGAGACGCCGCCGTAGCGCACCTTGCCCTCCTTGACCAGGTCGGCGATCACGCCCCACCCCTCCTCGACCTCCTCGTCGGGATCGGGCCAGTGGATCTGGTACAAGTCAATCACGTCTACGTTGAGGCGGTGCAGGCTGGCCTCCGCCTCGCGGCGGACGCTCTCAGCCCTGAGGCTTCTGAAAGGCTGGCGTGAAGACTCGTCCCAGCGAGTGCCACACTTGGTGGCCACGATCACCTCGTCCCGCCGCCCGGCGATGGCCTTGCCGACCACCTCCTCCGAGTGTCCAAGCCCATAGGCCGCCGCGGTGTCTATCCAGTTGATCCCCAGGTCCAGCGCGCGTCGAATCGCGGCGATGGACTCGGTGTCGTCCTGCGGCCCCCAACCCCACTTCCATTCACCCCCGATCGCCCACGTGCCCATCCCCACCGTCGTCAGGTGCAGATCGGTGAATCCCAGTTTTCGAGTTCGCACTTCACCACTCCTCTGATTTCTATTATCTGGAACGCCCTTCATGCTCAGGCATCGCGCCCTGTCAGCCGCCGCACCAGCAAGTCCTCGAACGCCGGCAGGTCCCGCCAATCCGTCGCGCAGTGAACCACCTTCGCGCCGTCGTCCACCGCAGTGTAGCCATCGTCGGTGATCCGGAGGTGCAAGTCCTCCATCACCAGCAGTTCCTCAGGGAAAGCCAGGTAGACCGCCACAGTATCAAAGAGCACCGAACTCTGGACGCCCGCGTCGAAGCCTTTGGCCCACTCGCAGTGCTGGACCCAGATGTGGTAATTCTCGATCAGCGCCTGCACGAGCGGATCCTCGCACTCGTGCACCGCCCGGTACTTGTCCCCGGCCAGCCGCACCAGGCCACACGTATCGAGCGGCGTGATCGTCACATCCCAGGGCGCTGTGAATACCGCTCGACAGGCCTGCGTGTACTGCGCAACGTTGTACTCGCGCGAGGGTTCCTCGCTCCCGCCGTACCCACGCCGGATGCTGCCGTGCATGCCGACGAACCTGGCACGTTCCGCGATCCTCGGCTCACGGGCCAGCGCCGCCGCCACGTTGGGCAGCGGGCCGATGCCGATCAGCGTGACCGGCTCCGGCGACCTCATGATGACGTCCACCATCGCCCCAACACCGTCCCCGTAGACCGGGCCGGGGTAACTCGACAGGTCATACCCGGCGACCCACGGAGCCTGGGGGCTGACGGCGGTCTCCAGCGGGATGCCGACGCCGACCGGCACGTCCGTCCGCCCGGCCACCTCCAGCATCCTGGCCGCGACCCTGGCGCGGTACACCGTGTCCCCCGTACAGGTCACCACCAGTTTGACGTCCAGCTCAGGCGACTTGAGCATCATCGCCAGCGCCCACGTGTCGTCAATGTCTCCCCCGATGTCCGTGTCGAGAATAACGGGAATCCTCTCCATGTGCACCTCGCCTCTCATCTGTCTGGTTTGCGGTACAGAATGCAGCGGACGCCCCGCTTCAGCGGGGATCTCCCGGCTAAAGCCGGGCCTCCGCTCACATGTCGCACCAAGAACTTGTCGTTGTTCCGTCGGTCAGCATCTTCTCCAAGGCCTGGCGCGTCGGGAGCGAAGGTTGCGCTCCCAGGCGCGTGGTCGCCAGCGCGCCGGCCGCGTTCCCCCACCGCACTGCCTCCTGGAGCGGCCGGCCCTCGGCCAGCGCCACGGCCAGGCCCCCCACGAACGCATCGCCTGCCGCCGTGGTGTCCACCGGCGTCACGTCGAAGGCGGGGAACAGTTCCGCGCCCCCTTCGTATGCCAGCAGTGCGCCCCGCTCGCCCAGCGTCAGAATCACGGTGGCCACTCCCATCCTCCGCAACGCCGCAGCGGCCGCTTGCGCTTGCTCCTGGTCGCCGACAGGCAGCCCCGTCAATAGCGCCGTCTCGCTCTCGTTGGGTATGAGCACGTCCACCAGCCCCAGCAAACCGTCGGGTACCGGGCGGGCCGGGGCCGGATTGAGGATGACCGTCACCCCCTGGGCACGGGCCACTTGAGCAGCCCGCGTCACCGTCTCGAGCGGGCTCTCCAGTTGCAGGAGCAGCACGTCGGCCACGCCGATGGCAGCCGCCGCTGCCTCTACGTCAGCCGGAGCAAGACGCATGTTGGCCCCGGACACGACCACGATACTGTTCTGCCCGGCGTCGTCCACCTCGATGAGCGCGACGCCGGTAGCTGCCTGCGGATCCCGGGTCACGAACGCGGGATCCACACCCGCAGCGGCCAGGTTTTCGAGCAGCAGGCCGCCGAACGCATCGCCCCCCACCCGCCCGACCATGGCGACCTGCGCACCCAGCCGGGCCGCGGCCACGGCCTGGTTGGCCCCCTTGCCGCCCGGCACCGTACGAAATTCGCCCCCAATGATCGTCTCGCCTGGCTCCGGGATACGCGGCGCACGGACGACCAGGTCCATGTTCAAACTACCGGCGACCGTTACACGTGCAGACATCCTCGTCCCTCCTCGTCCCAAGGAATCTGTCCTCAGCGCTCCGTGTTCATCCGTCCAATCCGTGTCCGTCCGCGTCCCATTCCCCGCCAGAGAATACCGTAAAACCTATCTTTGTCAAGAGCGCGGAGCGGCCCAAGATTGACCGCCATCCTGGTTTGTGGTACACTCATAGCCGTGAGATCCAGAGCCAGAGGCAAATCTGTACGTGCCATGTGTGAGGTGCAAGATGGAAGGAAAGATCATAGTCAACCCAAACATCCATTTCGGAAAACCTTGCGTTGCTGGCACAAGGATTACAGTGCAAAGCGTCCTGGAGCTAGTCAGAGAGGGTATCCCTTTCGAAGAGATAATTCAGGATTACTACCCTGAACTCAAGATTGAAGACATCCGTGCGTGCATCCAGTACGCACTTGATGTTGTGACCATAGAAGACATCCACATCGCGGCAGTCCCGGCATGAGATTCCTCCTCGACCAAGATGCTTACATCGCAACAGCCCGCTTCCTGACCGGGTTGGGCCACGACGTTTTGCGAGTCGCTCAAATCGGGCTCTCGCAGGCCAACGACCTGGATCTGCTCACGACGGCTCAAGAGCTGGGCCGGATATTTGTCACGCGCGACAGAGACTTTGGCAGACTTGTTTTCGTCGGATTGTTGGGCATGGGCGTCATCTGCCTCCGCATCCTACCTTCCACCCAAGAAGCGGTCCATAAGGAACTCGCAAGAGTCTTGGAGACTCACTCAGAGAGCAAGTTGATGAAGGCCTTTGTTGTCATCGAACCGGGCAGGCACCGACTTAGAGCACGTCCGAGCCAGGAAGTGTAGGTTCCCAGATCGCGCGCCATCCAGGCACCTGGAAGCTTCAGTAGAATGATGTGGCCATCGGTGGCCAATTCAACTCGTGGAGGAAGATATGCACAGAGAATTTCTTGGCCGAGGCAAGGTGGCGATCCTCCGCACTCGCCCCGAGACGGTCCTGGAGGACTATGCCCGCGTGATGGAACTGGCAGGCTTCCGCCAGGCGCTGCCCCAGGACAAAGAGACCATCCTCAAGATCAACGTCTCCTGGCAGACCTGGTACCCGGCCTGCTCGACCGTCCCCTGGCAACTGGAGGGCGTCGTCCAGGCGTTGCAGGCCGCCGGCTACCGGGACCTGATCGGCGCCCAGAACAACACCGTCGTCGTGGATGCCTACGTGGCCGAACAGAACAACAAGCACAAGTACGTCGTTGACAAGTACGGCCTGCGCAACGTCCACCTCTACGAGCCCCAGTACAACTGGGTACGCTACGAACCCAAACAGCCCTTCCTGGTGCTGGACCAGATCTACCCCGAGGGCGTCTACATCCCCGAAATCCTCGTCGGGCGCAACATCGTCCACCTGCCGACGGTCAAGACGCACGTCTTCACCACCATCACCGGCGCGATGAAGAATGCCTTCGGCGGGCTCCTGGGCACCAGGCGCCACTGGACCCACAGCCGCATCCACGAGACGTTGGTGGACTTGCTCACGATCCAGCAGGACATCCACCCGGGGCTCTTCGCCGTGATGGACGGTACCTTCGCCGGCGACGGCCCCGGCCCGCGCGCCATGCGCTGGCACGAAAAGGACGTCATCCTGGCCTCCGCCGACCAGGTGGCCATTGACGCCATGTCCGCCCACCTCCAGGGCTTCGATCCGCTCTCCATCCCCTTCATCCGCATCGCGCACGAGATGGGGCTGGGCGTGGGAGATCCAAAGCAGATCGAAATTGTGGGTGAGGAGCAAACTTGGGCGCTGGCCCAGGACTGGCACTTTGTCCGGGAAGACACCTTCGCCAGCCGGGGGCAGAAAATGATCTACCACGGCTGGCTGCATCCGTTCGAGCCGCTCCTCCTGCGCACCCCCCTGGTCCCCTGGTCCTACTTTGCCAGCAACTTTTACCACAACGTCTACTGGTATCCCTT
>Ga0315277_10012027_pt1 | contig 10869 bp, 6 predicted proteins | sample YL17G05_15_MG_FD_203695 | JGI IMG/M metagenome (GOLD analysis project Ga0315277, IMG submission 203695) | Sediment microbial communities from Yellowstone Lake, YNP, Wyoming, USA - YL17G05_15 | ecosystem: Environmental > Aquatic > Freshwater > Lake > Sediment | place: USA: Wyoming | collected... | reverse complement strand
TTTCGCAGCCTGTTGCCCTCACCCTAACCCTCTCCCAGAGGGAGAGGGGACCTTGTGGCCCCAATTTGCAAAAGTCCAGTTAGAAGACTCCGCGATGCGGCCGGGCCGCGAGCCTAGTGGTCCGGCAAAGTGGATTTGAGGGGTGCCAGGGGCAATTCGTCTGCCCCTGATGCGGCCGGCGGCACATCCCTGGGGTTGGACAGCCGGCTGTTTTGGTGTATTGGCGAGGAATAACCATCAGCAGGGGAAGGTTGGGTAGGACCGTGCAACAGCATCGGAAACTGCAGGAATGGGTTGAGGAAATGGCGCGGATGTGCCGGCCGGACCACATCGTGTGGATCGACGGATCCTCGGAGGAAAAGGACCGCCTGGTTGAAGAGGCCGTCGCTACCGGGGAGGTATCCCTCCTGAACCAGCAGAAATTGCCGGGATGCCTGTACCACCGAACCGCCATCAACGACGTGGCCCGAACCGAAGATCTGACCTTCATCTGCACCTCGCTGCGGGAGGATGCCGGCCCCACCAACAACTGGATGTCGCCCGAAGAGGGGTATCGCCGGGCGGGCGAGATCTTCCGGGACTCGATGAAGGGCCGCACGATGTATGTGATCCCGTTCTCGATGGGGCCCGTCGGCTCACCGTTCAGCAAGATCGGCGTCGAACTGACTGACAGCATCTACGTCGTGCTGAACATGCGGATCATGGCGCACGTCGGGGCCCCCGTGTTGAAGCAACTCGGGACGGGGGGCGAGTTCACCAGGTGCTTGCACGGCAAAGCCGATCTGGACATCAAGCGCCGCCTGATCCTGCACTTCCCTGAGGACAACACGATCTGGAGCGTCGGCTCCGGCTACGGCGGGAACGTCCTGTTGGGGAAGAAGTGTCTTGCCCTGCGGATCGCCAGCTACCTTGGCAAGCGCGAAGGCTGGCTGGCGGAGCACATGCTGATCATGGGGGTGGAGGACCCGCAAGGCCGCGTCGAGTACATCGCCGCCGCCTTCCCGAGCGCCTGCGGCAAGACCAATCTGGCCATGCTTGTGCCTCCGGAAGGTCTGAAAGTGAAGGGTTACCGGATCTGGACGGTCGGCGACGACATCGCCTGGATGCGGATCGACACCGACGGCCGGCTTTGGGCTATTAACGCCGAGACGGGGTTCTTCGGGGTGGCACCGGGCACCAATCTGAAAACCAACCCTAGCATGATGAAGACCATCCGCCGCAACACGATCTTTACGAACGTGGTGCTGGCCGAAGACGGCACGGTCTGGTGGGAAGGAGGCGACGGCGAGCCCCCCGCCAAAGCCCAGGATTGGCAAGGCCGACCGTGGAAACCGGGCATGAAGGATGCAAAGGGCGATGCCGTCGTGGGCGCGCATCCCAACAGCCGGTTCACCGCACCGTTGTCTCAATGCCCCTCGGCGTCCTTCCGCACCGAGCACCACCACGGCGTACAGATCGCGGCGATCGTCTTCGGCGGCCGCCGTGCCCACCTGACGCCGCTGGTCTACGAGGCCTTCGACTGGGAGCACGGAGTGTTCGTCGGCGCGACCATGGCCTCCGAACGTACCGCCGCCCAGTTCGGCAAGCTCGGCGAGGTCCGCCGCGACCCGATGGCCATGCTCCCGTTCTGCGGCTACCACATGGGGGACTACTTCGAACACTGGTTGAACATGGGCAGGCGGATGGCCAACCCGCCCAAGGTCTTCCACGTCAACTGGTTCCGCACCGACGAGAACGGCGATTCTCTCTGGCCGGGCTATGGGGAGAACCTGCGGGTAATCGAGTGGATCCTGGACCGCTGTCGAGGAGAGGCCGACGCCGCCAAGACACCCATCGGCTACGTGCCGACGCCCGACAGCCTCGACCTGACCGGGCTGGAGATCTCGCGGAGTGCCCTGGACAACCTCTTGGCCGTCCATCGAGAGGACTGGTACCAAGAGACCGAGCACATCGCCGCGTTCTTTCAGCAGTTCGCCAAGAGGCTCCCTAAGGCCCTCTGGGAACAGTTGGATCTGCTGCGCCTGCGGCTGCGGGCGCCCATCTCCCTGTTGAAGCCGGGTACGGAGATCCGTCCGCTGGCTGCTGAGCTGAACGAAGTGATCGAGCGGGAGAATCCCCACGTCTATACGATGCTCTCGGAGTTCGGCAAGCGGCTCTACTTCCCCAGAGGAATCCTCGCCCAGAGCGCCGAGGCCAAGGAAAAAGCCAACCGCTACGACGCCACCATCGGCATCGCCCGCGAAAACGGTCAGCCGATGTATCTGCCCTCGGTGATGCGGCATTTCAACGACCTCAGCCCGGCCGAGGCCCTGAGCTACGCCCCGGCGACGGGCCGCCCCGATCTGCGCAAGAAGTGGCGCGAGGGACTGCTGCAGAAGAACCCCAGCTTGAAGGGCGTGGGCTTTTCCACGCCCATCGTCACCAGCGGGGTCACCCATGCCCTCAGCCTGGTCGGCGACCTGTTCGTCGACAAGGGGGACATGGTCCTGCTGCCGGACAAGTTCTGGGAGAACTATGAGCTGCTGTTCGGCGTCCGCTTTCAGGCGCAGCTTGCCCTGTATCCGCTGTTCAACGCCGGCGGGGGCTTCAACGTCGAGGCACTCCGCCAGGCACTTGCCACCCGGGCGGGAAGCTGGAAGACGATCCTCATCCTGAATTTTCCCAACAATCCCACCGGCTACTCCGTCACTTGCTCGGAAGCCGAGCAGATCTTGACGGTGCTTCGCGAAGCGGCCGATGAGGGACGCAACCTGGTGGTGGTGAGCGACGACGCCTATTTCGGACTCTTCTATGACGAGAACCTCCTGCAAGAGTCACTGTTCGCCCGGCTGGCCGGCTGCCACGAGCGGATCCTGGCGGTCAAGGTGGACGGCCCGACCAAAGAAGAGTTCGTCTGGGGGTTCCGTACCGGGATGCTGACCTTCGGCACGCGGGCATTCCTCAGCGAGGAGGCCCTCTATAACGCCCTGGAAAAGAAGGTGGCCGGCGCCATCCGCAGTGCGATTTCCAACTGCTCCCAGGTCGGCCAGTCCGTGTTGGTGAAGGCCTTGGACAACCAGGCCATCCACGCCGAGCGCCTGGAAAAGAAGGCCCTCCTGGAAGCCCGCGCCAAGAAGGTCCACGAAATCCTCCGCGCCCCCGAGTTCGCCGACCTCTGGGAACCCTATCCGTTCAACGCCGGCTACTTCATGTGCTTGAAGCTGAAAGGACTTGAGGCGGAGACCTTCCGGAAGCATCTACTCCAAAAACACGGCGTGGGCGTCATCGCCGACGGTGACCGGGATATCCGCGTGGCCTTCTCGGCCGCGGACCTGAGCGAGTTGCCCGAGCTCTACGCCACGATGGCGGCCGCCGCCCGGGAGCTTCTTAACCGCGAATAGACTGCCGGGTGCCAGGGGCAGCTCGCCTGCCCATGATCCGGCAGTGGCCTTGATGGGTGCCAGGGGCAGCTTGCCTGCCCCTGGCACCCGCCAACCTGTCTGGAGCTTATATCAGACCCGGAGGGAACGCCCCGGGGTGGCCGGGGTCGAGCGTAGCGAGCCCCCGGAATCCTGCGGCTGGGGGCGGCCTCCAGCCGACCGCCAGCCACCCCGAGTATCGGTTCTGGGATAAGCTCCCAATCTTTACCCCGGCCGAGGTTCTCGATCCAGGCGGCTCAGTGGAGCCAAGAAGGTATCCTGCGGACCTAACCCACCAGGTGGGGGATGGCGGTCTAGATCCTCAGGACTAGGCATATGCCTCCCGAGGTGTGAAAACCTGACAAAATCGCCTCGGCCCCCGCCGCTGCCCTTGACAATCTGATTGATCTACTGTATTAGTTAAATAGATGACTAACTCATTGGATCAATCCGATGCAGTTCTTAATCGACCCCAAAAGCGGCGTGCCGTTCTACCGGCAGATCATCGAGCAGGCGAAGTTCGCCATCGCTCGTGGCGATCTCCAGCCGGGTGACCGGCTGCCGACCGTCCGCCAATTGGCGGTGGACCTGTCCATCAACCCCAACACCGTCATCCGCGCCTATCGGGAGTTGGAGATCGAAGGGGTGCTGGAAACCCACCAGGGGTCCGGGACCTTCGTCGGCCATCGCCCGCCGGACGTCGACCGGCTCGAACGGCAGCGGATGCTCGACCAGATCCTGACCGACATGCTCGCCCGCGCCTCGGCCTATGGTCTCACCTTGGACGACGTGCTCGGGGGGCTGCGGCAACGAAAGGAGGAAACGACATGAACGGGACATCCAAGTCTGCGGACGTGCGCAAGGCACTTGCGGCGTTTTCGCCGGAGGTGTTTGCCACCACGTTGCGGGCGGATTTCCGCTTTGCCCCGTTGAACGTGCTGTTGCTGGTGGTGCTCTTCGTGATCGGGCTGGTCGTGCACCTGGCACGCTACTCGTTCAGTGTGGAGGCGGTCGCGCTGTGCCTGGGCTCTGCACTGGGCCTGGCCCTCCTGCTGCGCCTCAGCCAGGTCTGGGAGGCAGCGGTCGTACTGGGCACCGCCGACTGCCTGATCGCGTACCTGATGCTCCGCCCCCAGAGCGAGGTGCTGCTGGTGACCATTGTTGCCGCGCTGCTGATCGCCCCCGCGGTGCAGATCGCTTACCAGTGGGAGCGGGCGGTGGTGCTGCGCTTCGGCCGGTTCAAGGCGCTCCGCAAGCCGGGCTTGTTTGTGGTCGTGCCGGTGATGGACAAGGTGGCCCAGTTCGTCGATCAGCGGGTCCGCGTCACCAGTTTCAACGCGGAAACCACCTTGACCTCCGACACCGTCCCGGTCAACGTCGACGCGATTGCGTTCTGGATGGTCTGGGATGCGCAGAAGGCGGTGCTGGAAGTAGAGAAGTTCGAGGACGCCGTGGTGCTCTCGGCGCAGACTGCGCTGCGCAACGCCATCGGCAAGAACGACCTGGCGGTCCTGCTTTCCGAGCGCGACCGCCTGGGCCAGGAAATCCAGAAGACACTGGACGAAAAGACCAACGCCTGGGGGATCACCACCCAGGCCGTGGAGATCCGCGACATCATCATCCCCAAGGGGCTCGAGGACGCCATGTCACGGCAGGCCCAGGCAGAGCGCGAACGCCAGAGCCGGATCATCCTGGGAACCGCGGAGACCGAAATCGCGGAGAAATTCGCCCGCGCGTCGGAACACTATCGCGACAACCCGGTGGCGCTCCACTTGCGGGCGATGAACATGGTCTACGAAGGCTTGCGGCAGAAGGGGTCGATGATCATCGTTCCCTCCACCGCGGTCGAGACGATGGGGTTGGGGGCGCTGGGAGGGCTGACGGCTTTTGGAAAGGAGATCCCACGCGGCCCTGCGACGGATCAGGAGGACGACGAACAGCCCGATGAGAAGCCCAGCGGGCCTGCGAATTGATCCGGCGCCGAGCATGCGTTGCGGGGTGTGCCCACGCGAAGCGGCCGTCCGGCAATAACGCCCTCTCCCCGCACGCGGGGAGAGGGGAGGACGTTTTGGGATAGGCAGTGAGCACAGAGTCGCCGGTCGGCCATTGAACTCTACCCCGCGCCACACAGCGGGTTGGCATGGCTGTGGGACAATCCCCACGAACCTTCGAGGTACCCAAGAATGAACGGGTCTGCAAACTTGGACGCGTCACTTCGTGTTGTCGCCACGATACTCCTCTGGTGCTTTGGGCTGGGCATCGCGCTGCTCTTCATTTGGTTCGGCCTGCTGGTGTTTATGGGAGACTTCGTGTACGAAGTGCACGCGAGGTTCTTCCAGATCCCCAGGCAGCAGTTCGACACCTTGCACTACCAGGCAATGATCCTTACGAAGATGGCGATCTTCGGGTTGTTCCTGTTTCCCTATGTGGGCATCAGGATCGTGTTGAGGAAGAGATCGCGATGACCGTTTGGCGAACGCGCCAAGACGGTCGACCTCCGGTCCTTGTGCTACGCGCCGGTGTCGGTCACGGAGGAAGCGAGCGGGAGACCACCGCCTCGTGCGTTTTTCTCGTCGCCGGCCGTGAGCCACGGAAGAGATAGTCGGGCCAAAGGGGGCAATTCAAGTCGATCCAGCACTTCACGGCACGCACCTGGTCGGCAGTCAGCTTCACGTCGTAGTGGCCGGCGCGGAGCACCTCCCACAGCCTGCTCTGGAGCGTGCCGAACGTGAGCGGGGCGGCCTTGTGGTGCTCCTGCGCCCATTGGCAGTCGAAGTAGTGTACCCAGCCCCGCTCGATCAAGGTCCGGTACGATGCGGGGACTTTCTCCGCGTCCAGCGTGCCGGTGAGGTTGATTCCCTGCTCGTCGTGGGCGTCGTGGCAGCGGACGCATTGGGCGTCCCAGACGGGCTGGACCACCTTCTCATAGGAGAACGGCCCGGCGCCCCAGGGCGGCGGCTGAAGCCGGCTGGGTTCGCGCCTTAGCGCGGTCGCCTGCCGCACCGGTGGCGCCATCGTACGATCCTCGTGGCAGCCGATGCAGCTCCGTTTTTCCCCCGCCTGTAACTGCACGACGCTCCGCATCCGCTGCAGCTCGTTGTAGTTCTCGTCGAGCACCTGGAAATACAGCACCTTGCCCGCCGGGGCATAGAAATTGGCCGAGCCGTCGTCCTCCACCGGCACGATTCCCCAGGTGGCCTTGGCCACGTAGCTGGGCCAACCGTGCGGGCCGCTCACCTTGTGTACGGGGGTGGCGTACCATTCGAGGAAGGGCTCGTGATCCGGCTGATACTCTCCGTTTGGCAACCGGACCAGGTCGGCCCGCACCTCCTGGCAAACACGCAGGTATTTGACGGTCCCGCGGGGGACGGCCGATTCCAGCCCTCGATACACGTCGGCCACCACGAATTGCCCCAGCGCGGTCTGTTCGTCGTCGGCACCTGCCGCCGTGGGCAACGTCGGCGGAGGCGCCACGGCGCGAAACGGCGTGGGGCACATGCTGCCGATGGTGGGGTCCAGGTGCAGAAGCTCCCGGTTCCCAAAACGGTCGATCACGTACAGCCCGAACTGATCCGCCGGCGCGTGGCTGCAAAGGAAGTAGTCGCGGCTGACGGGGACCGGATCACGAAAGCACTCCCTTTCGGCCCAACTCATGTGGAAATGCGGCTGCACGTCGGGCGTGACGTTCGTAACGGCCTGCGAATTGAAACGACCTTTCTGCGCGTCGAGCAGCGCGATCGGGCCGTTCAGGTCGCCGCCGTGCGAGATCAGGGTGCAGCAGATTTCGCTCATGCCGGGCACCTCCCGACCGTTGGCGTAGCAGTTGAGCGTGTTATTGCCGAAGATGAGCTCCGGGTGGGTGCCGTCCGGCCGGATGGCCCAGAGGGTGTGGCCAAAATCGGCGCCCTTGTCGAGATACTCGGAGCGCGTCCAGGCGATCCGGCCGTCGCCCATCACCGACGGCGCCCATTCGCTCACGTTGGCGTAGGAGAGCGGCCGGACGTTCTCGCCGTCGGCGTCCATGCGGAAGAGCACAAACGCCTGGGGGCGCCAACAGAGGTAGCGGGCTTTGCAGCGCGTGGAGATCAGCGCGATCCCGCCGTCGGGCAACGGACAAGGAAAGTAGTCGTGGAACGGCCCGTCGGTAAGCTGTCGCGCGTCGCTGCCGTCGGCGTTGATCGCCATGATGTGATAGTAATCCTGCATCGAGCGGCGATAGCCGAAATAGATCCGGCGGGCGTCGAAGCTGGCCGCGGGATCTCGGGCGACTCCTCCCCGGGCCTCGAACAACCGCACCACGCTGGCCCGATCGGGTTCCAGTCGCCCCTGGCGGCAGGGGATTTCCAGGATGCAGACCGCGCCGCCCGGCCCGCCCTGGGCGTCCAGGATCACGCTGTAGTTGTGCGAGGGCCGGTACGCATAGCGCTTGACAAACAGCACCTTTTCGATCGCCCACAGATCGGGGTCACGAAAGAACAGCCGCCGTTTTGCCAGCCGGGCAGCCAGCAGCGCGGCACGCTCGGCCGCCGGATCGGCTTTGTCTGCCGCCATCAGCCGGTCGCGACTGCGGCGCAGCTCGGCCAGCTCCGCACGCTCCTGCGTCACGTCCAGCCCCTTGGCCGCCAGCCGCTCGATCATCCGCTGCGTCTGCTGGAGAGTCCGCGACATCGGATCGACCTCGTCGATCTGCTGCCAGGCGCGGGCTTCACACAAGAGCGCGTAGCGAAGCAGATCGCCCTGTCTGAGCGCCTCGGCCGGGGCCGCCTCGTCCACGCCGAACCGAGGCAACGGGCGGGGCGGGGACGGCCGGGTCTGCCCGGGCTCGCGCCCGACTGCTGCAGCCGGCGCGGGCGAGTTCACCGTCGCGGCCGACTGCCAATGCTCGCCGTCCAGCGAAAGCAGGATCTCGAAATGGACCGGCACCCGGTCCCCGTAACGCCCCTCCCGGTCGCGGGAGAAGACGACCTTGGCGACCATCGTGGGCCGAGGCAGCTCGATCTGCGCCCACTCGCCGGCGGTCCCCGCCGCGATCCAGCTCCAACTGTTGCCGTAGCGCCCGTCGTTCAGGTGCGCGACCTGGTGGATGGCATAGCCGGGAAGACACGAGGAGGCCGTCGCCTTGGCCCCCGCCGAGGCCAGCGCGAGGTTCCGTTTGCCGTCGGGACCATAGACCTCCAACTCGTCAATGCAAGGCTGCCCGCCGAAGCTGGCGTGGATCGCCATCCGCACCAGTCGCGCCTCGGTCGCCGGGAAGGTGACGGAAAACGGCTGGTTCGGATGCACCGCCGGTCCCGTGGGGACGGCCGCCGCGCTTAGAAGCATAATCAGGCGAAGGGCATTCATCGCATTCTCCTCCCGCAGGAGCCGCGGAGGAAAGACTGCAATTCCAGGTGGCGGCAGTCGAACACCTATTAACATACCCGAGGCGGGCAAATACGGCAATCTCCGGCGGGACTCTGCCATGAGCCCTCGTGTCTGCCAAGTTTTCCTGGCGGATGAATGGGTGGCTGGTGGTCAGCCGGAGGCTGCCCCCAGCACGCTTTCCTGGGGGCTCGCTGCGCTCGACCCCAGCCACCCCGAGCACCGAGTTGCCAGGAAGACTTGCCACACACTGAGCCCTCGCGGAGTTTGCAGTCCGAGCCCGTGTAGGCTAACATGGTGGGCTGGAACCCAACGAGGCGGACTTGCCGCAGCGAAACGGCTCGACGCCTTGTTCAACACCGTCCAGACACCGCCGAACCAGACGGATCCAGAGCATGCCCAAATCCAACCGAGGTCTTGTTACCCGCCGTATGTTCATGCAAAGCACTGTGGCCGCAGGGGGCACACTGGCCGCCGTGGCGGCCTTGCCGCGGAGCCAGGCCGCCTCCGCAGAGAAAACAACACAGAACACGCAATTGCCGTCCGGCGGCGTAGTCCTCTTCCAAGGCGACTCGATCACCGACGCCGGCCGCGACCGCAAGAGCAGCGGGCCGAACGACCCGTCGGGCCTCGGACGCGGCTATCCCTGCCTGCTGGCCGGGGCACTGCTGGCCGATCACCCCAAGGACCAACTGAAGGTCTACAACCGCGGCATCAGCGGCAACAAGGTGCCCGACCTGGCAAAGCGCTGGCAGGAAGACGCCTTGGCGCTAAAGCCCAACCTCCTGAGCATCTTGATCGGCGTCAACGACATCTGGCACAAGCTGGGTGGCGGGTACGGCGGGACCGTCGAGGACTACGAGAAAGGCTACCGGACCCTGCTCGAACAGACACTCAAGGAGCTGCCGGGCGTGCGTATCGTCGTCTGCGAGCCGTTTGTGCTCCGCTGCGGCGCGGTCAACGACCGGTGGTTCCCCGAGTTCGACCAGCGGCGGGCGGCCGCCAGAAGGGTGTCCAACGAGCTGGGCCTGACCCTGGTGCCGTTTCAACCGATGTTCGACGAGGCCAGCAAGGATGTCTCGCCGCAATACTGGGCCGGCGACGGCGTTCATCCGACCTTGGCCGGCCATTCCCTGATGGCCAAGGCCTGGCGCAAAGTCGTCGGGATCTGAACGGCAGACTCTAGCCGCCATTTTTCAGAGCTTGTGAATCAATTGACTCACTGCGGCGTCGAGCACAATACTTAGGGTGGGCATCGGCCATCCAGTAGTGGGGATTTGCCGGGCAGGGGTACTCTGCCGTCCTCGAATTCTGGCCAAACAATCTTTTCCCGTGACTTGTCCTGGCGGCGGAGTCCGATATAATTCAGACACGCCATAGATGAGCGAGCCCTCCAGAGGTGGGGGGTGGCTGGAGGAGAATTTTTTGGAGTGGGCGTTTTGCCCTTTGACAATCCGGCGGTGGACAGCTATATTCAGTGTTTCGCCCGCCGTGGGGCGGGTTGTGCAGTACAGTTGGACAGGGGACGGGTTCTCCGGAGGCGTCGATCGCCGGCGAATCCGACCCCTGTCGAACCGACAGCGAGTGAAGCCCATTTTGTTGGCGGGTTTCACTGCGGCGTTCTTTGACAATTCGGTTGTGGTAAAAGTGGCATCTTTATGTGTGAACCGGGCAGGTGCGACGTAGTTTGCACCTGACTTGGTTCCGAGGGCGCTTTGATGGTCGAAGGCTGGGGCTGCGCGGCAACGCACAGGCTCGGCCGCAGACCAAGAGCATTCGTTACTCGGATCGGGCGGTCGCGGCAGTCAACTGTCGCGGGTCGGCCGATCTGGTAGCTGCCCATGAATCAGCTCTGCAAGTGGAGCCTTGGATTCATGTGGTCAAGCTCCTAAGGGCGCATGGGGGATGTCTTGGTGTCAGGAGGCGTAGAAGGGCGTGGAAGACTGCGATAAGCCCGGGGGAGTTGTCAAACGAGCGTTGATCCCGGGATCCCTGAACTGGCACGCGCTGAATCCATAGGCGCGTGCGGCCAACGCGGTGAACTGAAACATCTTAGTAACCGCAGGAAGAGAAAGAAACCTCGATTTCCTGAGTAGCGGCGAGCGAAAAG
>Ga0315277_10012026_pt1 | contig 10869 bp, 11 predicted proteins | sample YL17G05_15_MG_FD_203695 | JGI IMG/M metagenome (GOLD analysis project Ga0315277, IMG submission 203695) | Sediment microbial communities from Yellowstone Lake, YNP, Wyoming, USA - YL17G05_15 | ecosystem: Environmental > Aquatic > Freshwater > Lake > Sediment | place: USA: Wyoming | collected... | reverse complement strand
GGTGGGCTAACCTGTGCATCGCATCGGCCATAACCCAGGGACTTTTCGGTTCGCAATCCAGTTGGCATCTCCGAGAGTTCAGGAGCAATCATCATGACCTGTAGACACGCACCAAGACCGGGTTTGGCGCTCCGAGGCATTGTGAGCCTGGCTTTCGGGCTGACGCTTGTAGCGCTGGTTGCTTGTAGCCAGCCCCAGCCCATCCCGAGCCCGACGGCTAGGGCACTACCCTCCATGACCAGCAAGCCCACGTTCACTCCTGTCCCCTCTCCCTTGCCGACTTTCACCCCTGAGGAGGCTACGGCTACAACGGCGCCGACAGCTACTCCCCTGCCGCCTACCCTTACGGCAACACCCACGCCCGCGCCGACTGGGACGGCCGATCCTTCTCTCAGCCCACTGACGGGGCTTCACGTAAGTGATCCAGGGCTCCTGGCACGACGCGTGCTGGCCGTGCGCATCGGCAACGACCCGATCATCCGACCTCAGGAGGGTTTGGGCCAGGCCGATATCGTCTACGAGGAAGTGATGGACGGCTGGACGGTGACCCGTTTCACGGCGCTGTATCTCGAAAGCAGCCCCACGCGGGTTCGTCCCATACGCAGTGCGCGCCTGAGCAGTCTGCAGATTGCGCCGCAATACGATGCGGCGCTGGTGCATACCGGGGCGAGCGATAGAATCCGCTGGCTGCTCTCAAAGGCGAGTTTCGTTAACCTCGACGAGTTCTTCCATCCCAAGCCGTTCTCTGTGCTAGGGGGCTATGACTGGCGCGGACGCTTCTATACCTCGGTGGAGCGGTTGCACAGTTACCTCGATGAACGTGGTCTGGAAGCTACCGCGCCGATCAAGGGGTATACCTTTGATCTCCAGGCGCCCGCAGGCCAGCCGGCGGCATCCATACACATCCCCTATCCTTCTTCGTCACTTGTGGATTGGAGATACGAGCCGACCACGGGGCGTTACATGCGCTTGGTACAGGGCCAGCCTCACCTGGAAGGTCTCACCAAAGAGCAGATCACTGCCGACAATGTAATCATCCTCTATGCCGAGCACAACAAGACCGATATCGTCGAGGATACAAACGGGGCTACAGCGATTGATATTGTCCTAACAGGCTCGGGGCGAGCTCAGCTTTGCCGCGATGGCGTTATGGTGGAGTGTCATTGGGTGCAGAAGGCTGCGAACGAACTCATCCGATACTATGATAACGACGGAAAACTTGTCCCGTTGCGCCCAGGCAAAACCTGGATCCAGCTTGTGCCCACGGACTATAGCCTGACCATCAATTGAGGGGGGATACCGAGTCTGCTTGGGGTCTCCTGATGATGTCTGGCCGTTATTCCTCGGCCAATAACGCACGTACCTTGGCGCTTAATTGCTCGATCTGCAGTGGCTTGTGCATGAAATCACTGGCGCCGGCATCCAGCGCGCGCTGGATGTTCTCGTGCGAGCCAAAGGCGGTGATGACCAGGATCTTGATGTGCGCCGTGGCCGGGTTACGGCGGATGAAGCGACAGACCTCAAAGCCATCTGCATGGGGCATCATCAGATCGAGCACGAGCAAGTCGGGTTTGAAGGTAGCTACCTGTAGGCCGGCTTCAAAGCCGTCGCTTGCCGTGGCCAACTCGATGTGTGGGATCTGGTGCAGAGTGCGCACGATGATCTCCAGCATCGCCGCTTCGTCATCAACCACCAGGATACGCTTGATGGGCCGGGCAAAGAAATCGGGATCAATGGGCAATCCGCGCTCAAGCAAGAAGGCTCGCAATGCCCCCTTTTCGATGCGGTAGGGACCGCCGCGAAGACGATATGCTTGGAGCTTGCCTTGCTTGATCCATTTCCAAACGGTAACATGGCTGACGTGGCAATGACGCGCTACTTCACTGGTGGTTAACGGCTCATCAGCGCGTCGGGACCGCATTCTAGGCCTCCTCGAGTCCAAGAGCATGCCAAGATAACTGGCGGAGCGGGTCGTCTCTATTGGCTTGTGCTTGAGCCTCGAGATGCCCAAAGTAAGGCGGGTATCTGCCCGATTCTCTCGGCAAAGCAAAACCTCGCTGCTGGACAGTGTGTGCGCAGAGATGAGTATATCACCTGCCTAACGCACTTGTCAAAAAGGTGCTATAATGTAGCCATTATGGAACTACGAAACTCTCTCAAGGGCCTGCGATTTGGCCGTGACCGTGTTTTCTGGCTGGTCGTAGGCAGCTTGGTGTTGATCTATGTTCTCTTACGACTCAACCTGGTCATGCTCTTAGCAACGTTGGTTGCACTGCTTCTAGCGATCACCGTACATGAGTGTGCACATGCCTGGGTGGCCGACCAACTTGGGGATCCCACAGCACGTGATGCGGGGCGGATCTCGCTCAACCCTCTGGTGCACCTTGATCTCATGGGTACGGTCATGATGATCGTCACGGCATTGACAGGCATGGGCATCGGCTGGGGGAAACCGGTTCCCGTATCCCCGCATCGTTTGCGTTATGGACCACGACTGGGGAATGGCCTCGTTGCTTTGTCGGGGCCCATCTCGAATCTGCTTCTGGCAACTGTCTTGGGGTTGACCTTACGGTTCGCTCCCCCGTTACCTCCGACGGCTTATCAGTTCTTGGGGACTGCCGTGTTTACCAACATTGTGATCGCGATGTTCAACCTCTTGCCGTTCCCGCCTCTGGATGGTCACAGCGTCTTGTTGGGCCTTCTGAGCCTTAGCCACGATGAATGGGCCTGGCGTGTGTCGCAGTTCGTAGACGGTCTGCAGCGGTATGGACCGTGGATCCTTCTGGGGGTCATTCTGATCGGCCAATCCTTCGGCCTCAACCTGATCGGTTGGTTGATCGGTCCGCCCACGCGCTTTTTCTTCTGGCTTGTCGTGGGTGTGAGGGGCTGAAGCGCTGCAAGTCTGCACCTGTTACGATCTGATTCTTGAGAGCAGGATGCCGGGACTGTGTTGATAAGGTGCAAATACCGAGTCGGGCAGTTCTTCATGCGCCTGAGGGTTGGCCAAGCCCCGATTGATACTGAGGCGGCGCGAAGCCTATTGCCTGAGGCAGCGTTCGCGTTGTTTGACAGCATGTCTCCGGGTGACCAAGCCCATGCGTTGTGTGTTCTGCGCGTATTGCGCCAGGGAGGGGCTGTAGCTGATGATGTCGCCGAGGCAGCGCTCTTGCATGATGTGGGTAAGGTCGGCAGCGGTCTGACTCTGCCGCACCGGGTGCTGATCGTGCTATTGAAATGGTTGGATGGGGGCCTGCTGGAGTATCTGGCTACGGAACCGGGGCGCAATGCGCCTTTGCCGGGATCCTGGCGTTATCCGTTTCATGCGCAGGCTCATCACGCTGAACTGGGTGCCCAACGATGTGCGCAGGTGGGATGTTCTCCCTCAACGGTAGCGCTTGTCGCTCATCACGAAGTGGCCGCCCACGAGTATCTGTCCGATCCGGCGTTGAGGGCGAAGCTCATGGCGTTGCAGAGGGCCGACGAGTGTTGCTGAGATAGTGACCTCCTGCGCCGCGCCTATTGTGGGAGGAGACGACGTGAACCTGACCATCGTAGGGTTGGATGTCCTTGGCACGTCGCTCGGTCTGGCCCTCAAATCGGCGGCTGAGGGCATTTCCGTGATGGGGCATGATCCTGATCCCGAGCGTGTTGCCCGCGCCAGGAAACTGGGGGCCATTGACAAAAGCCACTGGCATCTGCTCTCGGCCTGTGAGCAGGCAGATCTGATCGTGCTGAGCCTTCCTCTGAATGAAGTCGAGAAGACCCTGACGGCCTTGCGCGACGAACTCAGAGAGCAGGCCGTGGTCGTTGACCTGGCTCCGGTGAAACGGCCCGTCCTCGAATGGGCCAAACGTATTTTGCCCGAGCAAGGCCGGTTTGTGGGGGCGCACATCGTCTCACCCCACCCGCTGCTGGGAGATCCCCCCCCTTCCCCCGAGTTACTGCGAGAAGCAACGTTTTACATTGTTGCCCCAGAAGGAACTGCCGCTTCCGCTATTAACGTCGTCTCGAACCTGGCTCTGGCTATCGGCGCCATTCCTCAGTATACTGACCCTGTCGAACATGATGGCCTGGTGGCAGCCACAGCGCAGTTGCCCGTCGTAGCTGCGTTGGCGCTGCTTGCCGCGGTCGCTGGGAGTCCCGGCTGGGCGGACCGGGCCAGAGCTTGTGGTGAGGAGCTCTATGGGCTTGGTGCGGCTCTCATGGGGACATCCGCCTCAGCAGATGTGCTGCTGGCCAATCGGGACAACCTGACGCGTTGGTTCGATGCTTACATGGCCGAGTTGGCCGGGCTACAGCGGGTTATTGCCCAAGGGGATCACCAGGCACTGGGCGTGATGTTGGCTCAGGCACTGAAGGACTATCGAGCCTGCCTGCCTGCAGGGCGAACCCTGTTAACTGGGCAAGAGGCATCCTCTGCGGAGTCGAGGGTAGAGGAACGGTCGAATTGGTGGCGAGATACGTTCCTCGGGCGCATGGGATGGCGCAAACCGCGCCAGTGATTGGGACCTGAAAGGAGAATGGATCGTGACCAGCCTGACAGTGGCGCTCCCAGCCTATGATGAGGCCGAGAACATCACCCCGATGGTCGAAATGGTACGCACCAAGGTGGGCCCGCTGGTGGATGACCTGGAGATCATTGTGGTTGACGACGGCAGCGCAGATAACACGGCCCAGGTTGTGCGCCAGATCAGCGCCCAAGACCCCCGGGTTCGCCTGCTAGAACACCCGATTAACCAGGGTTACGGAGCCGCTGTCCACGATGGTATCTGGGCGGCCACTAAGGAGCTTGTCTTTACCACCGACTCGGATCTGCAGTTTGATCTCGGTGAATTGGCGCGTTTCCTACCCCGCCTTCGTGACGCCGACATGGTCATAGGCTATCGCCATGCGCGGAGCGACCCCTGGCATCGCCGGTTCTTCGGTCATGGCTGGAGCTGGCTGGTCAATCTGCTCTTTGGCTATACGGCACGGGATGTGGATTGCGCTTTCAAGCTCTGCAAGCGGCAGATCATTGATACGATCCAGGTTCAATCTCGGGGAGCTATGTTCAGCGCTGAATTCCTGGTGCGCGCAAAGGGTGCAGGATTCAAGATCGTCGAAGAACCGGTCAGTCATTATCCGCGCGTCGCTGGCAGTCAGACTGGGGCACGCCCAGCAGTTATCCTACGTGCTTTCCGAGAATTGTTCAAGCTCCGTTGGGTAATGTGGTTGAACCCATCATGATGAACAGCGTGACCCAGAGCGCCAAGTGCGAGGGCAAAGATAGCTCCGGGCCAGCGGCATATCGCGTGCTGATGATCGCGCCCACCTCGTTCTTTGCGGATTATGGTTGCCATGTACGCATCCTTGAGGAGGCGCGCATCCTGGAGCGTCTGGGCAGCCGGGTGACCATCTGCACTTATCACAATGGTCGAGATTTGGATGGTATAGACATCCGGCGCACGATGAGTATCCCTTGGCGCAAGGGCTATGAGGTTGGTTCATCACGGCACAAAGTCGCGTTTGATGTGCTTCTTTCACTCCGTGCGGTAGCGGCCATATATCAGGTGAAGCCGCAGATCATCCATGCGCATCTCCACGAAGGGGCTTTGATCGGCTATCCCTTATCCAAGCTGTGGCGGGTGCCGCTGGTGTTTGATTTTCAGGGCAGCATGACCGGGGAGATGGTGGATCACCGTTTTCTCTCGCCTACCAGCGGTTATTACGCGCCGTTGCACAGTTTGGAGCAGTTGATTGACCGAGCCATGCCGCGGATTCTGGCGAGTTCGACGCACGCCGCCGATCTGCTGGTCAACCAGTTCGGATGCTCCCGACAGAGGATCACCTGTCTGCCGGATTGTGTGAATACCCGAGTGTTCATGCCCGTCCCTCGAGACGAGAACCTGCTCCGTCTCAAGAGTTCCTTGGGCATCCCGGAGGGGCGGGTGGTGGTGGTCTACCTGGGCAAGTTGGCCGAGTATCAGGGCACAGATCATCTGTTACATGCAGCCCGTATCCTATGTGGCCGCCATGCTAATGTGCATTTCCTCATCGCGGGGTATCCCTATGTGGAGCGCTATCGCCAACTTGCGAGGGAACTGGGTATAGCGGACCGGGTGACCTTCACCGGCAAGGTGCGCTATGAAGACGCGCCACAACTGCTCTCCCTCGGCGATGTCGCAGTATCACCCAAGCTTTCCTTGACGGAAGGTGCTGGCAAGCTGCTCAACTATATGGCGATGGCCTTGCCGACCGTAGCTTTCGATACCGAAGTAAGCCATGAGTATCTGTCTGAATGCGGCGTATATGCTGCCCGTGGCGATAGTGATGATCTGGCTCGCTGTCTTGAGACGCTTGTAACCAACCCGCAGCTTCGCAATGACCTGGGAGCATCTCTGCGCCGGCGCGCCCAAGAGTGTTTCTCCTGGGATCAGGCCGGGCAACTCATCCTTGACGTTTATGCTTCGCTGATGCGCTAGTCGCCAGGGCCAAGAGCAACCAGCTTGGTATAGGGTCACTACACTAATCCCGAGGTGGGACCCACATGTTTTGCCAGGGATCCTATGTAGATCTCACCTTGGGATTTGTGTAGCCATCTACGTCGTTCACACGGGTTCAAGATGGCTCATCGTGCGCCGTTGGCCAGATTGTTGGTATCGCGCCTCGGTACCGGCGTAGCACTCGCAGCGCTTGCCTTCGCGTTGGCGCTATCCTTCGGTTTGGCGGGGAAAGCGATGGGGCAGCATGATGCTGTAGTCTATGCCACCCCTCAGGTCTGCATCAACGAGATACTGCCCCAACCCTGTGGAACGACGAACCTGAGTGAGTTTATCGAACTGTATAATGCCGGGTCAGCCCCCGCGGATCTTGGGGGGTGGATTCTGGAAGTCCGTAGCCGTGAAGTAACCTCCTATACCATACCCGCGGGCACCTGGATGGGTGTCGGTGGTTATGCGGTTTATGCTGAGGCGACTGGCCTGATCCTACCCAACGATCAGGCATGGGTCTACCTGCTTGATAGTGCCGGTGAAGAAGTGGAGAGGAGCTTGTACCGCTCCCCCTTCTGCAATCTCTCTTATGGGCGTTGGCCAGATGGGAGCGTGGACTGGTTCGACAACCTACCCCCTTCTCCGGGCGAACCCAATGCTCCCCCAGTAACGGCTACTCCTTCCGCAACGGCTACATCTACGCCGACACCCAGCCCATCAACGACCCCTTCACCCACGCGTACTGAGACGATGACGCACACACCCACCAACACCCCAGCCCCGACACGCACACTGACCATTACGCGCACCCCTTCATCCACGCGCACCGGAACGCTGACGCGCACGCCCACAAACACCAAGACCCTGACGCAGCCTCCCACCGATACGCGCACGTGTACATTGACCCGAACCGAAACCTCGACACGCGTACCGACTCATACCGGGACCCCCACCCGAACGCCGACAGTGGCGCGCACGGAGACGCCGACCCGTACTCCCACCAGGCCAGAAACCCTGACCCAGACACCCACTTGGTCGCCCGCTGTGACTCCCGCGACACTGCCGAACCCTGGGCCTATCTGTATCTCGGAATTCCTGCCAGCCCCACAGTTCGTGGATTGGGATGGCGATGGCTTGGCGGGTTCAAGCGATGAATGGGTCGAGCTGCACAATGGTTTAGACCGAGACCTGGACCTGGGTAACTGGATGCTTGACGACCGTGCAGATGGGGGCTCGCCGCCTTTCACTCTCCCCAGAGGGACCATCTTGCGAGGCGGTGAGTATTATGTCCTTTACCGATGTATCACCCATGTGGTGTTGGGCGACACGGGAGACGAGGTGCGCCTCATGGCTCCTGATGGGGCAGTGGTGGACATGGTGAGCTATGGGCGTACCGAAGAGGATGTCTCCTTCAGCCGCATTGGGGAGTGTGGCAGCAAGTGGATTGAGGACCTCTCTCCCTCACCGGGTGAGGCGAATGATAGATCGCGTACCAGGTTAGGTCTGCCGCTCATTCAACGTTCCAGCAACTGATTCGCGTAGGCGAAGAGGGCTGGCGTGCCGCCAGTATGCCAGAAGAGTACCGTTTCCTGGCGTGCGAACTCGCCACGGTGGATCAGATCGATGAGCCCGGCCATGGCCCGGCCCGTATAGACTGGATCCAGGAGCAATCCCTCGATGCGGGCTACCAGACGAATCGCCTCACGCTCCGCTTCCCCCAGAATGGCATATCCGCCGGCGAGGTAATGGTCATCCACCCGCACGCTGTCGGGGTCGATATCGAAACGCAGATCGAGGTGAGCGGCCGTCAGTTGCGCCAAGCTGAGGATGCTGCGGCGCAATGGCTCAGCAGGTCTATCCACGCTGATGCCCAGGATACGCGCTGGGAAATTGAGCGCTCGGGCCCCAGCAATCAGGCCTGCCTGCGTGCCTCCTGAGCTCGACGCCAGGACAATATGGTCCAGGCGCAGATCCTGTTGCAGAGCCTGGCGCACCAATTCGTCCATCGCCAGAACATAGGCAGAAGCTCCGATGGCATTGGAGCCACCATAGGGGATGATATAGGGTCTGCGCCCAGCGGCCCGTTCTTCGCCAGCAACCTCTTCCATCACCTCAAAACGGTCGCGGTCCCCTGCCCAACGGACGCGCGCTCCCAGAAGCAGGTCGAGGAGCAGGTTGCCATTGGGCGCAGGCGGGGCCATCTGGCCCAGTACGAGCACACACTGCAACCCACAATGAGCAGCCGCAGCGGCCGTCTGCCGCGTATGGTTCGACTGGGGAGATCCTGTGGTGATGAGTGTTGTTGCCCCTTGTTGGAGCGCATCCGCTAACAGACACTCAAGCTTGCGTGTTTTGTTGCCCCCCATCGCCAGCCCTGTAAGGTCATCGCGTTTTGCCAAAAGGCGCGGGCCGCCCAAGGCTTTGCTGAGGCGCTCAAGGTCGGTGATAGGTGTGGGCCAGTGCCCCAGAGGAATGCGTGCCATATTGCCCAGCATCTTACACCCCATTCCACTTGCTTTTTCCAGGTTTCTATTGTAAACTATTAATGTGGGTAGAGCCAGTTGAAAGGACGTCAGCATGGCAGTGGATGGGAGAGACAAAGCTTTAGAGACTACTGTGGCTCAGATTCGGAAGCGCTTTGGCGATGGAGCCATCATGAAACTGGGTGACTCCACCAGTATGAACGTCGAAGCGATTTCTACAGGCTGTCTCGCGTTGGATCTGGCTCTTGGGATTGGGGGTATCCCCAAAGGGAGGATTACCGAGATATACGGGCCTGAATCTTCGGGTAAGACGACCTTGTGCCAGCACGTCATCGCCGAATCCCAGAGAGTAGGTGGTATTGCCGCTTTCGTGGATGTGGAGCATGCGCTTGATCCCTCTTATGCCGAGAAGTGCGGGGTCAAGATTGGCGAGCTCTATATCTCGCAGCCCGACACAGGCGAACAAGGACTGGAGATCACCGAAGCCCTGGTGCGCAGTGGGGCTGTGGATGTGATCGTGATTGACTCGGTGGCGGCTCTGGTGCCTCAAGCTGAGATCGAGGGTGACATGGGCGATGCGCACATGGGGCTGCAGGCGCGTCTCATGTCGCAGGCTTTGCGTAAACTGACAGGGGCTATCAGGAGAAGCAATGCGGCTGTCATTTTCACCAACCAGTTGCGCATGAAGATCGGTGTTCTCTTTGGCAACCCGGAGACCACGAGCGGTGGCAATGCCCTCAAATTCTACGCCGCAGTGCGGCTGGATATGCGCAGGATGGAAGCCATCAAACAGGGGAATGACGTGATCGGCAATCGCGTTCGCGTTCGGGTTACCAAGAATAAGGTGGCTCCTCCTTTCAAGATGGCCGAGTTTGACATCATGTTCGATCGGGGTATCTCCAAAGAAGGGAGTATCCTGGATATCGGCGTAGACTCGGGTGTCATCGAAAAGCGTGGCTCGTTCTACTCATATGGCGATACACGGCTTGGACAGGGCCGAGAAAACGCCAAAGTATTCCTGCAGGACCATGCTGATATTACCGCGCAGATCGAGGGTACTATTCGCGGTAATATGCGCTTCACCGTCAGATCTACAGATGATAGTGCTCCCGTAGCCAATGAGTTAACTGAAGCGGATAGCATCTGATCTGCCTCCCGTTGTGCAATGAGCTCTGCCCATCATGGCGTGGCCACAGCCGACCACCTCGTTACGCGGCATTTGTGTAGGGCACAGTGCATTGTGGGGCTGTGGCTATGACCACGGCCCTTTTTGTTACTGTTTGAATGACTTGGATCCTGAAAATGCCTGGTAAGATCACTGCTTTACAACTACAGCAAAGGAGGCGTGACCGGGTCAACATTTTCGTGGATGGAGAGTATGCCTTTAGCCTACAGAGCATATTGGCGGCTGAACTTCATCGTGGGCAAGAGCTCTCCGAAGAGGATACTGAGGTCTTGCGGCAGCGCGACAGCGTCGAGGTAGCGTATGAGGGCGCTTTAGCATACCTGTCGTTTCGGCCTCGTAGTGTGCGTGAGATGCAGCAGTACCTGCGAAAAAAAGGCCTCAATGACCAGGCCGCAGATATGGTGTTGGCCCGCCTACAACGGGTTGGGCTGGTTGGTGACGGCAGCTTTGCGCAGTTCTGGGTCGAAAACAGAGAGGGATCACGCCCTCGAGGGCGGCGAGCTCTGCGTGCCGAATTGAGGCAAAAGGGCATTGCAGCCGACGTGATCGAGGCCGCAGTAGCTCATGTTGATGAGGAAGCAAGTGCAATCAAGGCGGCCAGCCGTATGGCCTCTCGCCTGGCTCGGTTGGGGGAGCAGACGTTTCGCCGTCGCCTGCTGGGCTACCTTCAGCGCCGCGGTTTCCGCTACGAGATCGCCATAAGGGTTACCCATCATCTCTGGCAGGAACT
>Ga0315277_10012025_pt1 | contig 10869 bp, 6 predicted proteins | sample YL17G05_15_MG_FD_203695 | JGI IMG/M metagenome (GOLD analysis project Ga0315277, IMG submission 203695) | Sediment microbial communities from Yellowstone Lake, YNP, Wyoming, USA - YL17G05_15 | ecosystem: Environmental > Aquatic > Freshwater > Lake > Sediment | place: USA: Wyoming | collected... | reverse complement strand
GAGCGCGTGTACGTGACCGACAGCTATCTCGGCCACGTGCAGGTCTTCACACTGGACGGCCGGTTCCTGGGCGTGCTCGCCGACGACGCCGGCAAGCCGATGAGCTTCACCACGCCGACCGGAATCGCGATCGACACCCAACGCAAGCGCCTGTACGTAGTCGAGCTCAAAGCAAACCGAGTCTGTCGGGTGGACTTGGAGTGAGGTGGAATGCGAAGGGCAGTATCATTCCCGAAATTCGCAACTCTCCATGCGGCATTTCTTCTGGCTATGGCAACGACGGCGCGCCTCGCCTCGGGTGAGGAGGTCCTGCCAAATTCCAGCAAAGAGTGCGCGATCTGCCACATCCGGTGGGTGCAGGCTCTCGACAAGAATCCTCCGTCGGAGAGTACCATGCAGGCGGTCATGGAGCAGCGGGCCGGTAGTGGCGACATGTGCCTGTCCTGCCATGACGGCTCAGTGACCGACTCGCGCTTCAAGGTCTGGTCGACGCGCCACCACACCACAGACGCCGTGCCTTCCCCCGCCGTGCGCATCCCCACGGAGAAGTTTCCCCTGGACGCTCAGGGCCGCATGACGTGCGCCACCTGCCACACCGCCCACGCCGTGCCCGGCAACTCCGACCTGCGCACCGTGATCTTCCTGCGCCAGCCCAACGTCGATTCATCGCTCTGCCTGGCCTGTCATCCGCAGCACGCGCAAGAGAGCGATTGTCAGCACCCTCTGGGGCGTGCGAAATCTCCCGTGCCCAAGATCATTTTGGGCGCCGGAGGCAAGACTTCGCCCGACGGGTACGAGATTTTCTGTCAGACCTGCCATGAGCCGCACGGCGCCCAGAATGCCTGGATGCTGGTCCTGCCTCCTTCCGAGCTTTGCATTGCCTGCCACACGGACAAAGCTCCCGAAGTCTCACCGTCGGCGGGAGCGCCCGTGCACCGAATCGGCCATACCTATACCGGCTTCAAGCCTCCGGCAACCCTGCTGGCCGAGAAGGCCACCTTCGGCCCGAGCGGCGAGCTTGGCTGCCTGTCGTGCCACCGGCTCCACGATGCCTCCGGCGCCAGGCCGCTCCTGATCCGCAAAAATGAAAACAGCTCCCTCTGCCTTGAGTGTCATCAAACGGAGAAGGCGATTCTCGGGTCGCCCCACGACCTGCGCGTGAGCTCGCCCGAGACCGCGAACGCGCACGGCGAGAAACCTGCCGTGTCCGGGCCCTGCGGCGCGTGCCACCGCATCCATGGCTGGGCACGCGACGTTCCGGAGACGAACCGGCCGCACAGCTCCGGATGCATGGAATGCCACAAGCCCGGCGGACCGGGCTCGCGGAACCGGCCTTACGTGGAAGCACACCCGGTGGGAATCGCAATGCCCGAGGGTAAATCCATCGCGCTGCCTCTGGATCAGGCCACGAGAAGCATTGGCTGCCTGACGTGCCATGATCCTCACATCCCCCGCTCGCCGGAAACGGCGGGACAGAAGTCAATGGCACCGAAAGGACCTAAGGGACCTGAGACGCAGCAGGTACTGGACTCGGGTCAGGCGCCGCGTTCCTTCTTACGACGCGAAGGCTCGCAACTGTGCGTCGTGTGCCACGATGAAATAGCCGGGTCATTGCAGGGACCCCACGAGCCCGCGCTCTTTGCACCCGCCGTGCGTCAGTCCCTCGCGCTGCATCCCTCTGTGGGAGCCTGCCGCGTATGCCACACGACCCACAACGCACAAGGTCCTCACCTCTGGGCCCGCGTACCGGCGGAGGTACAGACGCAAAATCTTGCGTCTCTACCGGCCGGCCCCACTTCCAACCTCTGCGCCGCCTGCCACAACGGAGACCGGGTAAAAGATCCGCAGGGAACGCACCATCCGCTGATACTGGTTTCGGATCTCAAGTCCCCAGGCGCAGAAACAGGTCCTTTAGGTCCCGTGGGGCCTTTAGGTCCTATTCCCGAAGTTGCCTGCACCAGTTGCCACGACCCCCACGGCGGCACCCAGCCCGCAGCACAGCTTCGCGGCCCCGCCGAGAGCCTCTGCATCACCTGCCATCAGGACAAGCAGAGGATAAAGGATTCTGTGCATGACCCCGACGCCAGTGAGTGGGGCAAGAACCTGGATTTCGTCTCCAAAGGCCTTTGCCTCGACTGCCACCCGATCCACGGCCCGAAGGAGCAAGCTGGCATCTGGCAGTCCCTCGGCGGGGAACACGCCGCCGGGCATCTCTGCGAAGCCTGCCATCGTCTCGAAGGCCCTGGCCCGGCGGTGGTGACGCCGCACACAGGTAAGATGCTCGTGAAGGATCCGGAAGACCTGATGGGCAAGCTGGTGGTGAGTCCTGACAAGCAGATCCTGTGCACCACTTGTCATGACATCCACCAGAACGGACCAGACTCAAAGTTGCTGCGAGCCGCAAGGCGCGATTCAGCCCTCTGCCTCGCCTGCCATTCAGAGCTCGGCCGGCTCCTTGACACGCCTCACGACCTGGGGAGGTCGGCGCCCGAGGCACGCAACGTGCGTGATGAGCCTGCCGCTGAATCCGGCCCCTGCGGCTCCTGCCATCTGGTACACCCCCCTTCCGCCGGAGGTGAGACGTGGGCGCAGCGCTTGCCGCCCGAAGGCAACCATGGCAAAGGCTTGTGCACCTGCTGCCACGGCCCCGGCAAATGTGCCCAAGGACGCATTCCGGGATACGTGGACCATCCGGAAGTGGCTCTCTTGAATCGCACGTCGCCGGGTCAGCCCGACTACATGCCGACCTTCGACGATCACGGCCGGCCGTCGTCCACCGGGGTCATCTCCTGTCCCACCTGCCACCAGGTACACACACCCGGCTCTACCCCCGCGGCAGAGGGCGGCCTCCCCTCCTCCCATCACATGTTTCTCAGGCCGACGCACCAGACGCTCTGCATTGATTGCCACGGGATCGAGGCTCTCTGGCGTTTCCTCTACTATCATAAAGCAAGCCGCAATCCACCTGGAAGGAATTGACCGCGAGCCGCGTAAGCCGGCAGTTGGCGTTTTTTCTCAGAGGGTGTGTGAGAAGCCATGGATTCTCCGGGTGGCAGCGTCGAGGGCTCCCAAACGCGAAATTTCGCATTTGGGGGCGCCATGCGAAGCCTGGCGATGGTCTTAGGACCACTCGAAAGAGCCAGCGCCAAGGCTTTCGGCCTTGACGCTGGGGACCCCAAACGCGACACATCGCGTTTGGGAACCCGTGCCACCCATCCGTCACTGTACCGTGGTTACCTCAGCTTCTCACACACGCTCTCAGGCACTGCAACGGGCGCGCAAAAAATATTCGATTTCCCGTCAGTCCTTTGAAACCGGATGGCCTCTCAGCAACACTCATACCGTAGGGAGGCATGTCTGTGCATCCCTGTCCGGATACGGCTCGAGGGAACGGGTCTGCGCTGGCCCACCGGCGAGAAACCGGTAGAGACGCAAAATCCTGCGTCTGTACCAGCCTGATGGACGAGCCGAACGGGTATAATGCTCAGCACTGCAACCGACTGAACGAAGGTACAATGGGCACACCGGTGTGGTTTGTACCCGATGATGAAGAGCTTGGATCGGCAGCAACTCGGTAGGGAAGATATGGCTTGCCTCTTACCACACAAATCATATTGCGGCCACCGCGTTTGGGTGCTGACCGGGATCGTTCTTATCCTTGGAGGGATTCGGGCCGCGTCGGCCGCTTCCGCTCTTGATACCTCGCGCGAACAGCTCAAAACGGGGCAGTACGAGAAATGTCTGGAGTCCGCGCGGAAGGCCATCCAGGATGGCGCGTACGCACCGGACTGGCGTATTCTCGAGCTGGAGTCGTTGCTGGCGTTGGGTCGGTACAAGGAGGCAGCCGAGTGTGCCGACACCGCGATCGGGCATTCCCCCACGGATATTTGCCTGTGGAGACTCGCGCACCAGGCCTATCTGCACAATGGCCAGACGGAGCAGGCCGCCAGAACGCTCGTGATGATCTACCGGGCCAGCACCTACCGCCGCATCGAATACCTGAGCAGCGCGGAGGCGGTAGCCCTGGGCCAGTCCTTGTTGCTGCTGGGGGCGGAGCCACGGATTGTCCTGGAGAATTTCTACAACGTGGCCTTGCGGAACGATCCGAACTGCCGTGAGGCCTACCTCGCCGCCGGCTCGCTGGCCATGGACAAGCAGGATTTCAAGCTGGCCGCCGACCGCTATCGCGAGGCTCTGAAGCGATTTGGCGACGACCCGGATGCCCACTACGGGCTGGCGCAGGCGTTCTACCACAGCGACCGCAAGGCGATGATCGCGTCGCTGGATGCCGCCCTTCACGTAAACCCGAGGCATGCACCGGCGTTGATCCTGCTGGCCGAACACCAGATCGATGGCGAGGACCAGGGAGCGGCCGCCAAGTCGTTGGAAAAAGCGCTCGCGGTGAATCCCTGGCATCCGGACGCCTGGGCCTATCGGGCCGTTCTGGCCCACCTGGGCAATGATTCCAATGCGGTCAGCGGCTGCCGTGCGAAGGCGTTGAAGTACTGGCCGACCAATCCGCGAGTGGATTACTTGATCGGTAGAAAGCTGTCCCAGAATTATCGCTTTGCCGAAGGCGCCGCCTGCCAGCGCCAGGCGCTGAAATTCGACCCGAACTACCTGCCCGCCAAGATCCAGTTGGCCCAGGATCTGCTGCGGCTCGGGGACGAACAGCAGGGCTGGACCCTGGCCGAGGAGGTCAGCACCAAAGACCCTTACAACGTCGAGGCGTACAATCTGGTAAGCCTCCATCGCACGCTGTCCGGGTTCAAAGTGCTGTCGGCGGATGGGTACCTCGTCAGGATGGACAAGCGAGAAGCGGCCATCTACGGCGACGAGGTGGTGGAACTGCTGAAGCTGGCCAAGTCGAGGCTATGTGAGAAGTACGGGTTCAAACCGGATAGTCCGGTCACGGTGGAGTTGTTTCCCAATCAGCAGGATTTCGCCGTTCGGACGTTCGGCATGCCCGGCGGCGACGGTTTTCTCGGCGTGTGCTTTGGCAAGGTCATTACGGCCAACAGCCCCAGAGCGGCCCTTTCGTTCAACTGGCAATCCATGCTATGGCACGAATTCTGTCACGTCGTGACGCTGAGCCTCACCGCCAACAAAATGCCCCGGTGGCTGAGCGAAGGGATTTCCGTCTACGAGGAGTCGCAGCACGATCCGATGTGGGGTCAGCGGATGAGCCCGGAGTATCGGCGGATGATCCTCGCCGGCGAGCTGACGCCGATCGGCAATCTCAGCGCCGCCTTCCTGAGCCCCCGGACGCCGGGTCACCTGCAGTTTGCGTATTATGAATCCGGCCTCGTGGTCGAGTTCCTCGTCGAGCGCTCCGGCCTGGCGTCCCTCCAAGCCATCCTCGCCGACCTGGCACAAGGCAAGGAGATCAATGCCGCCCTCGCCCGGCACGCCGGGCCGCTCAAGAAAATCGAGACGGAATTCGAGGCCTTCGCCCGCAAGCGTGCCGAGAATCTGGCGCCGGCGGTGGATTGGGAGCAGCCGGCACGGGAACAGCTCGATCCCTCTGACCCACAGGCGATCGCCCAATGGCTCAGCAAGCACCCCGACAGTTTCTGGGCGTTGAGCTTGCAGGCCAGGAACCTGCTGGCGGAACACCAGTGGGAACAGGCCAAGACGCCGCTGCGGAAGCTGATCGCCCTGTATCCCCGACACGTCGATAAGGACAACGCCTACCAACTCCTGGCCGAGGCGCACCGTAAGCTCGGAGAAACCGATCAGGAAGCTCAGGTGCTTGGCACACTGGCCGGCCTGTCGTCCGATGCGGCAGATGCATATGCCCGACTCATGGAGATTGGCGTGGAGAAGGGAAACTGGTCGCTGGTCGTGGAAAACGGCAAGAAGTATCTGGCGGTCTATCCGCTGCTGCCCGCGGCGTATCGGCAACTGGGTCGGGCCAACGAAGGCCTCGGCCGCGACGAAGCGGCCGTACAATCCTATCAACGCCTGCTCCTGCTGGACGCCGCCGATCCTGCCGATGCCCACTATCGCCTGGCACGGCTGCTGCAACAGCGGGACCCTGCCGCCGCAAAGAGGCATATTCTGGAAGCCCTGGCGGATGCTCCACGCTTTCGCGAAGGCCACCGCTTACTGCTGAAGATTCTCGGGGATGCCGGCACGGCCTCTGCGCCAGCCGCGCCGCAGAGAAGTGAATCGCAGCCGGTTCGGGAGGAGTCGCAATGACGAGGGCCCGACGCCTTGCCATCCTGTTGACCATCATGGCCGTGGCGGCAACGGCAACGCTGGCCCAGAGATACTATGATCGGCAATACGACCGGGGCGGCGTACCCTCCTGGCAGCTCGACAAGGAATTCTCCCAAGATGCCTTTACGTTCGTGCGAATCCGATATTCCTCCGGATACGGCGGGCGTGGTTATAGGGGCGGGTACGGGTATGGCCGCGGTGGCGGCGGCTGGGCGACGGACTATCCCGACAGCGATCTCAACTTCTCCTACCGTCTGCATCAGTTGACTTCCCTGGAAGTCAATCCGGAGCCACTGGTCCTCGAACTGACAGACCCGCAGCTCGTCGATTATCCTTTCATTTACTTCCTGGAGCCCGGCCGGCTGGTCTTCAGCGAGGCCGAGGTCGAAGCGCTCCGCAATTACCTGCTCAACGGTGGATTTCTCATGGTGGACGACTTCTGGGGCGAGGCGGAGTGGTTCAACTTCTACCGGGAGATCAAACGCGTCTTTCCCGACCGCGAGCCCGTCGAGCTGGACATCGACCACCCGATCTTCCACGCCGTATTCGACCTGAAGGAGAAGCCCCAGATTTGCAGTATCGACTGGGCCCTGCGCGGGCGGCCTTATGGCATCACCTGGGAGCGGGAGGATGCGCAGGAAGTCCACTACAAAGCCCTTTACGACGACAAGGGCCGGATGATGGCGATCATCTGCCACAATACCGACCTCGGCGACGGCTGGGAGCGGGAGGGGGAAAACGAATGGTATTTTCATGAATTTTCGGAGAAGAAAGCGTATCCGCTGGGCATCAATATCGTGGTTTACGCGATGACGCATTGAATTTGCGATTTACTATTTGCGATTTACAATTTGGCTTTGCAGAAAGGCGATCCCATCAATCGTAAATAGTAAATTGTAAATAGTAAATTCGAAAGGATGGCCGTTGAATAACGAGACGTACGAATCCGAGCGGCAGGCGGTCGAACAGATCAAAAATGCACGGGAGCGTATCGGCGCCGAGCTTGCCAAGGTGATTGTCGGCCAGCAGGACGTGATCGAGCATCTGCTCATCGCGGTGCTTTCCGGCGGGCATTGCCTGGTGACCGGAGCGCCGGGCCTGGCCAAGACCCTGCTGGTCAAATCGCTGGCCCAACTGTTTGACCTGAAATTTCAGCGCATCCAGTTCACGCCGGACCTCATGCCCGCGGACATCACCGGCACCGAAATCCTTCAGCAGACGGACCAGGAACGAAAAATGATGTTCGTCAAGGGGCCCATCTTTGCCAACATGATTCTGGCCGACGAGATCAACCGGACGCCGCCCAAGACCCAGGCCGCCATGCTCGAAGCGATGCAGGAGCATCACGTGACCGCCGCCGGCGTGTGCTACCGGCTCGTCGAGCCATTCTTCGTCTTCGCCACGCAAAATCCCATCGAGATGGAAGGCACCTACCCGCTGCCGGAAGCCCAGCTCGACCGGTTCATGTTCAACGTGTCGATTGGCTATCTATCGGAGGATGATGAAGTGGCCGTCGTGCGCCAGACCACGACCGCCGAGCCTGAGCCGGTGACGCAGGTCTTCACCGGTGCAGACTTGCTGCGGTTCCAGAGCGTCGTGCGCCGGGTCCCGATTGCCGAGGACGTGGTGCGGTACGCCGTGAGGCTCGCCGCCGCGTCACGACCGGGCCCCCAGGCCCTGGATTTCATCAACGAGTGGGTCACCTGGGGAGCGGGCCTGCGCGCCTCGCAATACATGGTGCTCGGCGCCAAAGCCCGCGCGCTGCTGTACGGGCGTTCGTATGTCACTTTCGAGGACATCCAGGCTCTGGCCCATCCGGTGCTGCGACACCGGATCCTGATCAACTACCGGGCCGAGGCCGAGGGTGTAGTGGTTGAGGATCTGACCGACCGCCTGCTGAGGTCGGTAAAGGAGAACGGCGCAAAGTGAGGGATAGAGCGACTCCATCCCGGTTCGGGGTCGGCGGCAAGGTCGAGGGCATGGTCGATCCGGCGGCGCTGATGAAGATCCAGTCGATGGAGCTGCGCGCCAAGGCGATCGTCGAGGGCTTCTGGAAGGGGATTCACCGCAGTCCCTATCACGGCTTTTCGGTGGAGTTCACGGAGTACCGCCAATACGCTTTCGGGGACGACCCCCGCTACCTCGACTGGCGCGTGTACGCCCGGAGCGACCGGTTCTACATCAAGAAATTCCAGGACGAGACGAACCTGCGTTGCCACCTGCTGGTCGATCACAGCCGGTCGATGGGCTACGCTTCGGGGGACTACGGCAAGTCGCAATACGCCGGAACGCTGGCCGCCACGTTGGCCTACTTCCTGTTCACGCAGGGTGACGCCGTCGGCCTGGCCACTTTCGACGATCGAATCCGACAGTACCTGCCGCCCCGCAATCGGGCGAGCTATCTGCGGCGCCTGATGCTCGCGCTGGAGACGCAACCCGGCGGCAGTGCCACCGACCTGGGACCTCCGTTGCAGCAGCTCGCGCAGATGCTGACGAAGCGAGGCCTGATCGTGCTGATATCCGACCTGCTGACGTCCATTGACCCGCTCGAACGCAACCTGGGCTATCTGTGCGCCGGCGGCCACGACGTCGTCGTATTTCACATCCTGGACCCGGCGGAATTGAGCTTCGATTTCGGTAAGCCGGCCCTGTTCCGGGACGTCGAGACCCAGCGCGACCTGTATGTCGATCCGTCCGCCGTCCAAAAAGGCTACCGACGCATGCTGGACAGTCACCTGGCCAAGGCCAGGTCCATCTGTCAGAGCCTCGGCATCGACTACCACCTGTTCGCCACGGACCGGCCGTTCGATCTGGCCCTGCTCGATTTCCTGCAACATCGGATGCGCTGCCGCAAGCAGATGAGACACGTGCGCGGCCCGGGAGCCGGACCAGGACCCGGCGCAGCGGGGAGGGCGCTATGAATCTTCTCTACCCGTTATTCCTGGCCGGTATCGCCGCAGTGGCTCTGCCGATTCTGCTGCACATGATCCGCCGCCATACGCGCCGGCGCGTGACGTTCAGCTCCCTGATGTTCCTACGCGCCACGCTGCCGCGCTTCCGGAGTCGCAGCCGTCTCGAACACGTGCCGCTGCTGCTCCTGCGCTGCATGGCGTTGTGTCTGCTCGCATTTGCCTTTGCCCGTCCCTTCCTGTTTCGCCCCGCCTCGACGAGCCCCGCCCAGTCAGGCCAGCGCATGGTCCTTCTGATCGATACCAGCGCCTCGATGCGCCGCGCGGGAATGTGGGCCCAGGCCATTGACGAGGCAAAGTCGGTCCTGGCGAGCGCCGGTCCGGCCGACCGCGCGTGCGTGATGAGCTTCGATCAGGGCGCACGAACGCTGATCGGATTCGAGCAATGGGAGACGATGGACCCTGCTCAGCGTGCCTCGCTCGCGGTGCAGGAAATCTCAAAGCTGTCACCCGGCTGGGCATCCACCGACCTGGGCCATGCCCTGGTTGCGGCCGCCGAAGCGCTGGAGGACGATGAAACCAATGACGCAGAGCAGCCCCGGGCGGACCGCCGGATCGTGCTGGTCAGCGATCTGCAACAGGGCAGCAAGCTGGACGCGCTGCTCGCCTACGAATGGCCGCAGCAAACGGAACTGGTGGTCAAGACAATCCCATGCCCGGGCGCCACGAACGCGTCGCTGCAGTGGGTGGCGAGCCGCGATTCTCTGGCCCCGTCACGCGGCGATGACCCGCCGAGCATCCGCGTGACGAACTCGCCCGATGCGACGAACGATCGTTTTCAACTGCGTTGGGCCGATGAGCCGTCAAGCCAGGCCGTAGATGTATATGTCGCGCCGGGCCACAGCACCGTCGTGCGGGCTCCTGCACGGCCAAACCAGCAGGCGGCGGCGCGGCTTGTCTTGACCGGTGATGACCATGACTTCGACAACGCTCTCTACGTGACGCCGGAGCTTCAGCGGCAGGTGAATATCCTCTATATCGGCGGCGACGACCCGAACGACACCGCCGGAATGCTGTATTATCTTCGCCAAGCCTTCGGGGCCGGCAAAGCATTGACTTCGCACGTCGTCCGGCGCCCCGGCGGCGAGGCTCTGAGCGCCGCGGACATCGACACCGCGCACCTGATCGTTGTTACCGATGTGCTCCATTCACAGAACGTCGCGCCTCTGCGTCGTTACCTCGAATCGGGCCGATCGCTTCTGCTCGTGATGAGATCCCCCGAGACCGGCACAGCACTGTCGAGTCTGGCAGACATCGCCGGCCTCGAATCCCAAGAAGCCCAGGCCGGCGGATACGCGATGCTGGGCCGACTCGAGTTCGACCACCCGCTGCTGAAGCCTTTCTCCGACCCCCGCTTTGGCGACTTCACCCGGATTCACTTCTGGAAATACCGGCGCATCAGTGTCGCGGGCTTCCAGCCCGCGGAAGACACAGTCAAGATGGCCGTGCCACGTCCGGGGGCCAGAGTGCTGGCGTGGTTCGATAACAACGATCCGGCCTGGTTCGAGATTCCCGTGGGCCGCGGCTCGCTCCTGGCGTGGACCAGCGGCTGGCAGCCGGCCGACAGCGACCTGGCCCTCTCGTCCAAATTCGTCCCGCTGTTGTACGGTGTCCTCGAATACGGCGGGACCCTTGCCGAGCGTCAATCGCAGTACATTATCGGGGACTCCGTGCCCAT
>Ga0315277_10012024_pt1 | contig 10870 bp, 9 predicted proteins | sample YL17G05_15_MG_FD_203695 | JGI IMG/M metagenome (GOLD analysis project Ga0315277, IMG submission 203695) | Sediment microbial communities from Yellowstone Lake, YNP, Wyoming, USA - YL17G05_15 | ecosystem: Environmental > Aquatic > Freshwater > Lake > Sediment | place: USA: Wyoming | collected... | reverse complement strand
ATACTTGTAGCGCAGGCAACATGGCACAGGCTCTCGCCTGGCATGCGCGTCGAAACCGAATCCCCTGTACTGTTATCGTGCCTGATACCGCTCCAGAGACGAAGCTAGCTGCAATTAAGAGGTTTGATGCAAAGGTCATCCAGCTGCCGTGGGACGATTTCTGGCAAGTCGCGACAACGCACCAATATGCTGCTTTGGAAAAGAGCGTGTTCATTCATCCTTTCGCTGATCGCAGAATGATTGCCGGGAACGGAACGATCGGTCTGGAGATTCTCGAAGACCTACCAAACGTAGATTCGGTCATCATCCCATTCGGTGGAGGCGGACTGGCCACTGGCATAGCAACCGCTATCAAAGGACGGAAAAAGGATACCAGAGTCTATGCTTGCGAGTCGGAAACGGCAGCGCCACTAGCAGCTTCCTTCGCCGCAGGTTCCGCGCAGGCAGTTAAACGGATTCCAAGTTTCGTAGATGGTATAGGGGCTGAGAATGTCCTCTCCGAGATGTGGGAGCTTGTCCAGCCTCTACTGGATGGATCAATTGTTGTGTCGTTGCGCGAGATTGTCTCCGCGATTGGATTGCTCTTTGAGCGCAATCGCGTCATCGCTGAGGGCGCTGGGGCGGCGTCTGTTGCTGCGGCACTTACGGGTAAGGCTGGAATAGGTCGCGTAGTCTGCGTGGTTTCAGGCGGAAACATCGATCTGTCCAAGCTAGTTAAGATTCTGCACGGCGAGATCCCCTAGGGACAATTGAAGTGTTAGAGTTCTCCTAAACCAGTCAAAGGAAGCCCAGATTGCTCATAATTAGCAAATCGTTGGGGTTGGGTTGGGGGTAAAGTTTTATCTAAGCAGTGTCAACGTCTTGGTGGAAGAGTGAATGGAATGCAGCTCAAAAACGAAAGTATATTGGCAATGGGCATGATATCTATTGCTCTGGGCATTCTCATAGGTCGCTTTTTACACTTTGAATATTCAGGTTTTTCGATCACAGATTTTGTGGAAGGAGTTCTTGTAGGGCTGTCTTTAGTGATGAATCTAGCCTATCTAGTTAGAATACGAAAGAAATGAAAAGCGCGCGCGTTCGTGTGTTCGTCTTGTTGGGGTTGGGTTGGGATAAAACTTTACCCCAAACCAAACCAAACCAAAACTACGTGCTAAGGTGACTTCAAAAAAGGCTACTGAGAAGGCAGTGTATACACGGTTCAGGATATAGTGTGTGTTGATTGTGGTAATCAAGGGAATAAGGAATAATCAATACCATAATAGGGTACGTATATAGGTAGTATCGGAATCGAGTATACGCCTTAGTAAGGCAGAGGAGAACAAGTCTCTAGACTAATATGAGTTCAAGAGAACCGTCATCTTTCTCCTTTGAGCCAGCCTTTGATTCCCAATTCCTTGACCGTTATGCTCGCGGGTTTAGGCTCATGGGTTTTCTCTTTGCCATTAGCATCAGTGTACAGTATTTTCGGTTTTATTTGGAACGTGCCTTGGATCTTTGGTGTCAGAACGAGTTTCACTTCTTCCTTTCTTAGCGGGTCAAGCCTTTTTTCTTTCATGTTGAGGCAATCGCCTTCCATGCGATACAATTCGGGCTTCTTTACCATTGTGAAGCCTTCGGGGATGACTTCTAAGATCTTGGTCAGCAAAATAGCCCCTTCTTTGCGTGTGTTTGTAAGTTCGATTTCTAACTCGAGGCTCTCACCGACTTTCAATTCGCGTGGCGTAGCTATGACGTTCCCCAATAACTCAGTGTACTCATGACTTTCTGTGCTGACTTCTTTCTCGTGAATCTGTGTTGGAGGAAGATGCAAATTCTCGACCAACCTCATTGTCTTCTCTATGTCTTTCTTGGCTCCCATTTTCTGGAACATTTCTAAGGCTTGGTTGAGAAGCTTGTCGGCCTCTTCTCTGTCACCTTCCTGGTCTCTTTCCTGATACACTCGGGCGTACTCTAACAGGACCCGTTTCGCATATTCATGGACGTCCCACCGTTTTGCGTTTATAGCCTCAAAGTCTTTGATGCTGTCTTCAAAATACTCGATGGCTTCGGCCCATTTCCACTGTGTTCGAAGCACCTTCGCCTTTAGTCTTTTCGCGTAGGCGATAAATTGCTTGTTGCCGGTTTTTGCTTCTACTTCAAGCGCAGATTTGTACAGGTTATCAACTTGGCTTTGGGCTTTCTCGATCTCTCCAAGTTCTATGCATATATCTGTGATATAATAGGAGTACCACCATTGCATCCTTTTGTCACCGGTTCTTTTCACGACTTCATACCCTTTTTCCGCAAGTTCTTTTGCTTTGGCGTATTCGCCTTTGTCATAATGGAAGATTGCTAGGGCTCCATAGCTCATGGTGACTGCTTGATAATCCTTTAGCGCTTGGGCAATGTTGAACGCTTCTGTGAGGCATTTTTCGCTTTTGTCCAATTCTCCCAGAATTCGATATTCATTGCCGAGTTCTCCAAGGGACATGGTAAGGTGATTCTGATTACCAGTTTTCCGATCCAATGCGACTGACTCTTCACTCAGCGCTAAGGCTCTGTCCAATTTTCCTGCACTAGCAAAACTACCTGCCAGGTTGCTGCCAGCAAAGGACATCATGTTAATGTCTCCTACCTTTTTCGCCAGTTCGTAAGCTTTCTCGAGATATTCCATTGCTCTTTCAGTTTCTTCTGGTGGAAGTATCGTTGCGAGGTTGTTGTAGGCGCGTGCAGCCGTTTCCAGATAACTGTAATCGAGTGCTATTTCTAAAGCTGTCTCCATGAATTCGACGGCTTTCTTACTTTCTCCAATCATGCTGAATACTGTTCCAAGGCTGATACATGAAGTCGCGATAATCTCATTATCGTTCAGTCTTTTGGCAAACTCAAGTGCCTTCTCAGCCCATAAACGAGCCTTGTCAGTATTTCCTATGCGCCAATACATGTGGGCCATATCATCATATAATCGTGCCAATTCAACGCTTTCAAGTTCGGTTTCCAGAATCCTCAAAGCTTCATCTTGGTGCCCTATAGCCTTTTCCGTGTCGCCTATCTCCTCCCAAAGAACACTCGCCATCTTGCGGTGCAATCGCGCAACATCTAGCGCGCTTGCTTTTTCGTGCCTTTGTCCCGATAGCAGCAACGCGTCATTCCAATACTTCATGCATGCGTCATGTTCTCCAACAAGGCTTTTGATGTCTCCTAGCCTCTCAAGAACACGCTCTTTTTCCCGAGTTTCACCTTCTTTCTCTTGAAGCAGCTCAAGGGCAGACTGGAAACAGAAGGCAGCCTCACCATTAGCGTAGATCTTTGCGGCCTTCTCCCCGGCCTTCAAGTAATAGTCAAGTGCCTTGTCTTTGTTGCCGCTCTCAAGAAAGTGGGAGGCCAGTTCTCCAAAATGTTCATCAACATTCTTGGCGTAGACCTGTTCTAGTGCGCACCCCACAACTCCGTGAAGCTTCTTGCGCTTCAAGGGACTGACTTCCTCATACACAACATCTCTGACTAGTATGTCAGCAAAAGAGCAGATTCCTTCTCCTCGGATCACCTTTTGTTTTATCAATCCGGTCTTGAACAGTTTATCCATTAATTCTAGCAGTTCAGTCTCTTCAATGCCTGTGACTGCGCACATTGCTTCCACGGTGAAATCGTTTCCAATGAAAGACGCTAAGGTCAAAGCGTTTTGGCATTCTTCATCTAGCCGATCTACCCTTGTCTTTATGACGGTCTTAACGGTTTCAGGAAACTCGACCTTTGAAACTTCCTTAATCTTCCATTTGTTCTCTTCTCGATAGATTACGTCCTCTTCCTTCAGGGATTTTACGACTTCCTCTGCGAAGAACGGGTTGCCTCTCGTCTTCCCGTAGACCATCTTGCAAAATTCTGGTGGAGTGTCGTCTTGCTCCAATATCTGCTTGATCATCTCCGAAATATCGTCTAGAGACATCCGTTTCAAAGAAACAGACTGCGGCAAGCGCTCCCTATTCAATTCTGTCAAGACTGGAGTCAAAGGATGCTTGGAATCAATGTCAGTGCTGCGGTAGGCGCCCAGAAGAAGCAAATGTGCCCTATACAAGCCTCGAGCCAAGTAATGTAAGAGAAGAAGCGAAGACGGGTCTGTCCACTGTAAGTCATCAAGAACAACCAGCAATGGGGTCTCTTTAGAAATGTTTGTCATGAATTGTGAAACTGCTTCAAAAAGCCTATTCTGCTCCTGCTCGGGGCTAATTGGAAAAGATTGAGGGATTGTCGCAAGCCTTTGCCTAATTTCAGGGACGAGCTTGGCAACTTCAGCAGGATAGAAACCGATAACCCTGTACAATTGCTCAGAATTGCAGGTCTCCAAATAGTCTTTAATTACTTCCTTCCAGAGGATGTAAGGGGGAACACCGTCCATCCTGAACAGAGCTGGGCATCTGCCATACAGAACTTGCATTCCTCGCAGGTGTGCGTATGCTCTAAGCTCTCTTGCTAACCTTGTTTTGCCGATGCCAGCCTCTCCATAAAGAAAAACAAGACCACCCTCACCTTGAACCGTTCTGTCGACAGCTTCCTTCAGAAGTTTCATTTCTTCGACTCTGTTGATGAGCGGAATCTCTCTTGCAGCGATAGGACGAGGACCAGGAACATGATCACGCTCAAGAGATGTCAAGGAGGCTTCTCCACATTACCCTTTCATTAGAACACTATTAGATACTATGTTCTTATTGCTTGTGGAATAGCACCTGATTCAACGATCAGCTTCAATTGCACGAAATTAGCAGGCAACCCGTGCAACATCAGTCCGTGGTTCAGGTTCATCTGTACGCATTCTTGAACCCGTCAGAAAGGGTTGGGTTGAGTTTAGGGTTGAGTTTAGGATAAAACTTTACCCCAATCAAACCAACCAACATGACTACGACCACGACTGACTGACGACGACTACGACGACGCAACGTGGTTGGAGAAACACCCATCCCTGCCCTTCCCTGAAGGGAAGGGTTCCACCCTATCCGACTGCTTCGCAGTCACCTTCCCCTCAAGGGGAAGGATACTGAGCAAGACGGGTATCAGGAGAAATCATTATAAGGGGTAGATTTAGGAATGAATATTACCCCTCGTACATAGTATCGATTGTTTTGGTTCTGCGGAAAAGATATAGCTGAACGCTCACCAACCAGCATTCTTATTAGTTTTCTGTGAGCATCCCATTGTAGTGCCTTCAATGTCGGAGCAAGAGCAGAAGAAGAAAAAGAAGAAAAAGAAGAAGCAGCTTAGTTCCTTAGAGACTGAAAGAGCTGAGAGTGAGTTATTTCCAAGGCTAATGAAAGGTTTGGAAGAGCTGGAAAAGGAAAAGAAGTATGTTGATATTCAGGTCTGTCCGAAATGCAAAGGCCCCTTGGTCCAAAGAGTCGGCTCAATGGCTGGGGACATGTCGGCTCATATCGGATGGACTCCACCAAAATACGAATGCCTTGAATGCGGATGGAGAGAAAGGCTGGTTCTCAAGGCTACGAACAGACCCACGAGCATAAAAGATGTTGTAATGATGGCAGAGGCAAAGGATGCCGAAAATAGAGAAAAGGGAAAGAAAATAGGAAAAGATAGTTAGAATTCCATGATTCTTTTGGGATAAAACTTTACCCCAACCAACCACTCACACTACCACTCACTACCACTGACTACCAACCACTCTCAACTCCTACCTCTACACCTACCACTACCTACCTACCCACACACACCACGCACGCACACGGAGTGAGTGTGCACAAACAGAAGGAAGAGAAAAGAAACTTCCATCGGGGTTGTCGCATACGCACACAATTTGAAAATCAGACTTCTTTCTAATTCTCTTCTAATGTCAATTGAAGTGATGTGTGAGAAGATCGTGCGCGCGAGTTTTTCAAACAAGCCTAGCTCGGCAGTGCTAAACTCTAGGTTAGTGTCTGGCGACAATTATGTAGTGATAGGGTTCAGAGGCGTTCACGGTCTTTATCTTCAAGCCTACCTTCTCGATCAGGTTGGCCGCTTCCGCTTCGCTAAATCTTATGCGAAGCGGCGGACCCAAGCTCATTGGTTCTTTCTTCCAGTCCAAATCAACCAATCGTCCATCGGGTTTCAGCATCTTCTTGGCATTGGACAGGACCTTCGGAGCGGAATCGAAATCATGAAGAACAATACCAAAGAAAACGATATCTGCACAGCCCTTGCAGAGAACCGTTTCTTCAGCTTCTCCAACCTTTAGACGCAAATTCAACAGGCCTTCAGCCCGGGCTCTCTCACCAAGTCGGTCTATTGCTTCTTCATCGTTGTCCAGTCCGTAGACCGCCCCTTTCTCACCGACAATCTTTGCTGCAGGGATAGCGGAAAAACCATCACCGCAGCCTATATCCAGAAACGTGAAACCAGGCTTCAGCCCGATGCTGGTCAGAATGACATCAGGATTCTGCCAACTTCTCCTCTCCTCCCCATTCTCAAAACAGCGATAATGATTCAAGCAAAATCCCCGAACCATTTTTGAAACTCTATCCAAATGCCAACTAATAAAGCGATACCTCACGATAACTCGCTAAAGAAAAAAAGGGTGTAGCCTCTTTTAGAGCATGGCTTCCCCTCTTGGGAAAAAGGGAGAATCTCACGCGCGCTAAACGCTGCTGACCCTTTTTTTGGGGCACGCTCTCTAGTTGTTCCTCTGGCGTGCGTTGCTAAGATCGTACTTCAGGTTTTCTAGAAATTCAAAATCTCGTTTCAAGAGCTCCGCGCAGTAGTAAGGGAGTTCCCTGCGCGCGCTAAAAACGTTAAATACTTATTGATCACGAATTGAGCCTATTATGAGGAAACTCGTATGACAGAAAAGCAGGAATCATACTTCATCGACTACATCGTAATCGGCATAATAGGCTTTGCAATCGGACAGGCACTTTCAGGCATCTCTGGGTTCGGAACTGTGTACACATTATTTGGGGCATTGGGCATTGACTGGGGCAAGACGATTGCTGATGATGTGATCGTAGGTATCTTTGCATTCCTTGTGGGAGGTTTCGTGGCTGGCTACCTCTGCAACAAAATGCTCAAGAAAGAAGGAAAGAATGAAGGCTTGACAGGCGGTTTCATGTCTTTTCTCTCTTACTTCATCATCACTCTGATCATAACTGTTGCTAGAACAGCTATCTGGGAAGCAAATTTCGGGACAACTATGCAGTTATGGGTTGTACTCTTGGTGTTTGCGCTGATCTTCTTCTTGATAGGCGGATATCTTGCCGGAATGCTACAAGGAATGAAGACGCCACTTCCATCTTTCATGAAGTTCCAATTCCAGAGAAGTGTTGTTCCGCCCCCTCCGCCTCTTCCAGGATCTCAGACTTGTCCAACATGCGGCGGTCCGTTGAGGTACATTGAACAATATCAGAGATGGTACTGCGACAAAGAAAGGAAGTATGTTTGAACAAACAATTTTCCTCTCCTTTTTTCTTAGTTACAGGAATTACGTCAACCATCAAATGCGCGCGCGATAGGGTGCAGTCGTCGTCGTAGTCGTCAGTCCGTCGTGGTCGTCGTCGTGGTTCGTCGTTGTTGGTTGGTTTGGCGCGCGCGCTCCGGTTGCATATTTATAAATATGTGACTGTAACCACACAGCAAAAGCGCGCGCTATTCAAAGGGCTGTTGATGTTCGACAGCGCCCTAGTATTCAGCGTCCCTGAACTCAAGGATTTTGCTTGACAAAATAAACAAACTTTTTCTAGCTATATCACATAATCAGACCGCTCTAGTGCCAATCCTAGCTTCTACTTCTTCACAAGCCATAGTCCAACCAATTTTCCTTTCTCAGTTCGACTTACAACCTTAACGTTTTCGACCTTCTTCGCCTTCTTTAGTGCAATTACTCTAGTTCTCAGATTATACCGCAACTTGTCATCAGGGTTTGATATTTCGACAGATTCTTCTTCACTCTCCGCAAACCATTTAATATCATCATCACAATCTGTCGGTACGTATCTGCTCGTTGATTCTGAACCAAGAATGAACTTCAACTTCTTGCCAACATGCTCCTTAGCCTTTGCTTTCCTCTCTGCCATTCCAACCACCTCCTAAAACCTTCTACCAGAAACATACGCCCCAACACGATTCAAGCCTTACTACGCACCTCGTACCAGAACAGCCCCTAATCCACCACCTACCGAACCTTCCTCCCAACCACCTCCCAATCCCACATCTCCAACCCCAAAACACAACAACGTACAGCGCGCGCTGTTTTGAAATATGTCTTAATAGTAAATCGGGCATACGTGCATGGTATAGAAAAGAAACTATGCATTGGAATTTGGAGAGGAAGCACAAATGGTCAAGATTCAAATCTCTGAGATGAGTTGGGTTGATATCCAAAAAGCCCTCGATAGAGGTTCTAGCACCGTTGTATTCGCCGTGGGCTCAAATGAACAGCATGGTCCTCATTTGCCTACTAGTACGGATTCATTGATTGGTGAGGCGTTGGCCAATAAAGTGGCTGGGAAACTTGGTAACACCCTTCAGGCGCCTTCCATAAACGTTGGATGCTCCGAACATCATTTGGCACTCCCTGGAACTATCAGCCTTAAACCTGAAACACTGAAAAGCTTGATCCGTGACTATTGCGTTAGCTTGGCAAAGCATGGGTTCAAAAACATCGTTATACTCCCATCCCACGGCGGAGATTTCGATGCTGTGCGAGAGGTAGTCAATGAACTCGATCAAAGTCTTGAAGAAGTCAATGTCGTAGCTTATACGGATCTAAAAGGCCTCATGAGATTCCTTGCTGAGTTTTCATCAAAACATGGAATTTCGGCGAATGAGTCAGGAAGTCACGCAGGTGAATCCGAAACATCAATGGTTCTGGCTATACGCAAAGACCTGGTCGATATGGAGCATGCCGAAGAAGGTTTCATGGGAAGTATCGAAGACAAGATAGATCTTGTATGGAGTCAAGGCATAAAGGCTCTAACGAAGAATGGTGTAATTGGTGATCTCCGCAAAGCAGAAGTTGGCAAAGGAGAAGAATATCTGGAACTTTGGGCAGAGAAAATGGTAGACTTCATTCGAAAACAAGTCGATATTAGATCAGATCCATGTTGACTCAACCTTCTCAATTCTCTCTCAAGCGCGCTAAGCTTTTTCTTAGTTTTGTCTGTGACAATCATAAATGAGTGTGCTAATAACCAAACTATTCATTGCCCTATCACATAATAGCGCGCGCGAATATAGTTATCTGCTGAAACCACAAGCACCATTCCATCAAAGCCAGATTCATGGTTTGGCGCGCTAGTTCATATTTCTGCTTCATAAAAGACTTAGCCGTCGATAGTAGAAATGTGAGGTTGCCCCAGATGAGAAAGCGGAGATGTAGTGATTGAATGAAAGCATCCTAGTTGTTGACGACGACGCAGAGGTGAGAAAGACCCTTTCTTCAATCCTATCCAAGGAGGGATACTCAGTTGAAACTGTGGAAAATGGCAAACAGGCGACTAGGATCTCCGAAAAATCGCGTTTTGACGTAGCCCTGATTGACATTAAGCTATCTGACATGGAGGGAACTGAGCTCCTCCACAGGCTGAAGGAAAACCAGCCCCACATGGTCAAGATAGTCATCACGGGTTTTCCGACCTTAGAGAATGCTATGGAGACAGTTAACGAGGGTGCCGATGGATATATTTTGAAACCTTTCGACGTAGAGAAATTGTTGGAGATGATCAGAAAGCATCTGAAAAAGGAGACTGCTGAACATATCAACAATTGGATGGAATTTGATCAAGATAGCGCGCGGAAATCTGGGTCTGATCGAAACAATGATGTTAAGCGAAAATCTCTTTTTTGATCACGCTTTTTGTAACAATCTAAATTTTAGAGATCTCTTAGAACAATGTTGAAAAGAACATCAACTGTCACAAATGATTTAGCGCGCGAACCACGCCGATATTCTCTCGCACTTTAACCGATTCGGTTAAGATGTCGTGACCTCCGACTGTTGCTGAGCCCGAAGTGGGTCTTGTTGGCCCAGTCAGCAGCCTCAGTGTCGTGGTTTTTCCAGCGCGCGCTTTTCTGCAGTCGCCTTAGCACGTAGTTTGGTTGGTTGGTTGGATAAAGCTTTACCCCAAACCCAAACTGACTCTCTTCCATCTGTACGTTCTCTCTAGGAAGACTCGCAGGCACACAGCCGCGCTGGTTTTATAAGAGACGTGTTTTCTGCTAGAATGCGGTGGAAGAGATGCGGTTCATATACACTGGTATCAGGGTCAGGGATTTGGAGCGCTCTGTCAAATTCTACACGAAAACTATGGGTATGAAGGAGACGAGCAGAGGAAAAATGCAGGCAGGCGGCGTTTTTGTAGAGCTTAGAAGCAGAGGCTCAGAGCAACAGCTGGAGCTGAACTATTACCCGCCTGGGAACAGGTTTTGCGAGGAATATGTTGAAGGTTCGGAGTTGGACCACTTGGCCTTCTTGTGTGATGATGTGCGAAAGAGCTACAGTGAAGCACTAGCGGGCGGCGCTACTTCAGCGGTCGAGCCTTGGGATGAGGGAGGCTGCACTCTAGCGTTTATCAGAGATCCAGATGGAGTCTGGATTGAACTTCATGGCAGGGTTGCCGAACATGTTTCCCGCAAACGGGTCAAGAAATAGCGCGCTGTGAAATAACCCAACTTTTCTTTAGGTTACCACATAATAGCGCGCGCTTGACGATGTAGAGGCGAGTCTTCCTCAATTTTACATGAACTTGAGTAGAAGGTTTTTCTAGAACTATCTTCCATAAATAATATGTAGCTCTTCAACGCCAGTTTACGCCACTTGAAAGTAATGAAATAAGAAGGGAGAAAGGAGAGGGGATAGGCACAAGGGAGAAAGGAGAAAAATCATGCCTTTCCCCTCAGCTTTCCACAG
>Ga0315277_10012023_pt1 | contig 10871 bp, 13 predicted proteins | sample YL17G05_15_MG_FD_203695 | JGI IMG/M metagenome (GOLD analysis project Ga0315277, IMG submission 203695) | Sediment microbial communities from Yellowstone Lake, YNP, Wyoming, USA - YL17G05_15 | ecosystem: Environmental > Aquatic > Freshwater > Lake > Sediment | place: USA: Wyoming | collected... | reverse complement strand
CGCCTGGGGAGCGATCGCGGCCACGATCTCGTCGACAGGGATCGCCTCACCGCGGGGCTTGCCGATTGCCCAGAGCAAGTAGCTGCCCGTCGTGACCCACACCCCTCGCAGCTTCGGCAGGGGAGCGGAGGCGAAGCCCCGTGTGAACACCAGCAGGCCGTGCACGTACACCTCCAGCCCGGTCCGCTCCCTGATTCGCTGCTTGAGCCACATGGCATTGCGCACCGTCTGCGCCACCGCGTCCTTCGGAAGCGGCCGCCCATTGAGGAGTAGTGTCGGCCCATCACAGCTCAGCCGGCCCCAATGTGACTTCGTCTCTATCGCGAACACCCCATGCGGGGCCACCACCACGTGATCGATGTTGCCGTAGTCACCCAGCAGGTCGTGCATCACCACGTGGTCGTCCGGCAGCCGAGCGAGGATCGCTTCGACTCGTTCCTCCCCTTCGGCTCCTTGCTTGGCCTGCCGCGCGGCTTTGCGCAGGCGCCGCTCGGCCTTGTCGCTGCGCTTCTCGAGCGTCTTCACCACGATGACCAGCGCCATCACGACACCCGCGCCCCACCAGCCCGGATGCTTCAGGGAGTGCCACGAGAGCCCGATCAGTCCCAGCGCTGCAGCTAACAAGGCGAGCAGCATGCCCTGCCGCATGCTGAGGAAACGCATCTGCATCTTGCGGACGGATGCTCCGGCCTTGCCGACCGTTCGCGGCATACTGGCTGCTCCTCCTCGCAGGCTAAGAGTGTCCCGCCGTGGCACCTACAGCATCTCTTCCATGACCGTAACGCCGGTGATGCAGGAGATGGCGCACAGACGCCACCCGAAGCATTCTGTGGCGAGCTGCGGTATAACCTTGAAGCAAGAGACTCTATGAGTCTCGCCCAACGAGGATGTGATCGTCAGCATCGGCCCTGAGCCGTACCCCCCTACCCGCCGATCTCTGCCATCGGCGGCGGCCCTCCGTTCCACCCGAACTGCGTCCACGTGCTCATGCCGTTCGTGGAGCGTCTGGCAACGGCCGAGGAGCAGAAGGCGGGAGTGCCGGACCCAACGGTGCTGAACCGCACGCCAGCGGAGTTGCAGCGGAGGTATCGGAAGGACTTCTCGGCCAAAGCCGATGCCGCGGAACGCGCTTGACACTTCCACCCGCTCCGACTACGATTCGCCTGGCTGACCAGCGACAAAACCATAGTGCTGTAGCAGGGATACGCACCTCAGCCCATCGCGCGCCTGTTTTGCGCTATCCGGGTTACCGGGTGGCGGGAAGCGGGCGCGTGTGCTTTGCGGGAAACGCCGCCGCGCCCTGTTCTGTCTTACCATCAGAAGTGGTCGGGGTGCAGATGGAGATCGAACTGACTTCGGAAACGGATAGCCAGTCAGCGTGAACGGAAGGAGGGAGTTGCACTGTGAGCCCACTCCGTAGCTTACCTGGTCGGCCTGCATACCCGTTCATCGAACAGGAGTATGAGCATCAGCTGGAAATGGTCAGGCCCTCGACTGCGCGTGTCGATGTGCCTCCGGTCCCAGAAGGCTATCTGCTTCGGCAGTTCCGGGCCGGCGACGAGGAACGATACGACGATCTGTTCCACCTGGCCTTTACGGATGAGGGCCGGTTCCCGGAGGCGCTGGAGTGGGCACTGGAGGGAGGGTTCTCTGTCATCGAACACCTGGTTTCAGGTGAGCTGGTCTCCTCCTGCCAGGCCTGGCGCGGTAGTATCATGCCCCGTCACCCTGATGCGGGGAACATGGGTTGGCTGGTTACCGACCCTTCGCACACAAGGAAGGGCCTCGGCACCATCGTGGCTGCCTCCGCCACGAATCGGCTGGCGGCCGAGGGCTACCAGCGGCCCTGTCTGGGGACGGAAGACTTCAGGATTGCGGCGATCTCCATCTACCTCAAGCTTGGATGGCGGCCCTACGTCTACCGTGAGGACATGGTGCCGCGTTGGCGAAGCATCTTCGCCCGACTGAGACGCGAGTTCGATCTCTCACTTGTGTGTCGGCAGTGAACCGCTGCGCAGAGCTTGAACGAGTGCGATGAACACGAGACTCACTGAGATAATGCAGAGCTGGCGCCTGTGCCCGGTCATGGAGTCTGGTACACAGACTGCTCCCATGCTGGAATCCCTCCAGGCGGCGGGCTTGCTGTGCGCCAGTACGAGCGCAGTGCTCCTGCGGGAGCAGTCTCATATGGGCCGGGCAAAGGATACGCGGATGGCGGCCGGGCACGGATTCGTGGCCGAGCACGCGAACGAGACGCCTGACCGTGCCACCTACTGGGCGCGGCGGAATGGGTAGCGGCGATGGAGACTGAGCGAGAACGGATACAGAGGTGGGTGCGCTGGTGCCTGGGGCAGGAGCAGCTTCGGTTGGAGAGCCACCGGAGCCTGCATGGGTATTCGGACTGCGAGCTCGTGGCCTGCGAGACCGATCTAGGCACGGTGGTGCTGAAGCGTTATGCCCCCGGCTTTGTGGATTACTCCGGCCTCGGGCCCGTTGGCACCGCACGGAAGCACCTGTTGGTGCTGCAGGAACTGCCCGCCCTCGGCGTGCCCACCCCGCGCGCCCTTGGCTTCGCCACGCGGGAAGAGGAGGCCGCGCTGGCGATGGAGTGGATAAACACCGAACCGCTGACCCCGGCGGCCCGCCTCGAGGCAGCGCGAGTGCTGGCGCGGTTGCATTCCATCTCTCTCACCGACCTCAGTAGAGAGCTCGCCGACCTGGCGACCCGGTCGACGCCGAATCAGAGCCGCCTGGGGGAGGTTCTCGGCGAGCCGCCCTTGCGGGAGACGACCTTGCAGCACGGGGACTACTTCTCCATCAACTTCGCGGTGACGGGGTCCGGCGTGCGCATACTCGACTGGGACTTCTTCGCCTGCGGCGATCCGATGTGGGACCTGGCGTTCCTGCTCAAGGCAGACCCGCGCAAGGGGGATCGCGAGGGGGTCGACATGGAAGCCGTCACCCTCGCGTATCGTGACGTGCGCCCTCTCGACTCCGCCCGACTCGCCTGGCACCTGGCCTGTTTCCGGGCCTACTGGCGGAAGCGAGGCCAAGATGCCTGACCCGCCGATGAACCGGAGGAAGGCCATATGATACCTTGTGACGATGCCCAGACTAGGCTGGACTTCTGCCACCGCGACTACCTGCGGTATCGCGAACTGATCGGCGACCTGATGCCCCCGACGGCGCTGGATGGGGCGACGGAACGCTACTGGGTGGACGACGGCCGGCTCGTGGACCGCGGCGAGCAGGCGCGCGAGCCGGCGGTCCACGACCACTACTATGTAGACTCGCTGGAGAGGCCCTCTCTGCTCGCATGGGTCCACGGCGTCCCCCCGCGGGCCAGGCTGCGGCTGGAGGGGGAGCTTCCGAGCGGGAGCGACCAAGCAACCCGGGCGTGGATTCGCGAGCTCGCTCCCGTCGGCGTTGCCACCACGTACAAAGCTATCAAGCGTTGTCTGTCCGAGGCGCTTGGCGTTACAGACTGGAGCGAGGCCGGTCGGTACACCGTCACAGCAGAGGACTTCAGGCCGAGAGTAGCCCATCCGGTGCGGCTCCTCTCTCCGGCCGATCGGCCGCTCTGGCGGCGGTTCGTCGAGGAGAATATGGATGACTCGATGGTCAGCGGCCGGAACGGCTGCGGAACGGTCGTGCGCGATTACGAGTTCACGTGCATGGGGATGCCGGTTGCTTACTACGCGGCCGAGAAGGACGGCGAAATCGCGGGGATCGTGACCATCGGCGCCAGCACTGACCGCTACGACGGCATCGGCGCGCTCTTCGTTGGCCCAGAGCATCGCCGCCAGGGATTCGGTTACAGCCTCCTCTCGGTGGCCACGCAGGACATTCTCGCGCGGGGCCGACAGCCGGACTACTTCGCGGGCGGCGATCCGGACGCCCTGCCTCCCCTGCTCACGGGCCTCGGGTACCGTCTGAACTTCACCTTCTACTGGACTGAGCGCTTTATGTGGTACGACTGGGTACTGGCACAGGAGCCCTGATCCGTGGCCGCGCCCATGCCTCCTGTCTCGGCCGTTGACCTGAGTCATCTTCGGACAGTCTTCGCCGCCTCATCCCTATCTGAAGAGGGTATTGACACCCGTCCCGGGGGCGATAGGATAGAGCCAGCCTACTGCGTCCGCCTCTGGCGGACTGCGAAGGCTGAAACCGAATACTGATCCGCTGACTCGACATCCGAGAGGCGGGCTTTCCTCAAGCCACTCACCCAGAGATCCTGGGCGGCTTGTGGAGAGCCCGCCTCTTCTGTTGGCCGGCGGGGTGACGAGATGCCCATTCGCATCGACAACGACACGATCTCCGATCGCCCCTGGGGCGAGGTGGACAAGCCCGCCCTGGTGGCGCGAGCGGAGCGGCGATGATGCGAGAGCAATTCATCCACGAGGCCGACAAGGCCATCTGGTCAGCCAGGACACCGCGTGAAGCGCGTCGGCGGCTACGGCGTTATCTGCGCCTGGCAGAGGACGAGGCCGAGCGGACGATCATCGCCCGCTATGAGGAGATGATTCACATGTGGGAGACCATGCCGGGTCGTCGCTCTTCTCTGTGAGGCACCGGAAATCCGTGCTTGACAACGGGTCGAGACTCTGTTAGCATATTCGCAGACACTGACATGGCCATGAATGACCTGATCAGGGTGTTGAGTGCGTTATCCGAACCGACCCGGGTGCGGATCGTAAACCAGCTCGCCCGCCAAGTCCTTTGCGTCGGAACGCTGGCGAAGCGCCCCGGGGTCACGCATTCGGCGGTGTCACAGCATCTGCGGATACTGCGGGATGCCGGACTGGTGCAAGGAGAGAAGCGTGGCTACTCGGTTCACTACTCCCTCGACCGCAAGCACATTCGCACCATCTCGGCACAGGTTGGTAAATGGCTAGATGGGCTTTCCTCGTCTCCCGAGGGCAACTGTGTGGACACCCGCAGGTGCCCCAGGAGGAGCGATGCGGCCCGTGGCAAACCTGCGACAAGGAGGTAGCAAAGATGCGCGCATCAAGCAAGAAGTGCGAGAAGGGCAAGGACCCGAAGACCTGTTCCCCGGAGCAGATCAAGGAGTGCCACGGGGACACGGCGACACACCCCTGTGAGGCCGGTGCCGACCCGAAGAAGAAGTGACGACTCCGAGGGGACAAGGGGCAGCCGCCTTTGGTCAACTGGCGGCTGCCGAAGGACACCAGGCGGTGGATGCAATCGAGGTCGAGGGCCTGATCAAGCGTTACGGCGAGGTGACCGCGGTTGACGGGGTTAGCTTCGCCGTGACGCAAGGCGAGCTCTTCGGCTTCCTCGGCCCCAACGGCGCGGGCAAGACCACGACCATCAATGTGCTCACCGGGCTTGCCCGGCCCGACGCCGGCTTGATTCGCATCGCCGGCATCGACTGCTCCGCCAACCCGAAGGCCGGCCAGCATCTGGTCGGCACTGTGCCGGATGAAAGCAATCTCTATCCTGAGCTGACGGGGTTCGAGAACCTCAGCTTCTGCGCCGCGCTCTATGGTATGCGCAAGACCCCCCGCGAGACCCGCGCGCGTGAGCTCCTCAGCACATTTGGCCTGGCTGACGCAGCCAATCGCAAGTTCGGTAGCTATTCCAAGGGCATGAAGCGAAAGCTCACCATCGCCGCCGGCATTATCCACGAGCCGAGCATCCTGTTCCTGGACGAGCCGACGACCGGCATCGACGTCGCCAGCGCCCGTCAGATCCGCCAGCTCATCGCCGACCTGCACCGCGGCGGGACCACGGTCTTCCTCACCACCCACTACATCGAGGAAGCCGAACGCCTCTGTCACCGCATCGCGTTCATCGTCGCCGGCCGGATCGTCCGCACCGACACAGTGGCCGCGCTCATGCAGCAGGCCGGGCGCCGCCATGTCGTCGAGTTCGCCCTCTCCGACGAGGCCCGCAATGTGTGTGATCCGCTTGCGGTCACTTTCCCGCAGTTCCAGTGTCAGTTCGTCTCGGAGGGTCGAGTCCAGGTAGAATCGGCGGAGTCAATTCCCATCGGCCCGCTTGTGCGGTTCTTTGGGGAGCGCGGCATCGAGGTAACGGAGGCCCGCAAGATCCAGCTTTCGCTGGAGGAGGTCTTCGTCCGCGTGACCGGCATCGAAGCGGCAGCGATGCGGAGGGAGAAGGAGAAAGCAGGGCCTGGCCCATGAAGGCGTGGATCGCGTTCTGGAGCATCCTCTACAAGGACCTGCGAGCGTATTACCTCAAGCCGCCGAATATCAGCTGGGGGCTGATCTTCCCCCTCGCCTGGGCCGCAATGTTCTTCATCCGCTCGGGCTCGGGGTCGGGCAGCATTTCCTCTCTGCTGCCCGGTGTGATGGCCGTCTCCATCCTGTTCGGCACTACCTCGCTGCTCGCGGTCACCGTCACCTTCGAGAAGAGGGCGCGCTCATTCGAGCGGCTGCTGCTGGCGCCGATCTCGCTGGAGCTGCTCATGCTGGCGAAGACCGCTGGTGCAATCATGTTCGGAGTGGCCAACGCCTTCGTGCCTGCGCTGATCGCGCTGTTCCTGACCGATATGTCGACTATCGCGTGGGGGGTACTCTTGCCAAGCGTCGTTCTCATCGCGGTCAGCTCGACCTTTCTGGGGTTGTTCATCGCGGTCTCGGTGAGCGAGGTCTTCGAGGCGCAGATGTTCTCGAACTTCTTCCGCTTCCCGATGCTCTTTCTCTGCGGGCTGTTCTTTCCGATACAGCAGTTGCCTGTCTGGCTGCAGCCGCTGTCCTACGCCCTCCCGCTGACCTACGGGGCCGACGCGATGCACGCCGCCGTTCGGCACACCGGGGTAATACCGTTGGCGCTCGATTTCGCCCTGTTGGCAGTCCTTTGCATCGTGCTCTTCGCAGGGAGCCTGCGGAATGTCAAGCGGAAGTGGATCGTCTGAGTATGCAACGCCGCAGCAGGGGGCTGATGTTCCGAAACTCATGCGGGGACGAATTCGGCAGGTGTCGGAAAGGGGTTGCAGGTTAGCCAGGGGTAGCTCGTAGCTCTCGGAGGGCTCGCGCGTCGCCGGCAGGCGAGGCCTAGAGGTCACAGCCAAGGCGACCAGACCAAGGTTCCGGTCTTCCTGGATGCCTCAGACCAGCTCTCGCATACGGCGGTGTTGACACCGCCACATATGGAAGCAATTACTGGTAAGGTACTTCACACAAAGGCCTTACAATATACCACCCACTGACTCGGATGGGATCTACCCTTGAGAAGCGATCAGTACCAGCAACTCCATCAGCGTGAAGCCTCGATAGGCCGCCCGTACCTCCCGGGCGCCTTGTCGTTACCATCGTGGGTGAACGACCACATTGGCGAAGGTCAAGGTGCGGACAGGGCGGCGCGATGTCAGGAATGCCCGATTTGAACCGCAGCTGAAACAACGGCTTGCCCGGAGAATGCTGACTCTCCAGAAGAGGGGACCATGAGACGAGTGGTGTGGCAGATGCTGCCGCTGGTGTTCGCAGCACTTGCCGGGGTTGTGCTCGGCGGGTGTGGCAAGAGGGGCGCGGAGAATGAGCAAGCGTATGCCCCAAGAGTGGTCGTCTATGGACCATCCGGCCTGCAGCGCGCCCTCGAGGCAGCAAAGCAGCTGCTCCGGATACGTCAGCCTGACGTTCGTGTCGACCTGATGCTGGATAACGCAAACGTCCTGGTCCGCAAGGTCACGGACCTGGGCGAGCGCCCGGATGTGTTCATCTCCCCCGGCGAACTCGAGCTAAAGCAGCTCCGCGACGCGGGTCTGATAGACGAGATCACCGTGCGTGACTTCGGCTCTCTCGACATGGCGATCATCGCACCGAGCACCCGAAAAGACATCAGCGCGCTGCAGGACCTTAGCTCACCCAGCGTCAAGCGCATCTCCATGGGCGATCCGAAGTCCACTTCCGTGGGATACTATGGCGCGCAGGTGCTCCGCAAGCTTGGATTGTGGGATGGATTGCAGTCTAAGCTCCTGTTACGAGAGGCACCGCTTGAGCCCGTCACTCTAGTCGAGTCCGGCCAGGCCGATGCGGGCATCGTTTACCTGACGTGCCCGCTTGAGACGAATCCAGACAAGGTGTCGCGTTCAGCACTGAAGATCGTCGAGAGGATCCCACGCGATGCCTGCCCGCCGATCCGGCTGCAGTTGGGCATACTGAAGACATCACGGAACCGAGACGCCGCCAAGAAGTTTGCCGACTTCATGATCTCCGACGAGGCCCAGTCCACGATGGCTGGATATGGCGTTCTCCCTGCAGTGGAGATCAACAGGGAAGCAGGGGGGCGGCCGGTGGTAACAGATCCAGGGACCTCCTCCACATCGCAGTAGTTGCAGGGCTTCAGCATTCTCGGTGCAGAAGAAGGGCTGGCATCAGCCACGCCTCCGGCGCTTCCGTCACAGCCTGCGGACCATTAAGCCGAAGTGGATCGTCTGAGTCCGCGACGCCTCAAGAGAGGGTATTGACGCCTGGCCCGGGTCCGATAGAACAGAGCCAGCCTGACCCCCCGGTGGGGCGGGCTGCAAGAGCCAAAACCGAATAGCGCCTGCCATCATCGCGCAGGTACGGCGGGCACTTCTGATGTTCGTGCGTTCGGGCCTGACCGTCAGAGGCGCCCGCTTTTCGTTTTGGGGGAGGCCGAGAGATGCCCATTCGCATCGACAACTCAACGGTCTCGGACAGGGCCTGGGGCGATGTGGACAAGGCCGCCCTGGCACGCCGCCTTGCCGAGAACAGCGACGCCGCGGTGATCCGCGAGGCCTTCGCCTACGTCCCGGACCTCGAAAACCGCTCCGAGTGGGGCGGCCCTCATCACGAGCTGCGGGGTTCACCCGCCTCAGGCGGGCAAGCGCTGGTGGTGAACCGCAATGGCGTACACGCACTGGCGGCCGCTAGGAAGGGCGTCGTCGACCCACAGGCGGCCTACCTACTCGGTACGCAGCCCCGACCCCGATGATCCGCGCCTCCCGCCCTCGTCCCCCATCCGCACTCTCGTCCGCCCCTCGGCTGTGCCCAGCCGGCGCGCGTGCCTGGTTCGCTTGACACCTCCCTCACCTCCGCTAGAATGTGGCAAGCCCTGTCCAGGAGGTAGCGCCATTACCCCCCCAGCCATCGCGCTCATCCCCCTCGACGACCGCCCCTGCAACCGCCTCTTCCCCCACCAGCTCTCCCTCATCTCCGGCTGCCAGCTCCACCTGCCCCCGCGGGATCACCTCGGCTGGTTCGACCAACCCGGTGACCCCGACGCCATCGCCGACTGGCTCCGCTCCTGCCCCGCCGATCGCCTCGTCATCTCCCTCGACATGTGGTGCTTCGGCGGCCTCGTCGCCTCCCGCTTCCCCCGCCTCCCCCTTGACCTCGCCCTCCAGCGCCTCACCCCCCTTCGTGAGCTTCGCCAGGCGCGGCCCGACATGCGCATCTTCGCCTTCAGCAACGTCATGCGCCTCGGGACCTTCGTCACCTCCCCCGACGACCTGGCCGTGCACGAGGGCCTTCTCGCCTACTCCCAGCTCATTGATCGCGTCGAGCGCCTCGGCGAGGAGCAGGCCCGCCCCGAGCTCGAAGCCGTGATCGCCCAGCTCGACCGTGACCGCCTCGCCGACTACCTTGCCGCCCGCCGCCGCAACCACGCCGTCAACCGCGCCGCCATCCAGCTCGTCGCCGACGCCGTCTTCGACTACCTCGTCCTCGCCCAGGAGGACGCCGCACCCGTCGGCCTGCACATGCCCGAGCTGATGGCCCTCCGCGATCAGGTCGAGGAGTTCCGCATTGCCGACCGCGTCGCCATCCACCCTGGCGCCGATGAGGTCGGCCTCGTCCTCCTCGCCCGCCATCACCTCGACTGCCCCGGCCCGCCCATCGGCCTATCCGTTGACTACGCCTCCGCCGAGGGCGCCGACATCATCCCCCAGTATGAGCACCAGCCGCTGCGGCAGACTGTGGAGAGCCAGATCAGAGCGGCCGGCGCCCGCCTCGCCCCACCTGTCGAGGCCGACGCGCTCCTCTTCTTGCACACCCCCGTTCACGTTCAGCATGACATCGCCGAGGCCCCGCCCGAGGGGCACTCCCCGGCCCTCGCCGCCCAGGCCGACAGCGTCGCCGAGCGCACCACGGCCGCGGCCGCCTCCGGCCTGCCCCTCGGCCTCGCCGATGTTGCCTACGCCAACGGAATGGACCCCGAGCTGATCGCAGCCTTCCGGCGCACCGGCGGCCTCCACCACCTCACTGCGTTTGCGGGCTGGAACACCGCGGCGAACACCCTCGGCACCGTCATCGCGCAGCTCTGTCTGGCCCTCTCAAGCGCACCCGAGCGGCGGGAGTCGGTCCGCCGCGCGTCGCGGCGGTTTCTCGCGTGCCGGCTGCTCGATGACTACGCCTATCAGTCAAGCGTGCGCAGCCGGGCGGTGGAGCGGGCGGCCGAGCTCGGCGCGAACCCCTACGCGCTGGCCGACCGCGCGGCCGAGCTGGAAACCTTCGTGCGAGAGCAGCTAGCGCCATTTTCCCACGAGATGCACTCCTCTCTCCTCGCCGGCCCCGCAGCCGCGGCGACGCCGCCGACCGAGGGATCGCCGCCAACCGCGGCAGGGCCAGCCGCGGCGGCGTCGGAAGGGCCCTCTGGGGCGACGCCGGAAGGGGCAACAGGGGCGCCGCCGGACGCGGCCGCGGCGGCTCCAGCGGGGGAAACGGCCGGGCCGGCGCCGGGCGAGGGCGAGGCGCTGCGGCTGGCAGACGCCCGCGTGACGCTGCCGTGGGGGAGGCTGTTTGAGGTGGAGGTGGAGATTCCGAGCTGAGAATCGTTATTCGCGTCGGGGAAGAAACGGGAGTAGATGCGAGTGAGGGCGAGGTCGAGGTCGGCCTTCTTCAGGAGGGCGGGATGAGGGCGGC
>Ga0315277_10012022_pt1 | contig 10871 bp, 7 predicted proteins | sample YL17G05_15_MG_FD_203695 | JGI IMG/M metagenome (GOLD analysis project Ga0315277, IMG submission 203695) | Sediment microbial communities from Yellowstone Lake, YNP, Wyoming, USA - YL17G05_15 | ecosystem: Environmental > Aquatic > Freshwater > Lake > Sediment | place: USA: Wyoming | collected... | reverse complement strand
ATTCGGCCTTCGCGAAAAAACGAACCACAGAAGCGCAGCCATTGCAGCCACGCTTCCGAGACCACCGAACCTGCTCAAGGCGACACAGAGGGCCGGATCCCAGTGCTTCGCGAAACTGTGACTGAAGATGATGTTGTCTGGCACGGTCGCCAAACGGCTAAAGACGGAGAAGAGAAAGACACCGATCGCCATCCAAATCGCCCGCTCCAGCCAAATACGCTGCGGGTTGATCTTCGCGAACTCCGTTGCCACGCGCTGACGATCACCCAGTTGTTTCACCGCCGCGCGGAAAGCCGCTTCCGGCGTCATGCCCCCGGCTTCCAGCGCCGCCACGTGGTCGCGCAGGTGCGATTCCAGTTCCTCCAGTTCCACGGCGTTGAGCGGACTCGGGCTGCCGAACTCAGCCCGCCAGCGCCGGAGGGCTTCGTTCAGGTCAAACGCGGTTGGGTTTTCCATAGTTGCATGAGTGTGTTGTGAACCGCGAGCCACTGCTTCCGCTCCTTCGCCAGCGCGCCCCGGCCCTCCTTGCGCAACCGGTAGTACTTCCGCCGCCGGCCGGTCTCGGCCTCCTTCCACTCGGCTTCCACGAAGCCTTCCCGCTCCATCCAGTGCAGCACCGGATACAACATGCCGTCCGTCCACTCGATCTCTCCGCCGGACAGCTCGCGGACGCGTTGGATGAGCGCGTAGCCGTAGCTCTCGCCCTCGGACAAGACCGAGAGCACCAACGGGACGGTGGAGGCAGCAACCAGTTCTTTCGTTAACATGGCGGTGCTATACATTGCTCTGCGATGTATGTCAAGCGGTTTTTTGTTGTGAAGGATTTCCGTGTTGGGGAATGCCACCAGACCCGCGACGTCAGACCTTCTTGCCAACAACGCTTGATCGTCAGTTGAACAAGCCGCTTCAGGTAGGGCGCGTCACTCCGTGCGCGCCGCGGCTCGAACTGCCAAGACACGGCGCGCACGGAGTGACGCGCCCTACCTTTGTTTCACCGAAACCCCCAAGTGCTTGAACTGATTTTGCCAGCAACTCGTTCACTTTCTTCATCACGGCGAAGGCGTCCGCCACGTAAAGCACGTCCGCCTTGCCGCGCGCCCAGCCGCAGTTCGGGTCGAGGCTGATGGCGCGGCGCTCGTTGATGAACCGCCAGCCGACGGTGTGCGGCTCTTCGCCGTGGCAGCAGGTCGAAAGTCCTTTTGGATGCCGCGGCGTCGCGCCGGTTTGGCCGATCTGATTCAGATGCGAGAGGAACGACAGCACCGCCTGGCCTTCGCCGCCGAGGTCCACGAGCGATTTGCTACTGCCCAGCGACGCGCGCGTGAGTTTTAGAAAACCGAGTATCAGCTTCTCCGCCTCCGGCACATGCGTTTGGCCGTCGGCTTGTTTCTTCGTCCAGCCGGCGCCGGTAACGAACAGCAATTGCGCGTCAGGCCGGATGGTTTGCGCATCGGCTGCCGGCACGCGGAAACCAGTGACCGTCGTGCGCTTCGCGGAATCGGGCAGGGCTACGGCGACGTTTTCCACCGAAGCCGTGCCCGCCGCGCCGGACCACGCCGGCTGGCTGCCTGGATCAACGAGGATAAACCATGGGCGCTGCGTCCGTGTGAGCGTGCCTTCCATCCGCTGCCGGTAGTACCAGCGGTTCACTGACACCTTGCCGTCCTGCACATTCAAGCTGGCGACGTGCGTGTCCGCCCGCCCGCCGACGCGCTGGGCCACGCCTGCGAGGCAGCGGTTGAAACGCGAGGTCGCCGGGGCGATAACCAACGTGGCTTGCGCCGCTTTGCACAGTGCTTCCGCCGCCGAGGCATCGGTGGCGTAACGGCCTTGGGCGAATTCGGCACCGGAAACGCCGAGGAATTTCACGGCGCTGCAAGACGCAATTTGGTTGGCCGCCGTTGCCACGTCTTCACCGACGAGGCCGACAACGAGTTTCGAACCGGCGAGCGCCACGCCCAGCGATTTCGCCGCGCCCAGCGCTTCGAGCGCAGGCTTGGCTAGCGTTCCGTCGGCTTCGGTGTGGGCGAGAAAGAGGATGGTTTCCATCGGAGGTTTGAGATTTGAAATTTCAGAATTGAAATCGCCAGCATCCGCGCTCTCACGAGCGCAGTTACGCTATTGCCTGATCCACTCCACAATTTCCTTTGCGATATCGTCGGCGGAGGCGTCCTTGACGATGCGGGTTTGCCGTTGCTGCTTTGGCAGAGCGACGCTGGCGAACTGCAAACCGTCCCCCGCGAGTTTCACAGGCCGGGCTTTTTGCAATGCGGGCATCACACCGCGCATGTTCGACATGCCCACCTGTGGATTGTTCTTCGGCTCGGGGAGATTGCCGGTGGCCCAGCCCAGCACTACGGGCGCGCCGGCGCACTTCGAAATCTGGTGCTTGCCGCCTTCAATGCGTTCCAGAATCTCCAGTGAACCGTCTGCGCCAACTTTCAATTCGTCCACGCCGAGGAACACATCCGCGATGCCCAAGCGCTCGGCGATGATCTGCATCGTTGCACCCGCACCGCGGGAGGCCGATTCCCAGCCGCCGAAGACAAGCAGCTTGGATTTGTCCAACCCGGGAATGGCGGCAATGGCCTCGGCCAATGCAGCGGCAGTTTCGGCGGCATCCGTGAAGCCACTGGCCGAGCCGTCGAGCGCGACGAGTTCAAACGGCACCTTCTGGCCAACGATCATCATGACCTGCTGCAGCTTGGCTTTCGGGGCGAGGCTGACGAGTGTGACCTCGCTGGCGGCGTTCCGCTTTGCGAGATTCGCTGCTTCGTATAGCGCGTGGCTGGCCCACGGGTCGAGGACCGCGGGCAGCATCATTTCATTTTTCAATGCTGGGCCGGTCGGGCCGGTCACCGGCTCCAGCGTTTGGAGCGGGTCCGGCACGATGCCCGCACAGACGACGATTTGGTAGGCCATGCTCATGCGGCGGGGATTAAAGCGAAGCAGCGGCGGCGCGCCAATGCGAATTTCCGTCGTCGTGCCGAAAGATTGCTGTTGAATCCGTCGCGCGACTCAATTGTTATGTTCATCACGCCCCGACTCGTAGAGCGGGACGCCCGAACGACAACACAAAGTGAAACCAACTGACCTGCGCGGCATTCTGCAGTACATCCCGCAATTCCGGGAGCGCACCTTCATCATCAGCGTGGACGGCGCGATCGTCACCGACGAGAACTTCGCCAACATCCTGCTCGACATCGCGGTGCTGCGTTCGCTGAACATCCGCGTGGTGCTGGTCCACGGCGCATCTGCGCAGATCCGGTCACTCGCCGAGGAGCAGAAGATCACACCCTCGAACCTCGACGGCAGCGGTGTGACGGACGCGGCGACGCTCAAGCTGGCGCTGACCGCGGCCAATCGCCTTACGCACGAAATTCTCGAAGGCCTTTCCGCCAACGACCTCCGCGCTGCCTGCACGAACGCCATCGTCGCGCATCCGCTGGGCATCATCCAGGGCGTGGATCACCTGTTCACCGGCAAAGTTGAACGCGTGGACACCGAACTGCTCCAGACGTTGCTCGCTCAAGGCATCATTCCCGTGATTCCACCGCTAGGGTTCGATGGCGAGGGCAAGACCTACCGCGTCAATTCCGACGGCGTGGCGCTGGCGGTCGCCGGCGCGCTCAAGGCCATCAAGTTGATTTTCATCACCACGCAGGACGCGTTGCAGCACGGCGTCCTGCCGTTGCGGCAGATTCTGGTTGCGGACCTGGAGAAGTTGCTCGCTCAAGAGCCGCGGGGCTTTGCGCCAGAGGTGCTTTCGAAGGCCCAGCACGCCGCCGCCGCCTGCCGCGCGGGGGTTCAACGCGTTCATCTCATTAACGGCCGCGTGGACGAGGGTTTGTTGGCGGAAGTTTTTTCCAACGAAGGCATCGGCACGCTCGTCTATGCCGACGATTACCAGCAAGTCCGCCGTGCATTTAAGAAGGACGTGCGCAGCATCCTCGCGCTCATCAAGCAGTCCGTCGTCACTGATGAACTGGTGAAGCGGAATCGCTCGAGCATCGAGAAGCAACTGGGCGACTACTACCTGTTCGAGATTGATAAGAACCCGGTGGGCTGCATCGCGCTGCACACGTATCCAGAATTCAACAAGGGCGAGCTGGCGTGCCTGTATGTGAATCCCTCGCACGAGAACCAGGGCATCGGCCGGAAGCTGATCCAGTTCGTGGAGAACAAGGCGCGCGAAATGGCTCTGAACGAGATCATCGCGCTCTCGACGCAGGCGTTCACGTATTTCCAGAGCAAAGGCGGCTTCGCGGAAGGCACGCCTGACGATTTGCCGCCCGCGCGCCGCGAGAAGTACGACCAGAGCGGGCGGAACTCGAAGGTGCTGGTGAAAAAACTGCGGTGAGCAGCACTGGCAGGAACGTTCCGCCGAATAGTCCGCTCGTTCACGCGTAGCGGTGTCCCGAGCAGAGCCTTGCAAATGGCGCTCGAGACGACGCCTCGCTACGGGTTTGGGACCCGCTCCACTGTCAGCCACCGGCGGCTCACCGTGGGAGCTGACCGCCCCGTGCCGTCGGGTCGAGCTTCGGCTCTCAAAATGCACTTGCCCGCGGCGGCTTCCGGCACGGCCAGAGACAGTTGGCAACTCGCATCGCCAAGGGGTTTCATCTCGAAACGCTGCTCGGAGTGGCAGAGCGTTCGACCTTTTCCGGCTTGAAGTTCAAGCACGAGCGTGCCGGTCACCGCGCGCGGTTCGTCGTTGACGAGCATGACGGGGATTGTGCGGTGCTCGCCCGGCGCGAGTTTGGGTTGGAAGAAGTTGATGTACACACCCAGCGGCTTGAACGCCTCGCCGACGTAATCGGCGAAAGCTGGATCGAGCTTGAGCCGCGTCACGTCGCTGAATTGGTCTGCCGTGTAAACGCCAGGATAGCTGCAGGTCAAATAGACGAAGTGGATGATGCCGGCGTACTGGCGATGCGCACGCCAGAATTCGGTTTTCGCTCCAAGCAGATAGGCATACAGGTCGAGGCGTTCACGCGCCGTGACGTTCGTACCCAGGAGCTGCGCATAGACGTTTTCGGTCAGTCGTGTGGGCGAGCCGTCGCGATTGAGCCACAGCCAGCCGTATTCGTTGATCAGCGGTGGATTCGTTTCCGACGGCAGCGCGCCCTTGCGCGGTTTGCCGTCCATCGTTTCGAGGTCGGTCATCTTGAACGTGAGCTTGCCGCGATGACCGCTCTGCATGAGATACGGATGGTACTCCACCGGATCATTCGGATCGGCGGGCGGGTTGTAGCTGTTTTCCCACGGGCGATTCGAGAGATCGAGTGGGCGGACTGCCGGGATGATCCGTTCACCAAAGGCAGCGTTCTTCGTCTCGTTGTTGGCGTCCCACACGGCGACGCTCGGATGATTCCAGTTGTCGCGCATCCAATCGCGGTATTGGTGGATCATCTCTTCCGTGTCGTGCGTCCGGGAGTAGCCCTTGTACCAGCCCGGGCCACCGGTCCACACGAAGAACTCGTTCTGAATCAGCAACCCCTCCTCGTCGCAAATGTCCAGCCAGCGGTCTGGCACCGGGCCGATGCAGAATCGGAAGTAGTTCCAATGCAGTTTTTTCGGCAACTCGCCGAGAAGTTTGCGCACCCACGCTTCTTTCCACGGCAAGTCCCGACACAGCGGGTCCTCGAAGAAGCGGTGCAACGTGATGTTCGAACCGCGCAGGTAATAGACCTTGCCGTTCAAAAACGCTCGTTTGGTCGCGGCGTCGAAACGAAACTCTCGCATCCCAAAACGCGTTGTCACCGAGTCGCCGCCCGTGCTCGATTCCACGACGTAGAGAAACGGGTCCTCGGGCGACCAGAGATGGGCGTTGGGAATGCGAATCGTCTGAACGACGGTCTTTTCCTCGCCGGGTTGCAGCCGCAAAGTTTCCGGCGCAGCCGTGGCCGCGCGTTTGCCGCCCTTCCAGCTCTTCACGGCGTGGCCAAGCGTCGTTGAAACCGGCGAGGCGCCGTAGTTCTTCACCACCGTTTGCACGACAATCTCACTCGCAGCGAGGCGCGGCGCAACCTGAACCGTTTCAATCACCGGGTTGTCGCAGAAGATGAGCGACACGCTGTCGTAGATGCCGGGCGTCCACTTGATCTTCTCGAAATCGGAGCCGGTCGGATACGTATCCGGCAGCACCGCGGGATGCGCGCCGATGCGAATGACGAGCGTGTTCTCCGCGTTCCAGCGGATGGCGTCGTCGAGCGCGAAGAAGCTGGCGCTGAAACAACCCGGATACTCGCCGAGCTTCCGACCGTTGAGCCAGACCGCCGTACCGAACTGCGCCTTGTTGATCTTGAGCCGCGCCACCGCACGGCGCGGCGGCGCGCGGAACGTCTTTTCATACCAGAAATAATTGCGGTCCTGGTCCACCTTGCCGTTCCAGTAATTGGTCAGCCAATCGGCAGGAGACAGCCCGGCGCGGATACGATTGGCCAATTGCTCGCGACTGTAGAATCTGTCCACGTCCGGGAACGCCGGCTTGGCGAGATTGGCCAACCCGGGCACCGGCGCAAAATGCATGAACTCCACCGGCATCTCCGCGGCGGTTTTGCCGTCGGCAATCCGCCATTGGCCGTCGAGCGACTGGACGACACGCTCAGCGTGAGCCAGCCCTGGAGGCAGAAGGCTGAAACCGATGATGGCGGCCATCGTGATGCTCCGGGCGTGTCGGGCGGTTGCCTGGGTGATCGGATTGGTTTTCGCGAAAGCGGCCTTCACCGGGCCACGCTACCGCGAAACCCTTCCGGCATGGAAGAAATCATTTCACGCGCGTGGGCTTGAAGCGCGCCCTTGCGTTGCCACCGGTTGCGGTTCCGCGTTCACGCGGTTGGTGGTCGCGCGTCCCACGAACCGCGTGAACGCGGAACTCCAAGCGCCCTGGCTCGGGTCACACACGCCGTCTTCGCCACCTGCCGCCGGCTCATCCCGGCTCGCGCCTTACGCCGTCCACACGCCTGCAATCGGCGTTTGGCAAAATCGGCATCAGCCTCTGACGATGTTCAGGCTCGTCACTGCGAAGATGTCGCGCCCAATGATTGCCTGCTTGCAGCCGGGGCAAAGCATCTTGCCGGCGTCGGCAGCCTCGCGCACGTTGCCGAGCAATACCATTGGCGTGGGGGAGACTCGCGGGGCAAGGAGAGCCCCCGGAAGCACGATCACTTGCTCATGGCCGTCTGAAAGCAATGGATCGTCCCGCGATCCGTGCTCACGAACAACCGGCCATTCGCGACCGCCAGTCCGTGGGCTTTGCCGGTCACGGTTGCGGACCAACGCTCCTTCCCGGTTGCCGCATCGAACGCGGCCACGCGGTCGTCGCCGCCGGCGAACAAGGATTCCCCAGCCAGGATCAGTTCGTGCGGATAGTCAGCCCCGGTCTTCCAGAGATAACAAGCCGCCAATTTCGGAGGCAAGGTGGCTAGCTCTGATTCGATGGGCTTGAGTTCTTCTTTCAGTTTTTCACGCGCTGGACCGCTCGCTTCACCCCGCAGCCTCTTGAGTTGCTCCTGAAGGTTTTTCTGCCGGGCTTGGAACTGGGCCTGGCGCTTGGCAAGTTCAACGTAGCGCCCCCGCGCAAATCCGGAAAGCTCCGTGCCCGTGTTCAGGTAGGCAACCTCGTCGGTGACGACAATTCGCGTGGCTTTGGGGAACGTGACGAAATAGTCCCGCGTGGTCGCATCGAACCCCCGCAGTTCGCCGTCTGAGCCGTGGTTCTGTCCGCGGCCGGCCACAAACTCGTCCGTCCGACTCACGACCGCAAACACTCCGCCCTGGCCGGAGCTTCCAAATCCACCGATCGAACGGCCGGTGGCACGCTCAAACATTTCCGGCCGCTGGCGGCCTTGGGGCAGGTAAAGGCGGGTGTCGGTCGCGAGCATCGCGCCTTGCATGGTCAGGTGCTCAAGCGTGACCCTGTAGAAACCCGTGCCTCCGTCCGCGCCTGTCTGCGCATCCACGGCGCACAGGTAGGAGTTTTCCCACGGCAGCAGCGACGCGCCGAAGTAGGCGACGTCGTCCTGAACCAACACGCCGGTCCGACACGGCCAATGGGAGATCAACTTCCCGTTGTGCAACATCAGGGTTTCCTTACCGGAAGGCTTCCGCTTCCAAAGCAAAGTGGTTTGCGCGGCGTCGAGGCAGTACGCGTGTCCGTCGTCTGAGCCGAAGTAGAGTTTGCCTTTGTGCCAGGTGGGAGGAACTCTGACGGGCCCGTCCGTCGGGAAAATCCATTTCTCCGCGCCGGTCTTCGCATCCAGGCAATGAAGGGCATCATCCACGGACGATCCGAAATAGACCGAATCACCCACCGCAATCACGAAGAAGGCGGGATCAAAGTTACGCATGGATTCGAGCCGACGGATGTTGGCGTAAGCATCCCATTTCGCCGGACCGGTCCAAGCCATCTGCGGGGGCGTGGGCGAACTATAGGTCCATGCCACGCTCAAGGGGAACGGAAGCGACTCAGTCGTGACACCGCTACGCCGATTGTCATGGCGATACGTCGGCCAGTCGCCGGCAGGTGCGGACCAGTTGGCAAAACCTGCGAGGGCGAGGAAAGCCAGGAGCGCGGTGTCAATTCGTAGCGGCAACTTCATGCAAGCTCCCTGGGTCATTTGGGCGCCGAACTCAGCACGGGTGCGAATCCGATGGAAGTCTCCAGCCAGTTGCCGCAACTGCAACCGCCGCCGCCCTCGGGCGAGAGCACCATGCCGTTCGCCGGCACCGTGCTCAGCCAGCAACTCGGGCGCAGGTTGTCCCAGCCAGTAACTGCGCCATGTTCGATATCCCACATCGAAATCCGCCCACCTTCGCCCCGGTAGATCAGCGCGTTCAATGCGGCAGCGTACGTTGCACAGCCGCCGTGACGCCCGACGTCCTTCGTCAACAGCTTGCCGGTTGTCGCTTCGTAACCACACGGCTCGAGGAAAACGGTGTTGCGGACGACCACCGGGTGCTGCATGTGTCCCCCGTGGTTGTCCTTTGGCCATGCATGTGTTGACTGCCACAGGCTTTTCCCATCCGCGGCGCTGAAGGCGTAGAGGTTGTACCTGCCCGCGGCTGATGCCATGATGAACACCCTGTCCTCCGCGCCGAGGAGGTAAAACACGACGATGCCGTCGGCCGTATCAATCGGTTGCTCCCACAACCTGTTTCCGGTCCGCGTGTCCAGCGCGACGAGGTATTGGTTCTCCCACAGTTTCGGGGATCCCACCCGGCTTGTGTTGAGCGCCTTGACTTCGGGGTGACGGCATTCGACGAACAAAACCCTGCCCTCGGCGATGGCGATGGTTGAGTTGATCAACACCCCGCCGCGATAGCGCCATTTCAACTCGCCGCGCTCGCCCGTCATCGCAAACAAATCGTCGCTGCAAATCTTTTCGGTGCCGGGCCCCGAGGTTGCATCATACCAACTGGCCTTGCCCCAGAAGTCGGTATAGACCGCGCCCTGTTTGACGCTGCTCCCATATAACAGATCGCCCGCGCGGGCGACGTATCCCCATTCGTGCGTGACTCGGAAACCGGCATCGGCCAGCGGGAACGTGTGGATCACTTCACCGGTATCCGCCGCTATCACCCAGCAGCGGTCTTTGATTGCGACGTAAAGGTGATCCGGATCGGCGCACCAGTTTCCGGCGTCGCGCGGCATATTGACGCGGCGCAGGGCCGGGATTTCGAGCGACCACAAGACCGCGCCATTATAGGAATCGAGGGCAGCAAGCCGGTTCATTCCTTGATGAAACAAGCGTCCGTTGACAGCAAGCGGCGCAGGCATTCGCGGATTGCGGTCAATCCCAAAGTCGGCTCCCGGCCGGCCGAGCCACTGCACCTCGAGGCGATCGGTGCGGCCGACTCCCTGCAATCCCTCCTGGCTGTTTGCGGAATTGCCGGGGTCGCCATATTGGTGCGTCCAGGAACCGGTATTCGGAGGCAACTCGCGTTTGACGCGCAGCCAGCGCCCCGCCTCCGGCCCAACCAGCTCCCACTTGCTCTTCGCTTCGCCGAGCCAATGGGCGACGTGACTGTTCGCATCAGTTTGCACCGCGGAATCCAGCGGCCCGAAGCAAGCCACGCCGGTTGCGGGCTGGAGCCAGGGCAGAATCTGCACGCCTGTTCCAGGTAGCCTACCGGTCGCCAGCGAACCATCCACGACGATCAGGTTGGCGAACGACTGTGGGAAGGGCAACGCATCGAGCGAATCCACGTGGTGTAGTGTGATGCGCGAGCCATAAATGCCGGCCTTGCCGAGCAACGCGCGGGCGCGGGAGATGCGGTCACGGTCTGTGTCCACGCCAAAAACGATCAGTTCGCTGCGCTTCGCCAGTTCGTAGGCAAGCTGCCCCTCGTTGCAGTCGAGGATGAGACAATAGCCGCGAGTGACACCGCTGGCGGAAAGAATTTGTTCCGCAGCCTGCGTGTAACGCCGGCTGCGCTCATCAAGGCCGAACGGGGAAGTCGAAGGCGAGATTCGCGCGACCGTGAAGTTCAGGCCGTTGTCCAATTCAAAGTTCTCGCTGGCGAGATTCCCCACGTTGGACTGCTCCGATCGAATGCGGTATTGGTAACGCCCCTTGGGTTTGAGCCCCTTGATCGTGATCCGATGGATATTCGACGAGCCGGTTTCCCGGAGTTGCTGGTCCAGTTTCTCGCCGACACCAAACTCGAGGAGACTCTCACAAGGCTCATCGGTTTCCCACAGGATGACGGCTGTGTCCGGAGTGGTGAACCGGGCATGCGGCGGGACACGAAACGCAAGGTGCCGGGGAGGCTGGCCCACCCTTTTGACCGAGAATCGCGACTCGATCTCGGTGGCATCCAGCACTCGGTCGTGCAGCGCCACTTCGTGTATCCTGCTCTGGCTGCGC
>Ga0315277_10012021_pt1 | contig 10873 bp, 16 predicted proteins | sample YL17G05_15_MG_FD_203695 | JGI IMG/M metagenome (GOLD analysis project Ga0315277, IMG submission 203695) | Sediment microbial communities from Yellowstone Lake, YNP, Wyoming, USA - YL17G05_15 | ecosystem: Environmental > Aquatic > Freshwater > Lake > Sediment | place: USA: Wyoming | collected... | reverse complement strand
GTACTTTGGCTCCGGAAATTTAATTCCTTCATATTTCCAGTCATTTCCCGGGACATTAAGAGTATGATTTGTTTTGGTATTCTTTAGCTTTACAAAGGCGCCGATATCTCCTGTATGAAGTTCCGGGACCCTCGTACGGTTCTTCCCGGCACAAACATAAAGTTGTGATAACCTTTCCTTTGTGCTGTTATTACTATTAATAACATCGAGGTTCTCAGTAATTTTACCAGAATATACCCTGAAATAGTTTATCTCACCAATATGCTCCTCAATAGAGGATTTGAAGACATACACTGAAGCCGGCCCTGCAGGATTGGCTTTTACCTCATTTCCCTTGCTGTTTACCGGAGCAGGCATATCTGTGATCGAAGGAGCTTCGCTGTTAATGAATTCCATCAGATTGTCAACCCCGATATTTAGCCTGGCCGACAGACAGAATACAGGAAACATACCCCTTGTCAGAATACCTTTGGCAATTCCTTTCCTGATCTCAGCTTCCGTCAGTGTATCATTTGAAAAAAAGAGTTCCATCAGCGCTTCATCACTTTCAGCGGCTTTTTCTACAAGCGCAGCATGAAGCTCAGCGGCTTTATCAGCATGATCTGCAGGTATTTCAGCGACCTCAGCAGCTCCTCCGTCTTTTGAGTACCGGAGCATTTTCATCTTGAGTACATCAATTATTGAGTTGAAGCCGGCACCCTCATTAACAGGGAATTGAATCAGGATGACATTACTGCCTAAACGCTCCTTCATCATCTCAATTGATTTCTCAAAGTTGGCCTTTTCATGATCCAGACCATTGATAACAAGGATCAGCGGTTTATGAACTTTCTCAGCATGGCGGAAATGGATTTCAGTTCCTACTTCAACACCGTTCTGAACATTAATTGTCATGACAGCAGCATCGGCAGCATAAAGTGAAGATATTACTCCACCGCTGAAATCATCAAGCCCGGGAGTATCAAATATATTGATTTTCTTATTCTGGTATTCAGTATAAAGTACTGTTGAGAAGATTGAGTTTCCGTTTTCGTGTTCAATCGGACGATAATCAGAGACAGTATTCTTCCCTTCTATAGTCCCTCTTCTTTCAATTATGCCTCCATTGAACATTATTGCTTCAGCCAGAGTAGTTTTACCTGATCCTGAGTTACCCAGAAGGGCAATGTTCTTAATCTGGTCAGTTAGGTAGGTTTTCATCTTTGAGTGGATATTAATCGTTATACAAATATATTATACGGGGAAATGAGGGGACAAAAATAATAATTTTTTAAAAACTGTTTAAGAAAGATACGAGAATAACAAATTTTTTATTTTCTTTGCACCAGTTTTTTGAAATACAGGAGTACCGGTTTTTCTATCGACGGTAAGTTTACAAAAGTTTCCCTTTGGGAAAGATCGGGAAGGAACCTGTTTATAACTTACATTTTAAGTAAGAAATATTTTTTTAATGACTTGTTCAGATGCCCCTTTACGTTGGTGATCAGGTATGTATTACAAGTACGTTATTATGTTATTAAAAAAATAGCAGCCTTGTTTGTAAATTAAGAAATAAAAATAATACCTTTGCAAACCATTTTTTTAGATAAAATTAATGCTAAATTATTGTATTTATGCCTACAATTCAGCAGTTAGTCAGAAAAGGCAGGAAGAAGCTTGTAGATAAGAGTAAAGCTCCGGCTTTAGACTCATGCCCTCAGAGAAGGGGAGTTTGTGTACGTGTATATACCACCACACCTAAAAAACCTAACTCAGCAATGAGGAAAGTAGCCAGGGTAAGGCTTACTAACCAGAAAGAAGTAAACGCTTATATTCCCGGAGAGGGTCATAATCTTCAGGAACACTCAATAGTGTTGATCAGGGGTGGCAGGGTAAAAGACCTCCCGGGTGTCCGTTACCATCTTGTTCGAGGTGCTCTTGACACATCAGGTGTTGATGGACGTACTCAGAGAAGATCAAAGTATGGTACAAAAAGACCTAAGAAGTAACAGTTAAAGGAATAAGATAATGAGAAAATCAAAACCAAAGAAGAGGATTCTGTTACCGGATCCGAAATATAATGATCCATATGTAACAAGGTTTGTGAATAATCTTATGTTTAATGGGAAGAAGACAGTTGCTTACAAGATTTTCTATGATTCTCTTGAGATAGTTAGTGACAAGCTCAAGGTTGAAGGGAAATCTCCTCTCGAGATATGGAAGCAGGCCCTCGATAATATTACACCTCAGGTTGAGGTTAAAAGCCGCAGAGTTGGTGGTGCAACATTTCAGGTGCCAATGGAAATCCGTCCTGATCGTAAAGTAAGCATCAGCATGAAGAACCTTATTTCTTTTGCCCGCAAAAGAGCAGGCCATTCAATGGCTGAAAGGCTTGCTGCAGAAGTGATGGCAGCTTACAACCAGGAAGGCGGAGCATTCAAAAGAAAAGAAGATACTCACCGTATGGCTGAAGCTAATAAGGCTTTTGCTCATTTCCGGTTTTAATTGAAATAAAGGTAGCTGCAGTTCAGACAGAAGATGGATAAGAACCTGAAATATACCAGAAACATCGGAATTATGGCCCACATCGATGCCGGTAAGACCACTACAACAGAACGTATTCTGTTCTATACCGGTCGTACCCATCGAATGGGAGAGGTACATGACGGCAATGCCCAGATGGACTGGATGATTCAGGAGCAGGAGAGAGGGATAACCATTACCTCTGCTGCAACAACTACCTACTGGAAATATCAGAACGATGAGTTTAAGATTAACATTATTGATACTCCGGGACATGTCGACTTTACTGTCGAGGTTGAAAGGTCTCTAAGGATTCTTGATGGAGCAGTTGCTGTATTCTGTGCAGTTGGAGGAGTAGAACCCCAGTCAGAGACAGTATGGAGGCAAGCCAATAAGTATCATGTACCAAGGATAGCCTTTGTAAATAAGATGGACCGTGCCGGAGCTGATTTCTTTGGCGTCGTCCAGCAGATAAAAGATAAACTTGGTGCAAAACCTGTTCCTGTTCAGATTCCGATAGGTTCTGAGGAAAACTTCAGAGGAGTTGTTGATCTTGTCGCGATGAAAGCAGTGGTCTGGTATGATGACACTGCACTCGGTACAAGGTATGAACTCGAGAAGATACCTGAAGACCTGAGGGAAGAGGCTGAGGAATGGAGAGGAAAGCTTATTGAGTCTCTTACAGAGGTTGATGATTCTCTTCTCGAGAGGTATATTGAAGATCATGAGTCAATTACACAGGAGGAGGTAATCAACGCTATGAGAAAATCTGCAATCGCAGGCGTTACTGTTCCTGTTATCTGCGGTGCTGCTTTTAAGAATAAAGGCATTCAGAAGCTGCTCGATGCAGTCGTTGCATTTCTTCCTTCACCTATTGATAAAGGAGCTGTTAAGGGTGTTGATCCGAGAAATGATCATGAAATATTCCGTGAGCCGGACGATGATGAACCTATGGCTTCACTGGCATTTAAAATAGCAACAGATCCATATGTCGGACGTCTTGTATTCCTTCGCGTTTATTCTGGTATTCTCCATGCAGGAGATACCGTCCTGAATGTTCGTACAGGAAAGAGAGACCGTGTCAACCGATTATTCCAGATGCATGCAAACAAACAGATACCGAAAGAGAGCATCTCGGCAGGTGATATTTGTGCTGGCGTCGGATTCAAGGATCTGAAAACAGGTGACACATTATGTGCTATACATAAACCGATAGCACTCGAATCAATGGATTTTCCCGAGCCGGTTATTGGCGTTGCAATAGAACCTAAAACACAGGCCGACATCGATAAGCTTTCAATGGCACTCAATAAGCTTGCCGAAGAAGATCCGACATTCCAGGTCAAGATTGACCCCGACAGCGGACAAACAATTATCAACGGCATGGGTGAATTGCACCTGGAAATACTGATTGACCGTCTGAAGAGGGAATTTAAAGTTGAGTGTAACCAGGGTGTTCCTCAGGTTGCATACAAGGAGGCAATCACAACATCTACCGAATTCCGCGAAATATTCAAGAAGCAAACCGGTGGGCGAGGCAAATTTGCCGATATCATCGTCGAGCTTATGCCTGCGGAAGATGGGATTAGAGGCCTTCAATTCGTTAATGAGGTCAGGGGAGGCAACGTTCCGAAGGAATTCATCCCCTCTGTTGAGAAGGGTTTCCGTGAAGCTATGCTGAACGGACCGCTTGCAGGCTTCCCCCTTGATAGCCTTAAAGTAGTACTCAAAGACGGTTCTTACCATCCGGTTGACTCTGATTCTCTTTCATTCGAAATTGCTGCAAAACAGGCATTTAAACGTGCTGCAGGCAAATGCAACCCCGTTCTGCTCGAACCTATCATGACAGCAGAGGTTGTAACTCCTGAAGAGTATGTAGGTGACGTTATCAGCGATTTCAACAGGAGAAGGGGCAAAGTGGAAGGTATGGAATCGAAAGCAGGTTCCAGGGTCATCAAAGCAAAAGTACCTCTGGCCGAAAAGTTCGGTTATGTTACAGTACTCAGAACCCTTACCTCCGGAAGAGCAACATCAACTATGGAGTTCTCACATTTCGAAGAGGTGCCTGCAGAAATAGCAAACAGAATTGTAGAAATTACAAAAGGAAAAATTCTTTAAGAGATGAGTCAGAAAATTCGTATCAAACTGAAATCCTATGATCATAACCTGGTGGATAAGTCTGCCGAGAAGATCGTAAAGACAGTGAAATCTACTGGTGCAGTGGTTAGTGGTCCGATTCCGCTTCCAACCCACAAAAAGATTTATACAGTTCTTCGTTCAACATTTGTGAACAAGAAATCGAGAGAGCAGTTTCAGCTCTCATCATACAAAAGGCTGCTTGATATTTACAGTTCAACACCAAAAACCATCGATGCGCTGATGAAACTTGAACTGCCAAGTGGAGTAGAAGTTGAAATTAAAGTGTGAAACCGGTAAAGAATTAAAAAATGCAGGGATTAATTGGGAAAAAGGTCGGAATGACTTCCATTTTTGATGAAAATGGGAAGAATATTCCTTGTACAGTTCTGCAGGCCGGTCCATGTGTTGTGACACAGATCAAAACACTTGAAAAGGACGGCTACTTTGCTGTGCAACTCGGATTCGATGATAAAAAAGAAAAGCACACAACCAGAGCTGAAATGGGCCATTTCAAAAAAGTCAATACAACTCCCAAGAGGAAGCTCATCGAGTTTACAGGCTTTGCTGAAGGTCAGGTTAAAGAAGGTGAAGTGCTTACAGCCGAACTCTTCAGACCCGACAACTGGGTTGACGTAAGAGGCTGGTCAAAAGGCAAAGGATTCCAGGGTGTTGTCAAACGTCATGGCTTTAGCGGTGTTGGTGGACAAACCCATGGTCAGCATAACAGGGGAAGAGCTCCCGGTTCATTAGGTGCCTCATCATTTCCTTCAAGGGTATTACCCGGAATGAGAATGGGAGGCCGTACCGGTGGTGATAAGGTTATGGCAATCAGCATGAGAGTCCTTAAGCTCATGCCTGAGGATAATATACTTATTGTTAAAGGATCAGTTCCTGGTCCGAAAGGTGGTTACGTAATAATTACAAAGTGATGGAATTAAAAGTTCTTAACATTCAGGGTAAGGAAACCGGAAGAAAAGTAAATCTTGACGATTCAATTTTCGGTATTGAACCGAATGATCATGCCATCTATCTCGATTCAAAGCAGTTTCTTGCCAATAAAAGACAGGGAACAGCAAAATCAAAAGAACGTGGCGAGATCGCAGGCAGCACCAGAAAGATAAAGAGACAAAAAGGTACCGGTACCGCACGTGCCGGCAGCATCAAGAATCCTCTTTTCCGTGGCGGCGGACGTATATTTGGACCAACGCCCAGGTCTTTTGGCTTCAAACTGAACAAAAAAGTCAAGCAACTGGCGAGAAAATCAGCACTTTCATATAAGGCATCAACAAATAATATTATTATACTCGAAGATTTCACTCTTGAGGCTCCCAAAACCAAAGAGATTGTCAAAATGGGAAATAACCTCAATATTGCAAACAAAAAATCAGTATTTGTTTTAGCGGAACAAAATAAAAATATATATTTGTCCTCTCGTAATTTGCAAGGAGTTGAAGTTATAACAGCCAATGAATTAAGCACTTACAAGATAATGAAAGCCTCAACTCTGATACTCGCCGAGAGCGCTGTTGACGTTTTGCAGGCAACTTTTGAAAACTAGTAAACTTTAAGTGATGAATATTTTACTTAAACCGATTGTAACGGAAAAGATGACAAGCCAGGGCGATAAATTTAATCGCTATGGTTTTATCGTTGCTAAAAACGCAAATAAAATCGAGATTAAGAAAGCCGTGGAGGAGCTCTATGGTGTTACAGTTGAGTCGGTTAACACAATGCGTTATGGCGGAAAAGTTAGGACCCGCTATACAAAATCCGGAGTAATGACCGGCAAATCAGCTGCAACAAAAAAAGCAATAGTGACTCTCGCGGAGGGTAACACAATAGATTTCTATAGCAATATTTAAGATGGCAGTAAGAAAGATCAAACCTGTAACACCAGGTCAGAGACATAAGATCATCAGTGCTTTTGATAATATCACAAGCACTATGCCTGAGAAATCCTTACTTCGACCGCTCAGAAAATCAGGAGGAAGGAATGTTAACGGCAAAAGGACTATGAGGTACATCGGTGGCGGTCACAAAAGGATGTACAGGGTCATCGATTTCCTCAGGGAAAAAGATGGTATGGCTGCAACAGTAAAGACAATAGAGTATGATCCGAACCGTTCATCGAGGATTGCTCTTGTTATTTATGCTGACGGAGAGAAGAGATATATTATTGCACCTAATGGTTTACAGGTAGGTCAGAAAGTCACTTCCGGGAAAGATGCAACGCCGGAGATTGGTAATACCATGTTTATTAATGATATGCCAATGGGTACAATAATTCATAATATTGAACTCAAACCCGGTAAAGGAGCTGCAATGGCTCGCAGCGCAGGGTCCTATGCACAACTTATTGCCCGCGAAGGCAAATATGCAACCATTAAACTGCCCTCAAGTGAGATAAGACTTGTTCTTACAACCTGCCGTGCGACTATTGGTACTGTTTCCAATGCTGACCACAACCTTGAGATTTCAGGTAAAGCCGGTCGCTCGCGCTGGCAGGGTCGCCGTCCGAGGGTAAGGGGTGTCGCAATGAACCCGGTCGATCATCCGATGGGTGGAGGTGAAGGAAGAGCTTCCGGAGGCCATCCCAGATCGCGTAAAGGTATTCCCGCAAAAGGTTATAAAACCAGGGATAAGAAAAAATACTCTGCTAGATACATTGTTGAAAGAAGGAAGAAATAACTGATATATTATGAGCAGATCTATTAAAAAGGGCCCTTTCATTGATTTCAAACTCGATAAAAGAATCATCGATATGAACGAAGACGGGAAAAAATCAGTTCTCAAGACCTGGTCACGGAGATCAGTGATATCACCCGACTTTGTCGGACATACTATAGCAGTTCACAACGGGAACAAATTTATCCCCGTTTACATTACCGAGAATATGGTAGGTCATAAATTGGGAGAGTTTGCACCTACCCGTACTTTCAGGGGACACTCCGGTAATAAATAACGAGTAATGCAAACCTTGGAAAACTATTAGAAATGGGTGCAAGAAAAAGAAATACAGCTGAACAAAGAAAAGAGGCTGTCAAAAACAGATACCAGGCTGTTCTCAGGAACTGTCCGACCTCGCCACGTAAGATGAGGCTTGTTACGGATCTTATCAGCGGGATGGAGGTAAATAAGGCGCTGGATGTTCTTAAGTATAGTTCTCAGGAAGCATCGCGCAGAATGGAGAAACTTCTGCTGTCAGCAGTTGCCAACTGGCAGTCAAAGAATGAAGGTGTACGTGTTGAGGAGAGCAAACTATTTGTGAAAGAGATACATGTCGACGGAGGCCGTTCACTGAAGAGATTGCAAACCGCACCCCAGGGAAGGGCTTACAGGATCAAAAAGAGATCTAATCATGTTACTCTGGTGCTTGACAGTATGAATAATGAAGTTGAAAACAGTTCAAAATAAAATAGATGGGACAAAAAGTAAATCCGATAGGTAACAGATTAGGAATAATCAAAGGATGGGATTCAAACTGGTACGGCGGAAAAGACTTTTCCGGCAAGCTGGTTGAAGATGCCAGGATAAGAGAATATCTGAATGCAAGGCTTGCCAAAGCCAGCATCTCCAAGATCATTATCGAGAGAACCCTCAAGCTAATTACTGTAACTGTCAACACTGCACGCCCCGGTATAATTATAGGTAAAGGAGGTCAGGAAGTCGACAAGCTTAAAGAGGAGCTCAAGAAGATCACAAAGAAAGAGGTTCAGATAAACATCTTCGAAATTAAACGCCCCGAGCTTGATGCAAGTATTGTAGGTAACAATATTGCCCGTCAGGTTGAGGGAAAAATATCCTATCGTCGTGCAATAAAAATGGCCATTGCCTCTACAATGCGTATGGGAGCAGAAGGTATCAAAGTCCTTATTTCAGGTCGTCTCGGCGGTGCTGAAATGGCAAGAAGCGAAACTTATAAGGAAGGACGCATTCCACTGCATACTTTCCGCGCAGATATCGATTATGCACTTGCTGAAGCTCATACCAAAGTAGGTCTTATCGGAATTAAAGTGTGGATATGCAATGGTGAAGTGTTCGGTAAAAGAGATCTTAGCCCGAATATTGCGGCAAGAAATGCTAAAAATAAAGGGTTAAAAAGAAAGACAAAGAAATAAGTCTCTGATTAGTAAATAATTATATAACATATTTGAGCGATGTTACAACCGAAAAAGACCAAATTCAGGAGAGCCCAGAAGGGCAAGATGAAAGGCAATGCACAAAGGGGCAACCAGTTGGCATTCGGTTCATTTGGTATTAAAGCTCTCGAGTCAACCTGGATCACAGGAAGACAGATTGAGGCGGCACGTCAGGCCGTGACACGTCATATGAAACGTGAAGGTCAGCTTTGGATACGTGTTTTCCCCGATAAACCTATAACAAAAAAACCTGCTGAGGTTCGTATGGGTAAGGGAAAAGGATCACCTGAAGGATTTGTTGTACCTGTAACCCCGGGAAGAATAATTCTTGAGGCTGAAGGTGTACCTTTTGATGTTGCCAAGGAAGCTCTCCGTCTGGGAGCACAGAAACTTCCTATAACAACCAGATTTGTTGTAAGACGCGATTACGTTCAGGAATAAAATAAGGAAAGATGAAAATTTCGGAAATAAGGGAATTAAGTACAACCGATCTTCTCGAACGCATTGATACCGAGAAGACTATGCTCGTTCGCTTGAAACTAAGTCATGCAATCTCACCTCTTGATAATCCGCAGAAGATCAAGCAGGCAAGACTTACCATCGCAAGGCTTATGACAGAATTGCGCAGCAGGGAGTTGAGTAACAAATCTAATAGCTAATATCAGCAATGGAAAGAAATTTCAGAAAAGAACGTATCGGTGTTGTTGTCAGCAATAAAATGGATAAATCCATCGTCGTAGCTGTAAAGAGAAAAGTAAAACATCCTATTTACGGGAAGTTTATTAATAAGACAAAGAAACTGATGGCGCATGATGAAGAGAATTCATGCAACATCGGCGACACTGTCCGTATATCGGAGACCAGGCCTCTGAGCAAAAACAAGACCTGGAGGTTAGTAGAAATAATCGAAAGAGCTAAGTAGTCATGATACAGCAGGAAAGCAGATTAGCAGTAGCCGATAACTCAGGAGCCAAAGAAGTATTGTGTATCCGCGTACTGGGGGGTAGCAAAAAGAGATATGCTACTGTCGGCGATAAAATTGTTGTTAGTGTAAAAAGCGCTCTCCCGTCAGGTGAAGCAAAAAAAGGAATGGTAAGCAAAGCAGTTGTTGTCAGGACCAAAAAAGAGATCCGCCGCCCGGATGGTTCCTATATCAGGTTCGACGACAATGCCGTGGTATTACTTAACAACCTTGATGAAGTTCGCGGTACACGTATCTTCGGTCCGGTTGCAAGGGAGCTTCGCGACAAGTATATGAAGATTGTTTCATTGGCACCAGAAGTGTTATAACATTTTTAAACAGACAGCGATGCAGAAGAAAATACATATTAAAAAAGGAGATACCGTGATGGTAATAACCGGCGAATCAAAAGGTCAGAAAGGTCGTGTGCTCGAGGTTAACAGGGATAAGAATAAAGCTATTGTTGAAGGTGTTAATATGGTGTCAAAGCATACCAAACCCAATGCTAAAGCTCCACAGGGTGGTATCATTAAAAAAGAAGCCCCGGTTCATATTTCAAACCTTATGCTGGTTGATCCGACTACAGGAAAACCGACACGCGTTGGCAGGAAGCTTAATGACAGTAATAAATTAGTTCGTTATTCAAAAAAATCAGGAGAGGAGATCAAGTAATGTATACGCCTGCGTTAGAAACAAAGTATAAGGACGAGATAGTCCCTGCATTAATGAAGGAGTTCAATTATACTACCGTTATGCAGGTCCCCCGGTTGGAAAAGATAGTTATTAACCAGGGGGTAGGTCAGGCCATTGCCGATAAAAAACTGCTTGAATTCGGTGTAAAGGAGATTTCAGATATTGCCGGACAGAAAGCCGTTCAGACTAACTCTACCAAGGATATTTCAAACTTCAAACTGAGAAAAGATATGCCCATAGGTATTATGGTAACACTCCGTAAGGAAAGGATGTATGAATTTCTTGAGAGGCTCATATCTGTCGCACTTCCACGTATCCGCGACTTTAAAGGCGTCAATGCCAAACTCGATGGACGCGGTAATTATACTCTGGGAATAACTGAGCAGATAATTTTTCCTGAGATTGACCTTGACAAGATAGCTAAGATCATGGGGCTTCA
>Ga0315277_10012019_pt1 | contig 10873 bp, 7 predicted proteins | sample YL17G05_15_MG_FD_203695 | JGI IMG/M metagenome (GOLD analysis project Ga0315277, IMG submission 203695) | Sediment microbial communities from Yellowstone Lake, YNP, Wyoming, USA - YL17G05_15 | ecosystem: Environmental > Aquatic > Freshwater > Lake > Sediment | place: USA: Wyoming | collected... | reverse complement strand
TGGCTCAAGGGCTTGCAGGAAATGTTCGACGGCGCCCGCCAGGCGAAACAGGAGGGAAAGAAGATCGTCCTCGCGCCCTTCAACTTCCCTCCCGAGTTCATCCGCTGTTTCGAAAACGCCTATCCCATCACCAGCGAGGTGCTCTCGACAACCGGTGTGGTGACATTGGAGGGGCAAGGCGAGAGGTACTGGGACTATGCCATGGGGCTCGGGATCCCCGACTACCTCTGTTCTTCCAACACCATTGAGATCGGGTCCATCCTGACCTGTGTCGATTTCGAGCCTGACGCCATCATCTCCGCGGCCCCCGGGAGTTGTGACGCCAACTCAAAGATGCACGAGCTCGCGGCACGCACCCTGGGCATACCTCAGTTCCTGCTCGACAAACCCGTTGACGATTCGCAAAAAGGGAGAGAGGCGTACGTTACCTACTTCAAGGCGCTGGTACGCGACATGGAGGAGTTCATCGGGGAGGAGCTGGATGAAAACAGGATGCGCTCGGTGATCGAAAAGGCAAACCGGGCAACGCAGCTCTACTTCGACCTTTGGGAGCTGCGCAAGGTCCGTCCCAGCCCATGTCCTAACCTGTTCCCGTTATATGCCTACGGCACCAGGTTCTCCTTATGGGGGACGGATACGGCCGTGAAGGTGATGGAGCTCATGGTGAAAACGGTCAAGGAGAGGATGGAGAAGGGTCAGTATCCGGCCGAAGAGGAGGTCGCCCGCTGTTTCTGGACCTATACCTATTACTACTGGGACTGGCAGGGGTTCTTCAACCGCATGGAGGAGAAAGGAATCACTTTCCTGGGCGACCTGTTGGGGTCCTCAATGGCCCTCCCCGTCGATACCACCTCCAAGGACAGCATGATAAGGGGTCTGGCGGAGACCTGTTCCCAGTATGCCATGACCAGGCAGATGGGCGCACAATCCATGTCGGCCCGGTGGGTGGATGACCTGACTGCCTGGACCACGGAGCTCGATGCCGATGCGTGCATCTATTGCGGGCACCATTCCTGCAAGCAGACCTGGAGCGTATTTTCCATGGCCCGCAGCGAGATCATGAAACGCAAGAAGCTCCCTACCCTCATGCTGCAGGGTGATTCCTGGATCCGGAGGATGCTCCCCATGAGCGCCCTTGACGAACAGGTCGACGAGTTCGTGAACACCGTGGTCAACAAGCGCACAACGCCTGCCAGGCTGGTAGGGTAGGTATTTTCCGGCCCGAGCCTCAGGGTAACGGTTTCGCTTCGCTCCGACATGTGCGATCAATCGAAAGGCAATACTCAATCGAGCTTGCCGTGTCGGCTTCGCCTCCTCGCAATACGGCTTATCGCTTCGCGTTAAGCCTAGCTCCGACCGACCCAGTCGAGCCCGGGCAGATGTTTCTATACAGGCTACACCCGGGCGCGATTCTGTCTCCTATCTCTTACCTATGCACGTTTCTAGCATTCTTTCAGACGCTCAGCTCCGACCGACCCCATAGTTCCCCGGGCTGGTGTGTGGTTTTAAGTTTGCTACGCGCGGTATGTGATCTTTGTTTACCTAGACATAGTAGAAGCACGTTTTGTAGTATGCGCGGTAGGGGTCGTGTCTTCGATCTTCGGTTCCCCAACCTACCAGGACGTTTGGGGTAACGTTTTCGATCTTCGGTGCGTGGCCGGGAACCGAAGATCGAAGACACGACCCCACCTATGTCCCGGTTCAAGGCTGACCCCTATGCCTGTGTCCCTCATTCGATATAATTAAACTCCTGACGAAGGTTGAGAGGAGTGAGAGGCTTGGCGGTACAGAAACTCCTGGAGGAACTGGCCGAGAGGTTGTTCGTAAGCAGGGAGAGCCCGATCCGCCCCGCCCTGGATCTCTTGAAGGACGGGGCGGTGCTGAGGTTCCGGGCCCCTGGCGGCTGCGCCGCCGGCGAAAAAAGAGGCGAAGACATATTCCTCATAGATCCCGAAAGCGCCAAGCCGCTTTTCGAGATCTGCTTCGTGAGCGCCGGCGACCTCGAGGCCTTCAACGACATCAGCAACGCCGACGAATTCGGCGAGATATTCCTGTCCATGGTGCGCGAGGAGAGGATGCGGCTGGATATGCTCCTCCCCTTCCTGGAGCTGTGGACCATGGGCGTGGGGCAATTCCTGCAGGAGATAGGGGTCCTATCCGCGCCAACCGGCTATTCGGAGCTCATAAGCCCGCTGCAGTTGAGGGAGATCGCCTTCACAGAGATCCTGGACGTCGAGTACCTGCAGGAGTTGGTGGATGAGCTGGCCCTGATGACCGGGGTGCGCTTGTGGGTCCTGGACATGAACAGCATGCCGGTGGTAGTCAGCGCCACCGGCGGCGAGCACTGTCAGCTCATCATCGATTCCCTGGAGGGGGTGATGCGCTGCTACAACTCGGCCATCGGCGGCCTGGCGGAGCTGAAGAAGGCCATGGGGCCGAAGGTGCGTGTCTGCCACGCCGGCTTCATCTGCTTCGACGCCCCCCTCATACTGGGTGGGGAAATGGTGGGGATGATCAGCGGGGACGCCTCCCTCATGGAGCCCCCTAACCTGGAGGTCTACCGCAAGCTGGCCGAGGAGCTGGACGTCGATCCCGAGCCGCTGCTCGCCTCCCTGCTGCAGGTGCGCAACGTGAACATCGAAGAGGTTGAGTTCCTGCTCTCCGTGGTCAACGCCATCGCCCAGGTGGTGACGGAGATGAGCTTCAAGCAGTACCTCCTTTCGGCGCAGATGAAGGAGAACACCGACCTCACGCGGGAGCTTTGGTGGAAGAACATCGAGCTCAAGGCGCTCTTCCAATCCATCCTCGATATACAGGAGAGGGAGAAAGCGGCCGTGGCCCGGGACCTCCACGACGATACCGGGCAGAACCTGACCAGCGCGCTGGTGAACCTGGAGATGGCCTTGAGCGAGGAGGGGGCGACGGAGAGCGTGCGCAGGCTCGTCGAGTCGGCGTCATCCTCCATCTCGTCGGTGCTCAAGCAGCTGCACGACCTCTCGGCGTCCCTGCACCCGCCGGTGCTGGACGACCTGGGGGTCACCGAGGCGCTGCGCAACCTGGTGCGGAGGGTGAACGCCGACCACCCCTTCGAGCTCGCGTTCATGGCGAGCGGCGAGGAGGGGGACCTGCCGGGCGAGGTGAAGATAAACCTCTACCGCATCGTGCAGGAGGCGCTCTCCAACATCATCAAGCACTCCGATGCGCGGGAGGCCATGGTCTATTTCAGCCGCGACGCCGGCGGCATAGACCTGGTGGTAAGCGATGACGGCCGGGGCTTCAAGGTACCCACAGCGGATGATGGCGCAGTGCACCTGGGACTGTTGAACATACGCGAGCGTGCGGAGCAGATAGGCGGCACCTTCAACTTCCTCCCTTGCACCATCGGCGTGACCGTGACCGTCCACCTGCCCGCGTAAGGGCCGGGCGCACCTCGTCCAGCCGCAACAATCCGATCGACCGACCGCGCGAGGCAGGATAACGGATTGAATGAAAAATCCTGCGATTGCGGTTATCCTTAATCTGACGTTAACATCGGGCCGCAGGCCTGTGACTAGCGGCACAAGATCTATCGATCGATGAGGGAGATCAGCGATGCCCGATAGAGCGCAGGAGAGGATAAGAGTCCTGCTCGCGGATGACCACGCTATCCTCAGGGAAGGGCTGGCATCCCTCATCGAGAAACAGCCCGGCATAGCCGTGGTCGGCGAGGCTGAGGACGGGAGCGAGTGCCTGGAGAAAGCGGCGGCGCTCGTCCCGGACGTGGTGGTGCTGGACATCAAGCTACCCGGGATGTCCGGCATCGAGGTGTGCCGTCAGCTCAAGTCATCATATCCACTGATGAAGGTGATCATGCTCTCCATGTACGAGGAATACGAATATATCAACCGGGCCTTGCAGGTGGGGGCCGACGGCTACCTGCTGAAGAAGGTGGCCAGCTCCGAGCTGGTGAGCGCCATCCGCAAGGCGAACGAGGGCGAGAAGACCTTCAGCCCGCAGGTCCTGGACATGATCGTCACCTCATTCAAGGAGGAGACGCGAGAACGCCAGGCCGAGTCGCCTTTGGGCGACCTGACCTCACGCGAGTACGATGTGCTCTCGCTTATGAGCGAGGGGCTCAGCAATAAGGAGATCGCATCCCGCCTGTTCGTGTCTCCCAAGACGGTGGAGAAGGTGGTGTCGGGCATCTTCCGCAAGCTGGGCGTGAGCTCGCGCACCGCCGCCGTCAAGCGCTTCCTCAGCACACAATAAATACGGGAAATTATCGGTTGAGGAAAAACGTATTCTGCCAGTGAGGATCAGCAGATGCTCAACTATCCTATAGAAGTGCTGGAAAGCACCATCGCTGGAAAAAACAAGACTTGTGTCATATTCCCCTCATATCGCAGCAAGGAAGTCACGGCAAGGACCATCCTCTCGTTGATAGCTACGAACAGGCAGACGGATTACGATGTCATACTGGTGGACAATTGCGGATACGACCACGAGTACGTTGTGGAAAAAGTAAGGGAGCAGGGGTTCAACGACCTGTATTACATGGTCCTTAAGCACAATGTGGGGGGTTCCGGGGCTATCTATGCCGGACAGAAAGCCTGCTTCGAAAACGGATACGAATATTTCCTGCTGTCCGACAACGATGCTGAGCTTATAACTGAGGAGGGCATCTCCTTGTTGCTGGAGGCGCTGCAGAGATATGAGCTTGTCTTACCCACGAATGTAGATGACAAGAACAGGGAGGATGAAGACAGATCATTGGAATTTTATGGATTGATCCATTATCTGACCCTTTCCAGGCAGGCCATCCAGAAACTGGGTTTTATCAACCCGGATTACTTCTTGAACATGGAAGACCTGGACTACGTAGCCAGAGCAAACACCATGAAGATGAGGGTGGGGATGGTGCATGATTGCCTGTATTTTCATCCTTTCAGAAAAATATCCCTCTTCTACAATCCGAACGTATATTTCACCGTGCGCAATCATCTGCTGTTTATCTTCAGGAATCCCAACCGCGTGGCCTTGAAGTACAGGATGATGTCCTTGAAGTTCTTGCTCACCTACCTGGTGATGAAATGCATGCACTTGTTTCAGACCAGGGACACGTCCATCGCCCGGACCATCTTCCTGGCCTTCCGGGACTTCCTGGCAGGAAGGATCACTGCCGAACCCCCTGCGAACGGTTTCCGGTTCGTCCGCGTGGAGCCGGAGAAGGGGTCGAAGGATCGAAGATATTCCGACCTTGCCGCGGACAAGAACAGGGTGTTCATCAGGAAGAGATATTTCGCGGCGGGTGATGAGCGGGAGACAAAGAGCTTTTACCTGTTGCAGAGAAGCGGAGTTAAGTACCTCACGATGTGAGGCGATGGTATTCATCGTAGAGTTTCGAGCGCATGAGCGCGTGGTCGAACTCTCGCGCCACCTTCTCGCGCGCCCGTCTCGTGTAGTTACCCACCGCCTCGGGGGCCTCCAGGTAGAAGGATACGGCATCGGCCAGTTCCGCGGGATCGCGGTCTTTCACCAGGATGCCGTCGAGCCCGTCTTCGATTATCTCCCGCGGGCCGCGCACGCGGCAGGCGACGACCGGTACCCCCGTGGCCATGGCCTCGATGAGGGTCACACCGAAGCCCTCTCGGGTGGATGGCAGCACGTACACGTCTAAGATACGGTAGAAACGCTCGGGATCGAAACGGTACCCGGTGAAGACGAGCCGCCCCGCGAGGCCCGGCTCCAACTGGGAGGCGAGCCTCTCGAGGCGCCCCGGCTCCCGCGGTTCCATGGAGGAGTCGCCCACCAGGACCAGGTACAGGTCGGGTTGCGCGGTCAGCAGGCGGGCGGCGGCCTGCACGAGCACGTCCAGGTTCCTCTCCCGCTTGATCTCCCCGATGTACCCGAGGACCGTCGCTCCAGGTGGGATGCCGAGTTCGCCCCTCAACCCATCGTCTTCGCCGGGGTTGAACCGCTCCAGGTCCACCCCGTTATAGATGAGCCTGGCCTTGCGCGTGCCCACGATCTTCTTCGCCGCCGCCAGGGCCAGGTCGTCAGTGTTGACGAAGATGACCAGGTGGCAACGTTTGCCCGCGAAGCGCTCGGCTGCGAGGACCAGCCATCTCTTGAAGCCGGAGGAGCGGTGGGAGAAATAGAAACCATTGCAGGTATGCACGACAGCGGGTACGGCGAGCTTCCAGGCTGCGGTCCGTCCCAGCACCCCATCCTTGGGATTGTGGGTGTGCACCAGGTCGTATCCACCCTCGCGGATGATGGACTTCAGGCGGCCGTAGGTCTTGAGGTCGGTTAGAGGCGTGACGCGCCGGGTGATGGGAAGGTCGTGTACCTCGAGGCCGGACTCGCGCAGGACGTCGGCGAAAGTGGTCAACCGGCAGGCCACGTGCACTTGATGACCTTGCCCTACAAGCCCATGGAAGAGCGGCAGCATGTAGGGGGATGCCGCGAAGCGGTCCAGGTTGCACACCTCGAGGATCTTAAGCTTTTTCGTCATGGGTCAATTATAGAAGAATGGTAGAAGGATGGGGTCAGCACCTGAGAGGGGTCGTGTCTTCGATCTTCGGTTTTCCAGCCTGCCAGCGATTCTTTCGATTCTCGTGCAAAAGAAACCGAAGATCGAAGACACGACCCCATCATAGTTCGCAGAAGGGGGGCATGCAGCGCTTGAAGGAGGAGGACTCTATAATGCCCCGCACCTTCAGGATGAACGCCCGGGAGAAGCCCTCGGCCTCCAGCCCGTCGTCGCCCATGCCCAGTTCGAACATGTTGTACAGCAGCCGGTCCACCTCTCCGTAGGTGAGGCCCATCTCGCCCTCGTCGGTCTGTCCCTGCCACAGGTCAGCCGTAGGGGGCTTCTCGATGATGCGCGGTGGCACACCCAGGTGCACGGCCAGCTGCCTCACCTGGGTCTTATAGAGATCGCCCAGTGGCGTGAAGGCGCAGGCCATATCGCCCCATAGCGTCGTATAACCCAGAAGAGACTCAGTGCGGTTGCCGGTGCCCAGCACCAGGGCATCCAACGCAGCGGACTGGTCGTAGAGGACCGCCATGCGCGTGCGCGCCATAAAGTTGCCCCGGCGCTTGTGGTCCGCCTCGGGGAAGCGCTCGAAATAAGCGTCCACCATGGGCGTGATGTCTATGGTCTCGTGGGCTATGCCCAGCTCCGTGGCTGCCAGCAGGGCGTCATCGGCGCTCTGCGGGCTGGTGGTCCTGTAAGGCATGAGGAAGGCGGTGAGGTTCTCGCTTCCCAGGGCGCGCACGGCAAGGCAGGCAGAGGTGACCGAGTCCAGCCCGCCGGAAAGGCCCACTACCAGGCGCGATCTCCCCGCTTCCTCCATCCTGCCGCGGATGAAATCAAGGATGCGGGGGAGGACCTCCTCGGGATCTAAGGTAGGACCACCGGCCACGAGCGCACCTCCTGCCGTTACTCTTCCCGCATGGGATGGACATCAAATCAGCATGCGCGATATCACCTCCCAAATGATAACATATAGGAAACCGGGCAAAGGATGGATGCACGGGGTACCGCAGATCGATAAAGACGGGGAGGTGGCATGAGTCTCAGGGAGTCCATAGAAGACCGCAGTGCGTTGGTAGGCATCGTCGGCATGGGATACGTCGGCCTACCTCTGGCGATACAGGCGGCGGACGCCGGCTTTCGGGTGATCGGCCTGGAAAAAGACGAGGAGAAGAAGGAGAGGCTGGCCTGGGGAGAGGCGCTCTACGAAGGGTTGGACGGGGGCAAGATCAAGGAGTTGCTCGCGGCGGGGCAATTCGAGGTGACCGGCGATGCCGGCGCCCTCGCCTCCTGCGACGTGATATGCGTATGCGTGCCCACGCCCCTCTCCAAGACCCGCGACCCCGACCTTGGCTTCGTCCGCGAGGCTACCCGGCAGGTAGTGGACGCGCTACGTGAGGGCGGCAGGCCCAAGCTGGTCATAGTGGAATCCACCTCCTACCCGGGCACCACGCGCGAGGTGGTCGCTCCTCTCTTCGAGGAAGCCGGCCTGGAGCTATGCAAGGACTTCTTCCTGGCGTATTCGCCCGAAAGGGTGGACCCGGGTAACGTGCGCTGGACAATCGCCAACACCCCCAAGCTGGTCGGCGGGATGTGCGAGAGATGCACCGAGCTGGCGGAGGCTTTCTACGGCAGTTTCGTGGACAAGACGGTACGGGTGAGCTCGCCCGAGGTGGCGGAGATGGCCAAGATACTGGAGAACATCTTCCGCGGCGTGAACATCGCGCTGGTGAACGAGCTGTGGATGCTCTGCGAACGCATGGGGCTGGACGTGTGGGAGGTCATCGAGGCGGCGGCGACAAAGCCCTTCGGATTCATGCCCTTCTGGCCGGGGCCGGGGCTGGGGGGCCACTGCATCCCCGTTGACCCCTTCTACCTGGCGTGGAAGGCGCGGGAGTACGATTTCCAGACCGAGTTCATCGAGCTGGCCGGGAAGGTCAACGTGAACATGCCCTACTTCGTTGCGGGACTGGTGGGGCGCGAGGTCAACGCGGCGGGGAAGAGCCTGAAGGATGCGCGGGTGTTGGTCGTGGGCGTGGCCTACAAGCCCGACGTGGGCGACACGCGCGAGACCCCGGCCGCCAAGCTCATGGAGCTGCTCCTCGACGGGGGGGCGGAAGTGGCATATCACGATCCCTATGTTCCCACATTCAACGTGAAGGACGTTACGCTGCGCAGTGTGGAGCCGCTCGAAGACACTTTGAGTGGATACGACTGCGTGGTGATCGTCACCGCCCACAGCGGCGTGGATTACGGGCTCATCGCGCGTTGCGGCGTCCCGGTGCTGGATACGCGCAACGCCCTCCGCAAGCTGATATAGCCGGGGTCAGCCCGAGGACTGTCATCGCGAGCGTCTTTCTTCTGTCATCGCGAGCGCAAGCGAAGCGATCTCTATTGCCCAGCGTTTGCCTGTCTCCGGGGCATCGGTTCTATGACCACCTCGCAACGCCTCGATCATCAGCGCGGGCTTGCATAGAAGCACGTGGGGTGTTGAGGTTGCCACGTCGTCGAGGACTCCTCCTCGCAATGACAGAAGGAAGGGTCGCGATGTCAGGACCCCGACCACCTCGCAATGACATACCCCTGTCATCGCGAGCGTCTTTCTTCTGTCATCGCGAGCACAAGCGAAGCGATCTCTATTACCCAGCGTTTGCCTGTCTCCGGGGCATCGGTTCTATGACCTCCTCGTAACGTCTCGATCATCAGCGCGGGCTTGCATAGAAGCACGTGGGGTGTTGAGGTTGCCACGTCGTCGAGGACTCCTCCTCGCAATGACACCTATTGAGAGCGACCCCGTCAAGGGTCAAAGACTCCCTATGGCCATTTTCTCTTAAGAAAAGGCCGACCTCTCTGCTGTTGTCAACGGCAGGCAATATTTTCTAACCCTTGAAGGTTGTATCTGACTTTGCTTTCTCGTTACGGGTTACAGGTTCCACCTGTACCAGACACCTATCGGGGCTTTTCCCCAGGCGCTGCCCGAGGGAAGATTGTCCCATCTCCCTCCGGTGTCGGAACAGCGCGTGCCACAGAAAGTTATCGGTTACCCTGCCGGCCTCATACAGCTGGTATTGGCGAGGTCGGATATGCCGTCAGTCATAATGGGAGCTACCGGCCGGGGCAGATAGACCTGTCAAGGTTCACATCTATTTATGAAGCGGGGCGAGGGCGTCAATCAGAGAACGACCGAGTTTTCCTCAGTCAAATGCCCGACGTATCCCCGTCCCGCCTCGAGTCCGATCATCTCCTTTTTGAACTCGCAGCCATCCTTCAATATCTTGTACGCGGCCAGGCAGAGCTTATGGGCCAGGATGCAGTTGGCCAGGAGGTTGGCGTTTTTCCCTCCCCGCCTGCTGGCGTGGCGGTCGCGGAATGCCGCGAGGTGTGCGTCGTGGCGTGCCGCCCCCATGGCCGCCTGGCAGAAAGCCCACTTGAGGTAGGGATTGCCCTGCTTTCCGCCCTTGCCGCGCTTCTCCTTGTCCGCTGACTTGGAAGTGGAGGCCACCAGGCGGCAGTAGGAGGCGTAGTTCCTGCCCGAGGGAAACCTCGATACCTCCCCCGTCTCGTAGTAGATGGTGAGCGCGAGTACATACCCTACCCCGGGTATCTTCATGAGCTCCCGGAAGCGAGGGTCAGCCACGGTGATCTTGGTGAGCCGGGCCTCCATCCTCTCTATCTGGGAGGTGAGCAGCGCTATTTGCTCCACGGTCATGGAGAGGTCCATCTTGACCTCATCGGGCAAGGGGAGCAGGTCGACTCCTCCTGCTATCGCCCTCTCTGAGTTGGCGTCGTCTACCTTGACGTTGTAGCGGGAGAGGGTGTTCTTCACGCATGACCTGAGCCTGCCCCGTTCCTTTACTAAGCGGATCCTTCTGCGCATGAGGTCCCGGAGCGGTCTTCTGTCCGCAGGGTAGATGTAGGCTAGAGGGATCTCCTCCAGGCGCAGGAGTCGGGCCAGGCGGTGGGCATCCCGCAGGTCCGATTTGTACTTGGAGCCCGTGATAAGATGCAGGCCGTAGGCGTGGGCAAGCTTGGTCTCGTATCCGTGGTCTTGCAGTCCATCCACCAGCCAGTACCAGTTGTAGGTGGACTCCACCACGCAGGTCACCTCTCCCTCGAACTGTGCGAGGAAGGCGAGGACTTTTGCCAGCTCGTTCTTCACGGTGGCCTGTCCCACCTTCTCGCCCTTTTCGTCGATCACCACCAAGCTCGACCTCCTGGCGTGCAGATCGATTCCGCAGTAGAATTTCATCAGCGACCTCCTTCTCTAGGATTTGGACATGAGCACCCAAAGTTTACCTAGGTTTGGGGGTCGCTCTCAATAATTATCAGAAGGAAGGGTCGCGATGTCAGGACCCC
>Ga0315277_10012018_pt1 | contig 10874 bp, 6 predicted proteins | sample YL17G05_15_MG_FD_203695 | JGI IMG/M metagenome (GOLD analysis project Ga0315277, IMG submission 203695) | Sediment microbial communities from Yellowstone Lake, YNP, Wyoming, USA - YL17G05_15 | ecosystem: Environmental > Aquatic > Freshwater > Lake > Sediment | place: USA: Wyoming | collected... | reverse complement strand
CGTACCACCTATACGTCTTGCACTCGATGAGGGTCGGACCGCCACCATCGCGCGCTTTCTCGACCGCGCGTTTCACCGCATCTCTGACAGCGATCACATCCATTCCGTCAACAACAACCCCTTCAAACCCGTATGCCGCCGCCCGGCGGTACACATCCGGAAGTTTTGACGCCTTCCCGAAGGGCACGGACATCCCGTAAAGATTGTTCTCGCAAATGAAGATCACGGGCAGATCCCACGTTGCAGCCATGTTTAACGATTCATGGAACGCGCCGGTGTTCGATGCACCGTCTCCGAAAAAGCACAGGACAACTTGGTCTGTGCCTCTCATCTTGCACGCGAGCGCGGCTCCAACAGCCACCGGTATGTTTCCGCCAACAATACCCGTTGCGCCAAGGTTGCCCTTTTCGACATCCGCGATATGCATCGAACCGCCCCGACCGCGACAATATCCAGTGGCTTTACCGCACAGCTCAGCCATCATCTTGTTGAGATGCTCCTGCTTTGCCTCAGGGGTCTTTGCGTGAAGATCGCCTATCGCGTGGCAGTGCCCGTGACCGCGGTGGGTGCTTGTGATCAGGTCTTGTTCTGTAATTGCCGCTATTGCGCCCACTGCCACAGCTTCCTCGCCCGCATAGAGGTGGGAAGCTCCCTTGATGATATTCCGACCGAGCAGGTCAAACACCTTCTCCTCGAACGCCCGGATCTCGCACATCCGCCGGTGAAAGGTCAGCAGGTCTTCTGGCGTCACTTCGCCGCCTTCGAGTAGCTCAACAACCTTATCCTTCGATGGCTTTTTCTGTTTCATGTTACCCCCTGTCACTCTGATTGTCTCGGTTTCCCAAAAAGGTGGAATACGCCGCTGTCATGTCCTACGATCTTACTCAACCTGAAAGGTAATCCCGCCTTCCGGAATAAACTTGCGCAAATATGTCGAGGTCTTCTTCAGCGAGTCGAGAACCGTCTCCTCATTCACCGTGGAGCCCGGTATGTACTCGACAACGAGGATCGTACGTTTTACCGGAGGGAGGACGCCCGCGAACGGGTGCTGGTTGTATAGCCGGTGCGATCTCTCGATAGCGCTCAGCACATCCTCGATTCGCACGTGTCCCCGCTGGTTGTGCTCTTCGGTGAACGGCCAATGGGCGCTCGCGTTCGCCGCAGTCTGCTGGATGTGGACAATCTCGCATACGGAGGCGAATCTCTCCAGCCACGCTGTATAGCGCAGATCGTCACCGGCCGCGCCATAGATTGCACCTGCCTGGTGACCGGTGTCAACGGTCAGGTACACGGGACATCCATCGCGGTTCGTGTTGACTTCGACGAGAAACTCCTGTGCACCTGCAATAGTCCATGGTATCTCGCTCGGAATGTACATCTGTTCGTTATATATGGCGGCTATCCCTTTCCGTTTCCCGATCGCAGACAGCTCACGGAACTCGGCGTAAATAGCCCGTAAGGATTGTTCGAACAGGGCCCTGTCAGCAAGTCGCTCGACCGATATCGCATCCCAATGTCCTCCGATCCTGTCCGTGCCGAGCGCCAAGGCGATATCCATAGCTTTCTCAATCCACTGACGCATCCGTGCTCGGGCAGACGGGTGGCTGTGAGACAACCCGTGAAACCTGTGTGTCGCTACACCGGTGTAGTAGTCGGTTATGGTCACACCATACTTCCGAGCTGCTTCGCGGACGCGTGCTGCGGTCTCACGCCGGTACGATTCATCACCGCTGAAAAACGGGTCTATCACGTCAGCACAAAACTCATGATACGCGAATCCCGTCTCCCGAGTCAGTGCCATAAAAGTCTCGGGCGTCTCCCATCTCCGTGTGAGGAACGCGCCGTTCACGCCAATGTCAATTATTAGCTCGCGCATCAATCGTCCTCTCTATAGTCTTGACCAAAGCTACAGTCCGCCGAGCCAACCTGCTAAAGAAGCCACCCTCAACGCCACGGAACGATTCACAGACTCATACCGGATGTTCTCGCGCTGAAGGCAGGCTCAACTCTCGATGGTCATGCCAAAGTTCTGTATCGTTGCCAGCAAGTCCGCAGCCGATTCCGCACTGAGTATCATCGCCATCTTCTGCGGATCGCGACTGAGTGCAGCAAACGCCGCAAGTGTCCCGAGATAATCGCTTGAGGCTGTCTCCGCCGTCAAGATAAGCACTATAAAATTGACGGGCGCACCATCAAGTGAGTCAAAATCCACCCCTGCCTTCGATATACCAAGCGCAACAATGATCTGTTTGAGTCCAGCCAGTCGAGCGTGCGGAAAAGCGCTTCTTCTCCCTATCGCTGTGGTGCACACACGCTCGCGAGCAAGGACAGATTCGATAATAAATTCCTTGCCCAGCCGTCGTTTCGCAGCAACCAACGAACTCAGCTCCTCAATCGCTTCGAGTTTCGTTCGCGCTTTCATATCGCACACGATGAGCGCTTCGTCAATGACCGAGGATAGCTTGACGACCGGGTGCGACTGGATGCGACGCTCCTGCACCTCGTCGCACTGGTTGTTCTGATTTAGAGGTACCATTTCGACTTTCTCTGGTCACCGCCCTTGAGTGAATCGAGCGACCGCGTCACCCGTTTCAGCTCATCCACGCCGGGTTGGTCAAAAGCGTTCACCCGATAAAGCTTACCTGCCATCGCCGTCTGCACCTCGAACATGTACAGCAACTGACCGACGGCGTACGGGTCAACATGCGGCAGTTCCACCGTCATGTTGGGCACTCCGGCACCCGTCAAAGCAAGCTGCGTTCCAAACCGTTCAGCTTCCATAAGCCCGGATAACGTCTGATACCGCGCCTCAGTGAATTTCTGAGTGTCATACATGCTCCAGGGTATGGCAACCTGTTCGACAAAATCCCGGACCGCAAGAAACGTGATGATCTTATCACGAGGTCCTTCCATATACAATTGCAGTTGCGAATGCTGGTCGGTGACCCCGACCGCCTCAACGGGCGTCTGACCGGTGTTTCGGATCTCGCCGCTCAGCAGCGTCTTCTTGCCAAGACTCTCAGCCCACAACTGACGAAACCACGCAGCGACCTTTCTCAGAAGGTAGCTGTAACTCATCATGACACAAATGTTTTTCCCCTTCTTGGTATCGGATAGATAGTGGATCGCAGCGCCCATGTATGCGGGATTCTCCGAAAGTCTCTCCGTCTTGCACCGCTCGTCCATTCGCGCCGCACCATGTACGAGCGCCTCAACATCTATGCCCGCAACTGCCGCCGGAAACAGTCCGACAGGAGACAGCGCCGAGAACCTGCCACCCACGTTTTCTGGCACCTCGAACGTCACGAATTGTTCGCGCTCGGCAATCTCGCGCAACCACCCGTCGTCCGGACGGGTGGTAACAATAATCCGGTCTCTGTACGTGTCGCCCATCACATCCTTGAGCCTCTTCACGACTGCCAGAAACTGCGATATCGTCTCCACCGTCGTGCCTGACTTCGAAACGATATTGAACGCGGTCGTCTTGAGGTCGAGCATCGAAATGAGATGGAACACCCGAGACGGATCAATATCGTCCGACACGAACAGACGCGGTCTCTGCCCTCTCCCGTCTCGATCAAGAAGATTGTGGTATGGATTGCACAGCGCGGCGTGAAGGGCTATAGTCCCGAGCGCAGCGCCGCCGATTCCGACGACAACAAGATTGTCGAACCGCCCCGCGACATCGTCAGCCACCTTCTTCACCGACGACACGGTCTCATCTCGATAGGGTAGGTCGTAGAAGCCTACTACGCCCCGTTTCCTCTCCTCAAGCAACTCCGTGTGGTACAGAGAGACCGTTCGACCAAGCTCATCGAGTTCTTCCTGAGCGATACCATGCTCTTTCCCGACACGTTCCGCCATGGCATTGCCGTAATCAAGATGGATGTCACCATCGCGTATGTCCGACATCACACAGGTCTCCTTTCAGTTTCCGTCAAAGAATTCGCGAACAGCCGCGAGCACCTTATCCCTCGGTTTGCAGACGATCCGCGCCCCAGGAAGCGACCTCAGAAACGCGCCTCCGTACGATCGGGTCAGCACTCTGCTATCAAGTATCAATATCACGCCGCGGTCGGTTCTCCTCCGGATCAGTCTGCCAAACCCCTGTCTAAACTTTATCACAGCCTGCGGCACAGTGTACTCAGTAAATGAGTTGCCACCCTCTTGTTCGATCTTTTCGGCTCTCGCTTCGAGCACAGGCTCCGTCGGAACGCGGAACGGCAGTTTCGCCAGAATGACGCATTCCAGCGCCTCGCCCTCGACATCCACCCCTTCCCAGAAACTGTCTGTCGCGAACAGCACGGAGTTTATATCCTTCTTGAACAGTTCAAGAAGCTTATGTCGTGGAGCACTCCCCTGTTTGAGTGAAAGTATTCCCTCTTCTGCCAGAAGTTCATGGAGTTTGTTGAACGCGTAATTCAACGCGCCGAACGACGTGAACAAGACGAGTGCTCTCCCATGCGTTATCCGGAGACATTCCAGGATCGTCTCGACAGCTTGGTCAATATAGCCCGGCGCCGTCGGATCTACGATATCCGACGGGATACCGATCACCGCTTGCTCTTCGTAATTGAACGGCGATGGCAATATCTGCTCATGCAGCCGCGATGGCTCCACGGAGTCGAGACCGAGCCGCCGTTTCAGGAACTCTAGCGTACCCTCAACAGATAAGGTTGCAGAGGTCATCACGATCGTCTTCATATGCGGGTAAACCGCTTCCGCCAGAGCTGAAAACACCTCAAGAGGGGCTGAACATAATCGCACGATCCGCCTCCCGCCATCCCTTGTCTCGATCCAGTGGACGGTATGGGCATCGCTGCTTTCGGTGAATATCTGAGATATGAAACTGGATATTGCCCGGAACTTCATCGCGTAGGCATTCAACTCCGCTTCGTCAAGAGAGAAATCCGTCTTTTCATCTTTCGCTTTCGATACTGCCTGAGCGAGCAGTCCGAGCTTGATCGCGACATCCGTAAGCTCATCGGGCAATGGCTTGACCTGCGACGAGAATAGCGTCCGCACCTCCTCGCTCACGCGGACAGCTTCGGTGATCCGCCGCTTCTGTTCCGGCGCACGTTCGGGCGCTCGTTGTTCGACGAACTCGTAGATGGCGTCAAATGCCCGGTCCGCGATCTCAACAAGTCCCTCGAGCAACGGGATCACCGTGTTGTCAATCAACGCCAGCAGTTTCTCGAACTGCGTCTCCGCAAACGCGTCTTTCACTCGTAGAATCTTCGCCCGCAGAAAAGGAAGTATCCCTTTCTCGAGCGCACCGCCTTTCCCGCGCTCGTATCGGTGCAACCGCCCTGTCATCCGCGCAAGACCAGCGCGCGTGATCCGTTCGCCAAAATATGACGTTGCCACATCTTCGACGTTGTGCGCCTCATCAATGATGAGTCGACGATACGGCGGCAGCACCGCGAGATCGGAATAGCTCCCAAGCTGTTTCCGCAATGCGACGTCCGCAAACAGCAGGTGATGGTTCGCCACGATGATGTTCGACTGAGCGGCTTGCCGGCGGGCACGATTCACAAAACAGTCTTTGAAATGACCGCATTTTGCCCGCAGACAGAAATCGGCTTCTGAACAGACTTTCTCCCAGAGCTCGTCCGGCGGCACGAAACTGAGCTGCGATTTGTCGCCATCTTTCGACTTCTTTGCCCACGCGATAACCGCGGCGAGCATCTTCTTGTCGGCAGCCGTCGCAAACAGGTCTATATCCGACGCGACCTTTTCGAGCTTTCTCAAGCAGATGTAGTTGCCTCGCCCCTTCATCAGTATCGCTTCAAACGGTATGCCGAGCGCGCGTTGAAGCATCGGAATATCTTTGTGTATGAGCTGCTCCTGAAGATTGATCGTGTTTGTAGATACCACTACCCGTTCGCCGTTTGCCGTTGCCCACAAAATGGCTGGGATCAGGTACGCAACGGTCTTTCCGGTGCCTGTTGCAGCCTCAACGAGCGCTATCCCGTCCTCGTTGAACGCTTTTACAACCATCTCCATCATATCCACCTGCTGGCTTCTGGACTCATAGTTGGAGAGCGTCTTTTCAATCGCACCGCCCGAACGAACCAGTGCGGCCGCCTGTCGTGCGTTAATCTTCTTTACCTCAATCTTCTCGAAAACTGGCACGACAACGTAAACGTGATCCAGCTTATTATCAACGACGTAGGAGCCTACGCTCATGTCGCCGAACGCGCTCGAAAACGCAATATCGGCGTCTGACGGGACAAGCGGACCGGATGGATGATTGTGAATTACAACGTCTCCCGCAGAAGCCGAGCCGAGAAAAGCGGACACCGCTTCAGCGTTTCCTCGAGCACGGACTGAGACCTCGGTCACGATCCCCCGTCTGTCAACCTTTCCGATGAAAAAGACCTCGTTCCCTCCCGCAGCCTCGATCTCGTCTCGCATCACCTTTCTCGCAGTGTCGTCGATCAGGGCGGACGCCAGTGCTGCCACAGGTCTTCGCGCTCCGGTTTGTTTCCTTTTGGTGGGTTTGTCTCGTTTCGTTCCGGCGCTCATACGGTTTCCACCTTTGCGGAAGCTCGCAGTGCAACCTGTTCAGTCCGCCGCGCGCTGTTCAGGTACGCTTTCAGTGCGGCACCCGTCTTCGAAGCTTTGCTCATCACGATGCGTTCAGGGGTGCCCCGTGCAATCACCTTTCCACCCCTTCGCCCAGGTCCAGGACCCAGATCTATGACGTAATCGGCATATTTGACAAACTCCATGTTGTGTTCTGCAACAACGACGGAGTTCCCCTTCTCCGTGAGCTTCCGAAAACATTCAACCAATTTCACGACGTCATCGAAATGTAGCCCGGCGGTCGGCTCGTCGAACAGAAAGAGGGTGTTCCTTCCGACGCCCTCGACCATCGAGGACGCCAGCTTGAGCCGCTGAGCCTCACCCCGCGATAGGCTCGCTAATGGTTGTCCAAGCTGCATATATCCAAGTCCAACTTCCTTAACGACATTCAGCCCGGATTCAATCTCCGGCGCATCGCAGAAGAATTTCACCGCCTCGTCCGCCGTCATGCCCAAGATGTCCGCGATACTCTTGCCCCGGTAACGGACTTCGAGGATCTCTTCTCTGAACCGGCTCCCACCGCACGCCAGACATTTGATGCGAACGGCCGGCACAAGACTCACCGCTGCTTCAAGATACCCCAACCCTCTGCAACCCGGACAACGACCAACCTTGGTGTTGAACGAGAAATGGTTTGCCCGATACCCTCTGAGCCGTGCCAGAGGAACGTCAGCGAAAACTGCTCTCGTGGTGCCATACAATCCGATATATGACAGAGCAATTGACCTCGGTGAGCGGCTTATGGGACTGTGATCAGCAAACACGACGTGTCTGATACGTCCTGAGTCCTCTACCTCTGCATACCCTCTGCGTTCTTCCGGTAGCACGTCGTTCTTCCCTGTGAAAGCTGCGCACAGAACATCCCGGAGCAACACGCTCTTGCCAGAACCCGAAACTCCCGTGAGACATACGAGCATTCCCAGAGGAATCTTCACATTAAGGTCGCGCAAATTGTGTTTGCATGCACCCACTACCCTGACGTGCCCGGATGGTGACCGTCTTACAGGGGGGAGAAAGTGCCGGTACCGACCCGAAAGATGCTTTGCGGTAAGCGAACTGCCGGTTGACAAGAATTTGCGGTAACTTCCCTGGAACAGCACTTCCCCACCGTTTCGTCCGCCACCGGGTCCAAGCTCCAGAATCTGGTCTGCGCGAGAGAGGAGGTGCCGATCGTGCTCTATGACGATCACGGTGTTGCCCCGGTCCCTGATCGTCTCCAGCGCCGTGAACAGCCTATCGCGGTCGGTCGGGTGAAGCCCGACGGTAGGCTCATCGAGCGCGTAGAGACTGCCCGTAAGGTCTGCTGCAAGCAAGCTCGCAAAACTTATCCGCTGCGTTTCGCCGTCGGACAGCGTCGAGAACTCCCTGTCAAGCGTCAAATAGCCGAGACCCATCCTGAGCAGACAATCGAGCCGTCTCACGACATGGTTGAGCACGCCGCCAGCGATCGATTTTTGGCGATTGCTCAGCGTCAGGTGTGACAGCCGTTTTCCGAGCCCCGCGAGCGGCTCGTTGCACAGCGCTGCAATAGTGTAACCGTCTATCGTCACGCCCAACGCTTGCGGGTTTAACCTCCCCCCTTCACACGCTTGGCACTGGACGTTCTGCCGGTACAGATCCAGAAACTCAACAACACCCGGCTTATGCCTCTTTCGCTCGAGCATGTCAAAAAACCGGTAGATCCCCGGATAGTATGTTTCACCCTTCAGCACAAGTGCTCTCTGCGCCTCGGTAAGCTCCTTGACAGGAACGCGCAACGGCACCCGGTGCTTGTGCGCGATGAGACGAAGCTCGTTCAGCGCCCAACGATGGTGCGGCTGTCTCCACGGTACAATCGCTCCATCTTCGATACTCTTCGTATCGTCGGGGATAACCGCACGAAGGTCCACCTGCGGCACCGTCCCCGCACCGTGGCATTGCGGACAAGCGCCAACAGCGCTATTGAACGAGAACAGTGCCGGACTGAGGCTCACGGGTTCCGTGCCGCAATACGGGCAACCGGACCGCTGACTATAGCGCATTGCAGTACCTCCTGCGATATGCGCTTGAAGCTCACCACGACCTTCCCGGTACGCCGTCTCAAGCGAATCAACGAGCCGTTTTCGCAAACACCGTCCTGGCGTCACTCGATCAACGACAACGGAGAACTCCAAAATGCGTTTCGTTTCCCAGTCGTCGGAATCCTCTAACCGAACGACTGTGCCGTCCGCAATCGCACGCGTGAATCCGTCCCGAACAAGTTGACGCATCAATCCAGCCGAGGGAGCTTCATTCACCTTGAATGTTATAAGGGCTTGTTCGTCCGAATGTTGCGATTGAAGGTCGTCAGCAACCTGTCCAGCGTTCGCCCCCTGCATTATCCGTCCGCATCGGTGACAGTGAACGACCCCGATTTTGGCAAACGCGAGACGCAAGTAGGCGTATATTTCGGTGACAGTGCCTACTGTAGAGCGTGATCGCTGAAGATACGCGACCTTCTTGACGCTGATCGTCGGCGGAATGCCTCTCACGAAATCCACGTCCGGGTTGGCCACTTTGTCAACGAACTGTCTGGAGTACGGGTCGAGCGATTCCAGGTACAGCCTCTGTCCTTCCGCACAAATCGTGTCCATCACAAGGCTTGACTTGCCCGCACCGCTCACGCCGGTCACGACGATCAGGGCATTTCGCGGTAGCTTGATGTCCAGGTTCTTGAGGTTATGAACGCGCACCCCGCTCAGAAAGATGCTACCCGTGGAACCAGGACGACCTGACGCTCGTTCCTTTTTCACATGCACAGCCAGCGTTCCGCTACCCTTCCGCAGAGAAAATGGAGTTGAGACTGCGACGATTCTCACGACCGCGTAACAGCGGACACACATGGTTCACGATGTCGTATCTGCAACGCATGTCAACCGTTTATTATAACCGCAGAGCGTTTTTACTGTCAATCGCCGGAGATGTGTGGCATCGCGTTCTTCAGTCCTCGACAGGAGCAGGCACGGACATGGTACTCAGTAACGCATCTTGGTTTTGATACCGCAGTTCTAGCGACGGCAAGCTACGTTGAATGGAGCCGTACATATCTGGTATCATCCGAGCAACTCACACCGTCCGCCATGTTGACACCGTGCAGTAAAGGGATCGGTCGTGTGACCCAATTGTGCGTACCAGCGGTCATATGTGCTGTATCTAAGAGGGAGTGAACGTGTTCAACCGAGCAAACAGTAATAACGAGCAGCCGCTCGAGGCGCTACAGGAGAAGCCGGGTGCGCTCGGCAGGCTTCGCGAAAGGCTCAGCAAGAGCCGGCGCGGGTTCGTGGAGAACCTGCGGCGAGTCTTATGGAACCGCACTGCCATAGAGCGTGGATTGTACGACGAGCTTGAAGAGACGCTCATCGAGGCAGACCTCGGGGTCATAACGACAGCCCGTCTTGTTGAAGAGCTCAAACGCGCGGCTCGAGAGAAACAGGTGACAGATCCCCAGCACCTGTACGGACTTCTCGAAAGCCAGATCACAGCGATCTTGAGTGAGGGCGACCGCTCGTTACGTCTCGAAGGCGTCAAACCCGTAGTGTACCTGTTCGCTGGCGTCAATGGGAGCGGAAAGACGACCACCATCGGTAAGCTGGCGTACCAGCTCGGCGCTCAGGGAAAGAACGTGTTGCTTGCCGCTGCCGACACGTTCCGGGCAGCCGCGATAGAACAGCTTGAGATATGGAGCGAACGAGCGCGGGCTGACATCGTCAAACACAAACAAGGGAGCGACCCTGCCGCTGTCGCTTACGACGCTGCAGAAGCCGCTGTCGCGCGTGGTGCGGACTTTCTCATGGTGGATACTGCGGGCAGGCTTCAAACCAAAGTGAATCTGATGGAAGAAATGAAGAAGATAAAACGAGTCATTGCGAAGAAACTGCCCGATGCACCACATGAGACGCTCCTGGTCATGGACGCTACCACAGGACAGAACGGTCTATCTCAGGCGAAACTGTTTACCGAGGCGCTCGACGTTACCGGTATCGTTCTGACAAAACTTGACGGTACCGCAAAAGGTGGTATCATCGTTGCCATAAAGAACGAACTCGCGATACCGGTGAAACTCATCGGTGTCGGTGAGGGTATGGACGATCTTCGCCCGTTCGATCCGGCAGAATTTGTCAAAGCGCTGTTTGAATAGACGTTTGTCCGTCGGTGGCTGCTGTCAAGACTCATTAGAAATGTCCTCTACGTTAACTCATTAGAACTGTCCTCCTCTGGCTAGAGCTGGTGGGGGTTGGGTTTGTGTGTGTGTTGCCCCCCATGGGGGG
>Ga0315277_10012017_pt1 | contig 10874 bp, 6 predicted proteins | sample YL17G05_15_MG_FD_203695 | JGI IMG/M metagenome (GOLD analysis project Ga0315277, IMG submission 203695) | Sediment microbial communities from Yellowstone Lake, YNP, Wyoming, USA - YL17G05_15 | ecosystem: Environmental > Aquatic > Freshwater > Lake > Sediment | place: USA: Wyoming | collected... | reverse complement strand
TTCAACGTATTATAATTTTGAGTCTGTATGGGGAACTGATTATACTAAATCACGAATAAGATATTTGAGTCCACATCTTTTATCTTACCAACTTGCATCGATATTTCTTTTACTACCCGGCTTAATATTTTTAACAATTGCCTTAGCTCGTTCCAAAGAATTATATTTGAAGGAATATTTTAAACAATTATCTGCCAGGATTAATGTAACTGCATTTACAATCGTGACAGCTTTGATAGTTGCAGTTATAGTATATTTTTTTGCGAGTTCAATTTTTTCTTATACACCTGTGACAGATGATGAGGGGGCGTATCTTTTTCAAGCGAAGATTTTTGCTAAGGGAAAACTATATTTCCCTTTGCCTCCATCACCTGAAAATTTTACTAATGTGTTTATTATTTTGAGAGATGGGAAGTGGTGTGGTAAATATACTTTTGGGTATCCAGTAATACTCACGTTAGGTGTTTTATTGAAATTTGTTTATATTATACCTATTTTGTTTAGCGTTCTTAATATTGTTTTAATCTCAATTTTGTTAAAAGATATATATGAAGAAATTGAAGAATATCGATCGAATCTTTTCTTAGTTTTAATTTTGTTCTTAACGAGTCCATTTTTTCTTTTAACATCAAGTACCTTATTATCCCACTCTTTTAATTTCTTCCTATTAATCTTGTTTATCTGGTCGACAATAAAAACGTATAAGACAAATAACGTTATTTTTCCAATTTTAGTAGGATTAACGATTGGTTGGGCTTTTAATATCAGGCAATTAACAGCTGTTGCGTGGGGCTTTCCAATATTTATACTTATGATTTATATGTTAATAAAAGACTTTAAGAAATGGTTTGTCAAAATATTATTGATGAGTATACCATTCTGCTTATTTGTTCTGGCATTCTTTTATTATAACAAAGCAATTACTGGTTCTTATACATTAACCCCATTTAATTTTTATAATCCAAATGAGAAGATGGGTTTTACAAGAATTTTAACATACCATCTTCAACATACACCATTTTTAGCTTTGACTAATCTATTTAGTTCTTTATTGAGAATTAATATATATATGTTGGGATGGTCACTTCCATTATTCTTTGTATTATATTTTATAATATTTGGACAGAAAAATAAATGGGAAAAATTATTAGTCTATGTCGTCTTTTCTCATTTTTTCTTTTATCTGATTTATTATTCTCCAGGAGTGTCTGATACTGGACCAGTTTATTACTTTGAATTGCTCTTACCTCTTCTCTTATTTACAGTTAGAGGAATTGATTTATTACAAAAACAATTCAATTCGATGTTAACAAATAGATGTTATATTTCTAATTTATTGCCAATATTTGTCATTCTTTCAATTATGTCTACCATTGTCATTTTTCTTCCCCAGAGATTATTGCATATATCCAATCTGACACATAATACTAATGTTCTGTATGAAAAGGTTAAAGAAAACAATTTACATAACTCTGTGGTATTCATAGATAAACAATATATTTCAGGATGGAGGTTGGGGTATAGATGTTGTGATCCTGACTTAATGGATGATATTATTTACGTGAGAGATAAAGGAGATGAAATAAATCAGAAATTGATAGATTATTTCGGAGGGAAAAGGCGGCATTACCGCATCACATTTGACTTTGATGACGGTGAATATGTTTTAAATGAATACAGAAATTAGAATTTCGTGTTTTCTAAAAAGATAATTAGAGAGTTGAAAATACTGAATATAAAAAGTTTTTTTCTTAAAGTCAATTTTGTTCTTGAATAGTAATTTTTTTTAATTTAAAAAGATACTTACTTTCACCTTGATTTAAAAACCCTATAAAAATAGATTGGTAGTTTAATGACTGTCCTTGCTGATAATTTATGGCTTAAGGCACTTGAGAAATTACGTTTTAAAATAGATGATAAAAATTATAAAACGTGGTTTACACAAACTAAATTTGTTTCATTTGAAGATAACAAATTAGTTGTTGAAGTGCCAAGCCAATTCTTTCTTTCCTGGATCACCTCTAATTATAACGAGGTTATAAAGGAAACTCTTGAGGAGATTTATCAATCTCCTGTAGCATTTTCTTTTGTCTACTCCCATTCTCAATTCAATCCAGATATTGCTTCATTCGAAAAATCAGATTCAAAGGATAAGGAAGTTATTTCAGAACCAGTTATTATCAGAGAATCCCGATTGAATGATAAATATACTTTTGAGAGGTTTGTTGTTGGTGAGAGTAATCGATTTGCTCATGCGGCGGCGCAAAGTGTGGCTGAATCTCCTGCCACTACTTATAATCCACTTTTTGTTTATGGTGGAGTTGGACTTGGCAAGACTCATTTGATTCAGGCAATCGGGCATAAAGTCCTTGAACTTCATAACGATTTAAATATCATTTACGAATCTTCAGAAAATTTCTTGAATGAATTTATCACCTCCATTCAAAATAATAGAATGCATGAATTCCAGAATAAATATAGAAGCACAGATGTTTTGTTAATAGATGATATTCAGTTCCTGGCAGGAAAAGAAAGAACACAGGAAGAATTTTTCCATACCTTTAATAAGCTTTATCACGATAGAAAGCAGATTGTGATTACGAGTGATAAACCGCCAAGAGAGATTCACACCTTAGAAGAGCGATTAAGGTCAAGGTTTGAAAGCGGATTAATCGTTGATATTCAAGCTCCTGACCTTGAAACGCGTATTGCTATTCTTAATAAAAGAGCATTGGTTGAGAATATTGAGTTAAGTAAGGATGTGGCATTTTTTATAGCGGAGAAGGCTGAGTCAAATATCAGAGAACTTGAAGGTCATTTAACAAGATTAATTGCCTATTCCCATCTTACGAAAACACCTATTAATGTTGAACTTGCCGGAAAAGTTTTAGGCTCATTGATGAATCATAAAGAAATTTCTAAGATCAATGTGGATGCAATACAAAAAATTGTTTGTGAAGCATTCAATATTAAAATATCCGATTTGGTTGGCAAAACAAGAGTAACAAAGATAAAGGTTCCTCGTCATATCGCTCAGTATCTATGTAGAACTTTAACGAATTCTTCGTATGTTGAGATTGGGGCTAAGTTTGGGAATAGACATTATACGACCGTTATGCACGCCTGCAGTGAAATTGAGAATGAGATGAAAAAGGATGAAAAGTTAAAGAGTATTATTAATTTCCTCACCAATAAGATGAAGAGTGAATAAAACAAACTTTTCCTTGCCTTTCCTCCTCAAATATAATAGAAAAACCATATTATTAAAATTGTGGAGTCATTATTATGAATGGGAATAAAGAAAGAGGCTTTACGTTTCTTGAGATTATGCTTGTTGTTGTTATTATTGGGATTTTAGCTGCAATAGTTGGACCGAGTATTACAGGAAGAACTGAAAAAGCGAGAAGAGCAGCGGCAGCGGGACAAATTACTAATTTTGAAACCGCTTTGAAAAATTATGAGCTTGAGGTGGGAGAATTTCCATCAACGACTCAGGGACTAAAGGCTTTGATTGAAAAACCACCTGAAGTGCCTGATGATAAATGGGATAAAGCTTTTTTGGACAAAAATTATATTCCTTTAGATCCCTGGAAAAGACCGTATGTTTATAAATCGCCAGGTGAACATAATAAGGATTTTGACCTTTATTCTCTTGGCAAAGATGGACAAGAAGGAACAGAAGACGATATAGTTAATTGGGGTACGGGAGCTGAAACCACCACTGGCAGTAGTAATTTATAAAATAATTAACCACATTATTAAAATAAGTTTTGTAAATAAGTATAAGTTTTATTGAGGATAATTTAATGATTATCCTCTTTTTATTTTTATATGATTATTTATTGATTTACTATCATCATAATGGTTAATATTAAATTAATTTATATCAAAAAAGGTTTAATTAAATAGAAATGGGATTTGTAAGAAAGTGTCTTAATTTTTTCAGAGCGATAAAGAATAAAATCAAACTCGATTTATCAGGAGCAGAATTTCTATGTGATACTTGCAGATACAATTATAGAGAAGCCTGTAAAAATCCCAAAAGACCTAATGCTCGCTCCTGTGATGATTATAAACGCAAATAAGGAATAATTATTTTTAAAAAATAAATTACATACCAAATATTGAAGGTATTATGAATAGATTTAAAAGAATCGTCGTTATTGTTCTTGATAGTGTAGGTATAGGCGAATTACCAGATGCAAAAGAATATGATGATGAGGGCTCTAATACTCTCGGAAATATGGCAGAATATCTTGGTGGCTTAAAATTACCGAATTTAGAAAAATATGGACTTGGAAATATCATAAAAATAAAGGGTATCTCTTCAATAGCTAATCCTGTAACTTGTTATGGCAAGATGGCTGAATCGTCGAAGGGAAAAGATACAACAACAGGTCATTGGGAGATTGCCGGGATAATTCGAGAAGGGGATTTTCCACATTATCCAGATGGATTTCCTGATGACGTAATGGATGAATTCAAGAGCAAAACGGGCTGTGATTATTTGTGGAATAAAACTGCGTCTGGCACGGAGATAATAAAAAAATTAGGGGAGGAACATTTACGAACAAAAAAATTGATTGTTTATACAAGTGCAGATAGTGTTTTTCAAATTGCTGTGAATGAAGCATTATATCCTCCAGATAAACTATATGAGATTTGTAAAATTGCAAGATCCATACTAACTGGCAAGAATTCTGTAGCTCGAGTGATTGCACGTCCTTTTATTGGAACAAAATCTGATAATTTTAAACGCACAACTAATCGTAGAGACTTTTCTTTGGAACCTACAGAGCTGACAATTCTGGATGTGTTGAAGAACGCCTCTTATGATGTGATTGCTATAGGTAAAATTGAGGATATTTTTTCTAATAAAGGGATAACAGAAAGTTATCATTCAAAGACAAATCTTGAGGGAATAAAAGCAACTATTAATTATTTAAAAGAGGATTTTGAGGGTTTGCTTTTTGCCAATTTAGTTGATTTTGATATGTTATATGGTCATCGAAGAGATTCTGTAGGTTATGCGAAGGCATTAGAAGAATTTGATTCTTTCATTCCCGAATTGGAAAATACAATGCGAGAGGATGATTTATTAATCTTGACTGCTGACCATGGGAATGACCCTACTTTCAAAGGAACTGACCACACGAGAGAATATGTCCCACTTATTGTGTATCATAAAGGAATAAAAGTTGGGCAAAAACTTGGTGTAAGAAAAACATTTGCGGATATTGCAAAGACGATTGATAATAATTTTAACTTAAATAGATTAGAAAATGGTGAGTCATTTCTTGAAATAATTCTTTCATTGAACAAACATAATGGAGGGGGATATGATTTCAGCAATGGAGATTCTTGAGAGACTTTTTAAGGCGAGAGATTATCTTAAAAATAATCTTCCTGAAATTCCTGATATAGCAATTATTGCCGGTTCTGGATTGGGAGGTTTCACTAAGAATGTTAAGTGCGTAAAAGAAATTGAATATCAGGAGATTCCATATTTTCCTATATCAACGGTTGTGGGGCACAAAGGGAGCCTGATTCTTGCTGATTCAGATAATAAAAAGGTAATTATTTTGAATGGTCGCAAGCACATTTATGAAGGTGTAGAGATGTGGGAGGTAATTTTTGCTGTAAGGCTTATGGCATTAATCGGTGTTAAGATTTTAATAATAACAAATGCGGCAGGTGGTTTAAACGAAAATTTTAAAGTTGGTGATTTAATGTTGATTAATGACCATATCAATTTTATGGGGAGAAATCCTTTGATTGGTGAAAATATTGATGAGTTAGGAGAAAGATTCTTCGATATGTCAAATGCTTATAATAAGGAATTGAGAAAATTAGTCAAGGATGTGGCAAAGAAAGAAAATATTGATTTAAAAGAAGGTGTGTATATTGGAGTTACAGGACCAAGCTATGAGACGGATGCTGAAATCAAGATGATGTGTATGTTAGGAGCTGATGCTGTTGGTATGTCAACGGTACCAGAAGTCATAGCCGCTGTTCACTGTGGATTAAAGGTCATTGGTATATCCTATATTTCAAATATCAATGTTAAAAAAGAAGAAGGGAGAGTTCTGACTCATCAAGAAGTAATCGATAATGCGAAATTAGTTGAAGAAAAATTCGCCAAATTAATAAAAGGAATTATTAAGAAATTATAACTCATAAATGAAAAGAGACAAAAAGCGTTATAAGAAGAACATTCTTTATCTAAAGACTACCAGTAAAATAATTTTTTTTTATTGATTAATTTTTTGATTGAATTAGACTTATTAATTTGATAAGAAACGATGAAGTTTTTATTAATCATTAATAAAGGGAGGTTAATCAATGAATAGAACGTCGAGAGTTTTGAGATGGTGTATTTTGTTGGTTATGGTTTTCTTTCTTTTCTTGATGAGTGTTTATGCGGTTGAGGAGAAGAAAGAAACTCAGAAGGAAGATCCGATTGTTGCTGAATTTGATGGCGGTAAGGTAATGCAGAGTGAAATCGGTGAACGGACGATGCGTATGGGTTTTCCCGAAACGGATTTGAGACCCAAAGAAAAAGAATCGATTATTAGAGAAATAGCTCTTTCAAAGATTCTACATACTAAGGGTGTGAAAGATGGATTAAAAGACTCAGAAGAATTCAAGCAACAAAAAGAAAAATGGGACCAAAGAGAATTAGGCAGATTATTGTATGAAGATGTTATATTAAGTAAAGTATCGTTGAACGATGAGGAAATTAAGAAATATTATGATGAACACCCGGATGAATTTAAGCAAGATTTGTCATTTACAATGAGACATATATTTTTATCCACTTATAAAGAATATAAAGTTCAAAAAGGTGATACGTTATATGAGATAGCAAAAACCGTATCGGGTGATAGCGATATTGCAAAAAGAATACTCGATAAAGATAAAAATGAGATAGATTTGAAAAAAGAGATTAAGGCAGGGGATATTTTATATGTCCCGATGAATAAAGAAGAGAAGGCGGCTGTGAAAAAGAAAATGGATGAAGTAAAAACCAAGCTTGATGCAGGGGGAGATTTTGTAAAACTTGCAAAGGAATATTCAGAATCAGAGGCATCAAAGAAAGGTGAAACAATTGGACCATTACCTGTGCCCAATGCCCCCAAACCTTTACTCAATGAGATAAGAGAAGCAGCAATGAAGACTGATGTAGGTAAACATACGGATATTATCGAGACAAAGCATGGTTATCAGATAATTAAAATAGAGAGCAAAGTGATGCCTGGTATGAAGACCTTTGAAAATGTAAAAGTAGCTATAGATAATAAAATAAAACGCAATAAACAAGGAAAGTTAGAAGAGGAATACATAAATAAATTGCTTACCGGTCCAGGTGTGACTTCTAATTTTGATGTTCTTAAGAAAGAAGATATTAAAGAAGATGAAGTTGTATTCAAAATTGGTGATTTTGTTTATACGAAGAAGAATTTTGATAGTGATGTAGAAGCACTATCTCCAAGAATAAAATCACAACTCACCACGCCTGATGACAAAATTAAATTTGCCAAGAATCAGCTTTTGCAGAAAGCAATTGTGGTTGATGCCAAAGAGAAGAAATTGAATGAAAAAGATAACTATAAACAAGATTATGACAAATTTGAAGTGAACATAGTCTCGAGTATGATGGTGAAGAAGCTGATTGATGATAATGTGAAAGTTGAAGAACCCGAAATCAAGACATATTATGAAAAGAATAAAGACAAATATAAAAATCCCAAAAAGGTCGATGTTAATATAATCGCAAAGAAAGTGACTATTGAACCTAATATGTCTGATGAAGCCAAAAAGGCTGAAGAAAACAAGGTTTTAGCTAAGTTGAAAGAACTGCGCGAGAAGATAGCTAAAGGTGAAGCGAAATTTGAAGACGTTGCGGAAAAGGAATCGGAAGACCCTTCTTCTAAGGACAAAGGTAAATTAGGATTGATTAATCCACTTGTTAAAGGGCAGGAATTCAAAGATGGTGTTGATAAGATAAAGGTTGGGGAATTATCCGAACCTATCAAATTTGGGAACAATATGGCTATTGTTAAATTGAATAAAGTTGAAGAGGAGCAGTTAAAACCTTTTGATGAAGTAAAAAGTATGGTAGAAGGTGCAATTAAAATGGAGAAAAGAGCCGCATTGAAAAAGGAATTGGATGAGAAATTGTTAAAGGAAAATAATTATAAATTGTTAATCAGTCTTGAAGAAAAACCCCAAAAAGAAGAAAAAGCCCCTGAAGAAAAAAGTCCTAAGGAAGAAAAGAAATAACCTGAGACATTGAAATTGAGGGACAGGCAATGAATGTCTGTCCCTCGTAATGTGTAAGGTAGCGGTTTGATTTATTTAACATTATTGTTTTATAGATTCGACCGCTACATTTTATTATTAGGATAAAATCTCAAATGAATCTCAGCAAGCTATTGTTTACTCTTCTAATTTTTACTCTCCTCTTTTTTATCCTATCTTGTAAGCAAGGAACAACTCAGAAAATTGGAAAAGATGAACTGATAAAATATGATGTAAAGGGTATCGTGAAATTATCAGGGGAGACAGACCATTCAGGAACCGCTGTTTTTGTCGGTGGAACTCAGATTGTTGCTTATACGGATGAGAATGGTGAATTTCTGATAAAGGATTTAGCAAAGAGCACCTATCAACTATATGCTCAAAAAAGTGGTTATACTCAGGAACGATTTAAAAAATTATTTCTTAACACAAAAGATAAAATTGTAGATGCTGGTACAGTTACTTTAGAACCTTCGACTTCAGCAAACGTTAAGAAATCATCCATTTCAGGCAAAGTTACTTTATCTGATGCCACTAATTTCTCAGATATTATAGTCAGTCTCGATAACACTAATTATCAAACGACAACGGATAGTAGTGGATTATTTTTGATAAAGGGACTTGAGCCTGCCTTATATACTATTACATTTAAAAAGGATGGCTATAATCCTTTTTCTGATATGATAGAAATTAAGGAAGGAGAGAATTTAAGATTCTCTCAAGTAAGTCTTCAGACAATGAGTGCGGATGAAAAAGCAGCTGTTAAAATGACAAGCGCAATCTCTGAGAAAGAGGGGAGAACTATAGCAGGTTATGTTGTTTTGAAAAAATTAGATGGTTCTACTGATTATAATTTTGTCAGTGTTAGAGTAAAAATTGAAGAGATAAATTATATAACGCGAACTGATTCCGAAGGGAATTTTTATTTCAGTTATTTGAATCCGGGGAAATATAAGCTGTCGGCCGAACTTGAGGGGTATAAACTTAAGGAAGTTATTGGTGTGGATGTAACTGATTCTGATGTGAAAAATATAATCCTAACACTTCAGGAGAAAGAACCTGAACAAAAATTTGGGATGCTTAAGGGTAAAACGGTGTTGGAAGGTGAGGAAGATTCAACAGGTGTAGTCGTTATTATTCCCGGAACGAATTTTTATGCAACGACTGGTGCGGATGGGATTTTTAAATTCAAAGAAGTACCTTATAGTTCTTATAATCTTATTGCTAAAAAAGAGGGATATAATGATCTGGAATCAGACAAATTTAATGTAGACCGACCAGGAGAGATTGATGTAGGCGAATTATATCTTAAGAAATCTGTTGATTATCCGTATATTGTTTATACCGACCCTACAGATAATTCTGATATACAGGTCAAGCGAAATATAACTATTTTTGCGAAATTTAGTAAACGGATGAATATTGATAGTGTCAAATCTGCTCTATCAATTGTCCCCGAAGTTGCTTATACTTCATTTATGGGAAGAGAAGGCAAAGAAAGCGATTTCGATTTGTTACAGATTGTTTTAAAGGGCAATGATTTAAATAAAGGTTTGCGTTTTAACAAACTCTATAGTATAAAAATTGGCACATCTGCAAAGGATTTTGAAGGGAATAATTTGCAGGAAGATTATATTTTTAGATTAAAAACAGGGAAACCTTCAATTATAGATACTTTTCCAAAGGATAATGCAAAAGATTTCTATTTCAGTCCTAACGAGCCTGTCAGAATCCTTTTTAATGCACCGATGAACCATAATTCTGCAAGGGAAAGTATTCGATTTTCTCCAGAATTAGAATTTGTTCCTTCGATTGATATTCTCGATTCAGTGGATGATGGTTGGACTGAGGCAAGGGTTAATTATACCTGGAAACCTGATACAAAATATACTGTTACTATTGATAAAAAAGCTGTGACAATTAATAAAGAACCTCTCTCAAACACCCCATATAAGCTCACCTTTACGACAGGGAAACTTGTGTCTTTTGAAGAAATAAAAGGCAGGTCGAAAAGATTTTGAGAATTAATGGGAGGTTAATTGTTTATTTATCAATCCACTTTCAAATCTTTCAGAATTAATTGGATAGACTGAGAGTTATTGTAATAATCGAATTTGGGTGTGAATGCGATTTTGATATTTTGGAAGCGGCTAATTTCGTCAAACTTTTCTGGCATAGAAAATCCGATTGCGGGAAAAGTCTGATTTCCCTGCTTCAAAATCATTTTGATATGCTTGTCTTTTATCAGTTTAGGCTCAGATAAAATTTTGATATTATCTGATACAAAAACGGGTTCAGGATTTCCTGTTCCAAAAGGTTCTAATAAGTTTAAATCTTCAACAAGCTTTTCATTAATTGCAGAGAAGGGAATTTCACAATCGATTTGTAATGATTCCAATAAATCTTCATCTGATAAATTTTCCTCAGTATATTCATTGATAAGTGTATGAAATCTTTCAAGGTCTTTACATTCCAGAGTGAGTCCTGCAGCATTTTTGTGCCCTCCATATTTTATCAATACATCTTTACAATGATGAATGGCTGAGAGGATGTTGAAAGAATTAATACTTCTT
>Ga0315277_10012016_pt1 | contig 10874 bp, 4 predicted proteins | sample YL17G05_15_MG_FD_203695 | JGI IMG/M metagenome (GOLD analysis project Ga0315277, IMG submission 203695) | Sediment microbial communities from Yellowstone Lake, YNP, Wyoming, USA - YL17G05_15 | ecosystem: Environmental > Aquatic > Freshwater > Lake > Sediment | place: USA: Wyoming | collected... | reverse complement strand
GGATTCCGGCAGGCGACCGGATCCGCGAGCAGACAAGCCTTATAGATTTATTTCCGACGCTGCTCGATTTCGCCTCTGCTTCCGTCGAGCCGAAACTCTACAGGGGTGAAAGTTTAAAGAGTGCGATATTATCCGGCGATATGTCGGCGGCGGGCAAGGGTCAGATGAACCTTACACCCGGTGGCGGGGGTAAGGGGATTGACACAAGCCTCCCAACAACTGCCGAGGATAGCTGGTTCGATTACACGCGCGGGGAAAATCCAGAGGGTGAGTTTACGGAGGGGGGCAGATATTTCGAGCCGGGGTTTGCTTATGATAGCAGCAGCGGGACATACGACATTACTCCCGAAGGGGCCGTTGAGAAAGCCGCGGGGGTTTTACGGCAGACCGCTGCCTCAAGGCTTGAGGGCGGCGTAAGCGGATTCGCGCAACCCGAAGGGCGGATTATTTTCGCCGAGGATTTGTTTTATTTCGATAACGACCTCCAGGCAATCAGCATAGGCGGCTGGAAGCTCATACATTCGCGCAACCGCTTCCACGACCCTGTTATATGGGATGTCTCAGTGGAGCAGATGGGTATAACAATCCCCAAGGCATTCGGGTTTGTAGAGGAGGACGAGCTTTATAACATCGCCGATGACCCGTATGAGAAGGAAAATGTAATCTACGAACAACACGAAATCGCGCGATTCCTTTTGGAGCGCCTTAAAACCATAGACTATTTCGACAGGCGTGAAGCGGTGACACGCAAACAGATCGAGGGTGAAATGACATACTTCGGCGCGGGCCTTAAAAACCTTACGAGGGGTTTCGGGTATTGGTGAAAAAGGATGTGAGACGCATGCGTAGTGAAAAGTATCCATACGCAATCATCACTCTCCTGTACATCGTTGGCCTTATCATTTTCCTACCCAAGATACATTACCCGTATGGGGATTCCTGGTTCTATATGCGGAATGTATATGATTCTATGGAATCGGGGAAAATCACATTCACAGATGCCCAAGCGGCTACGCCGCTATTCCAGGTCTGGCTTGGTGAAATCCTCTGCAAACTGACGGGCTTCGGGATGTTGAAGTTGAACCTGTTGGCGTATTTCTTCTCTTTCCTCGCCGCCATATATGCCTATCGGTTAATCCGGCTTTTTACCAACCCCTCGCCCGCGGCCATATTGGGAACTATCCTGCTGATGGCCATGCCGCCCTTCTTCAAGACAAGCCTTGCGTTCATGACCGACTCATTTTTCTGCTTCGGGATATTCGTGGCCTTTTATCACGGTGTAAAATACATAAGGACCCAGAGGATAGCCCCTGTAAAAAAAGCTGATATTGAAGCATTTAATTGGGATGCCCTTTTCACGGCGATTGGCTTCAGCATTGCAATCCTGAATCGCGTAAATGCTTTCGTATCATGCTTGGCTTTTCTTGTGTTCGTTTATATTTACAGCAAAAAAAGAAGGCCGAGCATACTGGAATGGATTGCCCATATTTCCCCAATAATAATCTTTATTCTCTTCGAAATATGGATGAAAAAAAGTGGTGCAGCACCGTACTACTTGAGCATATATACAAAACATGTCTTCTTAAACACCCTTTATACGGGATTGGCGACAAAGGAGATTATCCATTTCATTCCAGGGAAAGTGGCATTATTAGCTAAGTGGGCGGGGTATTTCGGCGTCCTCCTGTTCCCCGTCACTATATGGATCACTTCCCGCTCATTACCAAAGTGGCGCGGCGGGAAGGATGCCGGAATAAGCACGCGTGAAGCGCGGCTGATATGGTTCATATTAACACCGGCTATCATCATCACGGCAGTGGTGCTTGTGACTTCCTTAGGAATGAAAGCGCTTATTCCCAATACAATTACGGAATTCGGCTTCGGGGTGAAAGGAGTTATTCTACCGGGCGTTCAACCGCTCTTCGGCGAGAATTTCTTCACCATCCTGCAAATTCTACTTATCGTCGGTGGGATTATGCTCGGTCTGTCCGTTGTAGGACGGGTATTGGAAAGCATGGGCTCGAACGACGACGGCATATTCATATGGTGGATGGTCATTTCCACTGCGCTGTTTCCGTTATTGGCTCACGATTTCTCCGACCGTTATCTGATACCGATTCTGCCACTGGTATTCGTCCTGCTTGTTCAAAACGGCAAATCGAAAGGATATATACCGCGTTGGGCATGGATATTTCCTGTTGTCTTACTGATAAGTGTGGGGTTATTGGCCGCCGAATATTTCGGATGGAACACCGCTCGATGGAAAGCCGTCGAAAACGCCGTAGCCAACGGTAAAATCGATTTGAAGGGATGGGTCGACAAAGAATGGAAAGGGCCGTTTGTCGATGGGGGGTTGGAATTTGATACTTTTCGCTACTTCAACGACAAGAAATATTTAGAATACTACAAGGAGCCTTGGGAGCGGGGGGGAAGCCCTCCCACAACCGCTGAGCAGATGGGATTACCGCCCGTTCCCGGGTACACCATATGGTGGAACCTGCCGAAACATTATGACTATATTGTAAGGGAGGAATTCGCAGTATTTCCGATGACACCCGCTGAAGAGACCTCAACAATAGGTGAGCGAGTTGGTTCGGCATCATATAGACCCTACCCGTGGTCGAAACCAAAAACACTTGTCGTCTACAAGCCACCCTCCGGTTATCCTTAGTTCCCGTTATTAAGTGGGCGAACTTAAGCCATCCATCTGGTTCGTATCCGATTCCATTCATATTCAATACATTTGTGGTAAAATATTATCAGGCCCCAGAGGTTTCCAGATGTCATCCAAGTGAGGAGGCAGTATTGATGAATACCAAAATCCCTTTCCCCGTGCTTCTGGTTATCCTTTTCATCTGTGTGGGATGCTCCCATGCCGCTTCCATAGTCGAGCCCGCATCCGTCAAAAGCATCGATGCAACTACGACTCAATCCCACTGCTTGCTCGGAGAATACACATTCACCTGCGACCCGGTCAGAAGCCAGGTCGATATAAGTCCCCTTCGCTTCGGCAGCCTGCATCTAAACGCCTTAAAATTCCTTGAACCGCCGGTTAATATCAATCTCACCCTCGAAGGCCCTATCAAGCTCAATGGCAACATCCTCGATGTCGATATCGGCCTTAGAAATCCCTTCCTCGCTATGCCGCAATACACTGGCTTTGATGTCTGCGGCATAGTTTTTTCACATGGTTCGGTCTCAGGCTTCAATGACCCCGAACTGGTCATGGTCGGCGGAGGGGATACCCGCCTGCTCAACCCCGATGGATTCACGCGCTGGTGGAACCCCGCTGAGTTCCCGCATGGTGATACGATATTCAACTACAAAGACGGCCTCCTCGGCACCCCGGCGGAAACATCCAACTTCAATTGCACTATAAATGGCTACAAATATTTCGCCAATGGCTTAGGTAAAAACGACCCCCTCACTCTACTCGATCCCGCCAAACGGGGCATGTTCGCAGCCGGGGCAAAGATTGTCCGCCATTACACTTTGGACATAAGCGGAGGCCTGGTCTTTAACTATGCTGTCGATGTATGCTGGGCGCTCCCGCAGGGCGACCCGCCTTACAAAGTACCGGACTGCTTTCCCCAAAAGGCCAACAGAACAGAGGCATACAATATCGTAGTCACCGAACTGATGAATAGTTTGTTTTTTAACGAAGTAGCCGGTTTCGGAGGGGGTAATCTGAAATTGCTCGTGGAACTTCGCGACCATTTCGACAGCCAGCTTAACACCATATCCGGCGAGTCTTTGGTCGGCCTGCCATACGCAACAGGGGAGCTTCTCGGTGGCGGGGACGATTCCGCATTCTACGAACTTGAATTCCCGGGTGCGGCAGTTAAGCATAGCGGCGAGGTCGATTTGTTGATTACCGCTCAATCCGAGGCATTGGACTATAGCGGCTTCCTTCCGGGAAAACCCGTATGTGGTTATTTCATCTATAGGGTAAATGTAACCAATAAACCCCCTTTGGGATGGGCACACACATGGGGCAGCGATTACGTCCCTGTCGGCTACCCGAACTATTATACCGGCGTGGATGAACAGGGTTCCGATATGATCGTCAGCCCCGATGGAAAAATCTATGTCACCGGTTATTTCGGCAACACCGTTGATTTTGACCCTGGTCCGGGAGAACAGTGGCGCACATCTTACGGTTGCTTCGATGCATTTCTCTCCAAGTTTGACCCCAACGGAAAATTCGAGTGGGTTTTGACCTGGGGCGCTGAAGGTTATGATAGAGGAATCGCCGTCACAACCGACATTTCAGGCAAGATATATGTGACAGGGGATTTTATGGGCAGTGTCGATTTCGACCCCGGACCCAATTCGCATATAGCCGATTCTCATAGCACGTATTACAATGATTCATTCTTGGTCAAATTCACTCCTGAGGGCCAATATGTATGGTCATTAACATGGGGGGGAACCGGCGCCGTTGAACCGTATAAAACGGCATTAAACAATGCCGGTGAAATATTTGTCGTTGGGGAGTATAGGGGCATTGTTGATTTTGACCCCGGACCGGGAGTTGACGAACACGGCTACGAAGGGGATTGGTTTGATGCCTTTTTAATGAAACTTGATGCAAACGGTGATTATATATATAGCCGCACTTGGGGTGGGTACGGTCGTTCGAGGGCTATGTGCCTTGCATTTGATAATGAAGATAATATTTATGTCTCCGGGAACTTCGAGTGTGACTGCGATTTTGACCCTGGTCCGGGAATCGAGGAACACAATGCGTTAGGTTACGAGGATGCTTACTTGTCCAGATTTGACCCGGCTGGTGAATTCCAGTGGGTACGCGTTTGGGGCGGACCGTTAGGATACGACCACGCAAATGTTGTACTTGTCTCCGCCTCGAATGTGGTCTATGTCGCGGGGAGGTTCGTAGGTGACGTGGATTTGGACCCGGGCCCTGACTCTGAAATATATTCGACCGGAGGAGATAACGCCGACGTTTTTTTCACAATGTTCAATACTTCCGGTGATTTCCTATGGACGCGTGTATGGGGCAATACCGGGAATGACGTCTGCAAAGACGGTGCCATCGACGCCAACGGCAACCTGTGCATCGCGGGTTTCTTCTCCGGAACCGTCGATTTCGACCCAGGTCCCGGCATAGCTGAAAATGTCTCAGTTGGGGGATTGGACGCCTTCGTAAGCGTCTTCAACCCTGACGGTAATTTCTTATGGGCCAGGACATGGGGTGGGGATGCAATATCACCCTGGCACGATATAACATTTGGCGCCGCTTTTGATTCCGCGGGTAACTTGTATGCAACCGGCCTGTTCGACGGCACCGCCGACTTCTGGCCTGGGCCTCACGTTGACAACCATACTTCCAACGGCGGCGCCGATTGCTTTTTAGTCATGTTCCCGCCTGATGGGGATTGGTAGATAACATTGAATATATAGCTTTGATTTTTCCTTATTAATGGTATAATATAAATCGTCCGGGATGGAGCCGGGCATCCCCGCAACGAGAGGTCTCCTCCTGTCGTATCCTATTTTTTTAGTGCTCCTAAATCACAGAGGAGGTTTTAGGTATGTCTGTACGATTCTGGGCGATTTTGGTAGCTGGGGTTATGGCGTTCACGATCTTGGGTATCGGGTGTTCCGGTGGCGACCCGGCAGCGCCGGGAAACGACCAGACGGCGCTCATTATCCCCAAAGCTAAGGAAGCGGAGGCTGCGCCCCGGCAGTTATTGGGGTATTGGAATTGCATCTATGATATCGAAACGCATGAAATCACCGCTCTACCCGCAAGGACCACTCAGTTGCACCTTAATGTGCGTGATATTCTCGAGCACCCGGGTCCGCTTATCGACCTGAGTATCAAGAACCTTGACGACAAGTTGCTCCCGGTTGTGACTGTCGACGTTGGCCTCCACCATCCGTTTGCCGCCTTGACCGAATTCACTGGTTTCGATGTACGCGGAATCTTTATAAGCCGAGGCAACTGGTCCGGTTGGGCCGACTCGACGATACGGATTCCACGCCGCAACGAACCAAGGTTGACAAACGCCGACGGTTATACCAGGTGGTGGAACCCCACCGAGTTCGACGGTACAACGAACTGGTTCAATTACAGCGACGGCCTTTTAGGCTGTCCGCACTCGTGGGCGAATTTCAACAGCATCTTGAACGGCTATAAATTATTCGCCGATGACCTGACCGAAAACTCCCCGCTCAACAGCCTGCAACCCGCTAACCGGGCCGTATTCTCCCCCGGGAAATGGAACTGGCGGCATTACAGGATTGACTTCGGCAAACTCCAATCTAACTGGATTATTTTCAACTATGCCGTTGACGCAAGCTGGGAAATTCCAAGCCCGTCAGCCACGCCGCCTTATGACCTCAGTGATTTTCCCATCGAGAACAACTCCCCTGAAGCTTACAGGGTTCGTGTTACCGAGACGAACAATACATTAGACTTCAACGGATATACGGGAAGCGGCGATTTAGGCCTGGACATTGATGTATTCGACTGGCAGAATCCGGGGGAGATCACCGCCATACAGGTCGAGTCGCTTGATTTGTGGTCAGGTCCCAACTTTGCCCTCGCCGTACCCGGTTCGGGCGGTCCGACATATTCGACATACCATATCGATATTGCCGGATGCACGCCGACATTTGCCGGTGTTACGGATGTGCTTATTTCCGTCCCCTGTGACGAATGGAATTATGAGCCATCACTGACGCAGTGGTCCGGGACAAGTCAGTACGGCGCTTATCAGCTTTACCAGGTTATAATTGCCGGCTCAAATTGCCCGCCGTATGCCAAAGTCAATAATAACGGCTGGCGGGTTGATACCGCCCCCGGGAACAACGCCGTCGCCAACAGGAATGGCATCTGGTCCGACGGGACCAAGGTTTATGTGGTCTGGTATGACTCAAGCTCCGGTGTGATGGACATTTATTTCAACGTGTCCCTCAATGGCGGCGTGACTTGGCCAGTGAATCAGCTACGCCTCACCGATGACTTGGCCGATAATGACATTCAGAAGCTTCCGCAGATGGCGGTCACCCCCGATGGCCAGAGGATATGCGTCGTCTGGGATGACCAGAGATATGCCGATTTGCCTGTAGATCCCGATATCGACGAACCTATGTACACCATCTCCGATGATGGAGGGCTGACATGGTGCGCCAATAAATCGGCGAAACTCAAACCGATTCCCAATTACAAACAGTTCCAACCCACGGTTTGCTGCGATGACAATGGCGCTTTTTATATCGCTTATATCGACGAGGATGTGGGCAGTTCCCCCGGCCAGGACAAGACATGCTGCGTGGCCAAAATCCCGGCCGGAAGCACTAATGTAAGCATAAACAAAATCGTCGGCGACAAGGTAGGCAACAACTATTTCGGCGCTCAGGATTGGAAGCTTGATATAGCATATTTCAACAGCACTATTTATGTTATGTGGGCCGACCCCAGGAATAAATACACCGGCAATAATACATCAGTGGACGTTTTCCTCGATAAATCCACCGATGGCGGCAATACCTGGGGAACCGATATGAAGGTCAACCCCGATAACACCAACACTGATCAGTACGACCCATGTTTCATGATCGGCGATTCGGGTGTCCTTTATGCCGCTTATATTGACGAACAAAGCGGTACAGCACAGCTCGCGTATGTCAAATCACTGACGGGCGGAGCTACCTGGAGCTATTATAAGAAAATAGGCTCCTTACCCGGTATACATCAGTATCCTGATATGGCACGTGGCGGGCTTGAAAACATCTTCCTCGTATGGGAGATCAGCGACACGTCCTACATAAGCTGGTCATGCGATGAAGGGGACACGTGGGAAGACCCCGTGATTATTGACCCTGTCGAAGCCCCCGATGAAGTGGAGACCCCATGCGTCTATGTCGGGCAAAACAACTTCGTTTTCGTTGCCGCCAGCCACCGCCTGACCGGGATAGCACCAAGGTATATAATATGCTGGCGCTTTGAGTGATGCCGGTTTCCTGAAAGGAATTATAAGCCCCCGAAAGGGGGCTTTTTTTGTATTAAGACCAATTCAATTAAGAAATAATTCATGCAATACAGGCGGGTGCCGCCCACAGCCGAGCTTGTGAGCCGTAGGCTTGGCGAAGGCTCATCTGCGAGGATGTGGGTGATTAAACTGGTAATTTTAATTAGTAAATACTATAATATGAAACACCCACAAGCTCGAAGACCTCGCTTGTGGGTGCCGCAAAATCAATGGTTGCAATTAAAAGAAGTAGACAGAATTACCAGAAATAAATGTAACCCATGAATCCCCATCCAGAAATAAATGTAACCCGCGAATCCCATTTCGTAGGTTACCATCATTATGTCTTACCCCGGCGGCAAATGAAGCGCCCCGCCACCGAACGTGTGACCCAACTCCCCGAAAGCCTCTCCTACAGTGGGATGTACGAAGCAGGTTTCCGCCAATTCGGTCCACTTGATGCCGCACCTGACTGCAAAAACGGCCGCCGACATAAGCTCTGATGCATGGGGCCCCACAATCGATATTCCGATAAGTCTGCCGCTTTCCTTCTCCGCTACACCCTTAATAAACCCCTCCTGGGAGCCCTCGATAAGCGCTTTCCCATTTCCGGCAAGGGAAAAAGTCGCGGTCCGGATTTCCATCCCGCGTTTACCTGCCGTTTCCTCGCTGATACCGACACTGCCGACCTCGGGCCAGGTATAGGTCGCCGCTGGAATCATATCGTAGTTGATGGGGTCGCGCTTATGCCCGGCGATTTTCTCGACGACATAAACACCCTCAGATGATGCTTTATTAGCCAAAAGCGGGGGACGCGCGCAATCTCCTACGGCGTGGATGTGAGGTATGTTCGTCGTTAGAGTATCATCGACCACCACCGCCCCCTTCGACATCTCGATCCCCACTCCCTCGAAGTTGCAGCCTAACGTGCAGGCTTCACGCCCGATACTCACAAGCAGCATATCGAATTGGTATCCAACATCCTTCCCGTCTTCCGTCCCCGTCACTTTGACCCCCCCATCCTCCGCCTTACATGATGCCGCATTAAACCCGCAATGAATATCAATCCCCTTGTGTTTATATACCTCCCACATCACCCTGCTGACATCGGGGTCATCCATTGGAAGCGGTCGCGGCAAGAGTTCGAGCATGGTCACATCGGACCCGAACGCCCGGAAGATGTAACCGAATTCCATGCCTATGGCCCCCGCTCCTATAATGCCGATATTCTTCGGCAATTCCTTTATTTCAAGCGCTTGGTCGGAGGAGATTATTTTCAGGCCGTCAAGGGGGAAAGCCGGAAGCATCCTGACTTTTGACCCCACGGCAATAAGCAGATTCTTGAAACCGATATGTTTCCCGTCAACATCTACGGTGTTTGCGTCGGCGAGTTTACCGTTTCCGGCAATAAGGTCCACGCCATTCCTATCCATAAGCACCTTGGTGCCTGCAGCAAGTTTCTTTACAATGCGGTTCTTGAATGCCTGGACGCGTTCGAAATCGAATGAAATCGTCTGTGCGGTCACACCTAAGGATTTCCCGGACGACATATCGTTGTAAGCGCGAGCCGCCCGTATAAGCGCCTTTATGGGGATGCATCCCCGGTTCAGGCATGTTCCACCAAGCTGGTGCCGCTCGACCAAGGCTACGCTCATACCGAGCTGACGGGCGCGTACTGCCGCGGGATACCCCCCCGGCCCTCCTCCCAGTATGACAATATCAAATGTTTCAGGCATTGAAAACTCCGTTCGCCATCTCTTAAAAGAACCGCTCTTATCCCCCAAGGGGGCCAATTATAACACCTCCTGGAAAAGCACGTTAGCGGCCTTCTTCCCTGTCCTTGGGGAAGTAGCTGCCACCAAAAATAGATATTTCATCATTAATATTGATTAATTATCACGCCTTCCCTTGCCCCGATACTATTGTATGAATATCGCCAATTCGCTGATGAAAAGGAATCATCAACTATGACGGCCATACCTGCGATATTAGGGTCGGTCGCCCTTATAGCCTTTATTGTATTCCTTTTTGTAGAATACAAGGGCAAGCGAATCATTCCCGCTGAAGAGCCTCCTTCAACGGTGGAAGCTTTAGCTGATGCTGTCATTTCCTCTGTTGAGCAGGTTACCGAACCCCCTCCGACGGAGGAAGTCCCTGAGACGCCCGAAGATGAACCCGATGAGACGATTAAAACAATTGAAAGCCCGAGCGCCGACCACCTCGTGGTTGGTAGTTTGGATAAGCGGTTAAACGCCAAGCTCACCAAAATGATTGCCACCCTGCCGCCGTTACCGCGAGCTGCGATGAACCTTCTCCCAATGTTCACCAACCCGTCAACCAGTGCGCGGGATATTGCCAAGGTCGTTTCAGCCGACCCCCTGCTCGCGGCGAAAATCCTCAGGCGCGTAAATTCAAGCTATTACGGGTTGCAGGATAAAATCGATTCCATACACCACGCGGTTATGTTAATCGGTTTTGACAACGTACGTTCCATCACGCTGCGAGAATCGTTTGATTCGGCCATTGAAACAACCGCTATTGATGACTTGACCGCCAATTTACTCTGGGCTCACTCTGCCGCGATAAGCCTCCTTGTGAAACACTTTGCGCAGAAAGCCCCCGGTGTTGACCCCGAATTGGCCGGCACCGCAGGGCTTCTTCATGATTTCGGCCTCTTAGTGATGATGGCCCTTGAACGCCATAAGCTTTCCGATGCGCTGAAGCTTTCCGCCAAGGAATACATCCCGCTATGCAGCGCGGAGGAACGAATTCTCGGTTATAACCACCAGGTTCTGGGGGAGATGCTGGGACGGAAATGGAATCTCTCCGAAGAGCTTGTACAAGCAATCGGACGGCATCATTCCCCTCTATCGG
>Ga0315277_10012015_pt1 | contig 10875 bp, 9 predicted proteins | sample YL17G05_15_MG_FD_203695 | JGI IMG/M metagenome (GOLD analysis project Ga0315277, IMG submission 203695) | Sediment microbial communities from Yellowstone Lake, YNP, Wyoming, USA - YL17G05_15 | ecosystem: Environmental > Aquatic > Freshwater > Lake > Sediment | place: USA: Wyoming | collected... | reverse complement strand
AGTTGCGGCCGTCGAAACTGACGGCCGCATTGACCTTCGCCGTGGATGAGGCCGTCCACGCGACCGCTCGTGGCGGCAGGTTGCCGGTGGCGTCCTGGTACGTCGGCACCGCCTGGGCCCAGCCGGACGAGCGCAGGGCGACCATCCGGGCGACCCGCGCGTTGCCATGCTGGACGGTCACGGTGATGCGCTTGATATCGGTGGGCGACGTGGAGGCTTGCGTCAGGTTGTTCGCGCTTACCCACTCGACGGCCACCGACCGCGTCCAGCCGTCGAAGTCGGGCAGGGGCACGCCGCCGCGTGTCTGGGGCGGAGACTCGGTCCAGCCGGCGTAGTCGTCGACGTCGTCGAAGTACATGCGGCCCTTGCCGATCTCGATGCCCTCGGGGCCGAACAGCGGCGGGTCGGCGGGTTCCAGGTAATCTCCCTGGAGGATTTCGTTCATGAGTTCGACGGCCAGTTGCTCGCCGCGGGCGCGATCGGCGATCTTCAGTTGCCCCGCCCGCGAGGCGCCGAGCACCGTCAGCGATGCCACCATCAGGATGGCCACGATGAGCGTGCTGATGACGGCCTCGACCAGGCTGAAGCCCGGCCGGGCGCCTTCGCGGCAGGTAAGCGCGGTGGGTCTCCTGACCCACCGCGCGCCGAGCGGGCGCTTCGGCAGTCTGCGCGGCGGGTCAGGAGACCCGCCGCGCTGAGGGGAACAGGGGTAGTTCGTCATGACTGGGGCTCCAGAACGCGGATGCGCACGTAGTCGAACTCGGCGGCCCCGCCGCTGGCGTAGATCGAAGCGAACTTATCGGTCGTTGACGCGGCGGGCGCCCCGTAGCCGTAGGTGCCGATGAAACTGCCGTTGGCCGTCACGCGGATGCTGTGGACGGCGGTGTCGATCAGGAGCCGCAGGTCGAAGACGCTGGACGGAAGCCCGCGCGCCACGATCAAGGCTTCGAAGGTCCCGTCGCTTTTCTTCCTGGAGACGGTAAGCGTCTGGGTGCCCTCGGCCTCGAGTTTCAGCGTGGCCGTCAGGGGGGCGCAAACGTTTCCGGCCCGGTCGGCGTTGATGAGGAACACGGCGGAACTGCCGACGGCCGTGCTTCGCATCCGCAGGTCCACGACGGTCGTGGCGGCGAAGTCGCAGGCGGGCGAGGTGTCGAGGGCGACGCCGCTCGTGAGCCACACGCCGCCCGAAAGGCTCGAGCCGGGGAGCGTTCCTCCGCCGTGGACCACCCAGTCGCCCGCGCCGTCGCCGTTCGTGTCGAGGGCCGTCGGGTCGGAGGAGAAATCGGCCTCCCAGTAACCGACATAAAGCGCCGGCTGGTTGAGCACCTGGGCGATCGTGTCGGCCGTGCGGCCGACGTTCGCCACCTTCATCGCGATGCGCATGGCCGTCAGGCACTGCGTCACGGCGTACTGGGTCGGGCCGGGCTGCGTGACCTTGCCGTAGATCTGGGTCTGGAGGCTTTTCGAACTGTTGTAGGTCCAGGTCGCGCCCGAGTCGTTGCTGGCAAGCAGGCCGGCGCCGTCGCCGCTCTGCACCGTGGCGGGATTGCCTCCTGACACGTACTTGAGGACGAGGCATACCGGATCGGTGGCCCTCTTGCGGTCCATGGTGAGGGAGCCTTCAACCCACACATACGCGGGCAGTAGAATGGAGGCATCCATAGTCAGTTCCTGCACGACGATGCTGGTGGGCTTGAAGCCGGCGTCTGCCGGGCGTATCTGCACCTTCGTGATGCCGCTGGTGGAGTTCTTGCGCGCCACGAACCTGATGCGTGTCGGTCGCCAACCCATGGCATTGGCCGGCAGGTTTATCGGGAAGTACTGCCCGGACCAGTTGTCTGTCTTGATGTCGATGTTGCCCAACCCGGTGCCGGAGGTCATGTTGACGAGACATGAATCAAACAAGTCCTCGACGCCGGCGCCCGCGTAGGCCTCGGTGATGCTCTGGATTTCGGGCGCCAGGCTGAACTGCTGGACGTTGTTGATGAACGCCGCCGCCGGGCCGCCGTTGTACTGGCGCGTGAGCGGGTCGCCCGCGACGCCCGACCACGCGTAGCGGATGCGCTCAGCCAGGCCGTCGGCGTTGCGGTCGGCCACGGTAAAGGCGACGGCGGTCTGCGAGTGCTCCGTGACGTAGACGGCGGATTCGAGTTCCGCCACCAGTTGGTCCAGTGCCGTGCTCGCTTCGATGGTGCAGGCCGTCGCGTTGTTGGCGTTGGGGATCGCGCGGCTGGCCAGCACGATGGTCGAGGCCACGGCCGCCATGAGCACCGCGGCGATGACCAGGCTGACGAGCAGTTCGACCAGGGTGAAGGCGCGAACCATTGCGGATTGCGGATTGCGGACTGCGGATTGAAAGACCACGGTCGTGCGGGCGCGCGCTGTGGCCGTTCTTTTCTTGATCCGCAATCCGCAATCCGCAATTCGCATTGGCTTTCGAGGCCTCATTGCACGTTCGCCTTGCCGGAGGTGGCTTCCAGGACGATCGTCCGCTGGACGCCTCCCGCGCTGATGACCAGCGTCCCGCCACGGTCCGGGACGCCGTAGCCGTCGAACGTCACCTGCGACGAGCCGCCGAAATCCACCGACACGAGCCTCGCCTGGTAAGGGGCGCCGCCGAGAAGCACCGTGTAGGTGTTGGCCGGGTTCTTCAGGTCCGGCGCGCCCGGCATCTGGTACTGGCTGGTGGCGAGGTTGAAGACGACCGTTTGCGAATTGCTCTGCGAGCGGGCCCGCGAGCGGGCCAGGCCCAAGTCCGCCACGATGCGCCGGGCGGCCGCATCGGCGCGAAAGTTCTGCTGCGCGGCCGTGTAGCGCGGCACGGCAATGGCGGCCAGCACGGTGATGATGGCCAACACCAGGACGAGTTCCAACAGCGTGAATGCCGCTTGCCGCTTGCCCATACTGTCCCCGAGGGCCTGTCCGGCCCGCCGTCTCATCCGTGCCCCGCCAGGAACAGGGGATGGCATGCCCGGGCATCTGCTGCGTAGGGGGCCATCCGGCTGATCGCATCAGGGCTGACGGAGTGCCAGGGCGCGCCCTGGCGCACAGTAATAATCGTCTGAATTTACGCATGAACGCCAGAGAATCCGGGTCCGGGCCGTAGAGTCGCGGCAGGGGGCCGCGGGCGCGAGTTATCGGACCCGCCAGGGCGCTCTTCCGGTGATTTCAGGCCCGCCGCCCGCATCGGTAAACTTCAGGGCTGAAACGGCCGATAGATAGAAAGCACCCCCCTACGTGTACCGAGGATGAGTTCATGAATCCAGAGTCCGTCCCGAGGACGGAGTCGATAGGACTGCGCCTTGCCTTGCGCGGCGAGACGCGTTTCGCCGCCTTCGGACTGATTGTCGTGGCGCTTTTCGTCGTCTCGATGTGGGGGGCGGCCTGGTGGTCGGTGCAGACGCAGCAGGACACCATTCGCCAGGCCCAGACCGAACAGGCCCGCCTCAGGGGCAACGCGCTGGCACGCTGCGCCGAGATCATGCTGGCCGACGGCGAACTGACGGCGCTGCGCCGCATGGTCACGCAGGCCGCCCAGGACGGGGGGCTCGGCCGCTGCCGCATCCTGCTTCCCGGCGGCGGAGTGGTCGCGGACGCCAAGGCGTCGAACATCACGCTTCGCGAACTCCCCGACCCGTGGCCGGAAGGCGTGGTCGCCCCGAAGGCCGACGATGCCCGGGTCCTTTCGTTCCCGCTCCTGATTGCGCAGCGGGGCGCCGCCGTGCTGGAGATCGTCCCCCAGGAAGAGCCGGCGGCGTCGTCGTACTGGCTGACGCAGGCCGGCATCGGCGCCATCTGCATCGCCGCCCTGATCGTGCTGCTGGTGCTGTTCCGCAGGGTCCGCGCGGGCCTGCGGGGCATGTGCGCCGTGCGCGAAGCGCTCCTGGCCCGGGGCAACGGGCAGACGGCGGTCGAGGCCCTCGAGGTCAATCCCGACTGGGGCCCGGAAGCCCGGGCATGGAACGCCTTGCTGAGCCAGGAAGAGGCGCGCCACAAGCAGGACACCCTGGCCAGGACCCGCGAGACGCTGCACGTCCGCCAGGGGGCGCCCGACGGGCTGTCGTCCGCCTGCGATGCGCTGGCCCAGGGCCTGATCATCCTCGAGCGCGACATGCGGGCCGTGTTCGTCAACAGCGCCGCGGCGCTGCTGCTCCAGGCGAAGCGGGAAGACATGCTTGCGGCCGACATCTCGCCGTTCCTGCGCGACGAGCGCGTCCTGGCCGCGACCCGCGCCGCGACCGCCGGCCCCATGCAGCGCCGGACGATCATCGAGGTCCAGCGCAACGGCGAGACCGGCGCCGGCGGCGTCCTGCGGTTCGTCATTCGCCCCGTGCGCCGCGAGGACTCGGGCGTCGCCATGATTGTCATCGAAGACGTCACGCAACAGCGTGCGGCCGAGGAAGCCCAGCGCGCCTTCGTCGCGCAGGCCACGCACGAACTGAGGACGCCGCTGACCAACATCCGCCTGTACACCGAAATGGCGCTGGACGAGGGCAAGCGGGACCCCGCGGTCCTCGCCAACTGCCTGAACATCATCAACCAGGAAACCTTCCGGCTCGACCGCACGGTGGCGGACATCCTCTCCATCACCGAGATCGAGGCCGGCACGTTGACGGTGCGCAAGGACGACGTGCGGCTGGAGGAGATCTTCCCCGAACTGGCGGCCGACTACGCCGCCCAGGCCACGGACAAGCAGATCCAGTTGGAGTTCCGCCTGCCCCCGAAACTGCCCGTCATCAAGGGCGACCGCGAGAAGATCCGCGTGGCGCTCCACAACCTCATCGGCAACGCCCTGAAGTACACCCCGGCCGGCGGCCAGGTCAGCGTTGCCGTGGCCGCCAACGACGGGCACCTCGTCGTGGACGTCAGCGACACCGGCATCGGCATGAGCGAAGAGGACCGCGCCCACGTCTTCGAGAAGTTCTACCGCGCCAAGGACACGCGCGTCGCCAAGATCACGGGCTCCGGCCTCGGCCTGGCGATCGCGCGAGAGGTCGTCCGCATGCACGGCGGCGACGTCACGGTCGAGTCGGAATTGAACCGCGGCAGCACCTTCACCCTGGTGCTGCCGATACCGACAGAGGCGGCGTAACGTGGAAATCAAGGAACAGAAGTACGGCGCCGTGCTCGTCGTCCGGCCCGAGGGGCCCCTGAAGAGCGACGACGCGGAGGCCTTCAAGACGCGCATGACGCGGGCCCTCGCCGAAAGCCTCGGCCGCTGCGTCATCGACGCCTCCGCCATCCAGTTCATCGACAGCAAGGGCCTCGAGGCCCTCCTGGAGGTGAACGAGGCGGTCGCCCAGACGGGCTACCTTCTGAAACTGTCCGGCGTCAACGAGACGATCCGCGAGGTCCTGGAACTGACGCAACTGGCCCCCCAGTTCGAGCAGTACCCCGACCTCAACAGCGCCGTCAGGAGTTTCCTGTGACCCAGCCGGCCCGCAAGACCATCGGCGAGGTCCTGATCGAGGAGGGGGTCCTCTCCAAGGAGGACGTGGCGCGCGCGCTGGCCGCGCAGCAGACCTCCGGGCAATTGCTGGGCGAGGTGCTCATCGAGCAGGGGCTCGTCTCTCCCATCGTGCTCGTCCGCTCGCTGGGCAAGCACCTGGGCGTGCCGGGATGCCAGTTGCGTCACGGCCTCGTCGACCCGGCCCTCCTGAAGATCCTCGGCCCGGAAGAGGCGGAGCGCCTCAAGGCCCTGCCGATGTTCCTCGTGCACAACACGCTGACCGTGGCGATGGCCGAGCCGCAGTCGCTGCCGAAGATCGACCGCCTCCGCCAACTCACGGGCTGCAAGATCCAGCCGGTGCTGGCCCTCGAGGCCAACATCATGGAGTTCATCCACAAGTACGCCGGCGGCGACGCCGACATCAACGCCTTCCTGACGTCCCTGGCCGACTCCGACGTCTCCGTCATCGAGCAGGAGAGGGTCGACGAGGGGCCCGTCACGGACCTGGACCGCATGGTCGCCGGCAGCCCCGTCGTCAACCTCCTGAACATGGCCATCCTGACGGCCATCAAGGACGGCGCCAGCGACGTTCACATCGAGCCGATGAAGAACGGCACCCGCATCCGCTACCGCATCGACGGCGTGCTGCGCGACCTCATGAAGCCGCCGTCCGGCCTCCACGCCGCGATCATCTCGCGCGCCAAGGTCATCGGCAAAATGGACATCGCCGAGAAGCGGCTGCCCCAGGAAGGCCGCGTCCGCATCGTGGCCGAAAAACGCGAGATCGACCTGCGCGTCTCCAGCATGCCGACCCTCCTGGGCGAAAAGATCGTCATCCGCGTCCTCGACAAGGCCAACCTTCACGTCCGCCTGGAGGACCTGGGGTTCCGCCCCGAGGCGCTGGGGGCCTTCATGCGCATGCTCCGCCAGCCCCACGGCCTCGTCCTCGTCACGGGGCCGACCGGCAGCGGCAAGACGACCACGCTTTACTCGGCCCTGGACCTCCTGTGCAGCCCCGAACTGAACATCCTGACGGTCGAGGACCCGGTCGAGTACCAGTTGGACATGATCAACCAGGTCCAGGTGCAGTCGTCCATCGGGATGACGTTCGCCAAGGCCCTGCGGAGCATGCTGCGGCAGGACCCCGACATCATCATGGTCGGCGAAATCCGCGACGACGAGACCGCGCGCGTGGCCGTCCAGGCCGCCCTCACCGGCCACCTCGTCCTGGCGACCTTGCACACCAACGACGCGCCGGGCGCCGTGGCGCGGCTGCTGGACATGACCGTCGAGCCGTACCTCTTGTCCGGCGTGCTGAACGGCGTCCTGGCGCAGCGCCTGGCCCGGACCGTCTGCTCGGGCTGCGCCACGAAGTACTTTCCGGCGCAGAACGTCCTGCACGACGCCGGCCTCCGCGGGAACATCCCCCAGAGTTTCCGCCGCGGCGCCGGCTGCGACCAGTGCCACAACAGCGGCTACCGCGGCCGCACCGGCATCTACGAGGTGTTGGAGGTCACGGACCCGCTGCGCCGGCTCATCCACCAGGCGGCCCCGGCACACGAGTTGCGCGAAAAGATGCAGGAGACGGGCTTCCTGACCCTGCGGGAAGAAGGCATACAACTGGCTCTTCGCGGCAAGACCACCCTGGAGGAGGCCTTGGCCGTCACGCATACGGAAGGCGAGTCGGCGCAACAGAAAGAGGCTCAGAAGGTTCTTGCATGAAACTGATCTACGAGGCCTTCGACAAGACGGGCCGACAACTCACGGACGTCATCGACGCTCCGGACGCGACGGCTGCCGGCGAGACGCTCCGGCGACAGGGACTCTACGTCACGAAGATCGCCGTGCGGGGCGCGTCGGTCGCCGCACGACCGCAGTGGTTCTCGAAGGCCAAACGCCTGAAGAACGTCGCCATGCTGACGCGGCAACTGCATTCGCTGGTCTCGTGCGGCACGCCGCTGGTGGAGGCCATGGAAGCCTTCGAGCGTCAGGCCCGCCCCGGCCCCTGGCAGGATACGATGAAGGACATCCGCGTCCGCGTGGAGCAGGGGTCGCCGCTGTCGGTCGCCATGGAAAGCCACCCCGAGTACTTCGACGCCGTCTGCCGCAGCCTCATCGGCGCCGGCGAGGGGTCCGGCAACCTGGTGCCCATGCTCGACCGCGTCGCGCAGATCACGCGCAAGGAGTTGGCCATCCGCAACGCCGTCGTCGGCGCCATGGTGTACCCGGCCGTGCTGACGGTCGTGGCGGTGACGGTGCTGGCGCTGATGCTCCTGCTCGTGATTCCGCGGTTCGGGGAACTCTTCAAGTCGCTCGACGCGGCGCTGCCGCCGACCACCCAGGCGCTGCTCACGATGAGCGAGTGCCTTCGGGCGTACTGGTGGGCGGCCCTGATCGCTCTCGTCGCGCCGGTCGTCGGCCTGAAGGTCTGGCTGGGCAGCGAAAACGGCCGCAGGGCCGTCCAGACGGCGATCCTCCGCCTGCCGCAGGTCGGCCGCATCGCCCGCAATTTCGCCACCGCGCGGCTGACGCGCGTGCTGGGCATGCTCCTGGACAGCCACGTGAGCGTCCTGGAAGCCCTGAGCCTGACGCGCGAGTCCATCGGCAACCACCATTACGCCGCACTCATCGCGAAGGCCGAGGAGGCGGTCACGCAGGGCAAGAACATCCACGTTGCCTTCGCCGAGAGTGACCTGATCACCCCGGGCGTCGCCGAGGCGATCCGGAGCGGCGAGCAGAGCGGCCAGGTCGGCACGCTGCTGTGCCACATCGCCGATTTCCTCGACGAGGAGAACGAAGTCGTTGTGAAGTCCCTGACGAGCATCCTGGAGCCGGTCATCCTGGTGCTGATGGGCGTGCTGGTCGGCAGCATCGCCGTCAGCATGTTCCTGCCGCTCTTCGACCTGACCTCCATGACGAAGGGGTAATGACGGATGTGGCACGGCTGGCTTGTCCAGCCGTGGCGAAAGCCGGTGACGTTCCCCACGGCTGGACAAGCCAGCCGTGCCACAGCGGTGAGGCTAGGAGTGATAATCGTGGGGCTGTTGGCGCGACATCGTGATTCTCTCATCGGCATCGACATGGAAAGCCGGACCGTCCGTGCTGCGCAGTTGGTCCGGCGCGGCCGCGCCTGGTCGCTGAAGGCCGCGCTGGCGTTGCCCCGAATGGCGACCGGCGCCGCCCTCCAGCGGGCCGAGGTCGAGCAACTTGCCGGGGCGCTCCTGCGGCTGGGCTTCGGCGGCCATCGCGTGGTGGTGGGCATGCCCGAGGACAGAATCCTGACCGGCGTGCTGGAACTCCCTCCCAAGACCTCGGGGGCGCCGCTCCAGGAGATCGCGCGCACCGAACTCGCCGCCATGCACGGCTACGATATCCAGGCGGCCGAGGCCGTCTGCTGGGACCTGCCCCCCTCCGCCCGCCGCGGCAGCACCCAGGCGATGGGCGTCGCCTGCCGGCATGCCGACGCTGAGACGGTGCTGGAGGCCTTTGACCGCTCCGGCTTCGACGTGGTGGCCCTCGACAGCCGCCTGCACGCTCTCGCGCGGGTCTGCGCGGCCCTCTTGCCGCAAACCGGCATCGCGGCCATCCTGGACCTGGAGTGGCGCCACACCCTGCTTCTGCTCGTTTACCAGGGCACGGTGATCTACAAACGCACCATGACCGAGCAGCCGTTGTGTCAACTGGCCGAGGCGCTGATGCGGGGCCTGGACCTCGAAGAGGACTCGGTGGTCTATCTCCTCACGGAGGTGGGCCTGGCGCCGCAGACGCAGGACCTCGCCGGCCAGGCCGAGACCATTCGTCCGCTGGTCACCAAGCACCTGGATTCCGTTGCCGCTTCGCTCCAATCGCCTTTTGCGTATGCCACAAGCCAGTACGCCGGGACGACCCTCGACACGCTCCTCGTGACGGGTCACGGGGCCGCCATCCCCGGCGCGGCCGAGCATCTCCGGTCGCGGCTGGGCGTGACGGTTCGGGTGGTGAGGCCGGCCGATGTGACACAGTGTCCGGCGTCCCTGGGCGGCAAGGCGCAGGATCCGTCCCTGGTGGTGCCGATCGGGTTGGCCTGGTTCAGCGACGGGTGAGCCCATGAAAAGCGTCAACTTTTTGCCGGCGTACCGGGTCGTTGCCCGACAACGGCGCCGGCGTATTCGCGGGTGGGCCGCCACGATCGCCGTGTCGCTTGTACTGGAACTGGGGGGGATCGCGTGCGGCTACGGTTTGTGGTGCGGCGGCCGGATGGTGCTTGCCAAGGAAGAGGACCGCGCGGCCGCCACGATTCAGTCGGCCGACCGCGCCATCCGCATGCTCCAGGGCGAATTGGCCACGCAGGAAGCGACCCTGAGGGCCAACCAGGTCCTTGAAGGACAGCCGGACTGGAGCCGCCTGCTTGCCCTGATGGCCCGGAGCCTGGGCGACGGCGTGGTCATACGGCGGTGCGAGTTGAAGCCGGCCCCTTCGCCGGTCCCGGTGACGACCGCGTCGGCCCCGGCGAAGGAGAGCGATACTTACGTGCTGAAAGTCAGCGGTGTCAGCCGGGCGGTGGCCGACGTGTTGCAGTTTGCCGGCGAACTGGAGCGATCGGGGATCTTCAACCAGATCCGGCTCATCAAGACCGACGTCGAACCGTTCCTCTCGGGCACCGCCACGAGTTATGAAATGGAGTGTTCGCTCGGCGGCAAGACGGAGAACCCGAAGTGAAGCCGAACCTGACCTTGTGGAAATGGTGGCGGGTGGATGCCGTCGGCATGGGCATCCTTCTTGTCCTCGCGGCCGTGGTCTACGTGTGTGGCTACTACCCGCTGATGCGCAGTCACCGGGAGTACCAGGACAAGCAGGCCGCGCTCAGCGCGCAGCAGGAGCACTCCACCCGATTGGAGTCCACGCTCCTGGCCCTTCAGAAGCGCCTCGGCGGCGTCAGCCGGGCGCTGGCGGCCGGCAGCCTGAACCTGAAGCCTGCGGCCAACCTGAACAACCAGTTGACACTGATTTCGTCGCTGGCATCCGAGAGCGGCCTCGCCATCGGCGACGTCCGCACCGACCAGGCAGTGGCCGAGACGCATAGCGACGCCTTCCCGGTCAGGTTGGCCGGCAAGGGCACGTATCGCGCCTCCACGGTCTTTCTGAGCCGCCTGCGGAAGGTGTTCCCGGACACGACCGTCCTGGCGGTGGATCTGTCGGGCGACGCGGCCGACACCTCCGGGGCCGGCAAGTTCGATTTCCGGCTCCGGTGGCACGCGGCGCCCAAGCCGGTCGTGGTGGCGACGAAATGAGGCGCGAGCCCTGAAGGCTTGCGTACTTGTTTGGCGGTGTCATTCTGAGGCCCCGTTTACGGGGCCGAAGAATCTCGCCATTTGGGCGGCCGAGATTCTTCGCTCGCTGCGCTCGCTCAGAATGACAGACTTAGTACTACAACGCCACTTAGCGCG
>Ga0315277_10012013_pt1 | contig 10876 bp, 11 predicted proteins | sample YL17G05_15_MG_FD_203695 | JGI IMG/M metagenome (GOLD analysis project Ga0315277, IMG submission 203695) | Sediment microbial communities from Yellowstone Lake, YNP, Wyoming, USA - YL17G05_15 | ecosystem: Environmental > Aquatic > Freshwater > Lake > Sediment | place: USA: Wyoming | collected... | reverse complement strand
GATCGCAATGGGCAACACAGCACAACTGAAACGGTTCATCCACCGGCTCTGACGGGAGGAGCAATGGCAGAAGACATCGGGTGCAGGATGGGGGAGGTCGAACAGATGATCCGGCATGCGTACTGGTCGAGCGGATGCACCGGGATCGTGCTGGGGGTAAGCGGCGGTGTTGATTCGGCGGTGGCAGCCGCGTTCTGCTGCCGTGCAATCGGTCCGGAGCGCGTGCTGGGGCTCCTGTTGCCATCATCCGTCAGCAGCATAGACGACCTGCAGGACGCGGCAGCTCTCTGTGCGCAGCTCGGGATGGAGCACCGCACGATCAGCATTGAGCCGATGCTCCGGGCATTCCGGGCAGTGCCGGGGTTTTCTGAATCCCCCTACCTGCTTGGCAACCTGATGGCACGCATCCGGATGGCCGTGCTCTATTACCATGCAAACCTGAAACACCGGCTTGTCTGCGGGACCTCGAACCGGAGCGAATACCTGCTCGGCTACTGCACCAAGTTCGGGGACAATGCCGCAGACATCCAGCCCCTCCTCCACCTGTACAAGACCGATGTGTATGCGATGGCAAAAGAGATCGGCATCCCCGAACCAATTATAAGAAAAACCCCGTCAGCCGGGCTCTGGCGGGGGCAGAGCGACGAGGGGGAGATCGGGCTCCCGTACGAAAAGATCGATGCTTCGTTAAAAATTCTTGAGGCAAACGGCTGGAAAGCAGCAGACCTGGTCCAGGAAAAAGTGCTTGTACTCGTGCAGAAGAACGCCCACAAGCGCCTGCCGGCCCCTAGCCTTTCAGCAGCACCGAAAGGGCCGGCATGAACCGTTCCGGATGGTTGAGGAAGGCAAGTGCATCCTCGTCCCCGAGCAGGTCATAGATCGGGCGTTTGCAGAACCGGTGCGTCCCGTGCCCGCTCGCCGCTTCCAGGTGCCGGATGGGGGCTGCATGCGGGTAGTGAGGGTTTTTTATCAGTTCCCCATCGGTCATCTCGTAATAGGCAGCGCCATGCAGTGCCTCGTACTCCCCGTACTCACTCCCGAACGACGTGGACACGAGGTTTGCCATCACGAGAGTCTGGTCAGGGGACGGGTTGATCGATACATGCCCGTACCCCGGCGGGATGATCACGATATCCCCTGCGCCGGCAGAGATGAGTACCACGTCATCAAGCGGGCGCGACTGGAGGAGGTAATGCACCGACCCTTCCATCACCTCGTAGATCTCCGGGTACCCGATCCCCTGCGGGGTGTCCGGGTGGTAGTGTCCCTTGGTCTTGACAAACTCGCCGCAGAGATCCCGGGGGGGTATGACGGTGAGGTCGTACCTGAGGTGGTGGTCGTGCAGCCAGAGCCAGTCTGCATCCGACCGTGCAAGGTCCCGGTACATAAAATAGAGGGGCGCCTCGCAGGTACAGCCGGCGTCGGCAAGGACGGGACGCATCTCATCGATGGTCCGCACCGATGGTACAGGAAGCTCCCCTTCCCACCCCAGCATCACTTTTTCTTTTGCATTCCAAGCACATAATACCCGGCGCCGGTGATCCCGATGATGATCAGGAGGATCGCAAGCGGTTGTGCATACGGGTTGCCGGACCCTGCCCCGACCTGTACCGGTACCCTGATCGTATCGGAGATCTGGCTGTTGCCCAGTTCATCGCGGTACCGGACCTCGCTGTCCAGCGCATATTCTTCGGGGACCGCTGCACTGTCAACGCGGATATCAAATAAGGCAGTTGCTGATTCGGAAGGTTTCATGTCACCGAGGAACGCGGTATTGTCATTGCTGGCAAAGGGATCAACTGCACTGATACGTGCCTGGGCGTTGTAGACGGGTGCATCACCGGTGTTCCGGTACTCCACCGCGATCACGTCCCCCGAACCGGCGCTGATTCGTGGTATGTCCGATGCAATAACGAAGACGGTTCTCTCTCCGATCGGTATGCCCAGGGTAACCGGATCAGACGTGATGACTGCCCCCTCATTATTCTCGTAGGTTACCACCACATCGACCGGGTAGGTCTGCTTCTGTGCATTGTTCGAGACCGCAACCTTGTACCGGCAGGTGATGGTGCCGTTTTTTGGAAAATCACCGATAAACACGCTGCTGTCGGTCGGGATCACCGGACTTGCGCCGTTCTGGAGGATCTTCACCGTCGCTTTCTTCCCGTTCTCCGGACCGGTATTTCTGATCGTGAGGTCGAGGTAGCCTTCCGTCCCCACGTTCAGGAACTCCGGTACCGCCTCCAGCACCTCAATGTTCACGACCGGTTTGATCCTGATGGTCAGGGGGATTGTCTGGTTTATTGTCCTGTACAGGAACTGTACCGTATCGCTTGCCTCCTCACCCTGTACCGACTGGTCAAGGTACTTGTATTCGACATGGAGGGGGAGGGTGTACGCACCTTCCGTTGCATTGTCTGAGATCCTGACATTGAATCTGACCGTTACAGAGCGGGTTGCGTTGATGTCTCCTGCTACCTGCGGGTCGCTTCTGACCGTGACCGGGGCAGTTCCCGCAGAAAGCCGGACGGTGACGAGTTTTGCCGTGTTCGGGAGGTCATCGCGTTCAATCGTCCCTGAATTGACGAATTTGAAGGTGTTGAGGCCGCTGTTCCGGACGACAACGCTGATGGTGGCATCCTGCCCCGGCACGAACTCGTTGGTGCCGGCAATCGCCACCGACAGGTCGGGGCCTCCGCCCGTATATTTTGTCGCGCCAAGCACGGGTGCGCTGCAGCATGCGAGCAGGATACCGATACAGATAAACGTGCGGAGATCCATGGGAGAACACATGTTGTTGTTGTTATAACAACATTTATTATTGAGAGATATAAAGGAATGTTTCGATGGCAGAACCGGCTGCTGAACCTGCACGGATCGTGGCGCACTTAAAATCGCTTGGCATGACAAAATATGAAGCCCTCGTGTACATTGCACTCCTGCGCGTGAGTGATGCAACCGCCACGGAGATCCACGGGATCTCGGGTGTGCCGCGCGCGTCGGTCTACCCGGTGCTCGATCAGCTCAAGGAAAAGGAACTGGTGACCGTCTCCCAGTCCTCACCCAAACGGTTTGCTGCCCTCCCCCCGGAAGAAGGGATCGGCAACATGCTCTCCCGCATCGAACGGGATGCAGCGTCAGCGCAGGAAGCCCTCGCAGCCATCTGCCAGGAGCGGATGGATATCGAGCGCGGAGAGCAGGAACTGATCTGGAATGTCTACGGGATTAGTGCCATCCGGAAAAAAATTTTAGATCTTCTCACGCATGCCCGGCACGGGATCCGCCTCATGGCACACCCGAGGATCTTATCTGACGATATCAAAAAGGTCATTTCCCAGAGAGCCGGGGATCTCCCCCTAGAGCTTGTCACCCAGCAATGGGACGGGGATTCTTCCGGTGCCATACAGCTCTACACGATAAAAACGCCGGAGATACCGCGGGATATGGACAGGGCAAAAGACCTGATGGCGGGGGGGATCTTCATCATCGATGACCAGAAGGTGATGGTGGTGATGGGGTCGGGGGAGGAGGATTCCGTTGCCCTCTACTCGGAATCAGCCGGGTTTGTCAGGTTCTTTTCGAGATACTATACCTTCATCGTCGAATGGGCAAAAAGACCGGATCCCCATCGACCGGATCAGTAGTCCCGGATCTCCGTCATCTCTGAGACGTCCATCAGCCCTTCCATCGGGTTGGTCTTCACCCACCGCCCGCCCTCCTTGATCGCGGCGATCGGGTTCGTGCCGCCAACCGCGGCAATCGCAATGTACTGCGGGCTGACGGGGACCCCCAGCAGCGAGACATTCGGCATCCCGACCTCCAGCACGCCGATGAAACTGCTGTCGGAAAGTTCGTCAAGGACCTCCCCGACAAGGCGTTCTGCCTCCATGTGGAACTCGCGGACATTGGCAAGGATATTGCCGCTGCCACTCCGCATGACCTTTGTAACCGATGTGAGGCGCTGGGAGTTGAGCACCTGCAGGGGATCGACGGTTGTGTATTCGTACAGGATCATATGGGTGAACCGGATCGGGGTCCGGTTCTCGATCTCCACCACACCGCCGCCGATCGGGTTGACCGGGACACCCCGCCGGATCAGCAGCCCGTCAAACGTGATGCTGCAGACCGTGCAGACACCGGTCTGTCCCTTCGGGACGACGAGATCATCGACGCGTTCCCCGGAATGATAAAATTTGACCAGCCCGCTTGCCGCGACCCGCGTCTTGTAGGCGTCCTTTAAAGTCCCGATGGCAAACTCAAGGTCCTCATTTTTAACAAACGAGAGGTTGTAGACCAGCCTGCCCTCGTGGGCTTCGGGGCGGTAGGTCACCTGCATGGCCAGGTCATCGATCCGGTGGTTTACGAATTTGAGCGGTGCAGTCATTCCAGTACCATTACATTAATTCTCCGACACTGCAATAGAAAAATTGTTCTATAAGACCATGGAAATTTATGTATGATGGAACACGATATGCGGGAAAAAGCCAAGAATGCGATGCGGCTCATTCTTGAAGCGGCACGGTTCGAGGTGGACGAGGTGGATGAACCCCTGGACCTGTCCGCGGTCCGCGAGGGTACCTGCCTTCTGGTCCTCTGTTCGAATGACAAGGATGTCATTGCCCAGTTCGACAGGACTAACTACAGCCTGATGGTAAACGACCACGAGATGACCTGTAAGAAACTGCTGTTTGTGCTGGACAAGACCGTCAATACGGAGAACTGTGTCCAGTGGGGGGTGGATGAATTTGTGCGGTATGCAGGTGAAGCGGTACTTGCCGATATCCTTGACCGCGAACTTGCCCTGGACCTTTCAGGTACCCGCCCGGCAAAGGCAGCTGCACCCGCGGCAGGTGCAGCGGCAATTGTGGAGAGATCCGGCATCACCCTCCCCCATTTCCCGGTGAAAATCACCGAGCAGGCAGCGATCCGTACCGCAGGTGTCCAGGGGGCAGCAAAGCTCCGGTTCATGCCGTACCATCTCTTCCATTACACGAGCACGGGCGAGCAGGTATACAAGGACCGGCGCATCCCGTTTGACGCTGACGGCTGGGGTGCGATCAACGCGATCAATGGCATCAAGATCGAGCTGGATGGTAAACAGGTGGTGGAGGATGAGATCCCCGCAGGCGCAGAGGTCGCCGACCCGCATATCGCAAAAGAGGAGGCCGCAGAACGGATCGTCACCGAACTGATCGATCGCCTCACCCAGAAGGTGCGCATCAAGCAGGAGAAGGGCGATGCGATCTTCTACGAGGAGAAGATCCTCAAGCCCGACCGGAAGAACATCAAGGTCGATGCAAAACAGGTCTATATCCCGGTCTGGCAGATCCGGGGCAAGAAGATCGTCGAAGTGAACGCCTTTACCGGCGAACTGCTCTCTGAGCCGATGGACGAGGGTGTGGAAGTCTTCTGAAAAAAAGAGGGAGACTGCACACCGGTGTATTCTTTTTTATGATCATTGTCCTCGGGGGAGGTCCTGCGGGAAGGATCGCGGCGATCCGGCTTGCGTCCGCGGGAAAGGACACCACGCTCGTCGAATCCGCAGGGATTGGCGGGCAATGCCTCCATACCGGCTGCATGCCGGTCTGCGCCCTCAACGACGCCGCCCGGTTCATCCGGCAGGCCCGCATGTTTCAGAACCTCGGCATCACCGGTTCATCCCCCACCATCGATTTTTCAGCCCTCATAAAGGAGATGCGGGCAATCCAGCAGAAGATCGCCGGCATCCTTGATAAGGAGACCCGGGATGCCGGCGTTGCGATCGTGTACGGGAAATACGGCAGGCTCTCGGGCAGGCAGGCGTTTATCGCCGACCACCCGGTGGAGAGCGAGGCGGTGATCGCAGCGACCGGCTCCCGCCCGAACATCCCGGAGATCGAGGGGATCAGCCTCCACGGGGTCTTTTCACCCCATACCCTTCCTGCCATGCGCCACCTCCCAAAACGACTCGCCATCATCGGCGGGGGGGTGATGGGGGCGGAGTTTGCGTACATCTTCAGCACCTTCGGGTGCAACGTCACCCTGATCAGCCGGGGCAGTTTCCTCAAGTCCGTCGATAAGCACCTGCGTTCGCTCACGATCAAAGAACTGGAAGGTGTGGAGATCCTGGAGAACACCCCGGTCCTCTCCCTCGAGGGATGCTCGCAGGTCAGCGGGGTCAGGGTTGGTACTGACGGGAACGAGGCGACCATTCCTGCCGATGCCGTGCTGGTTGCCGCCGGGCTTGTGCCGCGGTCCGAGGCGATCGAAGGCGTGCGGAAGGGACCCGTTGGTGAGGTGATCGTTGACGACCACATGCGCACCAGCGTTCCGGGTGTCTATGCGGCAGGCGATGTCACCGGGCCGCCGTACCTGACCCCGGTGGCACGCCACCAGGGGACGGTCGCTGCTGACAACATCCTCGGGATCGACCGGGCAATGGACTACCGGTTCATCCCCCAGTCCATCAGCCTTGACCACGAACTTGCCTTCTGTTCAACAGGGACAGACGACACTGCTACAATTGCGATCCCGGGCCCTGCGGGGCCCGGCACCTTCTGGGACGTACCTGCGGGGAACACCGGGCTTGCCAAGGTGATGGTGGACGCCAGGACCGGCAGGATCGGCGGGATCTGTGCCGCCGGGCCCGGCGGGGGGCTGATCGCGGGCTACCTTGCGTTTTTGATGAAGGAAGGGTATACCGCCCATGACTTCGACGATTTTATCGAGGTGCACCCTTCTACCGATGGGGTGTACGGGCTCCTGAAGTACGCATCGGAGATGCTGAAGAAACAAGATACGGGAAAATAACGTGATTGACGGGGTATCGCTCCTGTCGTTATGCGCGACCAGCACACGGCGCGGTGCCAGTCCAACCAGGAATATTCTTGCTCTTTTTTTTGTCTTTTTTTCTGCGGGAGCACCCGTGCCCGGCATGAAGGCCGGTGGAATCCCGCATCTCAGCCATTGAAGTTATGGTAGGTATGGCAGTGCCGGATAAACTCCTGTTTCCGGCGCTCGGTCGCGTTGAGCGGGGGTCTGAGGTACCCGATCTCGGGAGTCTGCAGGGCGGGGCAGAACGGGCAGAGCGCTGCGTCGACATCATTTGCTTTATTTCGGACCGGACAATAATACATTCCGTCGATCATTTCGACTTTGTCCCCTCCCGGGAACGGCATCCCGACGGGGTGGCCGGGCAGCTGCTGCACGAACATGCAGAACCCGGCAAGGAGAAATTTCAGGAATCTGAGCCGGATCTCCTCTCCGTCTCCATTGGAGCACTGGTTATCGACCATGGTCCAGAAATTCCGCTGGTGATCGGGGACCGTCTCGCTCATCGGGGAGAATGCACCCTGCTGATGCATGAGCCGGAGATTCTGGTACGTCCCGTGCAGGTGGCCGGTGATCGTCTCCTCGAGGCGTTTGCGGTACTCCGGGCTGATGTCCTGCAGGCTGCTCGAAAAATTCCATCTCATCTGCTGGAGGTCGCGGGGCGAGTAGGACAGGACGATCCCGGCGATTGCTGCCCCGAGTTCCCCCCGTCCTATCTTTGACCGGAGTGTCGCACATTCTCCTGTGATCTTTTTGGAGTTCACCATTCACGTCCAGACGCCGGGCTGCAAAAAACCTGCTTTTTGATCTTCGTATCACCTTGTATGTTCTTCGTCTCATATAGTTACAGGTTTTTGGCCCTCACAGGACCTTGTGGACTCCTGAAAACGGTTCAACGTTCAGGTGAGTCCTGAATAGTTGGGAACTACAACGATGATCCTTCCGCCTAGTATTATTATCCTGCATTGAGAAATGGTACAGGCTGATGTGCTGCATACGGCATCAGGAACAGATTTCATGACCGACCCTCAGGATCAGATTGCGTTCGACCCGACCCGGCTTGAGAAGGTGCGGGCGCTGCACGAACGGGGTGTCGCCGTCTACCCCCACACGTTTGAACGGAGGGACACGGTACAGGAGATCAAGGCCCGTTTTGCCAGTGCCACCCACGAGAAGAGCGCCGAGCGGGTGACGACGGCAGGACGGCTCTTCATCATCCGCAACCACGGGAAGACGCTCTTTGCGGATCTTGGTGACGAGAGCGGCAAGATCCAGCTCTACATCCGCAAGAGCGACATCGGGGACGATCGGTTCAGTTTCTTCACCCAGTTCATGGAACGCGGCGACTTTATCGGGGTCTCGGGGCATGTGTTCCGCACCAAGCTGGGCGAGATCACCATCTGGGTCGACGAGATCACGCTCCTGTGCAAGGCGGTCTGCCCGCTCCCGGAGAAGTTCCACGGGTTAAAGGACACCGAGAAGCGCTACCGCCAGCGCTACCTCGACCTGATCGTGAACGAGGAGAGCAGGAAGACATTCAGGGTCAGGAGCAGGATCATCTCCATGATCCGGCGCTATCTTGACGACCATGGGTTTTTGGAGTTCGAGACGCCCATTCTCCAGCCCGTCTACGGCGGGGCAAATGCCCGGCCCTTCACGGCATACCACAACTTTCTGGACCAGAAGCTCTTCCTCCGGATCGCACCCGAGCTCTACCTCAAGCGGCTGATCGTCGGGGGTTTTGAGAAGGTGTACGAGATCGCCCGGAACTTCCGCAACGAGGATATCGACACCCAGCACAACCCGGAGTTCTCGATGGTGGAGATCTACTGGGCGTACCACGATTTCAATGATATGATGGCGCTTGTCGAGGACTTCCTCTCCACCATGGTCCACGGGATCCATGGCACATACCAGGTACCGTTTGAGAACGAAACCATCAGTTTCGAACGCCCGTGGAAGAAACTCTCGATGGCGGATGCCGTGAAGGACTATGCCGGCATCGATATCTTCGCGCACAGTGTTGCTGAGTTGTCCATTATTGCAGAACAACAGACCAATCCCAACTATGCCGGTCAAAAAAATACGATTGCTGATCCGAATAAATTCACAAAAGAAGCAATAAAAGCAAAATCACACCGGGAGTTCCTCGTCCTGTTCTTCGAGCAGATGGTCGAGGACAAGCTTATTCAGCCGACCTTCATCCACGACTTCCCGGTCGAGAACTCGCCGCTCGCAAAGAGGCACCGCACAAAGGAGGGCTTCACCGAGCGCTTCGAGCTCTTCATCTACGGAATGGAGATCGCCAACGGCTTCTCCGAGCTCAACGACCCGCTCGACCAGAAGGCACGATTCGAAGTGCAGGACGAGAAGCGCAGGCGCGGGGACCTCGAGGCCCAGATGATCGATTACGACTTCATCAACGCGCTCGGCTACGGCATGCCACCCACCGGCGGGGTCGGCATCGGCATCGACCGGCTCGTCATGCTGCTGACCAATAATAATTCTATAAAAGAAGTGATTTTGTTCCCGCAGATGAAGACACTGAAGGAAGAGGCAGACACGCCTCCGCCTGAAAAATGATTGCGTTCCTTATATTCCCCTGACCATGTTCACAATTTTGAATAAGTAATCGACATAGAAAAGACAGCCCACAAGGATAGAAATCCCCAGCATGATATCGAAATTTTTTCTTTTCTCATGCACGAAATCAAAAAGGAAAAACGCGGTTAAACCTGTTACAAATCCCCCGAAATGCGCAATGCCATTGCTGACCGCACTTCCGGTACTGGCAAACTGGCCAATGAGAATTCCCTCGAATACCACCATCCCCAGCACGAATGCGAGCATGCCATTCAGTACATAAAACAGCCATCTGGATCGGGTGAAGAGCTCGGGGTGATCGAACAGTTCCAGCCTGTCCCTTAACAGGAATGTTACCCCGGTCAGGAATCCGTAGGCAAGGAAGGCGGCGTCAATGCCGGAGAAGCCCTGCATGCTGGTCTCTGTCCCAAAGAAATGCCATAACCCGATCGTCAGAAACGAACAGATGAGCGGTACGATGAAGAACGAGATGCCGGCCATCAGATGAAATCTTCGTCTGTTGGTTTCAAACGCAAAAACTGCAGCCATGACGATCATGTAGAATACCAGATTGCCGGCCATGTGGGGATATAATTCCGAATGGGTGTAACTGGACAGGATATAGGTCTGCAGGTTGAGCAGATTTTGGGAGTGAAAAACAAAATAGTGCTCTTTGATCGTCCCGGGCAAGGCAAGGATCAGGAGAAGCACCAGGGGAATGATCATAAAAAAGACCAGCCAATAGGTACCATTCCAGGCCTTCAGGTTATTTTTCAGCTGATCGCGGAGTGGGATCTGATCCCGTACTGCTGCCCCGTCGCCCATACAGCTGCATACGGTGAGAACATGATAAAGATGTTGCCGGATCTGCCTTTTTTCAGTCGCTGATGTGATTTTTCTAGTAATTTTCCCGCAATATTTCCATAGCCCTCATTAACCGGCGAATCACAGGTGTACGATAACACACGGGAGGGAAGCAACGGATGCCTGCATATCTTATAGGACGGGTGAGTATCACCGACTGGGACAGGTACCGGCACTACCTGAATGCCGCGCCATCAGTGATTGAAAAATTCGGAGGCACCGTCATTGCCCGTTCCGGAGAACCACTGACACTGGAAGGTCCAAAGGAGACCCGCAGGATCGTGATCATACAATTCCCCACGCTGGAGAACGCAGAGGAATTTTACCATTCGCCGGAATACCGGAAGGCCCGAAATTTAAGAAACGGAGCAGCAACCGGGGAGATCATTGTGGTCGATGGTACCGTAATCGGCTGACCTCTTGCGATTTCATCAAAGTCCCACCACCGGCATCTCATAACTTGGCTCGAGATGCTTTGACAAATAACATGTCTTTATCAAGATGTCATTCCATTCTCGCAGATGAAAAGTATGCAGAGCAGTAAGGGGACGAAATAGACGCGAGATGGGGGATGGTCCCTGATTCTAAAATTTTGGTCTTTTTTCATTAGCGGATAAAC
>Ga0315277_10012011_pt1 | contig 10876 bp, 11 predicted proteins | sample YL17G05_15_MG_FD_203695 | JGI IMG/M metagenome (GOLD analysis project Ga0315277, IMG submission 203695) | Sediment microbial communities from Yellowstone Lake, YNP, Wyoming, USA - YL17G05_15 | ecosystem: Environmental > Aquatic > Freshwater > Lake > Sediment | place: USA: Wyoming | collected... | reverse complement strand
TGTCGCGGATTTCGGGTGGGTCGTGACAAAATGACGCGCCTTGCATTTCCAGGTCGGGCGGGTATTGTGAGGGCTGGGATTTGTGTGCACGCGGGGACGGCCGTTTCCGTCTGGTACGGGGTCGCTGTAGGGGAATGTGGATGAGTTTGTTCCTGGATATTTTCACGAAGATCTTCTTTATTCTGTCACCCTTCTTTTCGGTGTCGATGTTTCTGCTGCTGTCGGGCAGCCTGGACGGTCGGGCCCGCAGCCGCTGTGCTCTCCGCACCAGCCTGGCTATTCTGATCGTGTGCTTCGTGGTCTACTTCTTCGGCAACCTGATCTTCCGCGTGCTTGGGATCACGGTTCCGGCGTTCCAGGTCGGGGCGGGCACCCTGCTTTTTCTCACGTCGATCCAGATGGTTTCCGGCCGGCTGTCGGAATCTGTCCAAGACCAGGACGCGGATTTTGCGGTCGTGCCTCTGGCGATTCCTCTGATCGTCGGCCCGGGGACGATCGGTACCCTGCTCGTCCTTGGCATGGAGATCAACGGCACCCAGGAGAAAATCGTGGCCGGCTCGGCAATTCTTCTGGCCGTCGTGTTGATTTCCCTGTTCCTGTTCCTGGCCATGCCCATCGCCCGGCTGCTGGGCCAGAAGGGCCTGCAAATGATGACCAAGCTGACAGGCCTGATTCTGACGGCCATCGCCGCGCAGATCATCTTCAGCGGCGTGGATGGATTCCTGAAGCTCACCCGCTCCTGATAGGGCCGGCGGTTATCGGCCTACCTGGAGGACGCCGGCGGCGGGGATCTGCGCCTTGATCCGGCGCGTCTTGAGATTGATCTCGATCCCATCGACGAGAGCGCCATTGAGATAGCAGGGCAGCACGTTGTCGCCCTGGACGGTGACCAGGCTCGTGCCGTTATCATAGAACAAAGTGGAGCCGATGAAGTGGCTCCGCTCATCCTCGTAGTCGATGCCCTGCGAGGCCGTGAGCAAGGCAAGCTCCAGGCGGCCCGGGGCGGCTTCCTGCAGCGACCCCTCGATATGGCCGGCGACCATCTGAATATGGCGGCCGTACTTGCCGTCGGTCAGCGGAAAATAGTCGAGCAGAAGCTGCTGCGCGGCATCCTCGGCGACCATCCGGCCCGTAGCCGCCGAGTACTTCAGTACATCGAAGTGGCTGAGAAATGCGTAGCATGGCTGGCGGAGGCTGATCTGATTCGGGTCGGACGGTGTGCCCACGGCTTCCGCGTTGTGGATCGTGACGGCGCCTGGACCTGTCGCGGTGAACTCCTGCGGGTCGGTTGTGTAGTCCAGCTCCGCAGCATCCAGCTTGGTCCAGCCGAGCAGCTTGTCTGGTCCTCGCTTGAGAATGCGCAGGGCCACGGGGCCGCCGGCCGCGACCATCCGGTGGACACTGACTGCCGCCTCGCCCGCACGGTTCGGATCGCTGACGAGGTCCAGCGTGAGGCGCGGGGCCGTGAGGGTGTACTCATAGCGCAGGTTCGGCTCGGATTTGTGCAGAGTGACCGCGCAGCCGCCCTCCAGCAGAACCTGTTTCGCGGCGGCCAGGAACCGGATCGACTCCTGGGCCGTGACCGTCATGGGCAGGGGCGCGCCGCCGGTCTGCCCGGCGGCCGGGGCGTTGGGATCGACGAGGAACATCATCTCCACGGGGCCGCCGAGCGTGGTGCTGGTGGTGGAGGAGTCGAAGTCGATGCGCCGGGCCGTCGCATGCTGGCGCTCCGGCGGAATAACAGCTTCCTGGGCCGCGACGCCGGACGACTCCACGGAGGCGGTCTTACCCGGGTCAACGGACTTGCTCGTCGCACCTGCGGGCGTGATGGCAAACCCGCCGTCGCACGTGACGCCGACATCGAAGAAGTCATCGGGTATGGAGTCCAAGGCGAGATGCGCCGACGGGCTCGTGTCCAGAGCTTCATGTTTCGAGAATGCGGGCGGTCCGGATGGGTTCGGCTGCGAGTCTTTACGACCTGAAGCCTCGGCACCCGCCCAGCGGATGTTGTGGATGGCGAGCAGGTCCCGCGCCACGACGGTGCGGTCCGGCGTATGGATCATGACGTTCCCGCGGAAAACGCACTGATAGCAGCCATTCCCGGTGTTGGGATCGGCGACCGGCTGCCCCGGCTTCGCGGCCGAGGGCCCCGCGGACTTGCCGGAATCCTGCGGCGGCGAGGCAATGTGGGCGACCGACCCGAACGCACTACTTCTTAAGCGCAGGCGGTCGAGATGAAAGATGCGAAACAGATCGAGGCGGCTGCTCGCCTGGTCGTAGAGCAACTCCATGCCCTTGCCGGTAAGCTGGGCGTTGCGGGAGAGGAACCGCACAGGCCCCAGGGTGGAAAAGAGCGATTTCTCGGCGAGGAACTCCACGTTGTCGAGATGAATAAAGCACTCCCACGGATTGTTGGGCTCCGACGGCAGGATGTGGATAACGACGTTTCCCGAGAAGTCGGCGTCGCTCGGCACCGGCTGGCCGAAGGCGGTTTGAAGCTGGACTTTGCCGCGGTCGGCCGTCACGTCGCAGCGGAACTCCGGCAGGAACAGCTTCATGTACGGCCGGGTGATTTCCCACTGATCGCCCTGCCGGTGCAGAAGCTCCTCGAAGCCAAATTCCCGGTCAACGCGATTTTGCTCATTCGTATGCAGGAACTGCGTCTGCTCGACCCGGCCGATGCCCACGCCGGCGATCATGCCCACCTCATCGTCCGCCGACGCGTTGGTGTCCTCCACCGTATCCGGCCGCAGCTCCCGGGCATCCGTCAGGGCCGGCGTCTCACTCACCCGCGTGTACAGCACAAATACGCCCAGCAGCACACCCAGTGCGAGGACTCCGACAACGATTTTGCGCACATTCAGACCCATGGCCGACACCCACGCCCCTAAGTGAGATACCGCTCCATCAGACTATGCCATCGGCCGGAGTTTTTCAAGATGTATTCGATCACCTCCCGGACCGCGCCCTCCCCTCCCGCCCGCACGGTCACGTAATCCGCATGCTCCTTGACCTCCCGGACCGCGTTGGCCACGGCCACCCCGAAGCCCACGTACCGCAGGATCGGCAAATCCATCAGGTCATCGCCCACGTACGCAACCTTCTCGGCCGGCAGGCCCATCCGCTCCAGGAGCTGCTTCAGCGCGGGCAGCTTGGAATGACAATCCTGAATCACGTACGGAATTTCCAGCTCTTCCGCCCGCCGGAGCGTGGCGGTCGAAACGCGCCCGCTGAGCAGAGCGACCTTGAGGCCGGCCCGCTGCCACATCCGAATCCCGTGCCCATCCAGGACATGAAAGCACTTGCTTTCACTGCCGTCGCCGTGAGTAATGATCCGGCCGTCCGTCAACACGCCGTCAACGTCCAGCACGAGCAACTCGATCGCCGTCAAATCCGCCTTCGGTTTGTCCGTCATATCATCCGACCACCTTGATCGTTACGATGTCCTGCACATCGATCATGCCGACGGGCCTGTCTTCCACGTCCACGACGGGCAGCTCGTCGATGCGATACCGGTGAAAAATGGCGGTCGCCTCGCAGGCCAGGGCATCGGCCCGGATGCGCTTGCAGTCGGGCGTCATGACCTCGCCGACCGTCAGCTCGAAAGCGGCGGCCCCCCGGCGGGTCAGGAGCCGGCGGAGGTCGGCATCCGTGATGATTCCGGCGAGCCGGCCGGCTTCATCGACGGTCATGACCGCCCCGTGACGTTTCACGTCGCTGGTCTTGTCCAGCATCTGGCGGACGGTGTCGCCAATCGGCACGATCGGCAGCTTCTCGCCGGGCCGGAACATCATGGACTGCTCCACGGTCATCAGCCGGGTGCCAAGCGACCCACCCGGATGGAAGCGAACGTAATCCTCCACACTGAAATTCCGCGCCTTCATCACGGTGAACGCCAGCGCATCGCCGACCGCCAGCATGCAGGCCGTCGAGACACTCGGCGCCACACCCAGCGGACAGGCCTCGTTCAGCTTGCCCAGGCACAGAACGACGTCGCTGTGCCGGCTGAGCGTGGAGTCGCCGTCGCTGGTAATCGCGATCAGCGTTATCTGGAGCTGTTTTACCAGATTGATGAGCCGGATGATCTCATCGGTCTCGCCGCCGTAGCTCAGAACGATGACGATATCCTCCCGGCGCAGGCGGCCGAGATCGCCGTGGACGGCCTCCGCCGGATGGAGGAAATGGCTCGGCGTGCCCGTCGAGGCCAGCGTGGCACTGATCTTGCGGCCGATGATCCCGGCCTTGCCGATCCCACTGACGATACACGAGCCGGTGCAGTGGTAGATCATCTCCGCCGCCCGGACAAACGCGCCGTTGACAATCGGCGTCATCGACGCGATGGCCTCGGCCTCGGCCCGGATGACGCTTCGCGCATACTCGAGATCGAATTCCACGGTCTGGGGCCTCCTTGCGGTCCGGAAACGGACGACGCCCTTTACAGCTTCACTTCACTGCCGCGCTCGTTGAAGCACAACAACGTGCGCTGCTCACCGGCATAATCGGGCGAGGAATGAATGATGATCCGTTTCTCCGTGGCCTGCTCGATCTGGGCGATGGACGTCCTCTTTTCGTTCTGCAGGTAATCGCCCACCTCCTGGGAGACCGTCAGCTCGATGCGGCGGATATGCTCCTTCGAGACCACCAGGTTCAGCAGCCGGATGATCTCCAGCGCCAGGGACTCGTGACTCTTCACAAAGCCGGTCCCGGCACAGTTCGGACAGGCCAGATACGTGCTCAACTGCAGGGAAGGCCGCATGCGCTGGCGCGTCATCTCGATGACGCCGAAGCGACTGAGACGCAGAATCTTGGACCGCGCCCGGTCCGTCTTGACCGCCTCCCGAAAGCACCGCTCCACCTCCTTGCGATGCTTCTGGTTCCGCATATCGATGAAGTCGCAGACGATCAGTCCGCCGAGATCGCGCAGCCGAAGCTGCCGGGCGATCTCGTTGGCCGCCTCCAGGTTGTTCTCGAACGCCGTCTCCTCCGCCCCCTTCTGCCGGCGAAACCGCCCGCTGTTGACGTCGATGGCGACGAGCGCCTCGGTCTGCTCGATCACGATCGAGCCGCCGCTCTTGAGCTCCACCTCACGCGACTGGATCTTGGTGATCTCGTCCTCGATCTGGTACCTGTGAAACAGCGGGATCTTTTCCTCGTAGAGCACCACTTTCGGTTTGAGCCGGGGTGCCGCGATCGAGAGAAAGTCCCGGATCTTGCGGACCGTGCCGTCGGAATCGCAGACAATCTTCGAAATCTCGCTGCCGAAGATATCCCGCAGCGCGCGAATGACCAGGTCCGATTCCTGGTAGATATCGCCCGGCGCCTTCTCCGTCTCCATCCGCTTCTGAATGGCGCGCCAGAGCCGATCGATGTATTTCAAATCATTTTGGATGTCCCGCTTCGAGGCCCCCTCGCCGGCGGTGCGGATAATGAAGCCCTGGCCCTTCGGGGCCTTGCTCTCCTCAAAGAGCTGCGCCAGTCTTTTGCGCTCCTCCTCATCCTCGATTTTGTGGGAGATGCCGTAATTCTTCATCCAGGGCATCATCACCAGGTGCTTGCCCGCCAGCGCCAGGTAAGTGCTGAGCGTGGGCCCCTTGGTCTTGACACCCTCTTTCGTAACCTGCACGACGATGTCCTGACCCCGCCGCATACAACTCTGAATCGGCGGACGGTCCTTCAGGGCCTGTCGCCGGCCAATCGTCTCCAGCACACTGTTTTTGCCTCCCGGAAAGTACCGGGGATGCAAATCGCTGATATGCAGAAAGCCGTTTTTCTCGATCCCAATATCGATGAAGGCGGCTTGAATCCCCGCCTCGATGTTGACCACTCTCCCCTTATAGATATTGCCGACATGGGTGCCGGCGCTGGCGCGCTCGACATAGAGCTCTTCCAGCTTGCCGTTTTCCACCACGGCGACCCGGCATTCTTCCCGCTCGGCTACATTCACCAGCATTTCTCGTGTCATTTTCTAAAACCTCTTCCCCGTCATCTAACGCGTACTACTCTTGTATGGTGTCATGGTGTTGTCCCCCACTTGACGTTCGTTCTTCGCACCGGTCCGGCCAAATCCTGCACGTGCAGCTCGAAAAGCGGCAGGATCTCGTCGACGCGGATCGAGCCGGCCTTGCAGATGGCATGCTCGACGACCAGACTCGCGCCCTCCAGCCGCAGCGCGAGAAGGAACGGCCGGATGTCGATCCGACGCGTCGCTTTGCCCTCCGGAGCGCTTCGCTCCACCATCCAGACGCGGCTTGCCATCACACCGGCCATTCGGTCTTTCAGCCTGGCAACGAGGTCCGTATCGCCCGCCCGGATCGGCAAGACATACTCGGCGGATTGCGGATGGAACGAGGCGTTCGACGCCGTCAAAGCCACGGCGAATACTTCGATCCCGTCCGGCAACTGTTCCGCGAGGGCCTGCTTCATGGCGGCTGCGCAGGCCGACGGGTTCTCGAGTTGCCGGCCGCCTTCGTCCGTGAGCCGGGCCACCAGCAACTCATCATCCGACTGGACGCCCACCGGCCGCGGCAGCGGCAAAGACAATTTCGGATGCGGATTGAAGCCCTCGCTGTATCGAACCGGCAGCGCCGCCCGGGCGCAGGCCCGCTCGAAAACCCGCGACGTTTCCGCGTGCGAGAGGAATCGCAGCAGCCCTCCGATCCGGAACCGGACCGCCGCCGTCGCGCGGGTCGAAACCGAAACGCCCGCCCCCTCTTCCCAAGAACCCTTGCAGGAATTATCGTTTGAAACCGTCAGGTTCACTCCTCATCTATCATATCCACGTCATCCCAGCCATTCCTGTTCGCACCACGATGCCCTGCCATGGCTGCCCAACTCCTGGACCGCCTAAAAGGCCTCCGGCAGAATCTTGCGGGCGGCGCTGCGGAGGTAGCCGGAGATTTGCCGTTCCGAGTTCATCGCCAGCACCTTGCGCGCCAATTGGTTGCAGTCCTCGATGGTAACGGAGCGAATGACCTGCTTGATCTCCGGAATCATCGGCGGCGTGATGGAGAGCGTCCGAATCCCCAAGCCCAACAGCAGCATGACGTATTCCGGCTCCGACGCCGTCTCCCCGCACACGGAGACTTCGATCTGGGCCTTGTACGCGTCCTGGATGACCATCCGGATCAGCCGCAGGACGGCCGGGTCCGCCGCCGAATACAGGGTCGAGACCAGCTCGTTGCCCCGGTCCACGGCCAGCGTGTACTGGGTCAGATCGTTCGTGCCGATGCTGAAGAAATCGGCGTCGCGCGCCAGGGTGGACGCCGTCAACGCGGCCGAGGGCGTCTCGACCATGATGCCGACCTCCAGATCCCGATTGTACTGGATGCCCTCCTCGTCCAGATCCTCCATCACGTCGTGCAGGATCATCTTCGCCTGCATCAGCTCCTGAATATTGGTGATCAGCGGGAACATTACCTTGGCCTGCCCCAGGACCGAGGCGCGGAGGATCGCGCGGAGCTGCGTCTTGAACATGGCCAGATTCTGCAGGCAGAACCGGATGGAGCGCAGACCCAGAAACGGGTTCGGCTCCGGGGCTACGCGGCGGCTCTGCGTATATTTGTCGGCCCCGAGATCGAACGTGCGGATGATCACGGGCCGATCCGCGAAAACTCGCAACACCTCGGCGTAGGCCTCGTACTGCTCCTGCTCTATCGGCTCCGTCGGGCGATTGAGGTACAGGAACTCCGTCCGATACAGACCGACGCCTTCACCGCCTTTTTCCAGGACGACTCGGGCTTCATCCGGGAATTCGATATTGCCGAGGAGCTTGATGCGGACGTGGTCCCGCGTGACGGCCGGCTTCGCGCGGATCGTGTCGAGCTTGTGCTCGAGGGCAACGAACTCGCGGGAGTAGACCTCGTACTGGCGAATGGTCTCTTCGTCCGGATTGACGATGACGATGCCGCGATTGCCGTCGATGATCACGGTGTCGCCGCCGCGGACGATCTCCGTCAAATCCTCCAGAGCGACCACGGCCGGAATGCCCAGAGACCGGGCGACAATCGCCGTATGGCTGGTCCGCCCGCCGGCATCGGTGGCCATGCCCTTGATGAACGCCTTGTTGAAGGTGGCCGTCTGGGTCGGACTCAGCTCCCGCGCCACGACCACAACTTCTTCCTGCAAGCGCCCGATGTCTTCCCGCTTGTGCCCCAGCAACTGGCGCAGCAAGCGCCTCTCAATATCGTAAATGTCCGCCGCACGCTCGCTGATGTAGGCATCCTTGACGTTGGTGAACTTCGAAGCGATCTCCCGCAGCACCGTCGAGACGGCGTACTCGGCGGTGACCGACTCCGCATGGACCATATCGGTGATCTTGCGCCGCAGGCTGCGATCGCGCAGATACCGCAGGTGCACGGCGAAGATGTCCTTGATGCGCCCGCCGGCGGCCTCGCCCGGGCCCCGCTCGAGCTTGACCAGCTCCTCCACGGCACCGACAAAGGCGTTCCGCGCGCGTTCAATCTCCGCCGCCCTCTGCGAGGGGTCGATCTCACGCCGTGGGATGCGGTAGTCCTCAGAATCGATAATGAGCGACTTGCCGATCGATACCCCCGGCGAGACAGCGATTCCTTTTTTGATCTCCATGACAGAGTCTATCGCGCTTCGTCACCTTTCCGTCAGGGCGGCGGCTCGTCGAACATGCGCACCTCGACAAGCTCGCGCAGGGCCTCCAAGGCCTGTTCCGCATCCGGTCCTTCGGCCCGGATGTCCAGTCGGGTTCCACAGGTGGCCGCCAGCATGCTCATCTGCATGATACTCTTGCCGTCCGCGTTGGTTGGGCCGCTGCTGACGGTGATGTCGCTCTCGAACCGGCTGGCGATATCGACGAACAGCATGGCGGGGCGCATATGGAGGCCGGCAGCGTTCCTGATCTCGACGGTCGTTTCGCGAACCAGCTTATCCAAGACCTCGTCTCCCACCTGCATTTGGAGCCTCCCCACCTCCTGGCGAACCCGGCTCACCACGAGGGATTCTCGTCCGCCTCGCGCAGCAGGTCCTGCAGCTCGTCGGGCGTTCGGCTCTGCCGCAGGAACTTGCGGAACCTCTCCTTCTGGAGATGACGAAAGATATTTTCCATCGCCTGCAAATGCTTGTCGGGATTGTCGAGCGGGCTGATCAGCAGAATCACCGAATAGACGGGCTGCTCGTCCAGCGCGGCGAAGTCAATTCCCGTGCTGCTCTGGCCGACGGCCGCGACCACGTTCTTGACGGCCGAATGCTTGACGTGCGGGACGGCGACGCCTTTGCCCATACCGGTGCTCGCCTCGTTCTCCCGCTTGATCACGGCCTTGGTCACATCCTTGGCCGATTCGGTCGGGATCCTGCCTGCGGCCACCAAGGCCGATACCAACTCAATGATGGCGCCATCCCGCTCCGTTGCCTGCAACTCAGGAATCGTCGCTTTGAAACATACAAAGTCTTCGAACTTCATTCTTCGCGTCCAGTCTTGTCCTTGACCCCAACGAGCCCACACACACCAGCGCCGCGGATGCCGTTACGGCGTATGCGGCGGCTCCGCATAGCGATCGGTTCCGCCGGGGTATTTGTTGTCTCGTTGCTTGGCTTTCTTCTTGCGGAGCTGCATTTCCAGCTTGTGCACGGCTCCATCGATACACGCATGGGGGTCCTCGCCCGCCTCGGTCGCTACGAAAACATCCCGATGCTCGCCCCGTGCGATGATCTCCACGCTGATTTTGTTCGCCCCCTTGCTGCTGTCCACGACGACCTCCACCTGATTGACGCCGTTGTAATACCTCGGCAGCTTCGAGGTCTTCTCCTCTGCATACGCTTTCATCTCATCGGTAATCGTAATGTGCTTGCCTGAGATTGTGAAAAGCAATGCTGGTCTCCTTAATCAACGTTTTCTGAAATTCGAACTGCTCCTGCCACACCGGGCATCTCCTTGCCCACCTTGGACACACGCGTCGACTGCGCGTATTCCGGCGAGACTACGCCGCCGCTGATGATGAACCGGAACGCTTCCTCGATGGTCATGTCGAGAGCGATCGTCTCCTCCTTCGGTACTACGACAACGTATCCGGTGATGGGGGTCGGGGAGGTGGGCACCATCACCGTCAGGAACTCCCTCGCGGCCTTTGCGGTCACTTCTCGAAAACCGGAGCCGGTGACGAAGCCGAGAGACCAGCACCCCTTGCGCGGATATTCCACGGCGACGACCCGCGAGAACATCCTCTTCTGATCCTCCTCCGGCAAGACAAAGTCTGTCACCTGCTTGACATAGGGGTACACCCGCCGCAAAAGAGGCGTGCTCATGATGAATGATTCGATGATACGCCACAACGCTTTGCCCACCCAACTGGCCAGCAGCGCCCCGACCAGAACGACCAGCAGCAGCGCGATCAGGAATCCCACCATGGAGCCGGCGGTCCCTTCCACGAAAATCTTGGTCAGGTCTTCCTTGGACAGGGCACCCGGGCCCTGTACGTACCCGATGAGCCAGACTAACCCCCGGTTGATATGAACGCTGATCCGGTCCTGTATGAAGGAATACCCCCAGACCAGAATCCATATCGTCAGTATCGTCGGCAGGAGGACCGCCAGACCACGCAGGAAATAGCGTTTGAATCGACCCGTAACACTCATGTGTCAAAAACAGCCTGTGCCGCCATTGATAAGGACCTCTGTCGTGTGCGCGCGTGGGAAGCCGCACCTATCCGACGCTCATAACTTAAGTTGCACTCCCCTCTCCGTCAACTGAAATCTCACGCGGGAGGTGGGCTCCAAGCAGGTGAACGAGCCCGCCGGGCAGGGAGGCCAAGACCCAGACGAATCGTTGGCAGAGAGCCAGGGCCATCGCCGGTTCGGCGGGGGTCCCTGCCAGGAGCTTGAACCACCAGGGGATACCCCCTTCGACCAC
>Ga0315277_10012010_pt1 | contig 10877 bp, 6 predicted proteins | sample YL17G05_15_MG_FD_203695 | JGI IMG/M metagenome (GOLD analysis project Ga0315277, IMG submission 203695) | Sediment microbial communities from Yellowstone Lake, YNP, Wyoming, USA - YL17G05_15 | ecosystem: Environmental > Aquatic > Freshwater > Lake > Sediment | place: USA: Wyoming | collected... | reverse complement strand
GATGGCAAATTCTTTGCGCCGCTGCTCCTGCTCCTCCGGAGGAGCAGGAGCAGCTCATCCTTGCGTCGAGTGCTCAACACTTTGATCTTCACCACAGGGGGGTCACGATCTACCCAGCCTTTCCCAACCGCCGGAGCAAATCCCTTGACACGGGAAACTTCACACCGCACAAGTTGCCCATGCTTCACCCAATGAATCGGCGTCAGTTTCTCTGCACCACCTCCGCCGCCAGCCTCGCGGCGTTGTTTTCCGGCTTGCCGCTCCGGGCGGCGGAGCTCCGTGGGAGAATCCGCAAGGCTATGATCGTGAAGGAGGTCACCGAGGCCGCTTTGGAACCGCTCAAGGCCGCGGGCTTTCAGGGTGTGGAAACCACGCACATCTGTCCCGAGGCGGAGGCCGCCGCTGGGCGCGCCGTCGCAGAAAAACTCGGCATGAAGATCCATTCCGTGTTGCGCGGTTGGATGGAGTTCAACAGCGAAGATCCGAAAAAGGTCGGGGACTCGCTCGAAAACGTGCGCAAAGCCCTGCGCGCCGCGAAGGCTTACCGGGCGGACGCGATCCTCGTCGTGCCCTGCCGGGTCGGCGGCATGCCGATGCCCGAGGCGTGGGAGTTCGAAATCGCCTTCGACGAAAAGACCGGTCACGTCACCCGGGTCGCAGCCGGTGACAACTCGAAGTTCGAGGCCTACATCAAGGCACAGAACCGTGCTACCGACACCTCGCGCGCCGCCGTGGAACAGCTCATTCCGCTCGCCGAGGAATTGAAGGTGATCATCGCGCTGGAGAACGTCTGGAACAACCTGTGGGTGAAGCCGGCGCTCTACCGGCATTTCATCGCATCGTTCGCCAACCCCTGGGTGAAATCGTATTTCGACATCGGCAACCACGTGAAATACGCGCCACCGCAGGATTGGATCAAGGCGCTTGGCCCGCTGATCGCCAAGTTGCACATCAAGGATTTTCAGCTAAACCCCGATGGGCACGGCGGCAAATTCGTGCATCCGCGCGACGGCAGCATTGAGTGGCCGGCCGTGCGGCGCGCGCTGAGCGACACGGGCTACGACGGCTGGGCCACGATCGAAGACGGCGGCCTGGAACTCGCCGAGTTCAGCCGGCGATTCGACTTGATCGCAGCGGGGCAGTAATGCGCGACATGCGGCCTTCGCCAACCTCCAGCAAACCCGACATGATGAAACCCACCCCCCTGACCCGGCGACAATTCACCCGCACCATGCTCGCCACGGTCGTTGCCACTGGCGTCGCCCCGGCGTTCCTTCGCGGGCAGAACCTGAACAGTAAACTCAATATCGCCATCATCGGCGCGGGCGGACGCGGCGCGGGCAACGCCGAGGCCGTCGCTTCCGAAAACATCGTCGCCCTCTGCGACGTGAACGGAAAAAACCTGGACAACGCGGCGGCGAAGTTTCCGCAGGCCCGCAAATACACGGATTTCCGGAAAGTGTTCGATCGGGTGAAAGGCTTTGACGCAGTCGTTGTCAGCACCTGCGAGCATACGCATGCGTTCGCCACGATGCTCGCGCTCCAGCACGGCAAGCACGTCTATTGCGAGAAGCCGCTCACCCACAACATCTGGGAGGCGCGCAAGATTCGCGAGGTCGCGGCCAAGGCCAGGGTCGCCACGCAAATGGGCATTCAGATTCACGCCACGGAAAATTACCGGCAGGTGGTGGAGTTGGTTCAGAGCGGAATCATCGGGCCGGTGCGCGAGGCGCATGTGTGGGTTTCGCGGGCTTGGGGTTGGCAGAGCGAGGCGGACGCCAAGCGGCACAAGGACATCGTCTGGGTCATTGAGCGTCCAAAGGAATCGCAGCCCGTGCCGGAAGGATTGGACTGGGATCTCTGGCTCGGCCCGGCGCCGGCGCGACCGTTCAACAACGTCTATTTCCCCGGCCCCAAATGGTACCGCTGGTGGGATTTTGGCAACGGCACGATGAGCGATCTCGGCAGCCATTGGAACGATCTCCCGTTCTGGGCGCTTAAGCTGCAAGCGCCGCTCACCATCGAAGCGAGCGGTCCGCCCCCGCATCCGGAAATTGCGCCCGCTTCGATGAGCGCCACCTACGAATACGGCGTGCGCGGCCACCTCCCGCCGGTGAAACTCACCTGGCATCAAGGCGAGAACAAACCGGAAATCTGGAAGAGCGGCGGCATCCCGCAGTGGGACAGTGGCTGCCTGTTCATCGGCAGCAAGGGCATGATCCTCGCCGATTATGGCAAGCACACGTTGCTGCCGGAAAAAGATTTCACCGGCTTCCAACGCCCCGCGCCGACGATTCCGCGCGTGTCCGGCCATCACGAAGAATGGTTGCAGGCCTGCAAGTCAGGAAAACAAACCAGCGCAAACTTCGAATACTCAGGCTGGCTCACGGAGGCGAATCACCTGGGCAACGTGGCCTACCGCGTCGGCAAGAAGTTGCTGTGGGATCCGAAGAAGCTGAAAGCAACCAACGCACCCGAGGCGGACAAGTTTATCCGGCGAATCTATCGCAAAGGGTGGAGACTTTAGCGTCGCGCCCCCTCCACAGCGGAAGCCTGCGACGGCAAAGAATCTGCCGGAGCCACTCGGCCCGTTTGCAGCTTGCGCGAAGGCTGGGGTCGCCTAATTCTCGGTCGCGTAACCCGTGAGCGACGTCACCCACATTCTCGAGGCAGCGCAACAAGGTGGCCCCACCGCAGCCGGTCAAGGTGCTTAGTCTGACTGCGGAAGCACACCTTCACTATGTTAAAAAAGTAAACATTAATTTCGGATTTGGCCCGCCAGCGGCCGCCTATGGTTAAAGATGAACGAGCGTCGCCACGACTTTGAGCTGCTCCAGCGCTTCACGCGCCACGGCGAGCAATCCGCCTTCGCGGACGTGGTGCGGCGGCATCTCGACCTGGTCTTCGGCACCGCCTTACGCAAAGTCGAAGACCCCGGCGCGGCGCAGGAGGTTGCCCAAAATGTCTTCACCGCTCTGGCGCGCAAGGCCTGGCGGTTCGCTCCCGACGATTCCCTTCCCGCCTGGCTGTATAAGACTGCGCTGCTCGAATCCAAATCCTGGCTGCGCGGTGAATTGGGGCGTCGTCGCCGCGAAGCCACCGCCGCCGAACTGGGCACGACCATGAAAACTCCCGAGGATCAACCCGCGTTCCACGCCCTCGTGCCGCTGCTGGACGAAGCGTTGCTTTCCCTCCGTGAAAAAGACCGCACCGCCCTGTTGTTGCGCTTCTATGAAAGTCATTCTCTGCGCGACGTGGGGGCGGCGTTTGGCGTGAGCGAGGATACAGCGCAAAAGCGCGTGCAAAGCGCGCTGGAGAAACTCGCGGAATTCTTCAAAGGCCGCGGCTTCAAGACGGCCTCGGTGGCGGCGGCCACCGCCGCCCTGCAACACACGGCCACTTCCGCCTCGGCGGTGGTGACGAGCACGGTGGTGAGTGCGGCGTTGCAGGTTGCGCCGCCGGCCCTCGTCGGGTGGGGCGCGTGGCTGGCGCGGTTGGCTACTATGAGCCGCGTGCAAACGGCGGCCGTTTGCCTCGCGCTGGCCGTCGTGCCCGTGGGGTGGCAGTTGAACGAGCGCCACGCCGCGGGCGAAGAAGCAAAGCGGTTCCAGACCCAACTGCTCGCCGCGCAAAACGAAGGTGCAGCCGTGCAAACGGAGATTGAACGGTTGCGAGCGAATGCCGGGAGACTGGAACAATCCGTTGCACAAAAGAATGAAGCTGCCGCCCGCGCCGCCGAATCTGCGCAAGCCTTCGACGCTTGGAAGCAGAAAACCCGCGGCCAGCTCATGGCGGCGGATTACCGCTGGACGGACGATTCGCCGTTCGTGCGCATTCCCAAGGCGGTCCTGCCCCAACTCAGTGAACTGGGTGGTGCCGACCCGTTTTCGCCGCCGGGCGTCGTCAAACCTTATGCACGGGAACTGATGGGCCTGACTCCGTCGGAACGTCAGTCTTTGGAAGCAACGCTGCACCGGCATTTTGCGGACGTGGAAGAACGATTGGCGGTTGGGATTTATGAGACAAACCAACCATTAAGCGGACGTGTCGTCGCCAGCACGAAATTCGTCCTTCCAGGGCTGGGAGACGAAGTGAAACAAAGCACGGACCAGATGCTGGCGGAGGTGCACGGCATTCTTGGGGAGGCCCGCTGGCCGTTGGTGCAGGCCAGACTCGGGAGGCGAGGCAGTCTGACGTTGGAGAGCTCCCTGAGTCAGACGAAGCAGAACCTGTCGGTCTGGGTGGAGACCGACGACAAGGGGACCCCGACAATGGGTTATACTTTGGGAGGCGCCGTGGCGAACGCTGGCGGCGGGGCATTGTCCATGTTCTTGCCGGAGGGCGATCCAAACCGAACAAAGGGTTCTGATGATTTCCTTGCTGATGCTGTTCGCGCGGGCTTTTTGTCGAATGCCTTGCGCCAGCGCGCAGCGACATGGCTTCAGGAACAGGCGGCGGCCCGGCTGGGTAACGGAGGAAAGCCATGAACAAAATCCTCCTGGCAGTAGCCATTCTGTGCGCGGGCGCAGGAGGATTTCTCACCGCCCGCCAATCGACGACACAGTTTGAGCACGAGGCGAATGTCACCCGTGAAGCTTGGCTGACCCAAACTCAACTGGTGGCGGCTGCGCAGAGTGATCAGGCCGGCCTGATTGAGCACGTCCGTGAGTTGAAACAAACTCTGAAGCAAACACAGGCCTTGGGAGAGAACGCGGTTTGGTCCGCGCTCCAGACGAATGGCGCACGTCAGTTCACGCCGGAACTGCGGGAGCAATTGCTGGAAGAACTCGGCTTCAACTGGCAGTCATCGGAAGAATTTATCATGGTCAGCAAGCAGACACTTCGCGAAATCCAGATGTCGGCAATCGAAGGCGGCAAATTGACTGACGTGGCAGCCACAGTCCTCGCGATGACGCCGGAAGAGCGCGGCCAAGTCGAAGCGGCCGTGCAGCGTGTCCAGACGGATTTCAAGGACTGGGTGTTGGCACATGCGGAGCGGAGCGACCCGAAGGATGACGTAATCGCACATTACAGCTTGCCGGACAATACAATCATGAGGCAGAGCATCAGCAACAACTTCGTGACCGGAATTTTCGCCGCACTGGGCCGGGAACGAACGGAGTTGATCATGCCTTCCACTCGGAATTGGATGATTTCCCCTCTCGGTCTTGGGCTTGGCAAGTATCCGACGACGTTGATCATAAGACGTTACGTGTCCGGAAATGAACAGCGACTGAATGTTCAAGTTGTCAATTCGATTATGACACCAAATCAATCGGGTGGTGACATTTATCCGATCGACTTATTGCAGCATTCCTTCCCCAGTGCATTCCTACCCCTTTTCCCGAATGGTTGGGCTGACATCGCGAAACGAGAAGGTTTCGAGTTGCCGAAGGAATTTCAGGAAAAGTATCCGCCGCCCTGAGGAGGCAGTTGCACGAACAGAAAAAACTACCATGAGCAACCCGAACTACTCCCGAACCTTGGCGGCCCAGCATTTCGCTGCCGTAGTGCTCCTGGCCAGCGCCGGCAGCGCCCTGGCCGAAGCGCGATACGTGGACGTGAACAGCACCAACGCCACGCCGCCCTACATCAGTTGGTTCACAGCCGCCACGAACATCCAAGACGCTGTGGATGCCGCCGTGGCAGGCGATGAGATCGTGGTGACCAACGGCATCTATGCCAGCGGAGGGCGAAATTACAGCCGCGTGGCGGTGGACAAACCACTGAGCCTGCGGAGCGTCAATGGTCCGCAGTTTACAGCGATCGTGGGACCCGGAAGGTGTGTGTACTTGACCGACGGGGCCAGCCTCTCCGGTTTTACATTGACCAACGGCTGGGTCTTAGGCGACGGCGCCGGGGTGTTTTGTGAATCGCAAAGTGCTGTAGTGACCAACTGTGTCGTGTCGGGCAATTCCGCTCATAGCTTTGGCGGATTCGGCGGATTCGGCGGAGGGGTATCTCGGGGCACCTTGAATAACTGCACGTTAACCGGCAACTCGGCTCATTACATTGGCCCCAACGTCACCGGTGGTCGCGGCGGCGGGGCGTTTGGCAGCGTTCTGAACAACTGCGCGCTGACCCGCAACTCAGCCTATGAGCTGAGTGGCTGGGAGGGGAGTGCTGGCGGCGGAGCGAGTGACAGCACTTTGAACAACTGCACGCTTACCAGCAACTTCGCTGTCTATGGCGGCGGGGCGTTTGGCAGCATTCTGAACAACTGCACGCTCACCGGCAACTCGGGTTTCGAGGGCGGCGGGGCGTATGGCGGCAACCTGAATAATTGCACGCTCACCGGCAACTATGCTGATTCCTCCGGCGGCGGGGCGTCTAAAAGCACGCTCAACAACTGCATCGTGTATTTCAACACTGCGCCGCAGGAACCGAATTATGACTCCTACAGCACCCTCAATTATACCTGCACGACGCCATTGCCAACCAATGGTGTTGGCAACATCACCAAGGAACCGGCATTCGTGAATCCCGTCGGGGGCAACTACCGGCTGCGCCCGGATTCACCCTGCATTGACGCGGGCACCAACCTGAGCACCATTATCACCAACGACCTCGATGGCCGGCCCCGTCCGCTGGACGGTGATGGCGATGGCCTCGCCGCGTTCGACATGGGCGCCTACGAATACCGGACGCCACTCTTGGTTTGGCAGGACAGCCCGAATCCCTCCTGGCCGCACGCCGACTGGGCGACCGCCGCGCACACCATCCAAGACGCCGTCGATGCCGCCGTGGCAGGCGACGAGATTGTGGTGACAAACGGCTTCTATGCCACCGGCGGGCGCGCGACAGTAGCTGACGGTACGACGAACCGGGTGGCGGTGGACAAGCCGGTGACGGTGCGAAGCGTCAACGGCTCGCAGTCCACCACTATCGATGGAGGTCATTCCGCTCGGTGCGTGTACCTGACCAACGGCGCCAGCCTGTCCGGCTTCACGTTGACCAATGGGTTTGCGTTTTCCGGCGGCGGGCTGGCGTGCGAATCGACAAATGCGATCGTTTCAAACTGTGTGGTGGCGGGCAACTTGGCTTCCTACGCAGGCCGCGGCGGAGGAGCGATTGGCGGAACGCTGAACAACTGCACGCTTTCCGGCAACTCCGGCTATCGCCTACAAAACCCCGGAAACCTGAGCATCCAATCTTTTGGTGGCGGGGCGTCTGGCAGTACCCTGAACAACTGCACGCTCAGCGGCAACTCGGCTAGTGTGGGCGGCGGGGCTTCCCAGTGCGTGCTGAACAACTGCACCTTGACCGGCAACCGGGCGTTAGGGGGCTACGACATCATCAATTTTCCAGGGAGTGGCGGCGGAGCGTATTTCTGCACGCTGAACAACTGCATACGCACTGGCAACTCGGATCAGGGCAACGGTGCGGCGAATTATGATTCCTGCACCCTGAATTATTCTTGCACAATGCCGGACCCGGGCGGCGTCGGCAACATCACCAACGCGCCGCTGTTCGACCTGGCCTCCGGCAATCTGCGCCTGCAATCCAACTCACCGTGCATCAATGCCGGCCTGAATGCGTTCGCGCCCGCTGGCCCCGACCTGGATGGCAATGCGCGCATCGCGGGCGGCACCGTGGACATGGGCGCATATGAATTGCAATCGCCCGCTTCGATGATTTCGCACGCCTGGTTGCACCAATTCAATCTGCCCATCAATCCTTCGACCGATACAGCCGATCCAGACGGCGATGGCGTGAACAACTACCGTGAATGGCTCGCCGGCAGCGATCCCACCAATCCGTTTTCGTTCCCGCCGCTCCTGACCCTGATTCCGTACGGGGCGAATGTCATCTTGACGTGGCCGACCAATGCCGTCGGCTTCACATTGCAATCCACCACAAACCTGGGTTTACCGGCGGTCTGGAGCGCCAATTCACCCGCGCCGGTCAACATCGGCGGGCAGAACGTGATCATCAATCCCCTCTCCGGCCCGCAGCAGTTTTACCGGTTAAAGTGGCCATGAACGCCACAAGTCTCGACCTTGAGCCTGGGTGAATTCCACGCCCACAATCCAACCGGCTGCCTAGGGTTTCCTTCGCACCATGCAGCATCAGGCGCGGGCACCTCGCGTTTCTTCAGTAGAGCGTAAAGTTCGTGCCCGTGCCCAGCAGCGCGGGAGGATTCGGTTTTTTGCCCCGCAGATTCTGGTAAATGTGGACGTGCGTCATCGCGCGTGTGGTCAGCATTACGTCGGGCACGCCGTCGCCGGTGAAGTCGCCGGTCAGAACCAGGCGTTCTTCGCCATCGGCGTCATCCTTCGCGTCCATGCCAAGCGTCGCCACGACGCGGCCTGCGCCATCGTAAATCGCGCGCGGCTGAGCCACGACGATTTCGTCCACGCCGTCGCCGGTCCAATCGAGCAGCGCATGATGCCGGGCGTAGTCGGTTTTGATCTTGGTTTTCACCTGACCGCGCTCATCGAAAACCCAGACCGGGCCATCGCCCCACGGACGATGGTCAATGTCCACCGCCATTTGGAGGCCGGACGAGTCGGCGCAGATGCGGCTGACATCCACCGACTCGAAGTGCTCGCCGCTGACTTCCCAAAGCGGCTGGCCGTTGCCGTCTAGGAACGCGATGCCATTCGCGCCGCACAGCGTCATGACGAAGCGGAAATCGGCGGGCGTTTTGCCGGCGCGCACAAGGCGGTAGCAATCGCAGTGGCCACGGGCCTGGTCCACTTTCTGCGATTTGAACACCCAACGCGTCGTGCCGTCGGCATTCAGCATGGCGTAGCCGGCCATGATTTCGTCGCGGCCATCGCCGTCCAAGTCCACGGGCACAGGTTGGTGGGCTGTGAGATAGCCGCCGGGATTCTTGACCGTCCAGAGCTGCTTCCAGTTGCGATCGTAAGCCCAGATTTGCGTGTAGCGAGTCTTCACCAGCACATCCATCGCGCGTTTGTTGCCCGACAAGTTTGCGAAGACGAGGCAATCCGTGGCGTCCTTGGGCAACGGCAGGCGGCGTTTCTCCTTGCCGGTGGCGCCGTCCAGTTCGAACAGGAAGCTGTCGCCGCAAAGCACGACTTCGTTCTTTCCGTCGCCGTCCCAGTCGTAGATCTGGCAGGCCACATCGTGGTGAAGTTTCTTGCGCCCAATCTTCGGATCGCCCCAGCGCCACAGTACGCTGCCATCGAGCCGCTGCGCGACCACGGCGCTGGTGAAGTGGACATCGTTCTGGTCCACGTTGCGGGCGCTGACGATTTCCACCGCGCCATCGCTGTCGAGGTCGCCGGCCACAACCCACGCGCCGCTGTATTCCGGATCGAGCGTGATGGTGCGCCAAGGTTGGATGACCGGCGCGTTTGTTGCCTCCGCGGCGGAGGCTGGCACGGAGGGCAGCGCAACGCAGAGAAGCAAGATCTGCGTGAACACAAGCAAGCCGGCGCGTAGCTGGCGCACCGGAGAACTGTGGAGATTTTCATGCCTCGGGGTGGGAAGAATTCCCAGCCGGCATTCCAAGCCGCCTCGGCGGTGTGAGTGGATGACTGCGTGCATGTCCTAGCTGCGGCGCCACCTATTCCGGCAATGGGCAGCCTTTCGCCCAATCCTTGTTCGGCGACGAGCCGAGTTCAAGCTCCAGCCGTCCGCCGCGCAGAATGTCCTTTTGCCGGATCCACCAGCGGTTCAGCGGCTGGCCGTTGAGGCGGGCGGATTGGATAAAGCGGTTTTGCTTCGACGCGTTTTTGGTGACGATGGTGAAAGTCTTGCCGCCGTAGTGTTGCTTCGAGAGATGGATGACGGCTTTCGGATAAAGCGGGCTGCCGATTTCGTAAATCGGGTTCACGCGACAGCCGCCGTCGGTCTGGAACAAGCCGAGCGACGACATCACAAACCATGAGCTCATCTGACCTTGATCCTCGTCGCCGAGGTAAGCGTCGGCGGGGCCGTGGCCGTAGTAGGCCTCGAGAATGGCGCGCGTCCATTTCTGGCTGAGCCACGGCGCGCCGGCCCAATTGAAGAGCCAGGCGGCGTGCATCGTGGGTTGGTTGCCGTGATTGATCGGGTATCGCTGAAACAGGTCGCCGGCGGCGTTGAAGCGTGTGGGCGCGGACAATTCAAACGCCTCGTTCAACCGGTCGAGGAAACGCTCGTGCCCCATCGCCTGCACAAGGCCCGGCACGTCCTGCGGCACGAACCAGGTGTATTGCCACGCGTTACCCTCGACGAAGCCCGGCGTGTGATACGGATCGAAAGGCTCGACCCATTTGCCGTCGGCCAGGCGTGGCCGTGCAAAGCCGGTTGCGGCGTCGAACACGTTGCGCCAGTTCCGCGAACGCTTAAGGAATTGTTCCGCCAGGTCCTTGCGCCCTAGCGCCAGCGCGAGCTGCGCCACGCACCAATCGTCGTAGGCATACTCGTAGGTGTTCGAGCCCCACGCCATTCGCCATTCGCCTTTGGCCTTCCCTTTGAACACGGGGCCGTCGTTCGCCACGTAACCGTGCTTGAGGTAATTCTCCAGGTTTTCGTTTCCGACCGCGCCACCGCCTGGATACAACTGCGGCATCGTGGTCTGCATCTTGACCGCCGCTTCCAGCACCTTGTGCCCGTCCACGCCTTTGACGCCGTGCTGGTACGCCGCGACCATCAGCGGGATTTCGTGCTCGGCCACCATGACGCTGATGTATTCGAGGCCGCCGGGGCCTTTCGAGAGCCAGCCGCATTTGTCGTAGAGCTGCAGCTCCGACTTCACCCAGCGCGCGGACCATTCGGGCGACAACAGGTTCATCACCTGGTTCATGTTCATTGCCATCCCACGGGTTTGGTTGTTTTCGGGTTGCGAGCGAAGAAAGGAGTTGGCTGGCGGTGGTTTGACCTGCCACAAGGCAGGCCATGCATAAGCCAACAAACCACAAGCC
>Ga0315277_10012008_pt1 | contig 10878 bp, 11 predicted proteins | sample YL17G05_15_MG_FD_203695 | JGI IMG/M metagenome (GOLD analysis project Ga0315277, IMG submission 203695) | Sediment microbial communities from Yellowstone Lake, YNP, Wyoming, USA - YL17G05_15 | ecosystem: Environmental > Aquatic > Freshwater > Lake > Sediment | place: USA: Wyoming | collected... | reverse complement strand
CGAGACTCTTCTCGATCACGTTCGACTGTCGGAGCCCCCGGAGGTGTGTCGCGACGCCGATCACCTCGAACCAGTTCAGTTCGTCCGTCGTCACCGGCATGCTCGCCTGGGGTTCCCCCGTCGCGCACACGAACCCGCCCCCGCTATAGACCTGGAAGCTCACTCCCGCCTCCACGCCCAGCGGCATCCCCAGCGGGTACCCCATCTCGAACCGTCCGCCCTTCCATGCGATGAGCCGACTGGACCCGAAGAGCTCGTGCTCGAAGAGTTCCCCCTCCGCGAGCCGTATCTCCCCAAGCCAGTCGGATATGAGTCCGCCCGTCCGCACCGCATCGCTCCTTTCGAGACCCCGTCCCGCCGCTCCGCCCGCGCCGGCCCCGTCAGGTCACAATCAGGTAATCGAACGTCTCCGTCCCCGCCGCATTCCCGTGCGTCAGCACGAACGACCCCGCGTTGATCGCCGACACGTACGGAATCGGGTTCAGTTGCTGAAAACCCGCCGACCTCGCCTCGAGCGCGATCCGCGAGTCCGTCGTCACGTTCGCGTTGCTCACCGTCGTCGATGTCCCGCTCGTCAGCGTCCCGTTCCCCGTCTTTGCCTCCTTGCGCGACTCCACGTGGCTCACCCGGTAGTCGAGAGTCGCCGGGTCCGTATCCCCGTTGATCCCCACCTTCCCTGCGATCGCGATGATCTCGGCCTTCGCCTGGTTCGCGTCCGCCCCGTCCCAGTGCGACGCGTCCCCCACGTCGTTCGACGTGGACTTGTCCGTGTACACCGTGGGCGCCTGTGTCGGAAATTTCGCTGCCATGTCGTCCTCCTTGATTGCTCAGCGGATTACACGATGGAACTCAGCGCCTGCCGGTACTCGACCGTGTAATCGAGATAATGGTTCCCTTGCGGGTCCACCCGCCGGCTGCCGTCGCACGTCACCCCGACCAGGGTGCAGTTGGCGTAGGAGAACCCGAAGTCGTCGACGAGCGTCCCCCGCTGGCCCACCTGCGACCGCAGGCTGTTGACCAGCGTCTTGAGCACTCCCGCGCTCGCCGCGATCAGCGTGCCGTGCTGCACGATGTGTCCCCCCGCACGACCCATGTTCATGTGGTATTCCCCGTCCAGTCCCGGAAACCGCGTCCTCCGGATCTCCGCCCCCGTGCTCACCGGAACCACCCGCGTCGGCCCCGACCCGAACCAGTCCGTCCCATTGAACGTCGCCATCTCCGCCCCTCGCCTGATTATCTGCTGGAAAGGCTTCCTTCCCTGCCTTGCTACTATCTGTTTCGGTGGGATAGGCATTCCTGCCTGTCATCCCTGTTATTCGCCTCGGTGGGACAGGCATTCCTGCCTGTCACAATTCATATCCAGTCCACCCCGACGTCCCTGCTGTCCGCCTACGTGATGCTGATCGGGTTCGAGCTCCCATTCGTGTACCAGCACACGAACCGCATCGTCGCCGTCCCCGCGCCCGACTTCGCCTCTCCCATCTCCTCCGCCGGGCCCATGTAGACCGCGTTCGCGCCCGTCACGGTTTTGTCCGTCCCGCCCTGGGCGTCCGCCGCGTGGAAGACGAGCGTCGCGCACGTCCCCGGCGCAATCGACGCCGCCTTCACCACGTCCTCTGTCACGATCTCGATTTCCGCCACGGGCTCGAACCCCGCCGCACGCATCGCAAACGCCTTTGCGTCCCCGAAGAGGCTCTTCACCTCGGTGAACCGCACCCGGATCCGCGCTAGCCGGCAGTTCGCGATTCCCTGCGACCCGTGCGTCACGTCGTGCGGGTTCAGAAACCTCACCGACATCGTCTTCTCCTATCTCGAAATCTCGCTACCGTAGAACCCGCAGCTCCCCTCGATCTCGATCACCGTGAACGGGTGCGCGAACTTCCCCGACACCGTCGCCTGGCCGAACTCCGTCGGCTTCTGCGCCGGCCCGTACGCCGCTAACCCCGACCGGAACCGGTCCACCATCAGCGCGTCCTTCACGTCGTTCGCAAGCTGCATCGCCGCCTGGATCCGTCCCGCCTCCTCCTGCCCCTTCACCACCAGCAGCGCACGGAACCGCACCACCGAGAATAGCTCGTCCTCCCCGGCCGACGGAAACTCGTCCGTCCCCCCGTACTCCACGAAGCACGCCGGAAGCTGCGACATCGGCACGTCCTCCGCCCTCGGCCCCGCCCCAAGCCGCACCGTCCGAAGCAGCCCACACCCTTCCAGCGCCGATACCACGTTCGTCAGTATGCTCCAATCCTTGTCCGCCATGATTCACCCCCCCTGCCCATTGGGAATCGTAAACCTTCTTCTGTTTCTCCCTCGGCCTTCGGCCTTAGACCTTAGGCCTTTCTGCACCTGGCGTCTTCCCTCTGCGTCCTCTGTGACCTCTGTGGTAAATTCTTGCCGTTTCTTCTTGTTACTTTGAACCCGAACCTCTTGCCGTTTCCCTCTGCGTCCTCTGCGACCTCTGCGGTTAAGATTCCGTCTCCGTCGGCCACGCGTCGCCCGATTCCTCCACCCGCAGGTCCACCGACCCCGCGTCCTTCGTCTCGTCCGGCTCGCCGTCCGCGTTCAGGTCGAACCGCAGCCGCACCGCCGCTAGCGCCCTCTCGTACAGCGTCCGGTATCGCTCCGCCTTCTGCCAGAATAGGTCGTTCTCGCTCGTCGCCTGCGCCCGGAAGATCATCTCCAGCACCCGGAACGCCGACGCACGTCTCAGCACCCGCGCGTCGAAGATTTCCGATTCGTCCGCGTTCAGCGCGTTCGCGTCGCTGATGTCGAACCGCTCCAACAGCTCGAAGTGCGCCTCCTCGTGTTGCGGGTCGAACGTGTATATTGACCACGCGATCCCGCTCTGCGTCGTGAAGATCCCCTTCGGCGCGTCCAGCTCCAGTTGCGTCGCCCCGAGGCGGGCCTTCACCGGGAAATAGTCGTCGTACGCCCCCGACTTCGAAAGGTACGCCACGTGCCCGGTCTGGACCCCGGCGTTCACGAAGTCTCCGCTCGTCGCGTCCGTGAAATTCGGCGACCCCGCCGACGTCGCCCCCGTGCTCCCCGCGCCTAACTTCTGCTGCGGAAACCGGCACAGCCGGAATACATCGGGCTCCCACTTCAAAAGATGCCCGTCGTTTGAAAAGTTCCCCATGCTCGCTCCTTCTCCGTTTCCCTTAGCGTCTCAGCGCCTCAGCGACTTAGTGACTCAGTGACTGTTTGTGCATTCAGCTCCTTCACCACCTCGCGCAGCTTCCGCTGCTCCACGAAGTTCGTCAGGATTCCTCCCTCCGTCGCGTTGATCACCCGTATCCCCGCCTCCTTGAGAAAATAAAGTGCCGCTAGGTGCCACTCCGCGATCTCGAAGTAGTTCCGGGTCGTGATCACCGCGCCTCCGTTCACGTCCCGTGCCACCAGGTATTCCTCTTTCGCATCGAACGCTAGCGGCTCGTCGAAATGCTTCATCCCGTCCGTGCACGCGCAGTCCATCCCCACCAGCACGATCGTCTTCGCCCGGAGCACCCGCACGATCCACGAAAGCGCCGTGAACGTCACGTTGAGCCCGTGCTCCAGCGCCGCAAGGTGCGGAAAATCCGCCCTCGCCCGGTCGTAAAACGCGCTCCGGCTCGCCGGCACAAACCACCGCTTCTCCCGGAAATGCCCCTTGTGCACCGCGGGCGTCGCCGCTACGTCGAACACCCCTGTCGTCCCGCCCATCCGCCCCGCCCAGTGCGACCCGTCCAGCGTCCCGTCAATGCAGAAAAAATAATCCATCCGCTCGGTCGGCAGAATCGCAGGGGTCTGGTTCACCCCGATCACCACCCCCCGTGACGCCCCGAGCACCTCCCGCCAGTTCTTCCGCAGGCTCGGCCCGCTCCCCACCAGGTACGCCACCTCGCTTGCCGGCACGTCCCCCGCGCTCAACTCGATGTACGCCTTGTTCACCGAGTAGTTCAGCTCGCACCGCTTCAGCCTCTCCGGGTCGTCCATCCACGTCGTTCCGTAGGCCCTGGGCTCGAGTGGGCGGGTGAAATCCCGCACCACTCGATAAACCCAGTGCCCGGCAGGGTCCCTCCCGTCCACCCGCAACACGATAAACCTGCCACCGAAGGCGTCGTCCACCACCTGCCATCGGGCGTAAGGCTGGTCGGACGGTTTGTCGTCGACGGTCCTGGGCCGGGAAGGCTTCATGGGAAACTCCTCAAAGTGAAACCCGAATTGCAAAATCCGCTACAACCCGCTCAACTTTCTTTTCTTCTTCTTGCCGTTGTTGAACCCGAACTTCTGTCGTTTCCCTCTGCGTCCTCTGTGCCCTCTGTGGTGAGATTCCTGCCGTCCCCGAAACGGGTCTCGGGCGGGGCCCCGAAGGGCCCCTCTCCCGAAACCCTCACGCGGTCCTTATGCGGACCCCGTCACACCGTACTTCCGCCCGTGGAACTGCTCGTTCGCGCACTCCAGCGTCACCTCCGCCACTACCTGCCCCTTCACGCCGTCGCTCGTCCGCGCTAGTTCCTGGTAATGCACGTCGTCCAGCACCCCGAGTGCCAGGCTGCTCGACGTCAGCGGGTAGCATGTCCCCGTCGACACCTGCCGGTCCGGCAGGATCGTGAACACCCCGAACGGGCTCACCCACTGCGTCACCCTCACCCCTCCGATCCGGTCCGAAGGCGACACCACCAGGCTTCCCACGTTCCACTCGTGGATCACCGACAGGAATAGCCCGTCGCACAGCAGGATGTCCGGGTTGCCCCCGTTGTCCCAGATCCCCCGCAGAAACGCGTTGAACTCCACCAGGCTCAGCGTCCCGGCCTCGTTGCTCACCTCGCTCACCAGGAACCCGTCCAGCCCCTCCATCGCCCGCGCTCCCGCGTCGCTCCCGGCGTCCGCCTTCCCGCGCAAGAGCGCCCGCTCGATGTCCAGCGCCACCTCCAGCGCCGACTTCATGATCTGGTACTCGAGCTCGTTCCCCGTGATGTTCCGCACCCGCTGCATCGTGCGGCTCACGTCCACCGGCCGGATGAAGATCTGCGTGTAGTTGCTCTTCTCCGCCTTCGCCGTCGCTAGCGCCTCCGGTCCCGAGTTCTCCGGCTGCGCGTTCGTCAGGATCACCACTCCGGCGTTCGTCGCGTGCGTCGTCGCCGTCGTCCCGCCGAACGCCCGGCTCACCGTCAGCGCGTTCGTGTTCACCGAGCTCACCCGCATGTACTCGCTGTCCACCACGATCACGTCCCCCTGGGCGAACAGGCTCCCCGAGGTCACCGTCATGCTCGTCGCGCCCGCCGACATCGTCCCCCCGTTGTTCATCGTTGTCGCCCGGACGTTCGGACTGTCCTCGATCCACTTGTGGTCCTTGTCCGTCGCCGGCTTCCGTTCGAGGAACGAATACAGCGGCGCGTCATACGCCGCCCCGAACCTCACCGCGCTCGACAGGTCCTCCAAAATCGGCGTCGACTGGTCATACGTCGAAATGTTCCCGCGTACGTTGCTCATCTTCTCTCCTTTCGCTTGTTCCCGCCACAGAGGACTCGGACGGCACGGAAGGCCTTTCGCTCAAGCTGGACAACTCCCGCCCGAACTGTCTTTGCTTCTCCCTCGGCCTTCGGCCTTAGGCCTTTCTGTCCCTCTGTGCCCTCTGTGGTCGAGAATGCACCCTTGCCAATGTGCCTACCTCGTGATGCGCAACTCGCCGAGACTTGCGCCCGGGACCGATAGTCCCGCAGGCAGGCGTTTCTGGAACTGCTTCCGGATCCGGCCGCTTAAGCCCCCCTCCTCGCTCTCCCCCTTGCCGGTCGAGCGCGGGGTTCCGCCCCCGGGGCTTCCCCCTCTCGCCGTGCGGCCCGCAAGGTACGGCTTCTCCCGGACGAGGGTCTCCAGGACCTCTCGCAGTCCCTCCACCTTGCGCGATTCAAGATCCACTCGCACCGCGCCCATGTCGGCTAGCCGCCACGCCGCGTCGGCGTCCACCAGCTCCAGCTCCCCCGACACCTTCGCAAACTCCGCCCGCACCAGCGCCTCTTTCGCCGTCTCGCGGTCGGCCTCGCTTCGAGCACGCATCCGTCCCGCCTCTTGCGTCGCGTCCGCGGTCTCATCTCCTCCAATGCCCAGCGCCTCCCGGACCCGAGCCAATTCTTCTTTGGCGTTTTTCTCGGCGAGTCGGCGCCGGGCGTTCTCCTCCCTCAGCGTCCTCACGTACTCCTCGCTGAACACCTTCCCTTCCTCGTTGTTCCCGCTCTCCGTCACGTCCCTCTCCTTTTCACCCTTCGCGCTGAGATTCTTGCCGTTTCTTATGCTTCTGTTGAACCCGAGCTCCTTCTGTGTTCCTCTGCGCCCTCTGTGCCCTCTGTGGTTAAAGAGCCTTTGCCCGGATCTCGTTCAGTTTCTTCTCCGCCTCCGCCCGGCTCATCCCGTGGTATCTCGCCACCAGGTCCACCGGGTCCGCTAGTCCCGCCGCTAACATCTTGAGATCCCGCTCCAGTTCCGCCGTCGGGTCCTCCGGCAGAAATCCGTCCTTGAACGCGCACTCGCACTCGATCCCCGCTAGGAACTCCCGCGCCTCCTCCGGCGTAAACCGTCTCCCTTCGCGGTGAACCGTGTCCACGAGGAGCGTCATCTTCATCAGCTCGATCTCGTTCACCCGGTACCGCTTCTCCCGTTCCGCCACGAGATCCAACAGCGGCTTGAGCTCGATCTGGAGCGCCACCCCCGACCTCGCCTGCGTGCTCGTCCTCACCGCCGCTAACGGCACCATCGCGCTCTCATATGCCCACCCGTATAGCTTGTCGATCAGCTTCAGAAACTCCCCGATCTTCAGGTCCGGCACGATGTACTTCGCGTCCCCTCCCTCGCCCGTCCGGATCGCCTTCGACGTCCCCACGCTCACCTTCTCGATGTCGTCCGGAAAGTTCACCAGCACCAGTTGGCTCCATCCCTGGTCGTGCGCGTTCTTGTCCGCAATCGACAACAGCTCGTTCACGAACTTGTTCACCTCCACCACGTCCCGGATGTCCGATAGGCCGAACCAGTCCCCCGACTGCGCCGGACTCCTCCCCCGGAAGTGAACCCACGGAATCACCCCGTACGGGTTCGTCAGGTCCCCGTCCGGGTGGAAGCTCCTGTCCAGCTCCCAGTACCCCGCCTGCGAGTTCGCCGCCTGGAACACCCCCGTCTCCCAGGGCGTGTAGATCTCCGCCCTCAAAAAGCTCTCCGCGCTGAAAAGGTCGTCGATCACCACCTCCACCAACAGTGCCTCCAGCACGTCCGCGTTCTGTTCCGACACCCACGGATACACGTCCCCGAGGTACCTCGTCCGGAACGCCACGCGCCCGAGCCGCTCGTCGTAGTAGGGTCCCACGATGTGGCTGCCCAGGATGCTCGCTTCGAGTGCGACCTGGTCCGCGATCGTGTCGAAGTGGTTCTGTCCGTAGATCGTCTTGAGTCTCGCGTCCATCGCCGGGTCGCTGCACGTCCGTTCCACCTTGCGGCCGTAGAGCGCGTCGCGGATCCGGTCCGGGATTGCCCGCGTGATGTTCAGTCCCCGCAGGTTCACGCGTCTCGCCAGCCACGCCTCTTCCTCTTCCCGGTAATGACGCTTCACGTACTCCTCGCTCAGCGGCGCCTCTCCGCCCTCGTAAAAGTCCAGGAGCGTCCGGTACTCCTCCTTCCGCAGCGCCTCCGCCTGCGTCTTCAGTTGCTCCCTTACCTCCCGCACCATCTCCACCGTAAGATCACGCTCGCCGAAGTGAATCATCCCCGACTCCTCCTCGTCCCCTGGGCGTCTTCGCTCTTGTCCCCGCCGTTGTTCCTGAACCCGATTTACCCTTGCTCCTTTTGCGGTTTCGCTTCTTTCCCTGCCGCTGTTTCTGAACCTCAATTCACCTTTGCGCCCTTCGCGTCGAAACTCCTGCCGCTTCTTCTTGCTGCTGCTTTGAACCCAAATCTCCTTCTGTTTCCCTCTGCGTCCTCTGCGGTTAAAGAGCTTTTCCGCATCCTTTGTCTTCCCTTTGCGCCCTTCGCGACCTTTGCGGTTTCACGGTTTCGCCCACCCCTCACAGAACGCTAAAAACGCCCTTTTCATCTTTGGGCGGTGGCAAACAAAATGACCCCCAAACTGCTGTGAATCTTTTCACCGCCTGCCATATCTCCTCAAGAACCGCGAAAATAGTGCCCTCAACTATTTTTTTTCTCGTTTTGAATGGCAAATACCGGACTGCTTCACTCCGATTTGCCTTTTCCGCCGTTTTCAGGGGAAAAACGGGGGTGGGGTAACGCTGAGTTTGACACCTGCCGGAAAGGAAAGCGCTCCCTTGTTCCACGGCCATGAAATAAGCGCCCTTGGGCACACGTCTTATTTCAAAAAGACCCCCCAATTTGAAATAAGGGGTCTTCCACGTCACACAAACCGCCAGTCCACCTGCGGGAATCGCGACGCAAAGAAATACCGCAGCGCGTCCATCGCGTGGTCGTCCACCTTCGAAGGCTCCTCCACCGGGTTCGCCCCGAACCGCGTCTCCGGGTAGTGGTACGTCCGGAACTCCCGCCGCGTGTTCACGCACCGCGGACTCACCAGCATCCTCGCCCGGCCGTTCTCGTCCATCTTGAGATACCGCCTCACCGTCTCGAACCCCTCGAACCGCACGTTCGACCTGCCCCCGTCCTCCCGCCGCCCCTGGCACGCGATCCCTTCCTTCTGGAACTCCAGGATGTAACTGAGCCCCGTCGGGTCGCAGTAGCTCCGGATCACGTTCCGATATCCCCGCATCTCTTCATACCTGCGCACCGCACGCGCCATGTCCGACACCGCGATCCCCGATTGAAAGAGCTCGTCGATCACGTACACCCGCCCGTCCCCGTCCACCTGAATCCACAGGCACACCGTCGGCCCGTTCACCCCCCAGTCGAACGTCCGGTAGAGTTCCATCGACGGGTCGTACCCGATCGGCCCCCCGGGCACATGGATATCCTCGTCGTACTGCCGGTAGAAAAGCCCCTCCCGGCTCGGCCGCTGGCACAGCATCTCCGACTGCCACGCCTCTTCCGACACCAGCTTCTTCTTCGCGATCGCGTCCTCGATCGAGTAATACCCGTTCGCCCGTTTCGCCTTCGCCCGGCACTCCGCGTCCAGCTCGCACCGGCTGCACGACCGGTCCCGGCACCGCTCGATCACCTCCCACAGGCACCACTTGAACGCCCGTAGTCCCTTCTCCTCCGCGGAGTCCACCAGTTCGCTCATGATCCCGTAGGGCCGGTGGAGCGTCGAGAGCATCTCGATCCGCGCCGCCCTCTTCCCCGCCGACTGCGGCAGAAAAAGCGCCCCCGCGAAAATGTCCCCCCGGAACTCCTCCACCTCGTCAAGCCTCAGGCGCGGCACGTGGACCCCTCGGATCGCCCGGTCGCTCTGAGGCAGGATCTCGATCCGCGACCCGTTCTGAAGCGCCGCCGACGTCCCCGTCATCCGTCCCACCGCATCCCCCAGCCGCTCGCCTCGCAGGAACCGCCGCACGTACTCATACATGTAACCCGACTGGGCTAGGCTCCCCCCGAGGATCCGCGTCTCGAGCCCCGGCTCGAAGATGCTTTCGAGCACCGTCGCCGTCGCCGCTAGCATCGTCTTCGACCCGCCCCGGCACGCCCACACGAGCGTATTCCCGCCCCCCATGAGCAGGATGTGCTCCAGGTACTCGATCGGCGCGTCGTGTCCCTCGCACATCGCACGGTTCGGAACCCGCACCCCCAGAAAATGCTGGATGTACTTCTCAAGATTTTCTCTCGTCCGGGGCCGCGACTTCTTCAGCGCCCCCGACATCTCCTTCGATTTCCGCCCACACCCGCTCGACCTGTTCGGGCGTAAGCTCGATCCCTCCTGCGTCTCCTTCTTCATCTTCCTTCTCCTTCCTGTCCTCGCTCGCCTCCTGCGTCAGCCGCTCCTGCACCGTCAGGAGTTCCCTCAGCGACATCTTCCCCCGCTCGACGAGCACTCGCCGCGCGAGTTCGTCCACCAGGATCCGCCGCGCCTGCGCCACCGTCGCCTCGTCCAACCCCGGCCCCGCCCGCCACGACTCCACTTCCTTCCGAAACCCCTCGTCGTGAAGCCAGCTGCGGACCGTGGCGAGAGGTACCCCCGCGCCGCGCGCCGCCTCCCTCGGGCTCAAGCCCCCCAGCGTCATCAGCTCCACCACCCGATGCCTCTGTTCCCTTGTCTTCTTCATGCCTCGTCCTCCCTCTATTCGTCATTGCCGTTTCGTCATTGAATGGGCATTAGGCCTTAGTCATTCCCCACAGGGGCCTCCTCAGGCTTTTCTGCGCCCGGCGCTTTTCCTCTGTGACCTCTGTGTCCTCTGTGGTGAAGTGCTCCTTGCCGTTGTTGTTGAACCCGAATTCGCGCCGTCTTCCTCTGCGACCTCTGCGTCCTCTGCGGTTAGAATGCCTCCCGCGTTTTTCCCCTGAAAACCGCGTTTCCCGCCCTTGGGCGGTGGCAAACAAAACGACCCCCAAACTGCTGTTATTTTTTTCACAACCCCCGCTGGTTTCTCAGAAACCCCGAAAATACCGCCCCCAACTTTTTATTTTTCGTTTTCCAATGGCAAATACCGGACCATTCCACTCCGATTCAGAAAATGTCCCAAACATCGGTCGAATCTCACCCCCGAAATCCACTCTCGGCCGGACAGGCAGGGGGGCCGGGTCAGCCTTTCGCCGAAAGCATATTGACTCTCCGATGTGTCACGGGGACAATACAGCGGCGTTACTGCGCCGCACGCCCCTTGGTCCGCCGCCTCGACGAATGGGGAAATGGGGTGGGAAATGGGGACATTCTACTCTTTCGGGTCGAGTCGTGACCGGAACGGATCGCGGCTAGGTTGGGACTGGAATTTACCTTGCACCCGGTCGGCAGACCGAGGA
>Ga0315277_10012007_pt1 | contig 10878 bp, 8 predicted proteins | sample YL17G05_15_MG_FD_203695 | JGI IMG/M metagenome (GOLD analysis project Ga0315277, IMG submission 203695) | Sediment microbial communities from Yellowstone Lake, YNP, Wyoming, USA - YL17G05_15 | ecosystem: Environmental > Aquatic > Freshwater > Lake > Sediment | place: USA: Wyoming | collected... | reverse complement strand
CGGAAGATATGGTTGATAATCTGGCAAAAAGAGAGATTGGGTTATTGTTTGTTATCGGCGGAGATGGGACGCTGAGGGGCGCTGCAAGTATAATTGAGATAATAAAGAAAAGAGGATTGAAAATATCGGTAATCGGCGTTCCGAAAACGATAGACAACGACATCTGCGGTATAGAGAGATCATTTGGCTTCTCGACGGCTGTCGAGGCATCGCGTTCGGCGATTCTAACCGCACACGCAGAGGCCAAAGGCGCCTGGAACGGTGTGGGGCTGGTTCAACTTATGGGCAGGGAATCGGGTTTTATTGCTGCTTATGCGACATTGGCCAACAGTGATGTGAATTTCTGCTTTATTCCGGAGGCGCCGTTTGTTCTGGAAGGGGAGAACGGATTTTTGCGCGCTCTCGAGAGGCGGCTGGATAGAAAGCATCACGCGGTGATCGTGGTAGCTGAGGGTGTGGGAGAAGCACTTGTAGAAACCTGCTGCGACAGTGCGACAGCACGGCGAGAAGGCAGTGCTGCAATGGCAGATGCTTCCGGCAATATTGTACTGGAGGATATAGGAGTTATGTTGAAGGAGAGGATTACGGAGTATTTCAAAGATAAGAAAAAGCCAATTTCTCTAAAATACATAGACCCAAGTTATATGATTCGTAGTCTGCCCGCTGATTCCAATGATTCGGCATTTTGCCTGATGCTTGGACAAAATGCGGTGCATGCGGGGATGTCAGGGCGAACAAATATGGTGATTGGCTACTGGAACCAGTATTTTGTGCATATCCCTATATCACTTGCAATCCTCAAGAGGAAAAAAGTTGACCCGGAAGGCCATCTGTGGCAGACGGTTTTGGGGACGACCGGCCAGGGACGGGGGCCGGCGGCAGGCTGAAATTCGAAGCACGAATCCGCCGAAGGCAGACAAGCTCCGAAACAAATTCAAATTACGGAAGCACAAAAGTTCAAAATGGGATTCTGGATGCCCCGTTAGGGGATGGGATTGCAGGTCTGACGACCTGCCTATCTGTCAGAAATGTTCCAAAATCTTCTTGTATTCTTCCCAAATAGCTGCAAAATGTTATAGTGTTCTGTTAAGAAAGTCTTTTGATGGGAAAATTGATTTGAATAGAGTAAAAAATCTGGCAGGAAGTCAATTTTATATTAAAGGAGTGAGTTATGAAGAAGATATCAATTGGGTCGTGGGCATATACGATTGGGCCTTATGCGACAAATCCGGTGGCCTGGGAAGAGGTCATCCAGAAGGTTAAGGAGCTGGGTTTCGATGGCGTGGAGTTAGGCGGGTTTCCGCCGCATCCCAATCCGGACAATATGCCAAAGAAGGAGCAGCGTGAGGCCTGCAAGAAACAGTTGGCAAAATTGGGACTTGGGTGGTCGGGTCTGGCGGCAGATTTGTGGAAACAGCGCCTTCTCGATACCGACGATAATTCGGCATATCTTGATTGTTTCCGCAAAAATTTACAATTCTGCGTTGACCTCGGCATTCCGGCCATTCGGGTTGATGCCATTTCGCCCCCAACTATTTTCGAAAAGGTTGATGCCGACACCGCACGCAAGCGGGCGGTGAAGACCTGGAAGGTCTGTGCTGCCGAGGCGGCTGATAAGGGGGTGCGAGTTACATGGGAGTTTGAGCCGGGTTTTGCATTTAATAAGCCGTCTGATGTTTTACGGATTGTGGACGAAGTCGGCGACGACAATTTTGGGGTATTGTTTGATACCTGTCACGGTTATATGGTTGCGGTAACAGGCGCTCGTCAGCCGGGTAAAAAGGAGGTATTGCCGGGCGGTGTGGTGGAATTGGCCAGAAAACTTCGCGGGAAAATCAACCACGTTCATTTGATTGACTCCGATGGCACACTGCACGGCGGCGAGACATCCACGCACGCACCTTTTGGCAAAGGCAAGATAAACTTCGATGAGCTTTTACCGGAGCTTGCGAAAAATGACGTGGATTGGTGGACGATTGACTTATGCTTCTGGCCTGATGCTTGGGCCATTACCGCTGACAGTAAAAAGGCGGTGGATAAGCTCAATAAAAAATATGGATAACTAAATACAACCCCGCAATAAATTGCGGGGCTGAATATGAGATTGCTTTGTCCGCCAAACGACAGCGGACGCGCAATGACATTTAACTTGTATGTCAGGAGTAAAGCTATGAAGAAGAAACTGAATGTTGGGATAATCGGCTACGGGTTCATGGGGCGGACGCACTCGAACGCATACCGCAGGGTCGTCAATTTCTTTGATGTGCCGTATGAGCCGGTGCTGCAGGTAATCTGTGGGCTGGAGGCGGACAAGGCCAAGGCCTTTGCGGACCAGTGGGGCTACAAATCGCACACGACCGACTGGCGCAAGGTCATCGAGGATAAGACGATAGACGTGGTGGATATCTGCGTTCCGAACAACGTCCACGCGGAGATTGCGATTGCCGCGGCGAAAGCGGGCAAGGCCATTGTCTGCGAGAAGCCGCTGGCGCTCAATGGCGCGCAGGGCAAGGAGATGGTTGATGCCGTTGAAAAGGCGGGCGTTGCGAACCTTGTATCTTTCAACTATCGGCGGGTTCCGGCGGTAACGCTGGCCAAGCAGCTTATCGACGAGGGTCGGCTGGGAAAGATATTCCACTATCGGGCGAATTTCCTGCAGGACTGGACGATTTCGGCGAAGGTGCCGCAGGGAGGAATGGCAACGTGGCGGCTGGATGTCAAGGCCGCCGGCTCGGGAGTAACGGGCGACCTATTGGCGCACTGCATCGATACAGCTATGTGGCACAATGGGCCAATTACAACCGTCTGCGCGATGACAGAGACATTTGTGAAGGAGCGGATGAATGTTGATACGGGTAAGGTCGAGCCGGTGGGTATAGATGATGCGTGCACGTTCTTGTGCCGGTTTGATAACGGCTCGCTTGGAAACTTTGAGTCAACGCGGTACGCACGGGGGCACAAGGCGTTTTATACCTTCGAGATAAACGGCGAGCACGCCTCGATAGGGTGGGACCTGCAAGATTTGCATCGGCTCAATTACTTCGACCATCGGGATGAGTCGATTGTCCGCGGCTGGCGGAGCATTCACGTCACCGACTCCGATATGCCGTATATGGGCAAGTGGTGGGTGCCGGGGCTGCAGATCGGTTTTGAGCATACGTTCGTACACCAGACGGCGGACTTTTTGGAGAATCTTGCGAAGGGCAAACCGACCTCGCCGACCTTCCGGGAGGCGCTTGCGACGCAGTATGTCTGCGACGCGGTATTGACTTCTGCGAAAAACCAGAAATGGGAAACAGTTAAAAAACGGTGAGCACAAGAGCACATGTAACTGGTGGTTTGTGCGATTATTAGTTAGAACAGGGAGGATTTATGGCAGCAAAATCTATTGCGACAAAGGCACTTGAGCAGGGTAAGGGAATAGTGCGGCTGGCGCCGAACTGGGTGCCGCGTTCTTTTTGTGTGCCGGGGCGGCGGATTAAATTGCATCCGGATGACTATTATTCGCTGGGCGGTGAGCGGGGAGGCATTGACGAGCGCTGGTTTGCATCGACCACGCCGGCGGACAACGGCCCATTGACGGCGCCGAATGAAGGATTAAGTTTCATCGTATTTGAGGACAAGGGAAAAGTAGAAAAGGTTCTGCTGCGGGATGCAATCGAGGAGCTCAAAGGTGAGCTTATCGGCGAGCGGTTGTGGAAGCAGCATAAGCGCTGGCCGATGTATTCAAAGTTTTTTGACAATAAAGGAGCTTTGCCGCATCATATCCACCATCGCGATGAGCACGCGAAGTTGACAGGTCAGTTGGGTAAGCCCGAGGCCTATTATTTTCCGCCGCAGGCAAATAACTATGGAGGCGATTTCCCTTATACCTTCTTCGGCCTAAAGCCCGGCACCACAAGAGAACAGGTCCGGCAGTGTCTGGCTGACTTTACCAAAGGCGACAATAAAATCACCAACCTGTCTGCTGCGTACCGGCTTGAGGTCGGCACAGGGTGGGATGTGCCGCCCGGCGTATTGCACGCCCCCGGCAGTCTGTGCACTTATGAGCCGCAAAAGGCATCGGATGTTTTTGCTATGTACGAGTCAGTTCCACATAATCAGGTTGTTCCTAAAGAGCTTCTCTGGAAAGATACGCCCAAGGACAAGATAGGTGACGTTGACCATTTGCTTAAGATAATTGACTGGGAGCTTAACGTTGACCCCAATTTTGCGGAAAACCGGTTTATGCGTCCTAAGCCGGTGCGGCCGGTTAAAGAAATGAAAGCCGAGGGTTACATTGAGAACTGGATTTGCTACAAGTCAAGGGCTTTCAGCGCTAAAGAGATTACAGTTCTGCCGGGTAAGACCGTAACTATTAAGGATAGCGCTGGCTACGGATTCATAATGATGCAGGGCCACGGCAAAATGGGCGAGTGGGACATAGAGACGCCTTCACTTATAAGGTATGGGCAGTTGACCTGCGATGAGTTTTTTGTCACTGAGGCGGCGGCTAAAAAGGGAGTAACTATCACAAATCCATCTAAAGCAGACCCGATTGTTATGCTTAAACATTTTGGGCCTGACAATCCGGATTTGGACTTACGGTAGCTGTTGTTTTCCGGCAGGATTTATCGTGATAGAGTTCGCTACACGTCGCAAAGGATGACGGCTTCGGTGAGGCCCTGTAATGGGTCACGGGTCGGAACAAATTCCTGGCCGACATAACCCGTATAGCCGGTCCTGGCGATTTCTTCCATAATCGGCTTGTAGTTTATCTCCTGTTTGTCGTCAAGCTCACAGCGGCCAGGGCAGCCGGCGGTGTGGAAGTGGCCGATGTAATCCTTGTACTGTCGGATGCGGGTGATGATGTCACCATCCATAATCTGCACGTGGTATATATCAAACAGCAGTTTCATCCGGGGCGAGCCGACCTGCTTAACTATTTCCATGCAGTAATCGGTGTGGTCGCCCTGATAGCCGGGATGACCCTTCATCTCGATATCCACACGGCTGTTAAGAATCTCCAGGCAGAGGTTGACTTTCTTTTCCTCGGCATAGCCGATGATTTTCTTGTAACCGTTAATGCAGTTTTTGATGCCGACATCATCCGGGATATCCTCGCGGAAACCGGTAAAGGTGATTACGCTGGGAAAGCCGGCTTCTGCGCAGGCATCGATGGAGTCGCGGAGTTTTTGGGTGCAGGTGTCGTGGTAGGTTGGGTTGTTCATTCCTTTGTCAAAGCCGTGGCTGCTGGCGATGGCGCAGACGAGGCCGTATTTCTTGAGGGTAGGCCAGTGTTTCGGCTCGACCAGTTCGACGCTCTGGCAGCCGAGCCGATTGGCTATCTGACAGGTCTTCTCGATGTCCCAGTACTTCTCGAAACACCAGTAAGTGATGGACTGGTTGATGCGACCTCTGGTGGCGGCTCTTTGCGTGCGTTTGTTGATAGCATCGCAAGACGGGAGGGTCAAGGCCGCGGCGCCAGCGGCCCCAATTTTAGCGGCGATGTGGAGCATACTGCGACGGCTGATACGGCTGTGCGCCGGCTCGTTTGATTGACTCTTTTCGCTCATCTCGGCTTCCTTTCTACGTGATAACCTTGAACCTATTCCTTGTTACATCAGCTACATAAATGAAGATTATAGGTTCTTTAATAGTAAGGTCAAAGGAAAAAGATTCTTTGAAAGAGCATAAGAAAGTATTCTTTGCTGCTTATAATAAAACTTGACAAGCGACAGCAGAGGTGTTACAGTACAGAATCTTTGAATAGGTGTTTTGCGGTAATTTGTTACAGGGATTAATAATGCAATGAGTGAAAACCTGGACCGACGCGGTTTTTTGAAAGTCATAGGCATAGGGACAGCGGCTGGCGTTGTGGCGCCGGTTCTGTCGGCGTGGGGCCAGGAGACCGCTGCTAATGAAAAGTGGCGGATGCGACTGTCCACTTCGTCGATTCATTTTGTGCAACTATCGATAGAGCAGGCATGTGAACGAATTGCTAAATTGGGCTTTGAGGCGGTGGACATCTGGTCGGCTTATGAGGGCTGTCCGCATTTAGACGATGTGGCTAATCGTCTGGGCCCGGAGGGTCTAAAGAAGCTGCTGGCGAAGCATAAGCTGAAACTGTTTGCATTCTCGGTGTATAGCGGCGGTTATGCCCGTTACGCGGAGCTGCTGGGTAAGGCCGGCGGCGGTGTGGCTATTCAAGGGAGTGCCGGTCCCTGCAAGCCGGAGGAATTGAGCGCCAAAATGGGGCAGTTTATCAAAAGTCTCAATCCTTTGGTTGAGTTGGCGGAGAAATACAACTCATACTTAGCTATTGAAAACCACGGCCAGTCGCTGCTTGACTCGCTTGATTCACTGAAGGCATTTGTTGACATCAATAAGTCGCTGAGGCTGGGAATCGCTCTGGCGCCATATCACCTTCAGGCGATGCAGGGGTCGGTGCCGGAGGCGATACGGATTTGCGGCAAGCAGCTTTTCTTTTTTTATGCCTGGCAGCAGTATCCTGGCTCGAAGCAGCTTCCCGGGGTCGGCCCTACGGATATGACTATGTGGATACAGGCCCTTGCGGATATCCGGTACTGCGGGTATGTTAATCCCTTTATGCACGGGCACCCGGGGCCGGATGTGATGGCTGCGGATTTAGCCAAATCACGTGATTATCTCAAAGGTTGCTATAAGAAAGTAATCGGTGAGACGTGAAATAAGCCGTTAATAAAAGTTTTAATCAAGAAATAGACAAAGGAGAAAACTATGGAACAAAAGCGACAACAAGCAAGTCCGGCGAACAATCTCACTCGACGGGAGTTTCTGCGCGACGGTGCGGTCGCCGCAGCAGGTCTGGCTGTGGGTCTCGGTGCAGTCGGGAGCCGAAGTGCCTACGCCGTTGACGAGGCTGTCAAGAAAACCCGCAGCTATAATCCCCAGATGGAGTATCGGCGGCTGGGGAAGACTAACATCTGGGTCTCGGCTGTATGCTTAGGTGGACACTGGAAGCGTGTCAATGTTATGGTGCCGGATGCCTACCAGGGTGATGGCTGGCTGGACGCCGACCTGAACGATGAGGCGTTCAAGAAGAACCGCTATGATGTTGTCAGTAGATGCATCGAGTCCGGTATCAACTATATCGATGCCTGCACCAAAGAGGAGGTAGTGGCCTACGCCGAAGCCCTGCGAGGGAGGCGCGACAAGATGTACCTGGGGTTCTCATGGTACCAGGAGGAGATGCGAGATGCCAATTTCCGAACGACTGCGGCGCTATTAGGGACACTCGAGAAAGGTATGCGGGAAGCGAAGCTGGATTATGTGGACCTGTGGCGGATTACGATGCACGAGCAAAGCAGCAATCACACTAACAGCGAAGTTGACGAAATGATGAAGGCGCTGGAGAAGGCCAGGCAGCAGGGCAAGGCCCGCTTCACCGGTTTTTCCTCGCACGACCGGCCGCATATCAAGTGGATGATAGAGACCTACCCCAATGTGGTGCAGGTTGCGGTTACGCCTTACACTGCCAGGAGCAAGAAGCTGCCGAAGGACAGCGTATTCGAGGCGGTAAAGAAATTTGATGTCGGCGTTTTTGGTATTAAGCCGTTTGCGGGCACTTCGCTGTTTAAGGGGGATAGTTCGCCTGCCAGCCCCACTGCGGAGGAAGATGACCGGCTGGCGAGGATGGCCATCCGCTACATCCTGTGCAACCCGGGCATAACCGCACCTATCCCCGGTTTGATTAATGCGCACCAGGTTGACAATTTGGTAAAGGCCGTCAAAGAGCGCCGCGAGCTTGATATGAAAGAAGCCAGAGAGCTGGAGGCGGCGATGGATGAGGCCTGGGCCAGACTGCCGGCGGATTACCAGTGGCTCAAGGACTGGGAATACGTATAACGGATAGGAAGTAGTCGATAGTCTTTAGTGATTGGTCGTTAGTTGATACTACGAACTATGAACTACGAACAACGAACTACCTACAGCCGGTGGTGCAGGCAGGGATGTAGAGAATGAAAGTCACGAGAGCAAGAGCCGTGACAGGTGTTGCGATTGGGATGAGCAGTTTGCTGCTATTTTTTGCAGCAAACTGCTCATTTGATAAAGCGGCCAAGGAGAAAACTGCCGGCAAGCAGCTTGAGGGAAAGGCCGCTGACAAACAGAAGGAAGATGAAACGTTTGTTGCCAATCCTTTTTGCATCGCGTGTCACTACAATTTTGACGAGGAGGAGCTTGCCTTAAATCATGAAATTGTGGGCGTCGGCTGCGAAAGGTGCCACGGTGAGTCCCAGCGTCACCGTTCCGACGAAAATAACATTACGCCGCCTGAAATTATGTACCCCAAGCAAAAAATCAATCCGACCTGTATGATGTGTCACCCGAGAAACGAGCTCAAAAAAAACCTGGACCATAATCCTATTCTTGCGGGAAGTAAGATTATTTTTGACGAGGATACCGGCCAGTCCGTCTCCGGCAGTAGTGGGCAGAATAAGTATTGCACGGACTGTCACGGCAAGCAGCACCGCATCAATGTCCGCAGTGTGCGGTGGGATAAAGCGACCGGCAAACTGCTGCGACCTGGGCAGTAGATGTTTGTCTGCAGGAAACGGCAGTAGTTAGCTTGCTACTAACGTTTTTTCATACAGGAGGACCGGTAGTGTCTTTGTATTCCTTGCGGAGTTGCTGTAATTGTGCCTTTAGCTGTTTGACCACATCAGCGTATTCCGGGTTATCATAGACGTTGTTTAATTCATTCTGGTCCTTTTCCAGGTCATACAATTCCCAGGCATCAATATCGTGATAGAAGTGTATGAGTTTATACCGCTTAGTGCGGATGCCGTAGTGTCGCTTAACCATATGCACCGCGGGATATTCGTAGTAGTGATAATACATTGACGCTCGCCAGTTTTGGGGCGTGTTACCCTGCAGCAGAGGGCGGAGGGGGTGGCCCTGCATATCAGATGGGACAGCAACGCCGGCAAAGTCCAGAAATGTTGGGGCAAAATCGAGGTTGAGGACTATATCATCGTTTATCGAGCCGGCTTTGATTTCCTTCGGATACCTTACTAATAGAGGCATACGCAGCGAGTGCTCGTACATAAACCGCTTATCGAACCAGCCGTGGTCGCCCAGATAAAAGCCCTGGTCAGAGGTGTAAACCACGATTGTATTCTCGGCGAGGCCCGATGTGTCGAGGTAATCCAGCAGCCGGCCCACATTATCATCAACCGCGGCGACGCACCGCAGGTAGTCTTTGATGTATCGCTGGTATTTCCATTTCTTAAGCTCCTGGCCGGCGAGCCCTTCCGGCGGGTCCATTTTAAGGTCCTTGCGGTTGAGGTGCTGCTCGATGGTCATTTCCTGCTGGCGGGCGGCGGCGCAGCGGGTCTTGTAGTCGTCGTTGAACGTTTCGGGTATGGGAATGTCGATATCCTCGTATAATTTGGCGTGTTTATCGTCCGGCTCCCATTCGCGGTGCGGTGCCTTATGGTGATACATCAGGCAGAACGGTTTATCGGCTGGATGCTCTTTTAGCCACGCTATGCACAGGTCGGTGATGATGTCGGTAACGTAGCCGGTGTGTTTTTTGCGCTGGCCCATCTCAATCATTACTGGGTTGTGATAAATTCCCTGGCCGGGCAGGATGTTCCAGTAGTCGAAGCCGGTGGGGTCGCTTTGAAGGTGCCATTTGCCGATGATGGCGGTTCTGTAGCCGGCCTTTTGCAGCAGCTTGGGGAAGGTCTGCTGGCTGCCGTCAAATTTGACTGCATTGTCGATGACGCCATTGAGATGGCTGTATTTGCCGGTCAGGATTACGGCCCTGCTGGGTGCACATATAGCATTTGTGCAAAAGCAGTTGTTGAAGCGCATACCCTCTCTGGCAAGCCGGTCGAGGTTCGGCGTTTTGTTGATTTTGCTGCCGTAGCAGCTTATAGCGTGTGCGGCGTGGTCGTCTGTCATAATGAATATGATGTTCGGCCGGTTTTTTTCACTTTCCTGTGTCTGGCTGAGAGCAACATAGTTTGGAAGCGTTGATAGTATGCCTCCGGAAACCGCTACGGAACCAAGCCCTTTCAAAAACTCTCTTCTTGTTTGTCTGTTCATTGTTACTCCTTTTCGTAAATTCTGGAATACTATCCCTAAACAACTTTCATTTCTGATAGTGCCGGCAGGAACCGAAAAAGTCAATATATAAGCTCACTTTTTTTGTTTGTTTTTTGTATGCTGGAAGGTTGTGTTAGAGATTCATCGGCAGGCCGCGACCGGCGAGGTATTCTTTGATTTGTTTTATGGTGTAATTTCCAAAGTGCGTGATTGAAGCCATAAGCACTGCATCTGCGAGGCCTTCGACGATAGCATCGTAGAGGTGCTCAAGTGTTCCTGCTCCGCCGGAGGCGATTACAGGGATATTGACGGCATCAGCGACGGCTTTATTGAGTTGGTTATCGTAACCTGCTCTGGTGCCGTCGGCGTCCATACTGGTCAGCAGTATTTCGCCGGCGCCGTGGTGCTCGCCTTTAACGGCCCATTCAACGACATCAATGTCGGTCGGTTCAGAGCCGGCCTTTACACAGACCTGCCACTTACGCTGATGGTCTTTTACCCTGCGGGCATCGATAGCGAGGACTATGCACTGGTTTCCGAATCGCCGGGCGGCCTGGGTAATCAGGTCCGGATTCTGAACAGCAGCGGTATTTATCGAAACCTTGTCGGCGCCGCTTCGCAGCAGCGTATCGATTTGGTCGAGCGTTCGAACGCCGCCGCCTACGGTAAAGGGAATAAAAACATTTTCGGCAACCTTCCTGACGAGATCCACGAGCGTTTTGCGGGAGCGAATGGTAGCAGTAATGTCGAGAAATACCAGCTCATCAGCGCCTTCGTCGCTGTATCGTGCGCCGAGTTCCACGGGGT
>Ga0315277_10012006_pt1 | contig 10879 bp, 8 predicted proteins | sample YL17G05_15_MG_FD_203695 | JGI IMG/M metagenome (GOLD analysis project Ga0315277, IMG submission 203695) | Sediment microbial communities from Yellowstone Lake, YNP, Wyoming, USA - YL17G05_15 | ecosystem: Environmental > Aquatic > Freshwater > Lake > Sediment | place: USA: Wyoming | collected... | reverse complement strand
CGGGCATCGGACACGCTTGTGGCTAGGGGCTTTTCGCACAGCACGTGTTTTCCGGCTCGCGCTGCGCCAATCACCTGGTCCTTGTGGCGCGTGTTGGCGGATGTCACGATCACAGCCTCGCAGTCCGATTTTTTCAGAAGCATTTCCCAGGAACGGAATCCCGGGATCCCGGGGAACATTTTTTTAAGCTGGCTGAACCGCTTTGGATTTTCTTCCGCATAAGCGGTAAAACGGGTCCTGGGGCTTTGCATCAGGGCTGAGGCATAGCTGAAGGCGTGCATATGTTCGAAACTGACGATGCCGATTTTGACCATTCTTGTGTCCCTCCTCGCCTTTTGAATGAAACAAGGGAATCTTGATCCGATCCGTTTGTCTCTTCAAGAAATTTTTTCAGGGAAAAAAGTTAATGAAACTTGTTTTGGGAGGTAATAAGGGAAATTAAGAAGATCGAAAGACAGGCAAAGCATGAAAAAATTCCGCTTTTCCCTATCATTGCTCATCCTTGCGGGGTTTATCCTCGCAGTTCTGGCTGCTTATCTCCCCGCACTCAAGGCGGGATATGTGTGGGATGACGACGGGATCCTGGAAAATCCGCTTTTAAGGAACGCCCGTGGGCTGTGGACTCTCTGGACCTCCCCATCCCGGATTCCCCAGGGACATTACTGGCCTTTGCTCTATACCAGCTACTGGATGGAATATCAGCTGTGGGGCGCCCATCCTTTTGGGTATCATCTGAATAATATCCTCCTTCATGGGTTGAACGCTTTTCTCGTGTTTATGATTCTGAGACGGCTCAATCTGCGATATGCCTGGCTGGCAGCCGGTTTATTTGCCCTTCATCCGGTCGAGGTGGAATCCGTTGCCTGGATCTCGGAACGAAAGAATGTCCTGTCCGGAGCCTTCTTTTTTCTGAGCGCCTGGCTCTATCTTTATTATAAGGAGTGCGGGAGGAGAAGATATTATTATTACTCCCTTGCGCTGTTTATCCTGTGTCTTCTCTCCAAACCGAGCGCTGTGGGTTTGCCGCTTGCCCTTCTTCTCATTCTCTGGTGGAAGAAGGGGCGGACGATGAAATCGGGGGATATGGTCGATCTCCTGGCATGGACAGGCATTGGGGCCGCCTTTTCCCTTCTCAATATTCTTGCCATCAGGAGGTTTGGATTTTCCCAGAATCTGTCATTTATTGAGAGATGCCTTGTCGCCAGCCGCGCGATTCTTTTTTATGCTGGAAAGATTTTCCTGCCCTTTCCTCTTATGCCGGTGTATCCGAAGTGGGAGATACGGGCTGGTAATCCCGCAGCCTATGTGTCTCTTTTCGCCGCGCTGTTGGTTCCCCTCATTCTTTTTCGATTGAGAGAACGGACAGGACGGGGTCCTCTTGCCGGATTCCTTTATTTCGCTGCCATGCTTTTCCCCATGCTCGGTTTTATTGATTTTGGATACATGGGATATTCCTATGTGGCGGATCATTTTCAGTATCTGGCGAGCGTTGGGATCTTCGCTCTTGTGGCGGCGCTGGCGGGAAAAGTCGCGGAACGGGGCTCAAGGGGGCTCCGCGGCCTGGTTACGGGATTCTCCATTTTGATTCTCCTTGTCCTGGGAGTTCTCAGCTGGAGACATTCCGGGAATTTCAGGGATCTCGAGACCCTGTTCCGGTACAACATGACCAGGAATCCCGATGCAGCAGTGAATTATGTGAATATAGGCTCCAGCCTTTACAGGAAGGGAAACGTGGAGGAGGCAATCGGTTATTACAAAAAGGCGCTGGATATTGATCCGGATTTCGTGGATGCGCATCTGAATCTGGGGCTTGTTTTTCTCAGACAGGGGAAATATGAGGCGGCTTTGGAGAGATTATCCCGAGCTTCCGCGCTCAGTCCAAACCATGAAAAAATTCGATACATTCTTGGGCGGGCGCTCCTTGAACTGGGGAGTATAGATGAGGCGCGTCTTCATTTTTCCCACGTCATTCAAATCAATCCTTATCATGCCCAGGCGCATCAGATGCTTGGCGTCATCCTGGCGCGGGAGGGGAAGATTGGGGAGGCGATCCGGCATTTTCGGGACGCCTTGAAGAACGACCCCTCTCTCATCGATGCTCATTACAACCTTGGAATGGCGCTGACCCAGACGGGAGAAAAAAAGGAAGCGATCAGGAGATTCAGGGAAGAGATCCGCTTGAATCCGAACCATGAACCGTCGCATTATCACCTTGCCCTGCTCCTGGATGAAGCGGGAGATACGAAAGGCGCAATGATTCAATATTCCGAAGCGGTCCGCATCAATCCGGCAAACGCCGAAGCTCATCAGAGCCTCGGGATTCTCTTTTCCCTGAAGGGCAATCTGGCGCAAGGTCTGGCGCATTATCGGGCAGCCCTTGAGTTGCAACCTCATGATCCGGAGCTGCATTATAACATGGCGCTGAACCTTTTGAGCCAGGAACAGCCGGAGGAATCAATAAAGGAGTTCCGGGAAGCCATCAGATTAAGACCTGATTGGCCCATAGCTCAGAGTCACCTGGCTCGGGCGCTTGCCATCCTGGAGAAGAGGAACGGGAAGGACGACAAGGAAGCAGTGAATAAGGAAGAAAAACCCCTCAAAGAGAGATAGGGGAATCTGTAATCCGGAGTTTGGAGAATTAATCATGAAACCGTCTGTGCTCCGACTCATTGCCCTGGGCGCAGTTCTTCTGGCGATTCTGGATGTGATATTCCTGTCTTTTTATCCTATTGTCTCGTTCGATCTGTGGTGGATACTCGCTGCAGGAAGAGAGATGGTCCGAACCCACAGACCTTTGACAACGGATGTCTTTTCCTGCGCCATTTATGGGAAACCCTGGTTGAACAAGTATATGCCGCTTGAGATTCTTCTTTATCTGCTTTATTCAGGCTCGGGTCCTGACGGCCTGATTCTTGTTCGCATCCTCCTGATCCTTGTTTCATTGGGTTTCAGTTTTTCCGCGATTGTGGCGTGGAAACGGAAGGGACTGATCGGGGATTATCCCCTCCTGACCATTGCCCTGCTGATCGCCCTGGCCAGCATACTCATGAGCCGGAGGCTCTATGTGGGACCGGAATTATTCGGGCTTGCATGCTTTTCCGGATTCATTCTTTTATGGGAGAGGGGACATGAGCGGGATCTTTCCGGAAGATTCTGGGCCCTTTTGGCGCTGAATCAATTTATCTGGACGAATTTTCACGGTTCCTTTTTCCTCGGCTTTCTTATCGCAGGGATCTATCTTATTGAGAGAGCCATCAGGAGAAAGGGGATTTTGAAGACCGAATTGTTCGGATATCTCCTCCTGGTATCTGTCACATTCGTTAATCCTTATGGATGGAATCTTCATAGAGCCGTTCTTCGGGTCATGAGCACCCCCCAATACAGTAAATTTCTGATGGAGTGGTTTCCGCTTTTTCATCCCTTTGACACCTATGTTCTTCGCTGGTGGGCGATAGGGGCGGCTGGCGTGAGCGGCGCAGGATTTTGGATGAACAGAAGGCGGTTGCGCCTGAGTCATTGTCTTCTTCTTTTGATCTTCCTCCTGATGACGCTGAAGTCGAGACGCCATTTGGTTTTTTTCAGCCTGACAGCTGTTGTGGCGAATCTATGGAATTATGGGCAGATCTTCGATCGATGGAGAAAGAAGATCGGGAGTTTTGGGTATACAATCGCCGCCGCTGGAGGAGTCTGGGCTTTTCTCATTATTTTCAACTATCGGATTGTATCAGGTGAGTATATTCACCCCTCCCAGGCAAAGAGACCCTTTGGATTCGGCATTCTCAAATCCCTTTATCCCTGGTATGAGGCAGAGTTTATGGAAAGGACGGGAGTGAAGGGCAATCTCTTTTGCCGGTATAACTGCGGGGGATTTATCATCTGGCGTTTGACGCCGCAGGTCAAACCCTTCCTGGACGGTCGGGCAGAACCGTTTCCCATTGAGCTCATGGAAAGGTATTGGAACATCCTCATAGGAGAAGAATCCCCTGATGCGGTATGCAGGGAATTTCAAATGACCCTCGCCCTGATCGATCATGAAGATGAGCATCTTTTGAGGCACTTCCGGTCTTCCCCGGAATGGGGTCTCTGTTATATAGGATACACAGCAGCCCTTTTTTTAAAGAGGACGGAAGAAAACGCACCCATTCTTGCCGAATACGAGATTCCCTCCGCAACTCATCTCGGGGAAAAAGATCTCCAAAGGCTTCGCTTCCCTTCTCCCGGGGAGATGCTTCGCTTTTTTCCTTACTCGGATTATCGCGAGATGTTTCTGATCCGGCTCAAGATGCTGGAAGGCCTGGGCCTGATTGACAGGGAGAAAATGGACGAGAAAGAGGTTATCTCCAGGTTTTTCCCATAGGACAATTATCGCGCACAGCCCGATAAAAAAAGAGCCGCGATTCGAGCGGCGGGGAGAATTCCTCATTTCTTTCCATACGAGGTTTCAGGTTTATCATAGCTGGTCTCAGAGCTGATGGCGGGACGAGCGGCTTTTCCCGGAGATTCCCGGATTCCCGGCATTGTCCCAGCCCCGGCTGCAATACGTTTGATGGTCAGCTTTTTGATCACCACGGGCTTCAAAGGTTTATCATTCGAATCCCGTTCCACCCGGGCGATTTTCTTCACCACATCCATTCCCTCGACAACCTCCCCAAACACCGCATGTCCCAGTTTTACTCCATCGACCACCCGGGGATTCAGGCGGGGAACGGGCGCTTCCGTAATAAAGAACTGGCTTCCGTTGGTATTGGGTCCCGCATTCGCCATGGAAAGGATTCCGGGCTTGTTATGCAGGAGATCCGGATGGAACTCATCATCGAATTTATATCCCGGACCGCCCCAACCCATGCCCAGGGGGCATCCGCTCTGGATCATGAATTCCGGGATTACCCTGTGGAAGGTCAGTCCGTCATAGAAAGGACGCTTGATCCACTGCCCCGTTGCAGGATCCTTCCATTCCTTGGTTCCTTCCGCAAGTCCAATGAAATTGGCTGTGGTTTTGGGGGCTTTGTCCGTATAAAGGCGGCAGATGATCTGTCCCATGGAGGTATTGAAAATAGCATAAGTGCCCGGAGGCAGTTGGGATATCCTGTCTTCCCCCTTTTTATCGGATTTTTCTTGAGGGGACACGGAAGGGGCAGCCAAAAGGATAAAAAGTCCGAGAGTCAATAAAGTTACAAAATTTCTCATACGCTTATCCTCCTTCAGGAATCTTGGATTGTTTATTTCAAGTGTTTGCTTTTAAAATCAAGGAAAAATATTACCCTTGACAAAGGAAGGGAAGCATACTAACAAAAATTCAAAGTATTATAGAGGATAAGACGGGAATATAAATTTTTTTCAATCGCCGGCTATGTCTTCTCAGGTTTCCGGCCCGCGGAAGCCGTGAGTGGAGATGAAAGGCAGGTCGGACACCGAGAAAGAAGCCGGAGTGGCGGAATGGCAGACGCAGAGGACTCAAAATCCTCCGAAGGCAACTTCGTGTGGGTTCAACTCCCACCTCCGGCACCACCAGAAAGATCTTCTGAGGGCAATTCGGTTTTTCCCGGGGAAAAATTAATCGGTTTTGCAGAGGGAATGAAGCCACGGAGCCGTTCCTTTTTAGGACGGTGAAGGGCGGATTCGAAATCTCGTGGAGGTGTTTTTCCCTGGCGCGTCCAACAAAAGGGTGTGGAAAAAGTAGAATATCATGGATATGAAATTAAATCAGTCTCGCCTTCTCGTGTTCGATCTGGACGGAACACTGGTTGATACATTTGAGGATATCACCCTGGCTGTCAATCATGTGCTTGGACAATTCGGGCTGTCTCCCAAACATGTGGAGGAAGTCAAAGAACATGTGGGCAATGGCGTCCGGGAGTTGATGACAGGCGTTTTGGGGGAGTGGGCAGGGAAGGGAACCTCTTCTGACAGGGATCATCAGATCGATAAAGCCATAGAGATATGGCGGCGATATTATCTGGCGCATCCTGCGCAGCGGAGCCGTTTATATCCTGACGTTAAAAAGGTTTTGGAGATTCTGCGAACCCGATCCCTCAGACTTGCCGTTTTTTCCAACAAGATGCAGGAGATCACGGAGAAGGTTCTGGAGGAAGTTGGAATCCTCTCTCTCCTGGACTGTGTTTTGGGAGAAAACGCGCATTTTCCCAGGAAGCCGGCTGCGGAGGGGCTGAAATTCCTGATGAAAAAGTTTGATGCCGCACCCGGGACGACCTGGATGGTGGGGGATGGCGAAGCGGACGTCCTGGCAGGACTGGCCGCCGGCTGCCGAGTCTGCGGCGTGTCCTGGGGAGTGCTTCCACGGAAAAGGCTTATGGAATTGGGAGCGCATGTTGTGATCGATTCATTTGCGGATCTCCTGACTTAAGGAGGATTTTAATTGATTACGGATGCATTTTTCCCTTGCATGGAATCGTGAGAAAGGATAAGAACCCAAACATATAGGTTTTGTAAAGCGTAGAGGGTTTTGTTCTAGATTAAGATGGGGTGATAAAATATGTTTTTCGGTAAAAGAGATACGGTAGGTATTGATATGGGATCCAGTCTGGTGAAGGTGGTTCAGCTGCGGCGCGCAGGGAAAGGAATCGAGCTGGAAAAGTTCGCCATGGAACCCATCTACACCGGAAGGGAGAAGAAAACCGGCGGAGCGGATATCAAGGAACTCAAGACAGCGGCTATCCGCCGCGCCCTTGACCGAGCCGGGATCAGCGCTAAATATGCCATCTCATCCGTGAGCGGGGAATCCATCATTGTCCGGTATATTCAGCTTCCCGATATGCCGGAGAATGAGTTGAAGAACGCCCTTCGCTGGGAGGCTGAGGAATATATCCCCTTCCGGATCGATGATGTGAATCTGGATTCCATGATACTGGGGAAGGCGGGAGGCGATGCCGTCGGCAAGGTGGATGTTCTGTTGGTTTCTGCCAAGAAGGATCTGATCAACGAGCATCTGGACATCATCAAGAATCTGGGGCTTGTCTCCCTGATCGTGGATGTGGACTCCTTTGCCTTTTTGAATTGTTTTGAGATTAATCACACTCCGGATGCGTCGGAGGTGATCGCCTTGATCAATATCGGGGCGGAGATCACGAATATTAATGTATATATGAACGGCACATCCCGGTTTTCCCGGGATATTTCCATTGCAGGAGATACCATCACCAATGCCATTGCTGCGAAGTTGAACATGGATTTTGCCCGAGCCGAAGGGTTGAAGATCTCCGAGGGCGCTCCTGCAGTGCAGGAAAAAGCCTCTTCGGATAAAGAGGATGTCGGCCTTGTGGCCACCATCCGGGGAACCGTGGAGAAAATCACGGGCGAGGACCTCGGGGATGACAGTCATGAGATGGTGGCGCAGAAGATCATAAGGAACAATCTCCAGAATCTCCTGGGAGAGATCAGCCGCTCGATTCAGTTCTTCGAGAATCAGGCCATTGGTCGAATCGTTTCCAGGGTTGTTCTCGGCGGTGGAACATCCAAGATGAAAAATATCGTGCCCTTTTTCTCCAAGGAATTGGGACTTCCTGTGGAGGTCATCAATCCTTTGCGTCGCATCACTGTCAAAGAAGCCCTCCAGAGCGAGGTAATATCCGCCCAGGAAATGTTGGGTGTTGGAATAGGGTTAGCCTTACGAAAGGTGGTAGAGTAAATGATAAAGATTAACCTTCTTCCTCCTGAAATGGCGAAGACCAGGCGGGAGCGAGTCCGGATTGCCGCAGCCCCCTCGAGCGCAACCCCTTTTGTAGCTGGTATCCTTATTGTGGCTTATATTATTGTCGGGGCGTTTGCATACCGCGTCATCAGTATCAGGCGGTCGAGAGATAAGGAAATGAGCGATCTGGCTCGCAAGCGCGACAGTTTGAAGAAGGAAGTCCAGGATAAACAGGAAAGATTCAAGGAATTGATGGAGCTGAAGATCCTTGTCACCAACCAGCTGGAGATTCTCAACGCCCTGGATCCGCCGAATCGTCTGTACTGGTCGGAGAAGCTCAACATGCTGGCGGATCTTGTTCCCAAAGGTGTTTATTTGACCAATATCACGGTCAGCGAGCAAATTTCCGAAATCGAGACCGAGGCGTCCAAGCAGAGAAGGGTCACCTGGGTCCAGGCCGGATCCAAAGGCGCTGCGCCACCTGTCGTCAAAAAGCCGGTGATTACCCAGACCTTGAATATATCCGGCATTACCTGGTCGGACGACGCGGAACAGAGACTCCAGCTGATTATTCGTTTTCATGACGCCATGAAGAATTATTCCTATGTGGGCGCCGGCAATCAGGAACGTCATTTCATGGATAATTTTGAGAGCCTGATCCGGATTGATCCCACTTTTGTGGATACGGTCTCGGCGCGGACTATCAATCGTTTCAAGCTGATTTTGAGAACAAAACCATTTACCTCGAAAGAATGACATATAATTCATTCCTAATAGAAAAGGAAGGATGAGACATGACATTCGATGAACAAGCCAAAAAGAGTCTTACTGTAGGATTATTTTGCGCAGTTGTGATCTTTGCCGGAGTGGCCTATTGGCATTATAGCTTTCTGAAACCCCTTTACAAGAAATATGACAGCCAGATAAAGGTTTTGAACGGAGAAATCAGCAAATACAAAGGGGATCTGGATGAAATCAACCAGGCGGAGAAGGCGAGGGGTGAAGTGGAAAACATGCGCAGGATCGTGGCTGAAGCGACCAAACGCCTTCCCAGCACCCCCGATGCGGCCGGTTTTTATCAGGAACTGATCCGAATTCTTCGTATTACCGGCGTATTAACCACCCGCGTGGAACCCGGGGGAAATCGAGCCCAGCCGTATTATACCGAAATTCCCTATGGGATCCAGTGCCAGTGCCGGTATCATGAATTCGGCCAGTTCCTCAACCTGATCGAGGAAAATCAGACCCGTTTCATGCGCGTCAATTCGTTTGTCATCAATAATAATAACAATAGACCCAGCATTCACCCGATTTCCGTGAATATTTCGACATTTATGTTTAACAAATAGGACGTATGGGACAGATTGGGTTGATGTTTTTGTAAGGAGTGAGCGAAGATGAAGCGAATAATAGTTCAGATGCTTGTGGTAGGATTTTTAGGGGCGCTTCTCTGCGCCGGAGTTGGGAATACCAACACTACAGAGAATATTGCGGACAAGATGGCCCCCAAGGATACATCGGGAGATCTGGAAAAGGTTCAGGGGAATAAGGAACCCACACCCACGCCAGCAGAACCGACCCCCACGGAAACAGAGTCCATCTCCGAGGTGCAGCTCCTGACCCTCCCCAAGGAGGAGGTCAAGAAGGAGAGCGAGGAACCAGCCGCGCCTCTCAATCTCCTGGAAGACCCCCAGGTCAGAAAGCTCCTGAAGCCCAGCCCCGCATTTGTTTATAATCCCAGGGATTTGAAGGATCCCATGATTGTTCCCTGGGTGCGACATACGCTCCTCGTCAAGGAGTTTCTGGACACCCTGCAAAAGCGGCTGAATGACCGTCGTCTGGATGAAGCCAAGTCCCTGATCTCCCAGATCGAGGAGCTGTTGCCGGACATTTCCGATATCGAGCTTCGCAAAAAGAGCCAGGATCAGCTGGAAACCCTCAGGGGGGAATATCAAAGGATCCTTTCCGAGCCTGGCCAGACCGGACCCAAACCCGCCCAAACCCCATTCAGCGTTCCGAAACCCATTCTTCCCGTATGGATCAAGGAGAATTTCTTTGGCGTGATCTGGCAGCCAAAGGTCGAGGATCGTATTGCCCTGTTCGGGGACGAAATCTTGAAGGAAGGGGAGAAGATCCCAAAGTTCCCCGAAGCTGTGGTCCAGAAAATCAATCCCACCTCAGTCGTGATTTCGTATCGCGGCATCACTGAGGAGATCCAGGTTGAGAAACAGGAATAAAGATTTGTGTATGAGATAATGATAAAATCAGGAAAGGAGCGGTCAGAAATTATGAAACGAACAACCTCCTATTGGTGTTGGGGAATAATGGTCTTTTTTCTCGTGGGAATAGGAGTCCAGGTTTTCCCCATGCCCGATTCCCCATCCGGCTTCGGCGCGGGGAAGAGTCTCGGAATTCTTCAGATACCCTCGGCGGATCTGAACAGGGAACCCCTTCTCCTGGCCCAAGCCAAGGAGAAGACAGAGGACATGGGAACAGCCCAGAGATTTTATATTCCGCCGAAGGACAAGGACACTACACCGAAGGCAGCGCCAGCCATGCTTCCCGAGGAAGACATCTTTGCCCAGCTGGTCACGTTGCGGTTTGTGAATGCGGATCTTCAGAATGTGATTCGCATGATTGCCCGCCAGACCGGGCTGAACGTGATTATGGCCCGGACTCAGGTCGCAGGCACCATCACGCTCGATCTGGAGGATGTGCCTCTCGGATCCGCCCTGGACGCCATTTTGAAGACCCATGGCCTGGCATTTGTCCGGGAACCCGGAGGCATTGTGAGGATTGTGCCCCGATCCGAGATCCGGGCAACCACGATTGAACTCAAGACCGTCCATATTCCGGTCAATTGGGTTCCTGCCGGCAAACTGGCCGAAACGCTCAGACCCTTCCTGACCAGGGCGGATGGCGCCCAGATCCAGGCTGACAGCGAATCCAATGCCCTCATTATCACGGATACACCCCCCAATGTGGACACGCTGATTGCCCTGGAGGAAAAACTGGATGTGCCGGAGAAGCAGGTCATGATTGAGATGCGGCTCGTGGATATGGGAAAGAACTTCTTGCGCAAAATCGGCATCAACTGGACCCTTATTCAGGCGAACGATGCCATTTCCGCATTTGACAAGGATGGTTTTGGATCACTCCCGGTTCCGTTGGATGATTTTTATAGCGGGCAATTTGAATGGGGTAGAAAGGTGAGCTTCCTGGGCGAGGATT
>Ga0315277_10012005_pt1 | contig 10880 bp, 6 predicted proteins | sample YL17G05_15_MG_FD_203695 | JGI IMG/M metagenome (GOLD analysis project Ga0315277, IMG submission 203695) | Sediment microbial communities from Yellowstone Lake, YNP, Wyoming, USA - YL17G05_15 | ecosystem: Environmental > Aquatic > Freshwater > Lake > Sediment | place: USA: Wyoming | collected... | reverse complement strand
TATTGTATTTTTGAAACGCACATTCATAACGGAAAGGAGTGAGATCGATGGTAAAATTTAATTCGATGATATACGGTTCTTGTGAGGGAGCGAGGAGGGAAACCGGAACGCTGGCATTACCGAACCAGTTCCCTTGAATATCGTTTAGACCTACGTCCATGATCTTTCCTGACACGTTTGAAATCGTGCATGTGGTGGCAGTGATGTTTGAAAAGTTATAGAAGGATCCCATGGTTTCATTGAAGACTTGGAAAAAGACCGAAATGCTCGTGTCGTTGAATATTAACATTTTCGAAAGATTATCGTTGATCCTGATGCCACCAGCCCTTTTAAAATAGTTCATCAAATTGGAAACGAGTTTCGTGTTATTGTATTGATCGCTTTCGCTCGTATCGAGGGAAAATATGGATTCGCTACCGCTAACGAATATCGACCCATTTGCCCCAATTGAAGGAAGAAATGCCACCACTTCTTGCCCGCTATCATCGCTTGCGACTATTGAAACCCGGGAATCTAAATTGTCAAGTTTACAACCAGATTTCCAAATCAATGAATCAAATCCTAGATTCAAAAAGTGAGACTGGTTCAAGTTTTGAAGCTGTATATCGAAAAACTTCTCCTCCCAACCATTATCTCTCAAGTTTTCATAATTGCTGGGATGAAAATGCATCGCAACACCAAGTGCACCCAGCAATTCATTCGCGCTCTCTATCGAAAATTCTTGATACCTTGACCCTAAGATAATGATATTCCCTCCAGCCTCAAGATATCTCATGAGGGCTTCGATTTCTCGGTCAAACAGGCGCATTTTTAGCGGGGGAATGATTATCGCGTCGAAGTTTTTCAACCACGGGTATGAAAGAAGATTCTTGATGGCGATTGAATTGTAGCCCGGGGTCCAATAGTCCATAAAAGTTACGGCTTGAACCTTCGACCGTGACAAGTTTTTGAATAAAGAGTAGTAATCCATCGCGAACCTCGCATTGGGATAGGCGATAGGATATTGATCTTCCAAGGAATGATAGGAATCGAAGTATACCTTTAGCTGCGGAGTGCTCAAGGTAAAATTCAACACGACCGTGTCTAACGTCGAATTTGACGCGTTTTTCAAATACATCGTGATGGAATAATTGCCCGGATATGCATCGAATCGGGTTCGAATCGACACATTCAGATATTCTTCCCCGCTGGCATTATTCAACAATAAAGGGCTCGGTTGCACGGAAATGTTGACTTGAACTGGGATGGCTGAGAAATTGAAGTAGACGGATTGCGATGTCTTGTAAAGAACCTTGAAAATCACGCTTTGCCCATCTCCAGGGAAATTGATCAGGTCGAAGGGGGTATATGGTCCTTGCTTCGGGAACACCTTGACCATGCTCGTTAAATTATTTTGGACCTTGATGGTTTCCAGGAATTTAATTGCGCTTGAAACGTTGATCAAGCCCATTCCTTGCGTGCAAGTATCGTATCCAAGATCACCAGCGGACTCCATAATGCTGGCAGCAATGATGGAAGGTGGTAAATGATAAGACCGAAATTTTTGCATTATTAAGGCAGCAGCGCCAACCACCATCGGAGCAGCCATACTCGTTCCGTCAAGCGAAACATAGTAATTCGAGGTGCCGAGCTGCCCGGGAACCGTATAATCGAAAAAACCATAATACTTTTCTATGAAAGAATTGGCCCCGAGCGTGGAAATTATTGCTTCACCAGGTGCTACCACATCGGGTTTGAACACACGCCCAAGGCTTGGCCCCCTACTACTAAAGCTTGAAATTGCTATGTTACTATCAATTGCGCCTGCTGTGATGATGCCATAAGCACCACCGGGTGAACTAACAGTGAGATATCCGGGTCCATCATTACCAGCGGACACGACAACCAATACACCATGCTCGGTAGCATTTTTCATTGCCATGCTTTCCAGGTCAAAAGGATCGGGAGGACCGCCGCCTAAACTCAAGTTTATGATATCGAGGTGCTGCTCAACGCACCATTCTATACCACGGATGATGTCATCTTCCAAGCCATCGCCGGACGCATTTAGAACCTTCACGTTATAGAGCTTGACCTCGGGTGCTATACCAACATATTCACCATTTGAGGAAATGCCAGATGCGGCAATGATTCCAGCAACGTGAGTTCCGTGGCCATATTCATCGTACACGTCGCTGGGGTCCATGCCAGACGCGAAATTCACGCTTGTTACAACCTTTCCAGTTAAATCCGCGTGAGTCATATAGATCCCATTTTGATCAAATCCGATGCCGGTGTCGATGACCCCGATTTTTATCCCACTGCCGTTCAATGAATTGCCAAGACTGCTGTTAACTCCTATAGCAGATCTCCACCAATTCAGTGCTTGAGCGGGGCGGGAGTGTGATGTTAAACTTTTGAAATCAGCTATTCTCAATGTGGTCGATAGAATGCTATTAGCACAAATCTTAATAGGGATCTTAGTAGTTTTTAATTCCATGAAAGCATCCTTGTTAATAAGACCTGAAATTCCCGGTATTATCGAAAATTTATATTTCAACTCGAAATGCGTGCTTACGTGCGAGGCCATGAAGCTCGCAAAATCCCGATCATAAGATTTTTCATTGAACAGTATTATTATAGGGATTCGTCCACTTCCGCTCGATCTTGAAATGACTTCGTTTAATTCAGGTTCAACCAAGACGTAATTCCCGCTTTCTACATTCGTTCCTCTAAAATTCAGCAGAACATCTAGTGCAAGAGATGCATTGATTAAGATAAAGCAAAAAACTAGCAATTTTGTTTGCCGATGATGCTTAAATGATCGAACTGGAACCATTGTCTCCTTCCTCTGAATTTTTATGTAATCTTCCATGATTTAGATATACTTTTTATGATGAGAAGTAACCATGGGTGATTATTCAATTAGTATCCTTGGGGAACGACATTAAATACAACGTGGTTATGAAAAAAACAATCCAAAAAAAGTCCTTGAACTCAAAAAAAACATTAACTTTTAATCCAATCTCAGTCGTTTTTGTCGGTAACGACTCCCTTTAACAGAGCCTTTTATTACCTTTCTACTAATTGCAGGGATTTATTAGCCGAAAAGCTCAAAACCGTGAAAGTCAATATTCACATATGGAAGAACAAGACGAGAATGATGGTAAACGTGTTGACCGGGTGAAATATCCTTGGGAACTAGATTTTCGTTGTCCTGCGTGCAATGGAAGAGTCCAATTTTGCTATTCAAATCCAAGGCATGAGTACACCGATTTCGATGAAGATGTCGAAGAATATCGTTATCAATACACGTGCCCGAATCAAACTTGTAAGATGCATGGAGTACTGTTTAACCCTGCTCCTTTGAACGTCCTTCCGCGCAAGCAATACTCTCTCGCGGTGTGGAAATGGATAGCCAAGGAAGCAAAATTATACGGCCAGAAACCACGCCAAATTGTCGAACGGTTAAACGATGAATTCAACGTACCCATTTCTGAAAGCACAGTCCGAAAATACATATATGAAATCGAGGTTTTTATTGCCGGAAAAATAGACGCGAATACCATGGCGACGATACGAGCACAAGGCAAGATATTGTTATCGCTTGATGGGCAGGAACCTGATGGCACGGGGCCAGCCTTGTGGTTATTCGTGGATGTGATAAGTAATCGCGTCTTGCGAGTTATAATACTTGAAACAGCAGATCACGAAACATTGCATCAACATGTCGAAAACATGCTCGCGGATTTTGGGGTAAAGTTAGTAGGCATGATCTCGGACAAGCAAGGCTCGATCGTGAAGATGCACGACACGTATTATCCCGATATACCCCACCAATACTGCCATTTTCATTTTCTGCAGAACATGTGGAATCATGTCGAATTGAAGGATAGTCACGTTCACAAGGAGCTCGCGAAAACGATAAACCATCTTTATATCACGGCTACGAGCAAAGAAATCCATAAAAAGTTAGAAAATGGAGAGAGTGCAAGCATACGAAAGATATTTGAGGGCGTGGAAAAGGATCTACGAAAGCTTGTTAAGGTCACTTCAAAAAAGTTTGATCGCTTGCGAGGAATAGAATCATTCAGGAAAGTCGAAGCATATGTTTTAAACATGGAACGCGAATGCGTCAAGGATGATGCATCGCGGTGGGTCGTGAAAAAGATGTTAGATACCGTCTCACGAATACGCAATCAACTCGACACCCTTCGTCCCGCAATGGAGGAATGCGTGGATCTGAACAAACGATTTCAGGACGTTCGTGCCTTGTTAGGAAATCCACAAATGGTCAAAGCCGAGAAAATCGCGCTGTTGGACGCATTATTTGATTCATTTTGGGCGGAGGCAAGCAAGAACACGGATATTTCAAGCAAGGATGACCTCCGGACGTTTCTCCCAAAAATTTCAAGCACCAAGGATGAGATCTTGCTGGAGTGGGTCCGTCTTTACGAGTCATATAGATGCGGTCTATTTGCCTATTATGACTTTCCCGTTAATGTTCGGAGCATCGTGGAGATGGAAAAGAATTTTGGCCAAGAGAAGATGCGATTATTCACGCAATGTGCAAAAAAAAACGTGGGCATGCAAGTTCGGATTCGAGGCCCCAACATCTTGAGGGAGCTATATGCTGGTAAGGATGAAATTAAAACCATTCTCGGTGAAATAGAGGTAGATCTTGATCCGGAGCAATTGAAGGCTGGACTTGAGGAGATTGCTTCACGTACAAAGGCTGAAACAGAAGGATGGAAATCTAACATCGAAGGCATCGATGCGATTAAACGTGCTTTAAAATTTGGAAAAACAGATAAATTCGATGGGGATTGAGATGAGATTAAAAGTATATGAAAAAAACAAGAAAAATGGGTGTTTACTTTTCACCGGAGGATTTCTTTAAGCTTGCCTTGAAATCTTCCATTTCTTTCGTGGAGAGTATATCATTGATTTCATTTTCGGGGATGAACTCGACTTCTCTCTTTTCCTTTGATATTACCACCAAGTCCATCTTTTCATTATCGAGATCTCCTTCAATTACTTTCATGAGGGTTTTAATAGCGAGAATTTTCGCTGCTTCAAGATCTATTGATGGATTGTAATTTTTTTCCAAGAAGTCCTTTACATCTTGTTCTCCTGCCCCGATAGCATTGGCATAATACGCCCAATACGCACCACTTGGATCTGTGACATAAAGTCGGCATTCTCCGGTAGGATCGATTCCGCCGATGAGCAAGCTCACGCCAAACGGTCTCACGCCTGCATTCTGCGTGTATAGTTGTTTCAAGTCGCAAATTTCCTTTGTTACAGATTCAACAGAAATAGGCTCGTCATAGCTTAAAGTGTGGACCTCGGACTTGATCCGGGCTTGATCGATTAAAACCCGGGCATCAGCAGTAAGCCCGCTGATGCAAGCGGCAATTTGTTTGCTTATTTTGAAAATCTTCTGGATGTGAGCGGATTCTTGCAGTGGTAATACCCTTTTTTCCACGATAAGTACGACACCGTCTTTGGATGTCAAACCCAATGCTGTCGTTCCACGCCTTACGGCTTCAATAGCATATTCGACCTGGAATAGCCGCCCATCTGGACTGAAGGTGGTAATGCCGCGATCATAACCTAATCCTGGTGGAGAAAACATGTTTTTGCATTCACCAAAATCGATTCTCTTGATTCAGACTTATATGAAGAATAAGTAGTGCCTTGCCAATTAAATCTACCTTCAATAAAAAATTAATCATTCACGTGAAACAATACGACAGCCATAGTTCATTCTTTCAAAAAATACACGAAAATGAAGCCGTAATTCACTTCAGCTTTGAGCAGATAATTGCCTTCTTCGATATTGCATTCCATATTGATGGGAAGCGTGCGAGAATATATCGTTCTTTCCAGATAGAACCGTGAATTATTGAATTCAATTTGTATACCCTGAAAATTATCGATTGAAGTTATTGTTAGGTTTTTGATTGCATATACTTTAGTCTGGAATGAAACGGAATTATTGCTTTCAACAACATGGATTGCAACATCTATTTTATTAACGAATGAATCAAAATCTTTTGTTATGGAATCATTTACGATCAATTCCTGCGTCATATTATAGATAGGAATTCCTATCGTCGCGAAAATGCTCAATCCAAAGAAAATAAAGATCGCTTTTTCTAGTGTGGCGGATGCCATAACATTACAAGAACCATACTAACCAATATATATCCCTTGATTTTGTAATCCACTGACCTCTTTCTATCACCACGTATACTATGCCCTTTCAATGATACACAATTTACCTTCAAGCGTAAGTAACCTACTAATAAACTTCTTTTCTCTTTTCTTTCTTTTTGTTATTATAGGAAAAAAGGTGCGGTTATGAAAGAAATTGCAATTAATTCTAATGAAATGACTATGATTTGTAAATATTGCAAGGGAAATATCATTTTAACAAGATCCGGGTACACTTGTTCAAAATGCGGCATAGTGCACGATCAAAATTACATCAACGACAATTATCTCTTAACGCCGAATGAAAGATATGAAGTTAAATCATCGAAGCAATTTGTCGCTCTTGGTAAGCAGCTTGATAATGTTTCGCATCTTGGAAGTTTCATCGATTTCTACAAGTCAGGGTATTTCTTCGATAATAAAAGCGACCCATTAACGCCGGATAAACAGAAATTATTTTATCGCTTGAAATTTACCCAAGATTTTCGGAGTCGCCTTGATCAAAATGAAACATATTATAGAATCGTAAAAATTATGAAAAACATTTCGAATAGCTTGAACCTCATTCCAGATATGCGTAAACGTGCCGTGTACCTTTACAATAAAATCATCAAGGGAGCTTCAAAGACGAAAGAAAAAATTCCAAACCATGTTTCATTAATTGCAACTACCATTTTTTTAGCAGCACGCGAGTATTCAGCTCTAGCACCTATCACAATTCAAGAAATTTGTCTTGCATTTCAAGATTTTGGGCATCGTGTTAATTGCAAAATGATTATAAGAGATATGTTAAAATTTAAACAATACACGGGTTTGAAGCGCATTAAACACGAGAGCAAAGTGTACCTGGAACGCTTGACAAATAATCTTTATCACGATGCGTCGTTCAACACGCGATTTATCCAAAAAATCGGATCAAAAGACTTGAAATTGTTCATCCAATCATTAAAAATTCAAGCCTTAAAGATCCTCGATCTCATTCCAACGTGCGTAAAAAATTCAAGAAATCCATTCATCCTTGCAGGCGCGGCGATATATGGTGCTGACAGCCTAATTGCACGGATGGATAATACCAAACGGGTTTTGACTCAAAGAGTTCTTGCTGATGCCACGGGCATTGCAGAATATTCAATACGAGATCATTATTGCTCTGTAATAAAACCTGCTTTAAAGAAGCTTTAAAAAAATAACCATTTAGAATAAAAAGAACGTGGAAATAGGATCGAGTGATAGAATGGAAAAGTTTCAGGCCCAGGAATCTTCTTTCTTCAAAAATAATTATGAGAAGTATCCTAGCGACAACAATAAGACGGATTGGATTGTTAGGTTGAATTGCGCTCGATGCGGGAGGTGCAATTCTAAGCTCGATTTCTCGAACATGCTTTTTCTCAAATGCATAGTTGCTATAATGGAATTGGAACGGGATGAAAATATAGAATTTGTTCAAAGAGAAGATGAAATCATACTTTCAAAGAAGAATGTTAAAATATTGAAGGATTTATTGGTGAATAAAAAAGAAATCATAAATTTTAACGAAAAATTCCTAAATAACTTGAAATCAGAATGTATGAATGGATATGATACGTGTTCATTGAAAAAATTCAAAGAGAAGTATAATATCAAGACCTTTTTTTCGGAAACATTTTTTTTATCGTATCCTATCGAATACATGGCATTTTTGAAAAAAATTAAAGATTTTTTATCGAATAACAAGATATGTGAAAAATGCCTGAAAATTTCTCCTCAAACCATCAATTCCATTTTAATAATGCTTGAAAACAAGCAGATAATGAAGGAAATTACCAGGAGAGAGGGTATTAGCCCACTTTATAATGAAACAGATTCAACAAATGTTTTGAACAACCTTTTATTGGAAAATCGGGAAAGAATAGCATACGATCTAAAAAAGAGCACTTGCCAATTACATCACGTGGAATCCTACAAGCTAGATAAAGGAGGGATGATAGAAATTTCGATTTCGGAAATTGATGGAAAAATCGAAAGAATCTACGAGGTGAACTATCACTTTCCCTTTTCAAATGATTTCCTGAATTTTTTGATAAAAGAACTTGAACGAGATTTCGAGGACGATCAATTTCTTTTGAGAATGCAAAATTTCGAGGATGTATTATCATACGTGATTACCCGTGCCAAGAATAAAATGGCCGATTGCCTACGTTCAAGTGATCAAGATAAATACGAAATCGTTGCGCTTTTCATCAGTTGCTCCGTGTTGGGAATCGAAAAACTCCTTCCTCTCTTGATCGACGAGAATATCGAGGAGATTTTTCTGGACTCGCCAGATATGAAATTGTACATCCACCATCTCCGATATCAACATTGTATCACGCAAATTTTTTTGAGAGATGAGGAAATTCAGACGATAATGAGCCGGTTAAGATTTGAAACGAACAAGAACCTAAACGAGCTCTCACCAACCTTGAAATGTGTGCTAAAAAATGCCATTTTCTACGCGAGATTTAATGTCGATGTAAGACCGTTAAATCCTCAAGGTTTTTCCCTGGATATCCGCCGATTGAACAAAAAAATATTTAATCTCATCGATCTAATAAATTTGAAAACGTTGAACGTGGATGTTGCTGCGTTTTTGGTATTTTGCATTCATTCTCGCCATAATTTAACAGTTACTGGACGAACTGATTCAGGAAAAACCACGCTGTTAAACGCTCTTGACATGCTTTATCCCGAACATTTCCGTAAAATATACGTGGAAGATGAAATCGAGACTATGACCCAGGATCCAGGTAGATTCCACCAGTTAAAGTTTCAAGTGCAAAACAAGCAAACCAAATCGGAACTTATAAAAAATCTGTTGCATCGTTCGCCAGATGTCTTGATCCTCGGAGAAATTCTAACCCGCGATGAAACAGATGCTTTATTTCATTGCCTTGCAACAGGAATGAAGGGATTGCAGACCATTCATTCAAATAATTCAAGATCGCTATTAACCAGGTTCACAATCCATTTCGGAATCGATGCAACTTGCATAAACGATCTCGATTTTATCGTTTCTCTGGCAAAATCCGAAAATGGAGAAAGAAAGATCGTGGAAATATCCGAAATGAACTATGATGAAAGGGAACGAGAAATCAAGATCAGCACGATCACGAGTTATAACCCAAAGAATAAGGAATGGACCGCAATCAATTTGTCTTCATCCAAAAGAATTCAGGATTATACCAAGCACGCAGGATTCGACGTGGATGGTATAAAAAAATATAATCGGAAAATTCATTTGGGATAAAAAAGTAGCTCCCGTTGAATTTCTCCACGAATTGAATCAACTTTATATAGACCACCGGGATTATTTCTGATGGAGACGAGTCCTCTGGAGAAGCTCACGCTAGTCACCAAGTTGTTGGCGTATATAGTGAGGAACTTCACCTCTCGATTCTATACGGGTTGAACAGAGGATGTTCACGGTGGAAGCCGTCTTAAAATCAGAAACACCAGGTCCACTGCACATGACCATGATTCATGAAAATGATGAGGAGTGGTGGACGCATGTTGAAAATTAAAAGAACCTGGAGAAAGACAAGAAGTAAGCCATGAGGCTTATAGAACGGAGCTTAAGGATTGTCGCTGAGTTTGATGCTTCAAGGATAACATGTCCTACAAAAAGGTGGGTATCAAGAGACTCGTCTCCATCCACCTCTTTCCTGTACACTAATGCTAGTTTCGCAAACCGGTCCGGTTTCACGTGTGGAATAGTATATGAGCTGAAGGATCTGTTTTTAAGATCATAGCATAATCACAAGATAATACATTTCAGGATATTTACGAGGATCATGATGGCGATGACCGCCACGAACAAAAGGATGGGAATTTGAATCATACCTGCAAGATATGGAGAGAAACTTGCTAAAAGAAAAAACGAGATGATAAACGGTATCGCGTAGAGCAGCGTGGAAATAATATCGTTGCTTAAGCATTCCATGAGGAAAATGACGAGCCACAAGATCAAGATAAGAAAGACAAAATAAAATTCTGCTTGAGCCACAATGATCACGACGTTTTTTGTTGAGACAGCACGACAAATATAAAAATTACGAAAAAAATCAATGCAGATATAATGGCATATTTATGGCAAGCCTGGATCCCGGCGGTCTTGACCAGGAAATAGCACGAGATGTAATTATAACTTGAATTCAAGATTAAAAAGAGGATTATATTTGCAATGTTTGTTTCGCTCGGAACCCCATTCATAAACGAACCAGAATTAGAAAAATCAAAGCAGTTTCCATCGCATGACATGACGCTTAATAAAGCGGTGATGATTGAAAGGATGATAGGTATGAAAATGCATATGATCTTTATTTTGAAGCGTTCGGCATTCACGATGTTGATTTTTTCTTCCTCCAACTCTTTTTGACGTTTGAATTCCTGTGCAAAATCTAAAATTAACCGGGCATAGTCCTCCCCCGCAAACCGCTGAAGCTCAATAATGATGCTCAAAATCATACGGATAACCTCCGATTTCGAGCGGGTCGATATGTCGTGCAAAAATCCAGAAAAGTTCGCGATCAAGGAAAATTTTTTCGATTGAATGCCAAGTTCATTGAAGAATTCTTTTTCACCGCTCCTGAAAGTCTTCATAACCGCGATTTCAATCGAATTGCATTTTAGATTCTTCCCGAGTTCAACTAGAAATTCAATAAAGC
>Ga0315277_10012004_pt1 | contig 10880 bp, 8 predicted proteins | sample YL17G05_15_MG_FD_203695 | JGI IMG/M metagenome (GOLD analysis project Ga0315277, IMG submission 203695) | Sediment microbial communities from Yellowstone Lake, YNP, Wyoming, USA - YL17G05_15 | ecosystem: Environmental > Aquatic > Freshwater > Lake > Sediment | place: USA: Wyoming | collected... | reverse complement strand
TGAAGCGAGCACGAACCAACCGAGTCCCCACCCCACCCAGGGCAGCCGGACCGCGAGCCGTTCGCGCGCCTTGCGTTTCGTGGCGAAGACGTACAAGGAGACGCTGGCCAGCGCCACGACCGCAATCGAGACGGCGAGGTCGAGGGGGCCCGGCAAGAGCGTCAAATCGAAGATGGCGCGCGCGCTGTTCAGCGTCGCCCAGGTGAAGCGGGCGCTCAGGGGAGCGGCCGCAAGGCGTGCCGCACTCTCCAACTGGTGCGGCAAGGCGAGCCCTGCGTGCCGGCGAATCGCGAGGTAGACCAGCGCCCATGCCGCCATGACCGCGCCCGTGGCCACGACCCAGCGCCCACGCCGGTCGCGCGGCCCCGGCATCCAGGGCAGGAGCAGGCCGGTCACCACGGCAATCTCCTTGCAAAGGAGCGCGGCCAGCAGCGACGCGAGTGCCGTGGGCAGCCGGCGGCGGGTGGCTTCGTGCAGAGCGAGCACGGAGAACAGGAACAGGCCGAGGTCCACGAAGTGACTGGGCCACGAGATCAACGTGCGGGTGGACTCCGCGAGCAACGGAAAGCTCGCGGCGGCCGCGGCGCACGGACCCGACCAGCGGAGCCGCAACGTCCGATAGAGCAGGAACGCCGCGAGCGCGAGAAGGACGACGTGGATCGCCGCGACTGCACCCGGAACGCGCACCAGGAGCGGACCGAGCACTTGGTAGTAGGCCTGGTGGGCCAGCGGCCTCCAGAATGCCATGGAGCCGCCGCCATCGAGGAACGTGTGGCGTCCCTCGAGCAGCGCGCGATGGAGGAAGTCGAAATCCTCCGCCACAGGCTCACCCAGCGGCGCGCCGAGGCTCTTGATGAGGAGTGGCAACACCGAGACCGCGCTCGCCCAGGCCCAGGGGTCGCGCCAGAAGGGAGGCGGCGGGGCTGCCGCCACGGGAGCCGGGGCGGGTTTCGGCTTCACCGAACGCCCCGATCGTGGCTTGTTCGGGCGCGCCATGGGGCCCCTCACTTGAAGCGCGGTGCGCGATCGCCGGCCTGCCGCCTCTCCCCCAGGAACATGACCTCCTCCTCGAGCGTGACGCCGAAGCGCTCGCGCACGCGCGTCTTCATGATCTCGGCCAGCTTGAGCACGTCGCGCGCGGTCGCCTGACCCGCGTTCACGATGATGTTCGCGTGCTTGGGGAAGACCATGGCGTCACCGGCGCGCAGGCCGCGACAGCCGCACTCGTCGAGGAGCTGGCCCGCGGCCACGCGCGGCGTGCCCGGCGAGAGCTTGGCGCCGGGCATCCTCCAGCCGGGCGGCAGGTTCTTGAAGTAGGAGCCCGCGGTGGGCTCGGTCCGCCACTGCGGGTGCTTCGCCCGGCGGATCTCGAGCTTCTGGTCGATCTCGCCCTGGATGGCCGCGCGGTCCCCAGGCTCGAGCCGCAGCCGGCAGGAGAGCAGCACGCGCGGGTCGCGCTTCAAGCGCGAGTCGCGGTAGCCGAACTCGTACCAGGCCGCGGGCCGCGTCTCGACCACGGCGCCGTCGAGCGTGGCGTGGGTGCAATCCACCACGAACGAGCCGATGTCCCGCCCGTAGCAGCCGGCGTTGCCGCAGATCGCACCGCCGACGCTGCCCGGGATGCCGGCCGCGAACTCGAGCCCCGCGAGCGAGCGATCGCGGCACTGCTCGATGAGCTCCTGAAAGTCGGCGCCGCAGCCGACGCGCGCGTCACAGCCGTCGAACACCACCGCATCGCACGCGTTGTGAACGACGAGCCCGCGCAGGCCCTCGTCCGCGACCAGCAGGTTGCTGCCGCCGCCGATGAGGAAGACGGGAAGGCCCAGTTCGTGGCCAGCGCGGAGTGCGGCAAGGAGCCGCTCAGGGCTGCGGGCGCTGTAGAAGAAGTCGGCGGGGCCGCCGATGCGGAAGGTGGTGTGGAGCCGCATCGACTCCGCCAGGAGCAGCCCGTCCCCGAGCGCGCCGCGCAGGCGTTCCTCGATCGTCACGATGCGGTCAGGCATTCAGGCGTCCCCAACTCCCGCCCACGGGGGGCATGCCCGCGAATCGGCGCAAGCGAGTCGGCATCTTAGTCGGTCGCCAGGGGGAACAGAAACCGCGCAGAACGGGCCATCGGGAGGCGCCGCGAGACGTGCTCGCGATGTCCTGACCATTTGGCAGAGTGGAGTGCGCTGGCTATAGTGCCCTCACTCTGCGTCGAGGCATCTGAGGGAGGGCGAATGAGCAAAATCGAGATCACCTATTGCGGTCAGTGAGGGTACCTGCCCCGGGCCGCCAGTCTGGCGGCCGAGATCAAGAAAGCGAAGGGGATCGAGGCGACCCTCATCCGGGGTTCAGGCGGCGTCTTCGAGGTCGTCTCCGGCGGGAAGCTCATCTTCTCGAAGAAGGCGATCGGGCGCTTCCCCGAGCTGGCTGAGATCCTGAAACAACTCCCCGTCCCCGGCTGATCCGCGACCGTGCAGCTTGACGAGCCCGCTTCCGCTCGAAGGCGGGTTCGATCGTTGGCGGCTTCTTTTCGCCACCCTGCCGGCTCCAGCCCGCGCGGCCGCCAGCGCTCACCGCGGCGCGCCCAGGTGCTCCCTCATGAAGTCCGCGATCCGCGTGTAGAGCCGCTGGGTCACGACGGGGTCGGTCACCATGTGGGTGAAGCCCGAGAGCGGCAGGAACTCGAACTCCTTCCCGGCGCGGAACAGCGCGTCGCACAGCTTCAGACTGTGGACGAAGTAGACGTTGTCGTCGTCCGTGCCGTGGATCAGGAGGAACGGCTGCGCCAGCTTCGTCGCCTCCGGGAGCACGGAACTTCCCTCGTAGCCACGCGGGTCGGCGCCGGGCAGGCCGAGGTAGCGCTCGGTGTAGTAGGAGTCGTAGTCGTACCAGTCGGTGACGGGCGCGCCGGCCACGGCCGCGCGGTAGACGTCCGGCTGGCGCATCAGCGCGAGCGCCGAGAAGTAGCCGCCGTAGGACCAACCCTCGATCCCGACGCGCCCGAGGTCCAGCTCGTGATAGCGCGCCCCGAGCGCCTGGAGTCCCGCGACCTGGTCGGTGAGCGGCACCTCGATGAAGCTCCCGCGCAGCGCCCGCTCCCAGGCGCGCCCGCGCCCGGGCGTGCCACGCCCGTCGAGCGACACGACCACGAAGCCGCGGTCGGCGAACCACTGGTCGAGCAGGTAGCGCCAGCGCGTGGCCTGCACCATCTGGGCGTTGGGCCCCGCGTAGACATCCACGAGCACCGGATAGCGCCGCCCGGGATCGAACGCCCGTGGGCGCACGATCACGGCGTGGAGCCGGAGCGAGTCGTCCGCCGTGGTGAACTCGAGGTTCGGGGCGAGGCTTGGCGTCTCGGCCAGCGAGCGCAGCTCGCCCATGGAGCGGCCGTCGCGACGCTCGACCATCTGCCGGCGATCCCCCTCCGGTCCCTCGAAGGTGTGCACCCAGACCTCGTGCCCCTTGCCGAAGATGGCGCCGTGCAGGCCCCGCTCCCGCGTGACCCGCTCGAGGCGCCCGTTCCGCGGGTTGAGCGGCAGGCGCACGATCTGCCTCTCCGTGGGATCGGCGCCCGCCAGGACCCACGCGACGCCGTGCTTCTCGTCCACGTGCGCCAGCGAGCGGTAGCCGAGACCCGGCGGCGTCAGGGCCCAGAGGCGCTTGCCATCGCGGGCGCGCAGCTCGAGCCGCCACTCGCCGTCGCGCTCGCTCGTCCACAGGAAGCCGCTCCCGTCCTCGAGCCAGTGCGGCATCTGCTGATCAAGGTTGAGCCAGACGGAATCGCGCTCCACGAGGAGCGGCGTCGTCGCTCCGCTCGCGGAGTCCACCGCCAGCAGGACTTCCTCCTGCTGGGCGCGGTCCTGCACCAGGATCGTGAGCGGCGAGTTCTTCTCCCACGTGACCTTGGCGAGGTACGGGTAGCGGGCGCGGTCCCATTCGACCCAGGCCGGCGCCCCGCCGGCCGCCGGCATGAGGCCGAGCTTCACGTCGGCGTTCGCCTTGCCGGGACGCGGATAGGGCCAGCTCCGCGAGGGCTGCTCGGGATGCCCCGGATCAGCGACGTGGAAGCGCTCGACCTTCGCGACGTCCGTGCGCTGAAAGGCGAGCGTGCGGCTGTCCGGCGACCACCAGAAGCCGTGGAAGCGGTTCATCTCCTCCTGCGCCACGAACTCGGCCTCGCCGTAGGACACGTCCTCGCTCTCCCGGGTCGTGAGGCGGCGCTCGTCGCCCGAGGCGATGTCGGTCACGTAGAGATCGCCCTCGCGCACGCACGCCATCTGACGGCCGTCGGGCGAGAGCTGGGGGTCGATTGCGGGATCGGCGTCGGTCTCCAGCTCCTGGGCCACGCCGCTCGCGCGCTCGACGACGAAGAGCCGCCCCGTGAGCGGCACCAGCAGGCGCGTGCCGTCCTCGGAGAGCTGGTAGGAGGCGATCCCCCGCGCGGCGAGCCGCTGGCGCTCGCGCCGGGCGCGCTCCTCCGGGGTCAGCAGCTCGGCCACGCCCTGGAGGATCCGCTGCGCGGTGAGGAGCACCCGCTCGCGGCCGGTGCGCACGTCGAAGGCGTAGAGATCCTGCTCGAAGCTGCGCGGCCCCGAGCGCAGGAAGAGCACCTCGTCCCCCGCCGGAGTAATGGTGATCGAAGCGGGCCGCCCGAGGCGGAAGCGGAAGGTCGCGGCGTACTGGCGCAGGAAGGTGTCCGCCGCCGCTGGGGCCGCCGGAGCCTGCAGCGCCACAGCGGGGCCGGCGGTCCCGGCGGTCCCGGCGGTCGCGCGGCCCGGCGCTGTGCCGGCTGCCACAGCGATCGTCGCGACCACAATCGACGCGGCCGCGCTGGCACGGAGGCCCAGGACGCGAGGATTCGCGACCATCGGGCCTAAAACACGATCCCCGCGGAGAGCGTCCACACGCTGTTGTAGGCGTTCAGGATTCCAGGCTCGTCGTAGATGCTCTGAAGGCTCCTGGTGTAGCGCAGGTCGCCCAGCAGCTTGATGCCCAGCAGATCGAGCCTCACGCCGGCGCCCGCGGCCCCATTCCTGACCACCGGCCTCAGTTGGTCCTTGAGGTCCCGATCCGGAAAGCCACTCGACTTCGCCTTGCCCCCCAGGCTGAAACCGAACGACGGACCGGCGTACACGAACGGCTTCACGGGTCCGGGCAGGAGCGTCCAGCGCAGCAGCACGGGCACCTCGACGTACTTCAGATCCACGTGGCCATTCGGGCCCCCGGTCTTCGCGCCCTCCGCGCTGAAGAGTGCCTCGCCTTGCAGCCCCAGGGAGGGGAGCAACCCGAGAGAGAGAAACGGCCCCACGACGTAGCCCGTCTGGGATTTCGCATCCACGAGATCGGCGTAGTCGCCGGACAAGCTGGCGTAGTTGATGCCGGCCTTGAGGCCGAGTTCGAGCGGTCCGGCGCTCGAGGCAAGGGGAAGGAAGAGCAGCAGCGCGGCCGGCAGGACGAGGAAGAAACCACGGATCGTCATGGGACACCCCCTGGGTCCGGTGAGGCGAGGAGCTACGGCCGAATGTACGAGGAACGCCCACCCGCGATCAACCGGTCTTCCTCTCCACCTTGGGCCGGGGGTAGCGCAGCACCTCCCCCGGCCGTGCGTACTGGTCGCCGCCCAGCCGCGCGAGCGGACGAAGCTTCGTCACCTCCACCCGGCCCTCGACCAGCACCTCGTCCTTCACGTGAGCGCACAGGATCTCCCCCACCACGAACACGTTCTCACCCAGCGGGACCTCGCGCACGAGCCGGCACTCGAGGTTCACCGGCGACTCGGCCACGCGCGGCGGGCGCACCCGATGCGCGGGCAGGGGCGTGAGCCCGGTGAACGCCAACTCGTCCACGTCCGCGGGCCAGTCGCCCGACGCCCGGACGACCTGCGCGGCCATCGCCTCGGTCACCACGTTCACCACGAACTCGGACATGTCGCGGAGGTTGCGCAGCGTGTCCTTGGGCTCGCCGTCCCGCGGGCTGAGCGACACACCCAGGAGAGGCGGCCGGGTCGCCAGCCCGCAGAACCACGAGAACGGGGCGGCGTTCGTCCGACCGGCCAGGTTCACCGTGGTGACGAATGCAATCGGGCGCGGCAGGATCACGCTGTTCATGAAGGCGAAGAGCCTGCCGGTGGAGACATCCTTTGGATCGAGCATCATGGGCGTGTTCCGATGACGGAAGCGCTGGGCGGGGGACCGCTGCGCGCACTTTCCCCAGTCGGGGCGGTGGTGTCAATGGTCGGGGCCGGATGCCCGTTCATCCGTATCCACCGACCGTTCGTCGGCTTCCGCCTTTGCCCCCACCCGCCCGCGGCGTATCCTGCCCCCATGGCCGTCCTCCGGGTGGAGCAGGCGAAGAAGGCGTTCGGCAAGACGCAGGCGCTCGCGGACGTCTCGCTCGAGCTGCGCGAGGGCGAGCTGCTCGGCCTGCTCGGGCCCAACGGCGCGGGCAAGACCACGCTGGTGCGCGCCATCTCCGGGCGCGTGCGACTCGACGGCGGCACGCTCGAGCTGTTCGGCCGCCGTCTTTCGGGGGCCGAGCGCCGCGACGGCCTGGGTGTGGTGCCGCAGGAGATCGCGCTCTACCCACTGCTCACCGCGCGCGAAAACCTCGAAGCCTTCGGCAGCTTCAACGGTCTCAAGGGCACGGCACTGCGCGAGAAGGTCGCCTGGGCGCTCGACTGGACCGGCCTCGCCGAGCGCTCGCGCGAGCCGGTCCGCCGCTTCTCCGGCGGCATGAAGCGCCGGCTCAACATCGCCTGCGGCGTGCTCCACGACCCGCGCGTCATCCTGCTCGATGAGCCCACCGCGGGCGTGGACCCGCAGAGCCGCGAACGGATCTACGAGATGCTTGACCGCCTGCGCGCGGGCGGGGTCTCGCTGCTCCTCACCACCCACCAGCTCGACGAGGCCGAGGCACGCTGCGAGCGCATCGTCATTCTCGACCACGGCCAGGTGATCGCGGCCGGGACGTTCTCCGAGCTGGTGCGGACCACGGTGGGCCCGGAGCGGGTGGTGACGCTCAAGCTGGATCGCGCGCCCGCCACCGCCGTCGCGGGCCTCGCCGCCACCGACGAGCCTGCGACCTTCCGCGGCCAGGTGGGCGACGTGGACGCCGGGCTGGCCGCGCTGCTCGGACGCGTGGCCGCGGCCGGCTGCGCCGTGGAGGACCTCGAGGTGCGCCGCCCCAGCCTGCAGTCGGTGTTCCTCCACCTCACCGGGCGGGAGCTGCGCGAATGAGACGACCGGGCCACCGCACTCTGGCGCGGAGAGCGCGACCATGATCGGAATGCTGCTGCGCAACCACTGGATCAATCTGAGCCGCGACCGTGCGGCGCAGATGCTGAGCTTCGTCGTGCCGGTGGCGTTCTTCACCATCTTCGGCGTGGTGTTCGGCAACCAGGGCCGCGGCGGGACCGGGCGCGTGCACGTGGCGGTCGTCGACGAGAGCCACACCGACGTGAGCGCGCGTCTGGTGCGTGCCCTCAAGGCCGAGAAGGGCCTGGTCGTGCTCACCACCGCCCGCACCTCGGCGGGCGACACCACGCGGGTGCCCATCGACCGCGCCCGGGCCGAGGAGCTGGTGCGCCGCGGCACCGTGCCCGTGGCGCTCGTGCTGCCCGCAGGGATCGACACCTCGATCGCGCGCTACGATGGCGGCGGTCAGTCCATCGAGCTGCTCTCCGACCCCTCCGACCCGGTCGCCCCGCAGGTGGTGGGTGGATTGCTGCAGAAGGTCGTCATGACCGCCACGCCCGATCTCTTCATGCAGCGCGGGGTCGGGCAGTTCGAGCGCTACACGGGCCCGCTCACGCCGCGGCAGCGGAAGGGAATCGACCGATGGATGCCCATGCTGCGGGCGCGCGCCGAGAGGGAGTCGGCGCGAGGAGCCGAGCTCAGCGCGGGTAGCGGCGCGGGCTCGGACACCGGTTCCTCCGGCGATCTTTCCGGCATGGTGCGCGTGAAGGTGACTCCCCTGCTCGGGCGCAAGGAGGACACGAGCTACATCTCCTATTACGCGGCGGGCATCGTGGTGATGTTCCTGCTCTTCACCGCCAGCGCCGTCGCGGGCACGCTGCTCGACGAGGTGGATTCGGGCACGCTCGACCGTGTGCTCTCGAGCCGCCTCGGCATGACCGGCCTGCTCACCGGCAAGTGGATCTATCTCACCCTGCTCGGCATGCTGCAGACCGTCGTGATGTTCGTCTACGCGATGCTGGTCTTTCGGCTCGACCTGCTCCACCACCTGCCGGGATTCACGGTGATGACGATACTCATGACGGGCACGAGCGCCGCCTTCGGCCTCTTCCTCGCCTCGCTCTGTCGCACCCGCGCGCAGCTCGGCGGCCTCTCGCTGCTCCTGATCCTGGCCATGTCCGCCGTGGGCGGGAGCATGTTCCCGCGCTTCCTCATGACCCCGGCGATGCAGAAGCTGGGGCTCATGACCTTCAACGGCTGGGCGCTCGACGGCTACATCAAGGTGTTCTGGCGCGACGCGCGGCTGCTCGATCTCGTGCCCCACGTGGCCGTGCTGCTGGGCTTCATGATCGCGCTGCTGACCCTCGCGCGGCTCTTTGCCCGCAGGTGGGAGCGGGCGTAGGGGGGAGGGTAGCACGGCAACCCACACGAGAAGGCAGCTCGTCGTACCGGCGGCAATCCTTCTTCTCTACGGCTTGCTGGCTCTGACGGCCTATGTCTTCTTCCCGTTGGAGCAATTTCTCGCCCTGGGCCAGAAACCGCCAGCCATCATGACCACCACTCCGCGCTGGCTCGTCGGCCTCGCTGGAGCAGGCCTGGTAGTTGCCATCTATGCGCCGTTGTGGCTGGCGGGCTACTGGCTCGCCCGAAGGCTGGGGCTCCCCCCCGTCTGTCGTGAAGGTGCCGGTTGGCGCCACTGGCTGCTCTGGCCTCTGATCATCGGTCTTGGCGGCGGCGTTCTGCTGGTCGTCGCCGACCGGGTCTTCGTCGCCGCCGGCTCGCCGCTGAAGATCCCCCACCCGGTGTTCCCCTTTTCGCTCATCGCCTCGGCCAGCGCGGCGATCGGAGAGGAGATCCTCTTCCGCTCGTTCCTGATGGGGTTGTGGGCGTTCCTCCTCAACCTGCTGCTCCGACGTTGGAACGCGACCCGTGCGGCACTGTGGGCCGGCAACGTCATCGCGGCACTGCTGTTCAGTGCAGGGCACCTGCCGGCCGTCATGCTGTTCCTTCACGTGTCCGACCCGCACTCGATCCCAATCCTGGCGCTGGCCGAGACGCTCGTGCTGAACGGCATCGTCGGTCTGGCGGCAGGTGAGCGGTACATGCGTGACGGCCTCGTCGCGGCGATCGGGATCCATTTCTGGGCGGATGTCGTGTGGCACGTGATCTGGCCCGTGGTGGGAGCGGGCACCTGATGGGCCGCAGGTGTTCTGGCGCGACGCGCCGCTCGGCAAGCCGACGCCCCACATCGGCGTCATGCCGGGCTCCATGGTCGCGTTCCTGGCGCTCGTGCGGATCTTCACGCGGCGGCGGGAGCGGGCGTAGGGGGACGACGGCGTTCGGGACGGCGACTGCGCCACGTAGCGCTAGGGCCTGAGAAACTGGGAGCGAATCACTGGCGAGGAGGGGTGGGCTGTCGAACACTGGCATGAAGCCGCCGCGCGGCCCACGCGTGGGCCGTTAGACCCAAGAAGCGCTGGAGTAGACACATGGACGATTGGGGGCTGATCCCACCGTCGCTTCCCGAGAGGCTGCCATGAAGAGGGAATCCCTGTTGATGCTCGTCATGGGGGTGTTCGTTGGTGTACTCCAGCCGGCCTGCGGCGCCTCCGTCCCCACGAGCTCCGGATCCTGCGCGACATTCGCCTTGTCGCGTGGATCCACGCTCCTCGTGGGACACAACCTGGATGAGAACATCAAAGTCCCGGGCCTCATTGTCCTCAACCCTCAAGGCGTGGCCAAGGAGAATGTGACCTTCGGCGACCTGATGTCGTCCAGCCGCATCAGGTCGGCCGCGCGCCTGCGGTGGGTGTCCCGGTACGGTTCCGTCACGTACAACGTGTTTGGCCGGGAATTTCCCGATGGCGGAATGAACGAGGCGGGTCTCTACGTCGGGGAGATGACCCTCATGACCACGGTGTGGCCCGAGAATCGTCATCTTCCCCGGATGTACCACCACCAGTGGATGCAATATCTCTTGGATAATTGCGCCACGGTGGACGAGGCGCTCGCGAGCCTCTCAAAGGCGCTTCCCGAAGGGCACTGCAAGTGGCACTTTTTCGTGGCCGACAGGGAGGGACGTGCCGCAGTCGTGGAATTCCTGAAGGAGAAGCCGCTCGTCTACGCGGGGGGCCGGCTGCCCCACAAGATCCTCTGCAACGACCCGTACGACGGCGAGCTTCGAGATCTGCCGAACTATCAGGGTTTCGGGGGAACGAGGAAAGCCGAACTGCGCTACCAGCGGGAGGACCCGCGGTTTCGATGGGCCGCCGTCATGCTGCGCGGCTATGACGGGGTCGTCCCCGCCGTGGACTACGTCTTCGCAATCCTCAAGCGGCTGGACACAGGCAACAATAAATGGGCGCTTGTCTTCGACATCAGGAACGCCCGCGTGTACTTCCGGACGTCGCTCGCGCCGAGAGTCCGATGGGTGGACTTTGCCGACCTGGATTTCGCGTGCTCGAAACCGCCGCGCGCCCTGGACATCAACCGGGATCTTGATGGCAATGTGGAGAAGCAACTCGCGGTCCTGACTCAGGCATGGAACAGGGACGCCATCGGCAGGGCTTGGGCGGGGATCGACGCGGGGTTCATGGGCAACCTGTTCTTCAAGCCCCGGATGGTCCACGGGCTGGGCAACGCAAGCGTGGCCTTCTCGTGCACGGAGAAGTAGATCTCGCCTCAGCCCCCCTCCGCCTCCAA